>Ga0182015_10001200_pt1 | contig 35150 bp, 24 predicted proteins | sample 712P3MmetaG_FD_120478 | JGI IMG/M metagenome (GOLD analysis project Ga0182015, IMG submission 120478) | Permafrost microbial communities from Stordalen Mire, Sweden - 712P3M metaG | ecosystem: Environmental > Terrestrial > Soil > Wetlands > Permafrost | place: Sweden: Stordalen | collected...
AGTTGAGCAGCATTTGGCGAACCGGTCCGCCGTGCACGAAGATGATTCCAGGATGTTTTCCGCCAGTCTTCGGAAGAAAGAGCTGACCGAAGACTTTCTGACCATCGGCAGCGTGAAAAGAAACCTCTTGCGGCGTCACGAGCTGCGCGGAGGGAAAACTTTCCGGCAGTGCATCGAGCGCGCGCTGCGTTCCGCCGGAAAGCAGCGTTACGAGCAGCGGCCGCTGCGCCGTCGCGCGATTGAATGCGACCGCGTCGTTCGCCAGCGCAACTGGGCCAGTCTCGCTGCCGGCGCCCGACGTAATCTCGCCGGCGTCGTTTCGGAAGTTCACGCGGAAGAGATGCCGGCGATCGTCGTCGCCGGGCGTTGATCCGGTATTTGCCGAATAGACGACCGACTCGCGATCCGGCGCCACCGAAACGTCCTCGACCATGTAACGACCCGGCGTCAACAGATGTGCGCTGCCGCCAATTGCCGAGAGAAGGTAGAGGTGCGGCCAGTTATCCCGCTCGCTGGAGAACAAGAGCCTGTTACCGGCAACCCATTCCAAGAGCGGACCGCCGCCGCTCTGCGGCAACGAGTCGCGCGAACTCGTTCCGCTAGCCCAAACGCGCTTCGCAAACGAGGTGCCCGGCTGCGCGACCCAGATCTGCCACGGCTGGAGATTCCAGTTCAGCGGATTTTGCGGCGCACCGCCGTCGCCGGGCGTGCGGATGAAGGCGATCGTTCGACCATCCGGCGACCAGCGCGGCATGACGTCCTGTGCAGTCGACGGCGCGAGGTATTCGATCGGCTGCACATCGCTGCGGTAGATGCCGATGAAACTATGATCGGTTCGGTTCGAGACGAACGCGAGCGCCGCGCCATCCGGCGACCAGCGCAGATCCGAATCTTGGCCGCGATCAAAGAAGAGCCGATGCCCAGGAGCGCTGCCGTCGATCGGCGCGACCTGCACCGCTCCGGCGGTATCGACGAAGACGACGCGGGTGCCGTCGGGGGATATCGCGGGCGCATCGCCATCGCCCAATAGTTTGGGCACGCCGCCGGCGACGCCAACCGACCAAACCTGCATTGTGGGTTCCACTGGACTCGACGCTGGATTCGGCGACAGCGGCTGCGGCCAGTTCTCGTCGTGATCGCCCCCGCGCACGTAGACGAGGTGGCTGTCGTCGCTGGAGATGGCGAGATCGCTCAGCTCCTGGCCGTCGTCGGCGCCCGACGAGAACAGCTGCTTCGGAGCGAAATCCGGTGCGCGCGCGAACCAAACCGTCCGCACGCCCTGCGTGTCGAGCGTGTAGGCAATCGCGGTCCCGCCCGCGTCGCGGACCGGGGCGGAGGGGAACGAGTAGCTCAGAATCTGGGAGAGCGTAAAAGCGGCGATCAGCACGCCGCTTTCTTACGCCGTCGCGGCCACGCGCTCCCCGATATGAAAGGTCAGCGTGCCTCGAATGTCGTCGAAATCGACCTCGACCGTCTGCCCGTCCTCGATCTCACCCGCGAGGATCTTGCGGCCTAACGGGGTTTCCAGCTCTTTTTGAATGGTGCGCTTGAGCGGCCGCGCGCCATAGTTGGGATCGTAGCCCACTTTGACGATATGCCGCTTCGCCGCTTCGGAGAGCACGAGCGTGATGCGGCGTTCCGCCAGCCGGCGGCGTAGGCGGTCGAGCTGGATGTCGACGATGCGCATCAATTCCTCTTCGCTCAGCGCGTGGAAGACGATGATCTCGTCGACGCGGTTGAGGAACTCCGGACGGAAGTGCTGGCGCAGCTCGTCGAGTACCGTCGCTCGCATGATCGCGTAATCGGCGCCGTCGGCGGAGCCCTTGAAATCGAGAATGCGGTGACTGCCGATATTCGAGGTCATGATGACGATCGTGTTCTTGAAGTCGACCGTGTGCCCCTGACCGTCGGTCAAGCGTCCGTCGTCGAGAATTTGCAAGAACACGTTGAAGACGTCGGGGTGCGCCTTCTCGATCTCGTCGAAGAGGATCACCGAGTAGGGGCGGCGGCGCACCGCTTCGGTGAGCTGACCGCCCTCTTCGAAGCCGATATATCCCGGCGGTGCGCCGAGCAGCCGCGCCACCGTATGTTTCTCCTGGTACTCCGACATGTCGATGCGGATCAGCGCACGTTCGTCGTCGAAGAGATACTCCGCGAGCGCGCGCGCCAGCTCCGTCTTTCCGACGCCTGTCGGCCCGAGGAAGATGAACGATCCGATCGGGCGATTCGGATCCGCGAGCCCCGAACGAGAGCGCAACACTGCCTCCGCGACGGAATCGACCGCTTCGTTCTGGCCGATGACGCGCCGGTGGAGCTCCTCTTCGAGATGCAGCAGCTTCCGTTTCTCGCCTTCGAGCAGCTTCGAGACCGGGATGCCGGTCCAGCGCGCGATGACGCCCGCGATATCGTCTTCGTCCACCTCTTCTTTGGAGAGGCGCGAGCCGTCCTTGCGCGCGAGCTGCTGCTCTTCGGCGGCAAGGTCTTTTTGCAGTTGTGCGAGCTTGCCGTAGCGCAGCTCGGCAACGCGGTTGAGATCGTACTGCCGCTCCGCCTGCTCGATCGCAATCTTCGTCTGCTCGATCTCCTCGCGCAACCGACGCAGCTTGACGGCGGCGTTCTTCTCGGCATCCCAGCGCACGCGCAGTTTGGCTTGCTGCTCGCGCAGTTCTGCGAGCTCTTTTTTGAGTTGATCGAGTCGCCGGCGGCTGGCTTCGTCGTTCTCCTTGCGCAACGCCTCGCGCTCGATCTCGAGCTGCATGACGCGCCGCGACACTTCATCGAGCTCCTGCGGGCTCGAGTCGATCTCCGTGCGCAGCTTGGCCGCCGCTTCGTCGACGAGGTCGATGGCCTTGTCCGGCAAGAAGCGGTCCGTGATGTAGCGATTGCTCAGGGTAGCGGCCGCAACGAGCGCCGCATCCTTGATGCGCACGCCATGGTGCGCCTCGTATTTTTCCTTGAGGCCGCGCAGAATCGAAATCGTGTCCTCGACGCTGGGCTGGCCGACGAGAATCGGTTGAAAGCGGCGTTCGAGCGCGGCGTCCTTCTCGATGTACTTGCGGTACTCGTCGATCGTGGTCGCGCCGATCATATGGAGCTCACCGCGCGCGAGCATCGGCTTGAGCAAGTTGCCCGCATCCATGGCGCCTTCAGCCTTGCCTGCGCCGACCACGGTATGGAGTTCGTCGACGAAGAGAATGATCTGGCCTTCGGAGGCCGCCACGTCTTTGAGCACCGCCTTGAGCCGCTCCTCGAACTCTCCGCGATACTTTGCGCCGGCGATGAGCGCGCCCATGTCGAGCGAAAGGATGCGCTTGTTCTTCAGGCCTTCCGGCACGTCGCCGCGCACGATGCGCTGCGCCAGACCCTCCACGATCGCCGTTTTGCCGACGCCGGGATCGCCGATGAGCACCGGGTTGTTTTTCGTCCGGCGGGAGAGGACCTGAATGATGCGGCGGATCTCTTCATCACGACCGATGACCGGGTCGAGTTTCCCGCGTTCGGCTTCCAGCGTAAGATCGCGTCCATACCGCTCGAGCGATTTGTAGGTTCCTTCCGGATCCTTCGTCGTCACGCGCTGGTTGCCGCGCACCTCGCGCAACGATTGCAACAGCTTGTCCTTAGTGGCACCGGCGTCGCGCAGCAGACGCCCCACCTCGCCCGAGGACTGCGCCATGGCGAGCAGCACGTGCTCGACCGACACGTAGTCGTCTTGCAGCGCCTTGGCTTCTTTCTCGGCAACATCCATGATGCGCGAGAGCTCGGGGGACAGCGTCACCTGCGCCGAATCCGCCCCCGAACCGCTCAAACGCGGGAGCCGGCCTATCGCCTCATCGACCCTGCGCGCCAGGGCTTTGGGATCCGCCCCGGCTTTCGTCAAAATGTCGGGCGCAATGCCGCGCTCTTGATCCAACAGCGCAGCGAGCATATGTTCGGGCATCGTCTGCGTATTGTGCTCGTGCAGGGCGCGCGAATAAGCGGCATTGAGCGCGTCTCCGACGCGCTCCGTCATCTTCTCTACGTTCATTTCCTAATAGTACGACCGCGCAAAGTCGCCGCAAGATGCAGGAATATCCTTTTTTGCTCTCGTAAGGCAGCGCCCGGATGCTCGAAGTTGCCGACGGCGTCGTGCGGGCGTACTACTTGTTCGATATCGCCGATACGATCGATCTTGCAACGGCGAGCGCGCACACCGGCGACGTTCGCGCGCCGGCCGCGTTGCCGCTGCGCCCGCACGCTACTGCCTATCTCCAATTCCCCGTTCCTCCGCTGGTCGCCAACCTCCCCGACGTGGACTTCGAGGGGCGGCCTTGCGCCGTTCGCCTCAAGCTCTACGATTACGGCGTCGTTTCGCTGCGGCTGAGCTTTCTCGCCGCAGGGGCATGGAACGATCTCGTGGCGATCGCCGATCGCGTGCGGACCGGCGATTCGCTATTCCACCTTGCGGAATCGGTCGTCGAGCGGGTTTGCGAAGACTATGCCGAGGCGTTGGACGAGCGCCATCCCGCCCTCGTTGAAGATTACCTCATCGTCGAAATCGGCCGGTTCGCCGAGGCCGTCGATGCCGAAACGCTGCTCGACGAGCACGCCGTCGTTCTCGCAGGTTTGCTGCTGGGAGAACGCAAGCGGTTATCCGCAACCGAAGTGGAGGAAGCGCTCCGCATGCGTTTCTCTTACCACGATGACGACCTCACGATCGTGCAGTGGGACTCCGCGTTCGTGTACGATCGTCAGGAGAGCGCTCGCGCGATCGAAGATATTCTCGAGTTCGCGAACTCGCAACTCCTCGAGCTGAGAACCTACGATGCGCTGCTCGACCGCGAACTCGACGAGATATATAAGATGCAGCCTGGCGCGCCGCCGCGCTCGCTGCGCGGCCGGCATGAGGCCGAACAGGCGGCTACCCTGCGCTATCTGATCGTCGACGTGCTTGAACTGATGGATCGTTCGAGCAATGCGCTCAAGCTCGTCGGCGACGCCTACTATGCGCGCATCTATCGCGCCGGCGCCGCCCGCCTCGGCTTGGCCGATTGGCAGCGGCAGATCGACACCAAGCTCGCCAGCGTCCGTGAAATGTACCGCTTCTTCAGCGACCAGGCGCTCCGGCGGCGCGACGAGTTCTTAGAGTTGACGATCGTCGTGCTCGTTGCGGTCGAGGTCGGAATCGGAATACTGACGCTCCTGCACCTCTAGCAGACCAGCACCAGGATGGCCCGCGATCAAGTCCTGAAGGCCGCGTCAGACCGCCTTTTTTCGTAGCGTCCGGTAGTCACCGTCGCGGATGGTGACGCCGTGGGCGTCGAGCCATTCGAGCAGCGGAACGGCGTACTTGCGCGACGTGCCGAGCAGATCGCGAAAATCGGCCGCCGTCATCCGCTGGTACTCGCGAAGATGCGCTTCTACTCGCGCGACGATGCGGGAGATCTGCGAGCCGCGGTAGAGGTCGTCGCCGACTTTGACGTGCATCCCGCGCGCGAGCATCGTATCGAACGCCTTGCTAACGCCGGCGAGCCGCGACATCTTCACGGCCGAAGCGACGCCGGCGAAGGGAATCGGGGCGAATGGATTCCCCTCCTCGACCGGCACGAGGTGATCGAAGAAGGAACGCTGTTCGGCGCTCAATGACGGCGCGTGCGAGAGCGTCGCATAGTATCCGCCGCGGTTGACGAGGCGTCCCTCCTCGACGAAATGCTCGAGCACCCGCACCAGCAGCGCCTCTTGCAGTTCAAGCGCACGCGCGAGCACGATGGACGTGACGCCCATCGCCCAGGGTTCGGCTAGCTGGGCCCCCTCCAAGTGGGCAAGTACCTTCGCCAGCATCGCTCGCGCCGCTGCGCCGTCGACGTACGCGCGCGGGCGGCCGACGCGAACGACGTCGCCGCGCTCCACGAGAAGAGTGAGCGCGGCGACGACGAGCGTCTCCCGGAGGTTCGCCGCCGCCGCAAGCTTGTGAATTTCGACCGCTTCGAGTCCGCGTTCGCGCAGCACGCTGCGAACCGCGAGCTCTTCGGTCGTCTCATCGTCAGTCGGGATCGACGCCTGGCCGCCCTGGATCCTGCCCCCGCCAAGCAGCATCATCGGCGACGGCCTGCGCAACACGAAGCGCACGCCGGGGAAGGCGACGACCGGCTCGCGCAGATGCAACTGCGCGTGCACTTCGCGCTCGGTGTCGAAGGGTTCGTCGCAGATTAGCGTTCCGAGAATTTCCGCCGATCCGATGTAGGCGCGGACCGGCGTTCGCCGGGCCATGACGGGCCTCGCGCGTTCGAGGGGTGTAAAACGCACGGCAAAGCTCGCGGCCGGCGAGAATTCAGGCCCCGCGACCGCCTGACCGCGAGCCAGTTCGTGTCGATCGAGGCCGGGCAGATTTAGCGCGACGCGCGCGCCGGCCTTGACGCGTTGACGGAGCGAACCGAAGACACCGATGCTGCGTACGTGCGCGACTTTGCCGCCGGGCTCGATGCGTACGCGGTCGCCGGTTGCGATGCTGCCTTGCATGAGCGTTCCCGTGACCACCGTGCCGAGACCGGCCAGTGTGAAGACGCGATCGATCGGCAGATAGACGGGAGCGTCCAAATTGCGAACCGGCATTTCGGCGAGCGCGCCGTGCAGCGCCTCGCGAAGCTCGGCGACATTTTCACCGGTGACGGCCGAAACGGCGTACGACGGTGCTCCTTCCGCAATCGTGCCGAGCAATCGCCGCTCGATGCGGCGCACCGCCTCCTCACGCTCGCCCGGCGCCGCGAGGTCGATCTTGCTGATCACGAGCAGGACGCGGCGCACGTTGAGAAATTGCAAGATCGCGAGGTGCTCGAGCGTTTGCTCTCGGACGCCTTCGGCCGCATCGACCACCAGGAGCAAGAGTTCCATGCCTGCCGCGCCGGCGAGCATGTTGTGCAGGAAGCGCTCGTGCCCCGGCACGTCCACGATGCCGGCTTCAATCCCATCGGGAAAATGCAAGTGCGCGAAGCCGAGATCGAGCGTCATGCCGCGGACGCGTTCCTCTTCCAAGCGATCGGGGTTCGTCCCGGTCAACGCCGCGACCAGCGCCGATTTTCCGTGATCGACGTGTCCGGCCGTGCCGATCACGTGCATGCTGGCTACGTATCCGGGCGCACGAGCATGTTATAGTCGCCGAGGATTTCGTCGGCCGCGCGAACGCCGGACTCGGCGCCGCCTTCCATGAAGCCCTGATAGGCGATCGAGGTATGCTCGCCGGCGAAGTGCACGCGCCCCTGCCGGCGCGCTTCGTGACCTGCGATCGTCGTGCACTGTCCGACGAGCCAGCACGAGTAGCTCGCGAGGATATTCGGATCCGCCTGGGCGTTACCCAAGGTTGCGCGTCCGTTCCAGGTGTCGGAGACGCCGGGCCAGATGCGATCGAGCTGCTCGAAGAAACTGCGAACGTGCCGGGCAACCGCCGGGGCGTCCCCGATGCGGGCGTATGGCATCGGCGGCGTGTCGAGCATCGCCGGCGCGCCCGCGGTGAAGACTTCGAGCAAACCGTCACCACCGCGCTGTCCAAGAGAATAATCCAATGCGCTCTGCATCGGCAGCGACGTCCATATCTGCCCGGTCGTCGGCTCGGGCCACGGACGATCGGCGCGCATCCAGGCCCGGCGATCGAACTGGAGGTGGAGTTTCGTGTGGTAACCGTAGCCGAGATTCTCGACCGCGTTGATCTTGGCCGAATCGAAGCCGGCCCCGGAGTAGTCCACCGCCCGCAGTGTGATGAAGGGCAAGGCCAGCACCACCCGGTCGGCGAGGACGGTCTCGCTCGTGCCCCCGTTCGCGAACCGTAACGCGTACCCGCCATTCTTCGTCCGGCGCAGTGCAACGAGACGGCGGCCGAAGACGATGCTGCCCCCGGGCAGCGAGGCGGCAATCGCTTCGGGCAGTGCTTGGCTTCCGTGGGCCATGATGTAGCGTTGGTCGGAGTAGCCCAGCACGTTGAGCTGGCGGGTTTGCGCGTACCACCGCTGCTGTCCCAACTGCACGACGAGATTGAGCGCGCTGAGCTCTTCGATCTCGCGTCCGAACTCGTTACGGTACGACTCGGCGATGAGGCGCCCCAGCCGGCTGTCGAGTCCGTGAGGAACGTAGCGCGCAATCCAATCGCGCATGCTCATCGCGTCGAGGCGGCGCGCCGTCGGCGTGGCATTGGCGTAGGTCGTCGCCGGGTCGACCTTTGCGAGCTGCTCTTGCAGCAGCGGATAGATCGCGGCGAAATCGCGGTCGGCCTCGGCCATGGGGTAGTAGCGCCCATCGAGAAAGCACGTGTCGCGAGCGTGCGACGGCCGCGCCGCGTACGTATCGAGCAATGCGAGCTCGAAGCGCCGCGCGAGCGCGTGCATGTTGACGTGCACGGAATCGATCATCGCGCCGCACCACTCCGTGTGCTGCCCTTCGTTCCAATAACTCCGTTCGGAGTGCATCCGGCCGCCGACGCGCCGCGACGAGTCGTAGAGCGTGGCAGCGATTCCCGCGTCGCGTAACCGCAGCGCGGTAACGAGACCGGCTATCCCCGCACCGACGATGACGATGCGTTCCCGTCCGCGGGCGACGGATAAGCGGCACGCCGCGAGCTCGGGGATTGCCGCCGACCCGAGCGCGGTCGCCGCCGAGCCTGCGATGAAACTGCGTCGCCGCACGCCCTAAAGCTTTACGTTCAAGTCGGCGAAGAAACCAAAGGGCTGCAGTACCGACGAAATGCCAACCTCGGTGATATTGTAGAACGTCCCGTACGGGTACCGTAACTGCGCCGGCGGATTCTTCAGGAAGTTTCCGGCAGGCGCGAGAATATTTGACGGCAGATTGGAGTAGACGCACGTCACCCCGTTATCCCACGCGTAACCGCGCTGGAAGCACTTGTTATAGAGGTTGACGGCTTGCACCGTCAGCGTCGCGCGCGGTGACAGGTCGTAGCTCGTTTGCACGTTCAGCGAAAGCTCCGCCGGCTGATTGAAGGCGCCGAGGTCGTCGAAATGACCGCTGTACGGGTCGGGCAGGAAGATGGCCCCCACCGTTCCTCCGGGGCACGATTTGCCCGGCGTCAGCGGCGTCTTCGCGGGTTCCGCGGCGCACGATTGCGGCACGTAGCCCGGCCAGACGAGCGGCGAACCGTAGTTGGAACCGTCATCGTAGTGCAGCGACGGCGTCAGCGCCCATCGTCCTCGCCGGTAGTTGAAGATCAACGAAGCGACGTCGGGCACTTCGTAGCCGTTGGCGGCATTGAACGGGCTGGGAATCACATCGTAGGGCGTGTACCAGGCGGTCGTGGCGAACAGCGGCTGCAACGCCTCGTGGTAGTAGGGGTTGGGGATTTTCTTCGTTCCTCGGTCCGGCGAACCAGATTGGCTGAGGAGCACCGGCTTGGCGTTGCCGGGGTCGGTACCACCGCCGCACGCCGTCCAGTTAGGCGATGCGTTGGTCACGCCCGCGCAGGCGGACGTGTACGAGTTGTACAGCTCGATCTGTGCGTTGAGCGGGTCGATGACGCTCACGCCGTTGATCGGACTGAAGCGTATCTGGTTCGCGGTGTGCGCGTACGAGAGGATCGACGAGAGACCGTCGCGGCTGAAATCGCCGTATTGCAGCGAGAACTCGGCGCCATAGGAGCGCTGCGTGCCGACGTTGAGCCCCGCGAGCGTGCCCTGCACGGCATTGATGGCTTGAAACTGCAGCTGATTGCTCGTATTGCGGTAGAACGGTGTGATCTTAAACGACAGCTTGGTGCCACGTACGTGCTTCTCGAGCGAGAGGTCGAAGTTGTCGGACGTATCGGGCGAGATGTCGTGATCGGGCGTGTGGTAACCGTAGGGATAGAACTGCGCGATGAAGGACGCGAGGTTCTGCTGGAAAGTGTTGTACTGATAGTACGACGAGCCTTCAGCGCGCGCGTACTTGCCGGCCGACCCCCGGACGACGGTATCGGGATCGAGCGTATACGTGAACGAAAACCGCGGCTCGAAGACGTTGGCTACCTGCTCGCCAGCGCCGACGTTATAGAGCCCGACGCCCTGCTGGGTCATCGGCGCAAACCCGGGCGTGCAGCCCGCGAACGTATCGCTCTGTGCGTTCCAGCGCCATTCCGGTGCCTGACCCGGCGCGCCGCAATGCTCGTCGTCGTAGGCGTCGAACCAAAACTGTCGCGCGGGATAGCCATCCTCGAGATCGTTGGTGAAGTAGGCGAAGCGATCGAAGCGCGCACCGACGTTCACGACGATCCGGTCGCTGGGCTGCCATAAGTCGGTTATCGCAGCGGAGGCGAAGCGCGGCGTCACGTCGTCCACCTGAGCGCTCTGTCCGTTCTCCGTCATGATCCAGCGCGCTCCCGCACGCGCAGCAGGCGTTCCGGACGGTGCGTAGCCCGGCGTCAAGTTGAAGTCGTACTTACCTTCGCCGGGATAGCAGCCAGTCGCCGATAGGCATCCACCCTGGCTTCCGGCGTCGAAGCAGCTCCACGGTTGCCCCGTCGTATAGTTGAAGCACTTGCCGTTTGGCGTGCCGTAACTGGAGAGGATCGTTCCCAAACCGGTCGGTGCGAGGCTCGACGTGAAGGGATCGGTCGAGCTGTAGAGCGCGTTGTAGGTTTGCAGCCGCTGCGTCATGTACGATGCTTCGGCCGTGAGCAGATGTTGCGTCGAAAGCTGATTGGCGTAGATCAAGCTGCCGCCGTAGCCATGCTCGAGGACCTCATAATCGGCCGGGTCCGAACCGAAAACCAGTTGCGCGCTGTTCGGCCCGTTGATGAACCAATCGGAGTAGGCCCCGTACGTGAGCACGCGCAGATACGAGCGCGCGTCGAAGTTCTTTTGATACTGCAGCTTCTCGATCGAATAACCGTTGTAGTTGCCGTCACGATCGCTCGGGTCGATCGGTGCGCCGGCGGAACGATCGGTCGGGCTGCTCGGGAAGAACCCCACGACGACGTCGCGCGGGTCGGGCTGCGCCATCAGCGAGCCGCCGTAATAGAACGAGTCGAGATACGGCATGGGATAGCCTATCCCGGTCTTCGTCCCGATCGCAGGTGTGTAACCGATATCGTTTGCCGAACTGTAGAACTGCGCGGCGATGCCGCCGGTCACGTACAGGAGTTGAATGTCGTCGCGCAGCGCCGAATCGCGGTGCGGAATGCCGATATGCAGGTTGACCACGTTTTCGCGATCGAAATCGGCGGCTTGCGCATAGCTGTCTCCCGGCTGCGCGATGAAGCCATAGTTTGGCGCATTCCCACCCGAGCCGTCCAAAATATTGTAGACGTTATTATGCGGCGGAACGTACAGGGGATAAAAATACAGAGGATCGCTTACGCCGCCAAACTGATCCCCATATCGAAACGTCTGATCGGTTCCCGACATCCCCACGTAGTACGAAATCGACCGGTCGGGCGTTGAGCCGCCGATCTCCACCGTTGCTTGATGGTAGAAGGCGGGGCCGCCGATCCCGAGATCCGCGCTCGCATATCCCGGAAACGTTCCAGTCTTGATGACTTGATTGATGTAGCCGGCAAGCCCGGAGGAGTTGGACGTCGCCGGCGTTCCGCCGGTGTAGACCTGCACTTCCTGATTGCCGAGCGACGTGAGCGTCGCGATCGGCGCCAGATCCGACTGGCGTGTCGTCGGGATGCCGTCGAACTCGTACGCGACCTGGTCGACGTCCCCGCCGCGGATATAGACGCTCTGGTACCAACCCTGCTGGTTGGAGGGGATGTTCACCCCCGGCGCGCTGGCGATAGCGCCGTACGCTTGCGTGAGCGAGCCCGACCCCGAGAGCGTTGACGCCGCTTTTTGGCCGGCGGCGCTAATCGAATAGACGTCGCTGGTGACGCCGCTGTGCACGAGCGATTGGACCGACCGCGAGGTCGTTCGCGCGATCGTCCGCAGCGTTCGCTGCAGCGCCAACGTCGCGTCGGCCGACTGATCCGCGAGGATCGTGATGCCGGGTTGCGATTGCGGATCGTAACCGGACTTCGCCGCGCTGACGGTATACGTGTCTGGCGACAGCGAGATAAACGAGAAGTTGCCCGCCGCATCCGAAACCGTTTGCGCGCTCTGCGACGGCGATAGCGCGGTCACCACTGCGCCGGCCACGGCCGCTTGCGTGGCCGCGTCGATCACCCGGCCACGCAGCGTTCCGGTCGTTCCGGCCCTCGCTCCGATGGGAATGGCGACCAGGACTAGCAGCACGAGCCCGACGATACGCTTGAGCACGTCCCTCCTCGCAGGCCGAAAACGTAGCTAAAGAAGAGCGCCTTTACATGCGCCGAATATAACTTCCTCGCTTTGAATACCGTAACGCAACCGTCTCTCGATCGGCGCCGCTCCGAAAACGTCGCGCGCGGCGTCGCGACCGCGCACCCCATCTGGGTCGAGCGCGCGAGCGGGGCGGTCGTATGGGATACGCAGGGACGGCGGTATCTGGACTTCGCCGGCGGGATCGGGACCCTCAACGCCGGGCACGCGCACCCGAAAGTCGTCGCGGCGATCGCCGAACAGGCGGCGCGTTTTACGCATACCTGTTTCCAGGTCGCGGCGTACGAGCCGTACGTTCGCGTCGCCGAGGAGCTCAACCGGCGCGCTCCGGGCAGGTTCGCGAAGAAGACGCTCCTGCTTTCGACGGGCGCCGAGGCGACCGAAAATGCCGTCAAGATCGCCCGCGAGTATACGCGCCGGCCGGCGGTCATCGCCTTTACGCACGGCTACCACGGGCGAACGTTGCTCGCGTTGACGATGACTGGTAAGAACGCGCCGTACAAACAGCACTTCGGTCCTTTCTGCAGCGAAGTGTACCACGCTCCGTTTCCCTTCGAACGCCACGGCGTCACGACGCACGACGCGCTCGCGGCCCTCGAAGAGATGTTCGACGGTGTGGTGAGCGCCGATCGCGTGGCGGCGATCATCGTCGAACCGGTTCTCGGCGAAGGCGGTTTCGTACCGGCGCCTCCGGAGTTTCTGCACGCGCTGCGCCGGATCACCGCGCAGCATGGCATCGTGTTCATCGTCGACGAGATTCAAACGGGGTTTGGACGCACCGGGAAGTTGTTCGCCTGCGAGCATTACGGCCTCGAGCCGGACCTCGTCACCGTTGCGAAGTCGCTCGGGGGCGGTTTGCCGCTCGCTGCCGTCGTCGGTAGGGCCGAGATTATGGATGCTCCCGCGCCGGGCGGCCTGGGCGGAACGTTTGCGGGCAATCCGGTTGCCTGCGCGGCCGCCTGCGCGATTCTCGAGATCATCGACGACGCGTTTCTCGAGCGCGCCACCGAAATCGGTACGCGCATCGCAGCGGCGTTGCGGTCGCTGCAGTCGCGCTTCACCCAGATCGTCGACGTGAGGGGCTTGGGCGCGATGATGGGCATGGAGCTCGCTTCGGGCGCGCCTGAGATCGTCGAAGCAGCGCGCGGGCGCGGGCTTCTCCTATTACTCGCCGGAAAGCGCGACGTCGTCCGTATCCTCGTTCCGCTGGTTATCGACGATGCCGAGCTGAACGAAGGGTTGGCGATCTTGGAGAACGCGACCGCCGAGGTATCCGCGGCGTGAGCGAAGTGAGCGGCGAGCGCGAACGCGCGGTCTACGACTACACGCAGCAAGTGCTCGCGCTCATTGCCAAGACCGACATCAGCGCCGACGACGCGACCTGGATTACGAACGAAACCGTGGCGTCATTTCGCGAGCACATCAACCCGGGGTTCTTAGAGTATCGCAAGGCGACCGACGCTCGCGGAGCGGGCACCGTCGTCGAGTGGGCCGACGCCGGACCGAACTCGTACCGTGACGTTAACGGGCGCACGTACATCGACTGTCTTGGCGGCTTCGGGATATTCAACGTCGGCCACCGGCACCCCAAAGTCGTGCGCGCGGTCTCGGATCAGCTGCGCCGCCAGCCGCTGCACAGCCAAGACCTGCTCGATCCGCTGCGGGCCATGCTCGCAAAGACGCTCGCGATGCTGGCACCCGGGGAGCTCGAGTTCAGTTTCTTCTGCAACAGCGGTACCGAAGCGGTGGAAGGCGCACTCAAGCTCGCCCGCGCATTCGATCCGTTCAAACAGACGATCGTCGCCGCCACCAAAGGATTCCACGGTAAGAGTTACGGCTCTCTATCAGCTAGTGCGAAGGCGGAGTTCCGCCGTCCGTTCGGACCGATGCTTCCCAATATCGAACACGTCCCCTTCAACGATCTGCTCGCCCTGCGCGACATGATGACCTCGTGTCGCGCCGTCGGCGAAGACGTGGGGGCGGTGTTGTTGGAACCGATCCAGGGAGAGGGCGGCGTCAACATCCCCGATGACGACTATCTTCCGGGCGTACGTGCGCTCTGCGACGAGTTCGGCGCCCTCTTCATCCTCGACGAGGTGCAGACCGGCATGGGGCGGACGGGAACGATGTTCTGCTGCGAGCACTACGGGATCGCACCCGATCTCATGTGCTTGGCCAAAGCCTTCGGCGGTGGAGTGGTTCCCGCGGGTGCCGTCATCGGGCGGCGCGACATCTTCTCCCGGCTCTTCGACAATCCGTTCTTACACACGTCCACCTTCGGCGGTAATCCCTTGGCATGCGCGGCGGCACTGGCAACGATCAACGTGTTAATCGAAGAGCGTCTCCCGCAGAGGGCTGCCTGGATGGGCGAGCAGATGCTCGCCGGCATTCGCGCCGCCGTCGCCGATCACGATACGGTCGTTGCCGACGTGCGCGGTAAGGGCTTACTGATGGCCATCGAGTTTCACGATCACGCCGGCGGGTACGCCTTCGCGAAACGCATGCTCGACCGCGGGGTGCTCGTTTCCGGAACGCTCGTCAATGCAAAGACGATTCGCATCGAGCCGCCTCTAACCATCACCGAAGGAGAGGCCGACGAGGTCTACGACGCCATCGCGCGCAGCCTCGCAAGCATGAACACCGCAACCCTGTCATCATGAGCGAAGTCGAAGGATGACGGAGTAAGAAAGAATGCAATCAGAACAAACGCAGAGCGTAAACACCGAGGAAATTCTCCGTCACCTGCCCCGCCTCGACGGCGTCATCCCGATGTACGTCGGCGGTGCGTGGTGTCTCGCGACCGACGGCGGAACGCGCGAGCTCTTCAATCCTTCGAACGGCCGGAAGATTGCGACGATCGCCGAGGCGAGCGTCGCGGATGCGGATGCGGCGATTGCGGCCGCGCGTAGAGCTTTTGACGAAGGGCCCTGGGCTAGGACGAGCGCGGCCGATCGGGCCGCATTGCTCTTCAAGGTCGCCGATGCGATCGACGCGCATCGCGACGAGTTCATGCGCATCGATACGCTCAACAACGGCAAGCCGCTGCGCGAAACCGAGTACGATGCCGTGGACGCGGCCAACTGTTTCCGCTACTATGCGGGTCTCGCCACCAAGCCGCACGGCCAAACGTTCGACGTGCCGGCGCCGTCGCAGACGTTTACCGTGCGCGAACCGATCGGCGTCTGCGGACAGATCGTTCCCTGGAACTATCCGCTGCTGATGGCGACGTGGAAGCTCGCGCCGGCGCTCGCCGCCGGAAACGTCTGCATTCTCAAGCCTTCGGAGCTCACTCCGCTCTCGACGATCCGCTTGGCGGCGATCTTCGATGAGCTGGAGTTTCCGCCAGGCGTCGTCAACATCGTGACCGGTACCGGGGCGACCGCGGGACACGCGCTTGCGGCCAGTATGCTGGTCGACAAGATCGCGTTTACCGGCGGCACGAAAACCGGGCGCAGCATCATGCAAGCCGCGACCTCGAATCTCAAGAAGATATCGCTCGAGCTGGGCGGCAAATCGCCCAATGTCGTCTTCGCCGATGCCGATTTCGACACCGCAGTTGATTACGCGCTCTTCGGGATCTACGCCAACGCCGGCCAAGTTTGCTCGGCCGGATCGCGTTTGGTCATCGAACGTTCGCTGCACGATCGCTTCCTCGACCGTCTGGTCGAGCGCGCGAAAACAATTCGCGTCGGCGACGGGTTCGATCCGCAGACGGAGATGGGGCCGATCATCTCGCCGGTTCACCGCGAACGCGTCGAAGGCTATATCGAAACCGGCGTTCGCGAAGGCGCCGCACTCCTTTGCGGCGGCGAGCGCCTCGGCGGCGCGCTCGCCGAAGGCAACTTCATCGCGCCCACGATCTTCGATCACACCTCTCCCGAGATGCGGATCGTCCAAGAAGAAATCTTCGGTCCGGTGCTCGTCGTGCAGACCTTCGACGGCGAAGCGGAAGCGATCGCCATTGCCAACGACACCGTGTACGGCTTAGCCGGCGCCGTGTTCACGCAAGACATTGCCAAGGCGCACCGCGTCATCCGCAAGATGCGCGCCGGCATCACCTGGATCAACACGTACCACCCGACCTACAACGAGGCGCCGTGGGGGGGCTACAAGCAATCCGGCATCGGCCGCGAGCTCGGCACCTACGGCTACGACGCGTACACGGAGGTAAAGCAGATCAACGTGAATCTCGACGTCGAGCCTTCGGGGTGGTTTTCCGGCCGGTAACGACGCAAGAGAAAAGCTGAAAGGAAGTGCACGATGCCTATTGGCCGTCGTCTCGCCGCCGAGTTCTCGTGACCGAAGAGCAACGAAGTATTCGGACAAAAGGCGGTCCGAAGACGGGAATGTGCCTAAGTCCGACAGGCTCCTAAGGCCGACAGACTTTGCCGCCGGCGTAGATCGGCGCCTTCGTGGCCAGCCATAACCCCACGCCCGCCGTGGTGTTCGCGTGCGTATCGGGTCCCATCGCCCTCCCATCGTTTGCATCGGTGTTTTCGTAATCGTCCACCGCCCACTCCGCTGGAAGTGCGGCGTGCGCCAGCAGTAGCGCTACAAACTTCTCGGTATCTTGCGCGAATGCGCTTCGGCTCGCATACGGAGAGACCAAAACGGTGGTTCGGATACGATGCCCATTTCCCCAGCGGATCGCCTGCTCTATGAACGTTTGGTAGCCTGGGCCGCTGCCGCCGGCCAAGAAAAAATCTGATGGCGTGTCCAGCGCGATGCCGCCGCCATACCGCGCTTCGAACCGAGCCAGTGCATAGAACGGGCTGTTGAGATCGTAGTACTCGCGGCGGGTGGGAGGAAAAATGCGGCTATGCGGCTTCCAGGCTGCGTTTGGAGCGACGATGGGAGCCATTGACGTAATCCCCACCGATCGGCCTGCATCGACCCATTTCATCCATGCTCGCACATTCTTGCGATCGAATCGTATCGCCGATGCCGGCTTGTAGGGAACATTCACATTGGCGGCGCTGGGATGTAGGCCGCTGTTCGCGTACTGATACTGAAAGTAGCCGGGATAGCTTCCCGCCGGAAGCGTGAAATAATTCGCGCCGAGCAAACCCAGCTCCGCATCGCCGGGTCCGGTTTCGGCAAAAACGTTCTCGATCTCCTGAAGAATGGCATATGGATTTGGGCGAGGGCTGTCGCTAATTGCGGCAGCGACTGCGGTTGCATGCTCGTAGAGCCGAACGTGGCCCGTTGCCAGGAGTGCCGTCGTGTACCCACGGTTAACGAGCGTATTGAACCCGGCCGTACCGCCGACTGAAACGTACTCGCCCAGCTTCGAACAGGGGGAAGATGGGGTTATCGAAACCATCGGTGTCGCCGCACCGCTGCAGGCACGAAGACAGACCGAGAGCACGAGCGGAAGCGCAACCTTTACCGAGAGCCCGTCACGCATTCGGAGTCATTCCTCGCGAAAACCGTAACCCCGCCCGGACCGATCGCGTTTTGGGTGAAGATATGCATATCATAGCGCTCGATCACATCGTTCTCGAAGTCGCCGACGTCGAACGATCCGTCGCATTCTATTCGCTCCTGGGCTTAGAACCCGAACGTCTCGACGCCTATCGGCGCCACGAGGTAAAGTTTCCCTCGATGCGCGTGAGCAGCGACACGGTGATCGATCTGTTTCCTCCGCCGATGCACGCCGCGTCCGACGCACGCGGGAGCGATCTCAACCATTTCGCCCTCGTGAGCGATTTGCCGATCGACGCAATACGAGAGCGGCTGGAGGCATGCTCGATCGAAATCGAGGAGGAAGCAGACAACAACTACGGCGCACGCGGGCTAGCGAGGTCGCTGTACGTTCGGGATCCCGACGGCAACCGCGTGGAAATCCGGTCGTACGTCGGCTAGCCGGGTTCGCCTTCGGTAATCGCCGCGATAGCGCGCGCGTCATCTTCGGGCAAAATCGTACGCAGATCGAGAAGGACGCGACCACTTTCGATGCGCGCCACAATCGCTGGCTTTCCGCGGCGCAGGCGCGCCGCGAGATCCGTGGGCTTGGGTGACGGCAACGCGATCGCCAGCGATTCGACGCGCGCCTCCGGCAGCGCGCCTCCGCCGATGTAGGCGGCGCTCTCCACAACCGACGCGTTGGGAATCACCGCGACGTAGAGCTTCGCGCGTGAGTGCAGATCGTCCAGGGTCGTCGCGAGCATTCGAAAGATCGGCAATCGCTCTCGCCAAGAGCGATCTCGATAGCAGTGGAGCGTCGCGGCGAGGGCCGCGAGCGTCAACTTACCGACCCGCAACGCGCGCAGCAACGCATTGTTGCGCAGCCTCGCGATCAACGAAGCCCGTCCGGCGATGATGCCGGCTTGCGGGCCGCCGAGCAGTTTGTCGCCAGAGAACGTCACCAGCGATATGCCGTCGATCAGCGCTTCCTGCACGGTGCGCTCGTGCGCGACGCCGAACTCGCCGAGGTCGACGAGCGCGCCGCTGCCGAGATCTTCGATCACCGGAACGCCGGCGCGGCGGCCGAGCGCGACCAGCTCCTGTGCGCTGGGCTCGTGCGTGAATCCCTCGATCCGGTAGTTCGACGCATGCGTTCGCAGCAACAACGCCGTGCGCGGCGAGAGCGCGCGCTCGTAATCTTCGAGGTAGACGCGATTGGTGGTGCCGGCTTCGACGAGGACCGCTCCGCTGCGCTCGAGCACGTCGGGCACGCGAAACCCTCCCCCGATCTCCACCAACTGACTGCGCGCGACGATCACCTCGCGGCCCTTGGCGAAGGTATCGAGCACCAGGAGTACGGCGGCCGCGCAGTTGTTGACGATGAGCGCATCCTCGGCGCCGGTGAGCCCGCGCAGTATCTCCGCAATGGATCTATGCCGAGACCCTCGTTCGCCGGTATCTCGGTCGTACTCGAGATTCGAATAGTGGCCGCCCAGCTCGACGGCAGCGTCGAGCGCGTCGGCACCCAGCGGCGCGCGCCCGAGATTCGTGTGCAGGATAATGCCGGTGGCATTGATGACCGGCCGGTGCTCGGTTAGATGGAGCTCGTCGAGCCGGCGCACGAGCGAAACGACGACCGTTTCGAGATCGTCGTCCCCGAGAAAGCGAGCGCGGCCGAGGATATCCTCCGCCGCACGTTTGATTCGTTCCCGCCCGAGTTCTGCCTCATACGCCGCGATGCGCTCGTCGGCAAGGATTCGGTGCATCGCCGGCGGGCGACCCACGTGTTAGGCCACGTGCTTGCCGAGCATCGATGTGACGACGTTCTCTGGAACGTAGCCCACGATGCGATCGACCGGCTGACCGTTCTTGAAGAGAATCAAGCACGGTATTCCCGAGACCTGGTACTGCCCGGCGATGCTGGGATTATCGTCGGTGTTCAATTTGAAAAATTTCGCCTTGCCGGTATTGGCGGCCGCCACCTTCTCCACGATTGGGCCGAGCATCCGGCATGGGCCACACCATGGTGCCCAAAAATCCACGAGCACCGGCTCGGCACTTTTCAGCACCTCGGTTTCAAAGTTCGCTTGGCTAACATCTGCTAATGCACTCATGCTCTTATAAACACTCCTATAGCTCGGTTTGTTGCGGCTCGCCGGTGATCTCGGTGATCTGTGCGGCCTGTTTGCCGAGGTTGGTGATGGCAATCACCTCGTCGCCCCCTCCGAGGCGCTGCAGCCTGACGCCCTTGGCGTCGCGGCCGGTCTTGCGAATGTCGCGAACCTTCAGCCGAATCACTTGGTTGCCGGACGTGATCATGAGGATCTGGTCGTCCGGCGCGACCAGAATTTGGTCGACTACTTGGCCGATGTCGTCTCGCTGCCGAGCGAAGGCCTTCACGCCCTTTCCTCCGCGCGACGTGTGCCGGTACTCGTCGATCGGCGTGCGCTTGCCAAACGCCAAAGACGTCACGAGCAGCACCTCGCGGCGGTCGTCCTCGATGACGTCCATCGCCACGACGGTATCGCCCTCTTCGATCGACATCGCTTTCACCCCGCGGGCTGGCCGCCCCATCGGCCGCACGTCCTTCTCGTTGAAGTGTACGGCCATTCCTCGCGACGACGCGAGAATGATGTCGCGGGAGCCGTTGGAAAGATCGACCGCCAAGAGCTCGTCGGTCGGATCGAGATTGATCGCGATGAGCCCGTTGCGCCGTACGTTGGCGAACTCTTCGAGCTTCGTCTTCTTGATGACGCCGCGTTTGGTCACCATGACGAGGTACTTCTCGCCTTCGAACTTGTCGATCGGGAAAACGGCGCTGACCTCCTCGCCGGGCGGCAGCGTGAGCAAGTTGACCAGGGCGGTGCCGCGCGCCTGGCGCGTCGTATCGGGTATCTCGTACCCGCGCAGCCGGTAGACGCGTCCTTTGTTGGTAAAGAAGAGCACGTGATCGTGCGTTTTCGTCATGAAGAAGTTGCGCACGACGTCTTCGCGCTTGAGGTTCGAGATGCCGGTAACGCCGCGGCCGCCGCGGCTCTGCGTCCGGAACGTGTCGACTGAGACGCGCTTGATGTAGCCGCCGACGGTGTACGTCACGACGACATCGATGTTCGGCGTGATCTGCTCGATCGAGATCTCGTCTTCCGCCGGCTCGATGTTCGTGCGCCGCTCGTCGCCAAAACGCTTCTTGACATCGAGGGCCTCTTGCCTGACGATTTGCGCGACGCGGCGCGCGCTGCGGAGGATATCTTCCAACTCCGCGATCGTCTTGATAAGCTCGGTGTACTCTTGCTCGATCTTCTGACGCTCCAAGCCGACGAGCGTGCGCAGCCGCATATCGACGATCGCCTGCGCCTGGACGTCGCTGAGCTCGAAACGCGCCGATAACCGCTGCTTGGCTTCGTCGGTCGTTTGGCTGCCGCGCACGATCTCGATCACCTCGTCGATGTTGTCGAGCGCGATGCGGTAGCCTTCGAGCAGATGCGCGCGTTCCTGCGCCTTCCGAAGGTCGTAGCTGGTGCTCTTGACGATGACGTCTTTTCGGTGCGTGATGAAGTGCTCGAGCAGCTGCTTGAGGCTGAGCACCTGCGGCTCGAGCGCCACGGATCCGTTGGCGCGCGGCAGACCCACGGGGACGAGCGCGAGCATATTGAAGCCGAACGTCGCCTGCAGCGGTGTGTGCTTGAAGAGCTGATTGAGCACGATCTTCGGCGTAGCGCTGCGCTGCAGCTCGATGACCACGCGCATGCCCTTGCGGTTTGACTCGTCGTCCATGCGGGCGATGCCGACGATGCGCTTCTCCGAGTACGCTTCCGAAACGGCCTCGATGATGCGACTCTTATAGACTTGATAGGGTATTTCGGTGATGATGATCTTGTGCTTGCCGCGCTCTTCCACGATTTCGGCCTTTCCGCGGATCGTAATCGAGCCGCGGCCGGTGCGGTAGGCTTCGCGGATCGCTTCGTGTCCGAGAATCGTCCCGCCGGTTGGAAAATCGGGACCGGTAACGATATTGGCGAGGTCGTCATCGGTGATTTGCGGATCGTCGACCAGCGCGGCGATCGCGTCGGCGATCTCGTTGAGGTTGTGCGGCGGAATGTTGGTCGCCATGCCGACGGCGATGCCGCTCGATCCATTGAGGAGTAACTGAGGAAAGCGGCCGGGGAGCACGCTCGGCTCCACGCCTTGATTATCGAACGTCGCAGCGAACGGCACCGTCTCTTTATCGATATCTGCCAGAACGTCAAGCGCGGTGCGCGCCAAACGTGCTTCGGTGTATCGATAGGCCGCCGGCGGATCCGGATCGATCGAGCCAAAGTTGCCGTGCCCGTCAACCAGGGGATAGCGTAGCGTGAAATCTTGCGCCATGCGCACCAGCGCGTCGTAAACCGAGCTATCCCCGTGCGGATGATAGCTCTTGAGCACGTCGCCGATGACACCGGCGCACTTGCGATGTTGTTTGCTCGGGTCCAAGCCCATTTCGCGCATGGCGTAGAGGATGCGCCGCTGGACGGGTTTGAGGCCGTCTCGGACGTCGGGCAGCGCTCGTGACGCGATGACCGACATGGCATACGAGAGATAGCTCTCCCGCATTTCGTCTTCTACGTTGACCTGCGCTATAATGTCGTTGTTCAATACTTACCTGCAATCATGACTCATTCGTTCGCCGCCCCGGCGCACCTGACTCTTCACTCCGAAACCGAAAGCATCGCGTTCGCGACGGCGCTGGCGCGGCGCCTTCGCCCGGGAGACGTCGTCGCGCTCTCCGGGCCGCTCGGCTCCGGAAAGACGACGCTGGTGCGCGCCATCGTGCGCGAGTTGCACGGTTCCGATGCGGCCTTCAGTCCGACCTTTACGTTCTGGCACCGGTACGCCGGCACTCCGACGATCGACCATATCGACCTCTTCCGCATCGACGATCCGCTCGAGATTGCCGAGCTCGGATTGGAGGAGGCATTCGACAGCCGCTCCATCGTCTTAGTGGAATGGTGGCACAACGCTCCAGAGCTTATTCCGCCGCGCCGGTACGAGATCGACGTTCAAGGTTCCGGCGACGATACCCGTAGGGTTATACTTCGCGAACCACTATGAACGTTCTTGCTCTCGACGCAGCGCTCGGCGCGTTTTCTGCGGCACTCGCGCACGACGAGCGGATCGTCGCCTCGGCGACCGAACCGGGAGCCGTCGCGCTCGAACGCGGCCTTTCGATCATCGCAACAACGCTCTCGGCCGGAGGCATTTCTGCCGAAAACGTCGATCGCATTGCGGTCGGAATCGGCCCCGGCAGCTTCACCGGAATGCGCATTGCCATTGCGTACGCCAAATCGCTGGCGGCCGCATGGGAGCGTCCGCTCGTCCCGATTGATTCCTTCGATCTGCTCGAGTACCCAAACGCGTTCCCGCGAACGCTCAGCGTCGTCGTGGGACGCCCCGGCGTCATCTCCGCCCGCTACCGCGACGACGGCGCCACCCGGCGTGCATCGGGCCGCGTCGGCGAGGTGCTCGACGAGCTGTTCGGAGCTGGCCGGGGGTCAGAAGTCGTGGTCGTGCTGGGGGCGCCGAAGGACGTACTGGACGCGCTCGCCGAACGCCGCATTCACGTGCACCCGACCGATCCGGCCGTAACGCCCGCAGCCGCCGCAGCCGCGCTCGCAGCGTCTTCGCGCGTGCCGGCGACGAGCGTGCACGAGGTTACGGCCGACTACGGCGAGTTGCCGGCCGCCAAGATCCCAAAACTTGGAGCCCGCTGATTGACCTTGCGTGCCCCGTGAAGCTCGATCTTTCCCGACCCGCCCAGAGTCCGGACCGGTTCTCTATCGCCCCGATGACGACGGGCGACGTGGCGGCAGTGATGCGCATCGAGCGCGCCTCGTTTTCCACCGTTTGGCCGAGCGACGCATTCTACAACGAGCTGCGCACCAACAAGCTCGCGCATTATTTCGTCGGGCGCTTGAACGATCGGGTCGTGGCCTACGGCGGCATCTGGGTGATTCTCGAAGATTCGCACGTCACGACAATCGCCGTCGATCCCGAACACCGCGGAAAGCACTTCGGTGACGTGCTGTTGCTGCGGCTGATCGATGAGGCGATGGAACGCGGGGCGGCGTGGATGACGCTCGAAGTACGCGAAAGCAACACCGTGGCCCAGCGGCTTTATCGCAAGTACGGCTTTACTACCGTCACGATGCGCGCCGGTTATTACAGCGACGACAACGAAAGCGCCCTGATCATGTGGGCAGGCAGCCTCAAGAGCGAGCTGTACCGAAACCGGCTGCGCGTTCTGCGCAAGAGTTTGAGCGAGTGACGTTCACGTTCGGGCAGCTCCTGCGCGGGGTGGAGGAGCAGCTCGGCCAGCGTCACCGTTACGCCCACTGTGTCCGGGTCGCTCGCTGCGCCGACGTGCTCGCGCAGCGCCACGGCGCCGACGCAGGTAAAGCGCGGCTGGCCGGACTGCTGCACGACCTCGCGCGTCTCTACTCGCCGGAACGACTGGTCAGCGAGTGCGAGGCTCGCGGGTGGACGATCACGCGCGCCGAGCGCGAGCATCCCGTCTTGCTGCACGCGCGTCTCGGAGCCGCGATTGCGCGGGACCGATTCGGGGTAGAGGATCCGCAGGTGCTCTCAGCGATCGAAAAACATACCACCGGCGGCGCACATATGTCGCCGCTCGATTGCATCGTCTATCTCGCCGATTCGCTGGAACCCGAACGCGGTTTTTCCGAACGCGGCGCGCTTTGGGATCTCGCGTTGAAGGACCTTTCGGCCGCTATGCGTGGCGTTCTGCTCGCGGCGATGCGGCACAACGTGCGCAAGGGGCGGCCTACCGCGCCCGAAACGCTCGCCGCAGCCATAAGCTTCGGACTCTCCGTTTCCGGCGGCTTTCCAGCGGAGGCACGGGCATCGGCGAGCTGATCGACGCCGTACGGGCGGCGGCGCTCGACAAGAAGGGCGAAAGCTTTATCGAGCTCGACGTGGGCGGCCGGACCATCCTCGCCGATACCTTCGCGATCGTCACGGGCCGCTCGAAGATCCAAACCCGCGCCATCGCCGACGCAATCATCGCGGCCGCGGCCGCCGCCGGCTTCGGCGTCTCGCGCGTCGAAGGATACGCGGACGGGTCGTGGATTCTCATCGATCTCGGCAACGTCATCGTCCACGTCTTCACACCGGAGCAGCGGGAGTTCTATAATTTGGAACGTCTCTGGTCCTTCGACCTCGTGCATACAGAACGGAAATCATCGTGAGGCGGCGCCGGCCGAGCCATCATACGCGCGCGTCACGCGCACGGCGCGCGTTCTGGAAACGCCTGGGCGTTTGGATATTCATTGGCTTCTTCGCGCTCAGCGTTGCCGGAGGGTTATTCATTCTGCGCTCGTCTCGTTGAAGGGCGCTGCCGAAACCAGAGCCACCCGGCGGCAACGAACGCAATGAAATAGTAGCCGAACCACCGCTGCGGTGGCGCCGGTACGGAGTCGAAGAGCCACACCGTAGCGAGAATAAGCAGCCCGAGCGCCGCGACCGAGATGCCCATATCGACGCCTCGCATCGCCCCCAGCCGCCGGCAGTAGACCGCCGCCGCTACCGCGATCAGCATGTAGGTCAAGATGAATCCGAACGCGCTGAGCGTTCCGCAGTTATCGAAGATGTCGATCGGTGAGATCCGCAGCGCCAGCGCGCCCAGTGCGAGTGCGAGCGTGACGCTGGTAATGACGGTCACCGCCACGTTGGGGGTGCCATGCCGCGGTTCGATCCGCGCAAAAGCTCGCGGGAAGATTCCGGCTGCCGACATCGCATATGCGATGCGTCCGGCGGTCGTAATGCACGCAAGACAGACCGAGAATGCGCTGCACAGCGCTCCGATCGTGATCGGGACGCGCAAATACCCGACGCCGTAGAGCTGCGCCAGGGCGCCGATAGGGAAGTTCTGCCGATCGAGCGATTGATGCGCGTCACGGAAGCCCACGATTTCCGCGTAGGTAGCCAGGACGAAGAACGCGCTGGCGAAGATCACGCTGCCGATCACGGCGCGAGGAATGGTGACGAGCGGACGGCGCGCCTCCCCGCCGAACGCCGTGGCGCTTTCGAAGCCGACGTAACTGAACACGGCCAGCGCGATTGCCAAACCAATGCCGCCGGGGAATCCCCCCTGCACGCGCAGTTGCCGTACGTCGATGCTGGGCCCGTGCTCGTGCAAGACGATCCCGACCACGAGGCAGATAATCGTGACCGAAACGATCTCGAGCACCAGCATGAGGAAGGCCGAGACCTGCACGCCGCGATAGGCTGCCTGCCACGCGACGAGAGCGATACCGATGACGACCAGAAATCCTTCGTACGGCGGTCCGGGATAGAGTAACCCGACGAAGAGCGCCATCGCGCCCAGGACCGCCGCGGCGACGAATCCATAGGCCCAGAGCAACGCCCAACCGGCGATTGCGCCGGCCGTCCGCCCCAAGGTTTCGCTCACGTAATGGTACATCGAGCCGGCTGAGGCGCCGCGGCGCGCGAACTGGTTGATGCAAAACGCCACGAACGTCAGCATCGTTCCGCCGAACAGATAGGCGAGCCACGTCCCGTTGCCCGCGAGAGCGTACATGTAGGGCGCAACGAGAATCGGCGTCATGCTCGGCCCGATCAGCGCGATCGAAGTTGCGAGCACTTCGAAGAAGGTCAGCGAACCCGAGCGAAGCACAACTCGCTGTCCTCAGACGGCCGGCTGCTCAGTTCCCCTATTTCTGCGAAACTTCACCGGCGCGGTGCGGTAACAGGCCGCATGAAGTCCATCCTCCCGCGCCTTGGCACTGCCGTCATCGCGATCGCCGGCTTCGGTCTGATGGCACTCCCCGCCGCGGCAGCCAATTACGTGCAGGACGGCGCGGGGATGTTTTCCCCGGCGACGGTCGCTGCGCTCGACGAGCGCATCGCAAACTTCACTGCGCAGACCGGCAAAGAGATCGTCGTCATCACGACGCCGTCGCTCGGGGGTGCGACGCTGCAGAGCGCTGCCGCGAGTGCTTTCGCCCAGCAGAACGTCAACGGCGTCCTGATTTTCATCGCGCACGACGATCGCCGCGACATCATCGTGCCCGATCGCGCGGGCGTGCAGGCAGGCTGGTTCACGCCCGAAATCCTGAGGCAAATTCGCACGGCAATGGAGGACCAGTTCCGCGCCGAAAACTACGACGCGGGAATCACCGGAGCCGCCAGTAGTCTGCTGGCCATCTACCACGCGCACCTCGGTGGTTTACGGCAGCCGTCGTCGGGCGTTGCCCTCGGACAACCGCAGCCCGTCTCGCAAGCAGTGCACTTCTCGATGTTTTGGTGGATCGTCATCATCGTGGTTGGATTCTTGCTCCTGCGCTCGGTCATGCGGGCTGCAACTGCGGCACGCTACTCCGGTACCGGCGCGCAGCCCCCCGGTACGGCTCCCCCGGGTGGACCTGGGTACGGCGGCGGTTACGGCTACGGAGGCTTCGGAGGCGGCGGAAGCTTCTGGAGTGGTCTGCTTGGCGGCCTGGGCGGAGCCTGGCTCGGTAACGAGATGTTCCGCGGCGGCGGAGGCGGCATCATGCCGGCACAGGGCGCGCCCGTCGCTCCCGATTCGGGCGGCGGCTGGGGCGGCGGCACCGACGCCGGCGGCTGGCACAGCGATGCGGGACAGGCGGACGCGGGCGGCGCAAGCGGCGGAGACTGGAGCGGTGGCGGCTTCGGCGGCGATTTCGGCGGCGGCGGCGATGTTGGCGGGGGAGGCGGAGATAGCGGCGGCGGATGGTAGGCGCTTATGCTGCGCCTGCTCTGTTTTTTCATCGCCTCGGTCTTTATCAATCCCGCGTATTTCGGCGGACTCCACTGGCGCCTGATCGGGCCCTTTCGCGGCGGCCGCGCGCTGGCGGTAACCGGAGTCCCCGGGCAACCAAATCACTTTTACTTTGGGGCGGTTGACGGCGGCGTCTGGGAGAGCACCGACGCCGGGCGCACTTGGAATCCCATCTTCGACGACCAAGACATTGCATCCATCGGATCGATCGCGGTCGCGCCAAGCAATCCACGCGTCATCTACGTCGGCACGGGCGAAGCCGACATGCGTTCCGACATCGCGTACGGCGACGGCGTCTACCGATCCGACGACGCCGGCAAAACCTGGAAGCATCTCGGACTAACCGACACGCGCCAAATCGGCGCGATCGTCGTCGATCCGCGCAATCCCGACGTTGCGTATGTCGCTGCATTGGGCCACCAGTACGGACCCAACGCGGAACGCGGCGTCTTTAAAACCACTGACGGTGGCCGAAGGTGGAGCAAGATACTCTACAAGGACGAGAACACGGGCGCAAGCGCGCTCGCGATGGCCCCCGGAGACCCCAACGTGCTCTACGCGGCGCTGTGGCAGACACGCCGCCCGCCCTGGAACGTCTATCCGCCGTCGAACGGCCCGGGCAGCGGGCTCTACAAGTCCATCGACGGTGGGGCCAGGTGGACGCAGTTGACGCACGGTCTGCCGTCACGGGTGGGCCGCATCGGCCTCACCGTGACCCCGGCCGCGCCGCACCGCATCTACGCCAACGTCGACAGTGCGCCGGGCGCCGGCGGAATCTACCGCTCCGACGACGACGGCGACACTTGGACGCATACGAACGGCGAGGGCCGCATCTGGCAGCGCGGCTGGTATTTCAGCGGGATCACCGCCGATCCTCACGACGCCAACGTCGTGTATGTGATGGATACTTCGACCTATCGCTCGACCGACGGCGGCCGCACGTTCGACGCGATTTTGGGCGATCCGACGGGCGACGATTTTCATACGCTATGGATCGATCCGAACGAGTCGAGCCGCATGATCCTCGGCAGCGATCAAGGCGTCATCGTCAGCCTCAATGGTGCGAAGACGTGGAGCTCCTGGTACAACCAGCCCACGGCGCAGTTCTACCACATCGCGATCGACAACGCGTTTCCGTATAACGTGTACGGCGCACAGCAAGATTCCGGCGCCGACATGCAGACGACCTCGAGCAAGTACGGCGCGATCTCGCAACAAGATTTTCGTCCGGTCGACGTCGGCGGTGAAAACGGTAATCTCGCACCCGATCCTCGGCATGGCGGCCTCGTCTACGGCGATTCCAGCGGTCAAGGCGGCCCCACGGTCACCCGGGAAGTTCCCGCAACCGGCTGGGAGCAGAACGTCGATCCGATCATCACGCGCCCGGCGCAGATCTGGCGCAGCACGTGGACGCTTCCGCTTGCCTTCTCCGGCGCCGATCCAACGACGCTCTATTTCGCACACCAGAACGTCTTTCGCTCGGGTGACGGCGGTGAGACCTGGCAGATCGTCAGTCCGGATCTCTCGCGCGTCGGCGAAGGGACGCCCGCGAACTTAGATGCGTCAACCCTAGCCGACGATAACGGCATCCGTCGACACGGCGTCGTCTATGCCATTTCGCCGTCGCCGCTGCGCGCCGATCTCGTGTGGGCTGGTACCGACGACGGTTACGTGTGGCTCGCGCATGCTTCGACGAGCTCGGGACAGGCTTTCCATTGGCAGAACGTCACGCCGGCGGCACTGACGCCCTGGAGCAAAGTCGGCGCCATCGAAGCCTCGCACTTCAACCCTGCGATCGCGTACGTCGCGGTCGATCGGCATCGCCTCGACGACTACGCGCCATACATCTATCGCACGCGCGACGGCGGAGCGACGTGGACGCGGTTGAACGACGGCATTCCCGACGGCTCCTTCGTCAACGTCGTGCGCGAGGATCCGAAGCTGCGCAACCTGCTCTACGCGGGAACCGAGCGCGGCGTCTACGTCTCATTCGACGACGGCACGTCGTGGGAACCGCTCCAACTCAACCTTCCGGTGACCTCGATCCGCGATATCGCGGTCCATGGTGACGATCTCGCGATCGCGACGCACGGCCGTTCGTTTTGGGTGATGGACGACGTCGCGCCCTTGCGCCAAGCCGCGGCCGCCGTCGCCGCGGGCGGCAACTATCTCTTTGCGCCCGCCAGCGCGTATCGCGTGCGCCCCGGCAACGAGGAAGGGACGCCGCTGCCGCTCGACGAGCCGCAAGTGGATAACGCACCGGTCGGCCTCTACATCGATTACTACCTGCGCGCCAATGCCGGCACGCCGGTCGTCATCGAGATCCTCAACGCTGCCGGAAACGCCGTGCGGCACTGGTCGAGTGCGAAGCCGCCGGCAGCCGTCGATCCGCGCTCGGTCGATTTCACCACGCACTGGATTACGCGGGATGCCGTGCCGAGCGGCTCCGCCGGCGCACATCGCTTCGTATGGGATTTTCACGAAGAATCTCCCGATGGTCCGCTGCTTCCGCCGGGTCTCTACACCGTAGGTTTACAGGTCGAAGGGCGCACGTTCACGCGCCAAGCGCGTGTGCTGCGTGACCCGCGCATTGCCGCGAGTGATGCCGACCTTCGCGCACAGTACGCGCTCGCACAGCAAATTCTGACGCTGCGCCACGAGGTTGCGGCCGCGCGCGAACGCGCCGAACGGCTGGCAAAAGGAACCAACGCCTCCGCAAGGCTTACGCTGCTCCGCGCCACCATCATCGGGGAGTCGCCAGCGGCGAATCCCGACGATTCGGTCGGCTCCTATCCGCACGACTTCACGAGCTTTCTCTTCCTCGAAAACGCGCTCGATTATCTCGAGAGCGCGGTCGAGAGCGCCGATGCGGCGCCGACGCCGGATATGCGCCGCGGCTACGAAGCCCTCGCGAAGGTCTATCGCGACACGCTGGCGCGCATGAGCGCCGTCTAGGGGAGTGGCTTCCTCACCGTCCGGCGCCCAGCGTCTGCGTATACCACCGTTCGAGATCGTCGTGGAACCGCGCGAGTGCTTGCGTGTGGAGATAGACCATATGCCCCGACTCGTAGAAGCCGTAGCTGATGTTCCGCTGCAGCGCAACCGGCAGGTTCATGTGGTTGAGCGTGTAGACGGTCGCCCAGAACGGGGTCGCGAAATCGAAGTAGCCGTTGCCGGAGAACACGCGCAGATTCGGATTGAACGCCATGGCGTTGGCGAGATCCTGTGCCGTGTTCGTCGGAAGATTACCGTTGTGGGTCCATTCCCAATCGCGGAAGACGTTGATCTCCGGAAGGTAGATCAGCGACGTGTGATAGCCGAGCACTTGTCGTAAGAACACGTTGCCCGACGCCACAAAGGCGTCCTCGATCGCCGCATCGACCGGATCGAAATCGGAGCGATCGTTGAGACGGTCGAGGTTGTACGAGGTAAAGCGTGCGTCGTAGCGGCCGAGCATGACGCCGCTGTCGCGGAAGAGCTCGGTCGTGTAGCGCCAATAGGGAATCCGCAAGTTGGATTCGCGGATGTAGCTCTCCGAAAGCCCGGTATACTCGTGCAGCTTCGCGACGACGTCGTTGTACGTGGACGGCGCGAGGGCGGAACCCTGCGCCAATGCGTTGAGGTACTCGTTCATCGCAAACGACTCGACTTGCGGCAGCAACTCGTCCAGCGTGGCCGGCTGATTCGGCAGCGCGTGGTGGTACCACGCCGCCGCAGCTTCCGTCGGCAGGTAGAGAGGGAAGGCCCAGTCGCCGCCGCCGATCGCCGTCGGAGTGAAGTTCACGTCCCAGTCGAGCGAAAAGTCGAGGATGGAGGAGAGCAGCACGACCCCGTTGACGCCGATGCCGTTTTGTTGAAGGTAGTTCACCAGCATCGCGGAGCGTGGGGTGCCGTACGACTCACCGAAGAGGAACTTGGGGGAGTCCCAGCGCCCAAACTTGGTAATGTAGCGCGAGATGAACTGGCCGAAGGCGCGCACGTCGGGGTCGACCCCGTAGAAATCCTTCTTCGTACCGGCCCCGCTGAGGCGGCTGAATCCGGTGCCCGGGGCGTCGACGAATACGAGATCGGTGCGGTCGAGCAGCGAGTACTGATTCTCGGTCAGCCGATATGGCGCGTTGGGGGTGGGAACGCCGTCGCCGACTTCGACGCGCATTGGCCCGAACGAACCCATGCGCAGCCAGATCGTCGAGCTCCCCGGACCGCCATTGTAGAGAAAAGTGATCGGCCGTGTGCTCGGACTTGCACCGTCGAGCGTGAAGGCGGTATAGAACATATCGCCGATCGGCTCGTTCTTGGCGTTTTCCAAGTCGATCGTGCCGGCGCGGGCGGTATATGGATAGGGGCGGCCACCTAGGGTGATGGAGTGCTGACTAACCGCATCTCCAGTCGCGGCAGCCGGCGCCGCGGCGGCAATCGCCGCGGCGAACAGAACCGCAAGGCTAATCATGACGCAACGCCTCCGCGTACCAGCGTTCGAGATCGTCGTGAAAACGCGCGAGCGACGCCGGATGGAGATAGACCATATGCCCCGATTCGTAGAAGCCGAAGGTGATGTTCCGCCGCAGCGCCGGCGCCAAGTAGAGGTGGTCGAGTGCGTAGACCGTCGCGAAGAACGGCGTCGCGAAGTCGAAGTAGCCGTTCGCCGAAAAGACTTTCAAGTTCGGATTGTAGGTCATCGCCTGCGCAAGATCGGGAGTGACGTTGAGTATCTGCGCGTTGAGGCCGTGTTTGAAATCCCAACTCTGCCCGTCGCCGTAGATGAGCCCGTAGATGTCCGAGCGATAGAGCAGCGGCGTGTGGTAGCCGAGCAGCTCGCGCAGATAGTAGTTAGACGTCGAGACGAAGGCCGAGTCGATAGCGGCGTCGGTTGCATCCCAGTCGGGCGAGACCTCGGGCCGGTCGAGCACGTAGGTCTCGAAGCGTGAATCGATGCGCCCTACCGTACGGCCCGACTCGCGCAGCAGCTCGTTCTCGAACCGGTCGTAGGGAACGCGCAGATTGGAGTTGCGAATGTACTGCTCCGAGAGACCGGTGTAGCGGTGCAGCTTCGCCACGACGTCGTTGAAGCGGTCCGGCGCCAACTGTGCTCCCTGGCCAAGAGCGTCGAGATACTCGGTAAGGGCGAAGTTCTCCACTTCGGAGAGTAGCGGTGGAAGCGGTCCGGTATAGTCCAGCCGGTGATGGTACCAGGCTGTTGCGGTCTCCGTCGGCAGATAGAGCACGTAGCCCCAGTCGCCGCCCCCGATCGGCGCGCCGTCGTTGTAGTCGATGTTGGAGTTCAAGAACGACGAGAGCAACACGACGCCGTTGAGGCCGATGCCACGATCTTGCAGCACCTTGGCCAGGACCGAGGAGCGCGTGGTGCCATAGGATTCGCCGAAGAGAAATCTCGGCGAGTTCCAGCGGCCGAACTGCGTGAGGTAGCGCTGGATGAACTGCGCGAAGGCGTCCGCATCTTGATCGACTCCCCAGAAGTCGTCGCGGGTGCCGGCGCCGATGATGCGGCCGAACCCGCTGCCGGGCATATCGATGAAGACCAAGTCGGTCTTGTCGAGCAGCGTGTCGCGGTTGGCGACCAGGCGGTACGGCGGAGGCCCCGTCAGGCTTCCGTCTCCGGTGACGACCCGAACCGGGCCGAACGAACCCATTCGCAGCCACATCGTCGAGCTTCCGGGTCCCCCGTTATAGAGGAACGTCAGGGCGCGCGATGAGGGGTTCGTACCATCCAGCGTGTATGCGGTGTAAAAGACGCGCGCCGTCGGCTGATCGTCGCCGTTGCGCAGCGTGATCGTTCCGGCGCGCGCCGTGTACGCCAGCGTGCGCCCGGTCAGGACGATGCGATGGTGGGTGACGGCGTCAGGAGTCAAGGCGGGAACGGGTTTCGGCTTGGCGGCGCCGGCGGGACTGCCGAGCGACAACGCCGTCACGGCGAAGAGCAAAACGGTAGCGATGTTACGGTGCAATACTGACCTCCAATGCGAAGCCGACTATCGGCGGGATGGCTCGGGGGTCCTGCCTGTTTGGTACAACTCGGCTCGCAAACGCTCGACGGCCGCGCCGATTGAATCGAGGTACGGGAGCATCGAGCCCTTGATCCGCCGCAAACGTTCTTCCCCTTGTTCCGTAATGGCGTAGACGCGCCGCGAACGCTTGCTCGGGTTCTCCCAGGCTGCGGTGACGAAGCCGCGCTCCTCCATCCGGCGCAGCAGCGGGTAGATCGTGTTCGTGTTGACGGCAACGAGATCGCCGCAGACTTCGGTGATGCGCTGCATCAGGCCGTAGCCGTGGTCCGGCTGACGCTCGATGAAATGCAGCAATAGCGCCGGAAAGACCGTCTTGCTCTTGATCGGCCCGCGAACGACCTCGTCGATGGGATGCGCCGCCGGCATCACGCAGGAGCGCTCAACGCATCTTCGGGATCGTAGGCTTGCTCGATCTGCGCGGCATAGTGCGACTCCACCACGCGCCGCTTAATCTTCATCGACGGTGAGAGCTCCCCGCTTTCGAGACTAAACTCGCGCGGCACGATCACGATGCGGCGCACCTGCTCGTACGATGCCAGCGCGTGCGTTTGCTTATGCACTTCGCGGGTAAGGAAAGCGCGGACTTCGGGGCGCCGCGCAAGATCCTCCGGCGTTTCCTCAGCGGGCAACTGCGAAAGTTCGAGTCTTACCAACGGCCAGTTCGGGCAGATAAGGGCGATCGGATACGGGCGTCCGTTCCCGGTGACCATCGCCTGCGCGACGAACATCGAGCGCTTGACGGCGGCTTCGATACGTGCCGGCGCGATCCACTTTCCGGTCCCCGTCTTGAAGATCTCGTTCTTGCGATCGGTAATCCGCAAGAAATGGTCGTCGTCCAGCTGTCCGATGTCGCCCGTATGCAGCCAGCCGTCGTGCAATGCAACCGCGGTCGCTTCCGCGTCACGATAGTAGCCGCGCATTACGTTGCGCCCGCGAACCAGCACCTCGCCGTCCGGCGCGATGACGACCTCCACACCGGTGATCGGTCTTCCCACCGCACCGTAACGGTTTGCCGACAGACGGCTCACCGAGGTTACCGGAGATGTTTCGGTGAGGCCGTAGCCCTGCATGATCGGAATGCCCATCGCGAGGAAGGTCATCGCGGTATCGATATGCAGCGGTGCGCTGCCGCTGGTCAGGAAACGCACGCGATCCAATCCCAAACGCGCCCGGATCTTGCGCAGCACCAATGCTCGGGCGATCGCATACTGCACTCCCAGCCACGGCGCCGCGCGATGCTCCACGACCCTCGCGCGCAGGTAACGCCGTCCAACGGCGAGAGCCCAAGGAACGAGCCGGCGCTGCAGACCGCCGGCGCCCAACGCTTGACCCTTGATTCCGGCGAGCACACGATCGAAGATGCGCGGTACCGCCGTCATGCCTGCCGGACGGACCTCCCGCAGGTCGGCGAGCAGTTCGCCGGGATCGTGGCAGATGAAGTACCGCACCTTCGCCAACAGGTAGATGTAGATGAGCGTGTGCTCGTAGATATGCGAGTACGGCAGCACCGAGAGCACGTCGAGACCGTCGTGCAAACCCTCGAAACCGCACGCGAGCGAAACCTGCGCATTGAAGCCGAGATTATCGTGCGAGAGCATGACCCCTTTGGGCGGTCCGGTCGTTCCGGAGGTATAGATGAGCACCGCCAGG
>Ga0182015_10001201_pt1 | contig 35130 bp, 29 predicted proteins | sample 712P3MmetaG_FD_120478 | JGI IMG/M metagenome (GOLD analysis project Ga0182015, IMG submission 120478) | Permafrost microbial communities from Stordalen Mire, Sweden - 712P3M metaG | ecosystem: Environmental > Terrestrial > Soil > Wetlands > Permafrost | place: Sweden: Stordalen | collected...
TATGGCGGCTATTACCGCGGCGGCTATGGCGGGTACTACCGCGGTGGCTATGGCGGATACTACCGCGGCGGCTATCGCGGATATTACCGCGGCGGCGGCGCGGCGGGACACGGAACCTTGCGAGGGGCCTCCGCCCCGCGCGGAGGTGGAGGGGCCCACGGCGGCGGCCGCCCTCACTAACGCACAAACCACGGAAGGCTCGCTACCACAGCGAGCCTTCTGCTACTACGACGTAAAGGATCGGCCCCAAGCCCCAGATGATGCTGACGACGAACCAAACCGTCTTCTGAAGGGTCGAGAGATCCTCACGTCCTAGCAGGTTGATCCACATCAGGATCATGGCGATGGGATGCAAGAGAATCGATATCAGGATTTCGAAGAACAACTTCATGGACTGTTCTTTCCCGGGAGCATGATGAAGCACGACGTTACCCCTGAAGTCGCGAAGACCGAAACGCAATGGAAGGCCGAGCTGGATCCCGAGCGCTACCACATCCTGCGGGAAGCCGGTACGGAGGCGCCGTTCTCCGGCTCTTTGCTGCAGGTCGATGACGAAGGCGCGTACCTCTGTGGCGCCTGCGGTCAGCAGCTCTTTTCATCGGGCGAGAAGTTCGAGTCGCATTGCGGCTGGCCGAGCTTCACGCGTCCCGAAGAGCAAGAGAACGTGCGGCTGTTAGACGATAACAGCCACGGCATGCATCGCATCGAGGTGCGCTGCAAGCGTTGCGATTCACACCTCGGCCACGTCTTCGACGACGGTCCAGGCCCAGAGGGAACCCGCTATTGCATCAACTCCCGTTCGCTCGACTTTCGGCCTTCGCGCTCGTCTTGAGTGCGCTGACCGGTGCCACGGCCGCCCGCGCGCAGGCGGTACCGGGCACCGTTACCGTCCTCTACGCCGGGTCGCTCGTTACGCCGATGGAGGGGCCGGTGAAAGCCGCGCTCCAGAAGCAAGGCATCGATTTCCAAGGTGAGCCGGGCGGCAGCAAAGCGCTGGCGCACCTCATTGCCGCCGGCATCCGCTCTCCCGACGTCTTCATCAGCGTCGATCCCGCGCTCGTCGTGCAGCTCGGCAGCCTGGTCGCGTCGGCGACGACCTTCGCTGGAACGAGCCTCGGCGTGGCATGGACCCCCCACTCGCGATACGCTGCACTCTTCGATCGCGCCGCAGACGGCGGGACGCCGCTCGAGGACGCGCTCGAAACGCCCGGCCTCCGCATCGGGCGCACCGATCCGCTGCTCGATCCCAAAGGCCAATACACGATCGAAGGCGTGACGATGTGGCTGGGTGTGGACGGCGCACGCCAGTTGCTCGGACCCGACGAAAATCCGTCGCAAATTTTTCCGGAGCAAGATCTGCTCGCCCGCGTCGATACGGGCCAAGCCGACGTTGGCTTCTTTTATCGCACCGAGGCGGTCGCCCGCGGCTACCGCTTCGTGCCGCTCCCCGGGAAAGCGGCGCTAACCGATCGCATCACCTATACCTTGGCGATCATGAAGGGCGCGGCGCATCCGCGGCAAGCAAAGGCTTTTTCCGATTTCATCCTGAGTGGCCCGGGCCGCGCGATCCTCGAACGAGCCGGCATCACCTATCGCAGCCCATAGAGGTATTCACAATGACGGTCAAAGCGCAGTTTCCCCACGAGCAAGCTGCCGACGGCAGCTTCGAACGACAAGAGGACGCCTTTCGCGACGGGGTTACTGCTGACGGCAGTTCGGGCTACCCCGCGCAGGCCGGGCGCTACCACCTCTATGTTTCACTGGCCTGTCCTTGGGCGCACCGAACGATCATCGTGCGCAAACTCAAGGGCTTGGAAGAGGCGATTGGGATGACGGTCGTCGACCCGATTCGCGACGAGCGCGGCTGGCGCTTTACCGCCGAAGAACCCGATACGGTCAACGGTTGGCGCTATTTGCGCGAAGCCTATCTCGCAACCGATCCCGCCTACCACGCGCGCGTCACCGTCCCGGTGTTATGGGATAAGGAGCGCCGCCGTATCGTCAGCAACTCCGACGACGACATCATGCGGATGTTCGAAACGGAGTTCGATGCCGTCGCCGCCCAACCGCGCCTCGATCTCTATCCGCAGGAACTGCGGGCGCAGATCGAAGAGCTCAACGATTTTCTTTACGAAACGTTCAACAACGGCGTCTATCGTGCCGGCTTCGCCACCTCGCAAGCCGCGTACGAGCAGGCCGCATACGGCGTCTTCACGACCATCGATGCGATGGAAGAGCGCTTAGCGTATGGCCGGTATCTCTTTGGCGCCGCACCGGCGGAGACGGATTGGCGCTTCTTCGTGACGCTGGTGCGCTTCGATGCCGTCTACTACAGCCACTTCAAATGCAATCTGCGGCGCATCGTCGATTACCCGAACCTCTACGGCTATCTGCGCGACCTCTATCAAATCGATGGCATCGCGCAAACGGTCGACTTCGATCACATCAAACGGCACTACTACATCACGCAGGATGAGATCAATCCGAGCGGCATTGTCCCTATCGGTCCATTGATGGATCTCGACGCCCCGCACGACCGCGATCACGTATCACCCTCGTAACGGGTTGTAGAGGCTGCTGAGCGCCTTCTAGCCTCGAGGCCTGCTTGACATCGAACATATGTTCGATTAGCATGAATCTCCCATGACGCTGGCACTCTCCGCGGCAACCGATAGAAGAGCGGCTTTCGAGACCCTCAAGGCGGAGCTGAGCGCACGTGCCGCTCGGGGCTCTCTTCCGCTTGAAGGAGCCATCCCGAGCGCCATCCCCGATCTCGACCGGCTGCTCGGCGGCGGGTTCCCCAAGGGTGCCGTGGCGACGCTCGAAGGGACAACCGGACGGTGGAGTCTGGCGGCCGGCCTTGTCGCGACGACGACGCGCCGCGGTCTGGTGGCGATCCTCAACGACGGTTCCCTCTACCCGCCCAGCCTGGCTGAAGCGGGAGCTTGTCTCGAACGCGTGCTCATCGTTCCCGCTCGAAAGGCGCTCCAGGTCGCGCGTGCCGTCGATATTCTCCTGCGTGCACGAATCTGCCGACTCGTCCTCATGCCGGCCATTGCGCTGCGCGATGCCGTCTGGACGCGGCTGGCAATGCTCGCGCATCGCAGCGGCGTGCTCTTGATCGTGATGACTTCGTGTGCCGGCGCTGCCTTGAGCGCCGCGGCGGAACTGCGACTGCATTGCGCGCTCGAACGCCTCCTCATGCAAGGCACGCATGGTCTGTGGGGACGCTTTGCCGGCTTCGAACTCTGCGTGGACCTGCGCAAGCACCGGCATCTGCTCGCGGGCGGCTCGGCCCACCTCCGCATCGAGGCCTGTAGTGCTACTTTGCGTTGACATCGCGGCCTCGTGCGAAGGATGGGAGGAGATGCTCGACGCACTCGACGCCGTCTCGCCGCTGATTGACGACGTCCGTCCCGGGTTGGCCTTTCTCGAGATGCACGGCATTGCCGGCGGTCCCCCAAGCTGGATGGCGCAGACGCGGAGCGTTCTCGCCGGTTTCTGTTGTCCGCTGCGGGTAGGCGTCGCATCGAATAAGGTCGCCGCGCGCGCTGCGGCCTACATTGCCGATGGGACGTTCTGCGCGCCGGGCGCCGAACGTGCGCTGCTCGGGCCCCTGCCGCTCGTCGTGCTCGACGTCGAGCCGGAGATCGTCGAACGCCTGACGTTGCTGGGCATCGATTCTCTGGGGGATCTTGCGGAGTTGCCGCACGGTCCGTTCGTCCGCCGCTTCGGGGCCCAGGCTTCGTCCTGGCACGAGCTCGCGTGCGGCATCGATCGGCGCCCGTTTTTACCGCGCAGCCGCACCGTTGCCATCGAGGCTGCGATCTTCGGCGAAGGGCGCGTGGCTGAAGAAGCGCAGGTCTTCTTCGCGTTACGCATGCTGCTGACGCGCATCTGCGCGGATCTCGAACGCAGCGGCAAACGCGCCGGCGCCATGCATCTCGCGCTCGAGTTGGAAGATGCCGGAAGCTCCACCTACGACGTGCCGCTAGCGACGCCGACGGCGAACGAGCGCACGATCTTCGACCTGCTGCGCGCCAAACTCGAAGGCGCAACGTTTGAAGCGGCGATCGTGGGACTCCGCCTGCAAGCGCGCCAGCTCGAGGAAGGAGGAGAAGCTCAAGCGCTCTTCGGTGCCGATGATTTCGATCCGCAGCGCCTTGCCGTCACGCTCGCGCGCCTCGAAGCGGTGCTCGGCGAGCGCATCGCTCGGGCGGAGATGCGGGAAGCGCACCTGCTCGAAGAGCGCTTCGTCTATCGGCCCTTCGAACCGCTGCGTTCGCTCGAGTGTCACCCCGAATGGAGTCGAAGGATAGTTCCGCAGCTCCGCTTGCTCGAAGTTAGAGAGGTCCCCGTGGAGCTCAGAGCCGGCGAACCCGCGCGCGTCGACCGCAAAACGGTAACCCAATGTGTCGGCCCATGGCGAATCGACGAACGCCCGTTTACCGCCTCGCCGGTCGCGCGCGACGAATACGACATCGCCCTCGAGGACGGCACCTTCGCACGCATCTACCGCCAAGGCTCGACCTGGTATCTCCGCGGCGTCTATGAATGATGAAGATTCACGGGTTCGGACATGGAATGTATGCCGAGCTCCACGCCTGGTCGAACTTCAGCTTTCTGCAAGGCGGCTCGCACCCGGAGGAGCTGATCGAAGGCGCGGCCGCTCTGAGATTGGGGGCGATCGCGCTGACGGATCGCGATGGACTCTACGGTGCGGTGCGTTTTGCGAGCTACGCGCGACGGCATGGCGTCGCGGCGATTATCGGCAGCGAGCTGACCTTTGAGGACGGCACGCATCTCGTGCTGCTCGTTGAAAATGCAACGGGCTACGCCAATCTCTGCCGGTTGATCTCGGCAGCACAGATGCGCGGCAGCAAAGGCGACGCGCGGTTGCGTTTCGAGGATTTGGCCGAGCAGCACGAAGGCCTCGTGGCCCTCTCGGGCGGTCCCTGGGGCCGCGTCGAACGAGCGCTAGCGCAAAACGGTTTGCGCGCGGCGGCAAAGGAAGCGCAGCTCTTTGCAACGATCTTCGGCGAGCGTTTCTATCTCGAACTGCAGCAGCACCTGACGCCGCAGGAGACGCAGCGCAACTTGCAGCTCGTGCGCATCGCGCAGCGCTGCGGCGTGCCGTACGTCGCGACCAATGCGGTCGTCTATGCCACGGCCACCGACGCCTTGACCGCCGACGTGCTCGCCTGCGTGCGCGAGGGTACGACGATCGAGCAAGCGCGCGCCGCGAACGCGCTCCGTCCCAACGCCGAGTTTCATCTGAAGTCGCCCGCGGCAATGCGCCGCCTCTTTGCCGAGTATCCCCAAGCGATCGAGGCGAGCGTCGCCATAGCGCACCGCTGTGCCTTTCGGCTCGAGCGGTTGACGGGGCAGTTTCCGCTCTTTCCCGTGCCGCAAGGAAGCACGCCGCAGCGTCATCTGCGCGAGCTCGTCTATGAAGGCGCCGCCCGCCGCTACGCGATGCCGCTGGAGACGCAGACCGAGCGCCAGCTCGAGTACGAGCTCGGCCTCATCGCTAAGATGGATCTCGCCGGCTACTTCTTGATCGTTTGGGATATCGTGCGCGCGGCCAACGAGTTCGGCGTGCTCTGTCAAGGACGCGGCTCGGCGGCAAACTCGGCGGTCTGCTATGCGCTGGGCATCACCGCCGTCGATCCAATCGCAATGAATTTGCTCTTCGAGCGCTTCATGTCCGAAGAGCGCCGCGAGATCCCCGACATCGACATCGATTTCGCTCACCAAGATCGGGAAAAAGTCATTCAGTACGTCTACGAGCGCTACGGCCGCGCCAACGCGGCGATGGTCGCCGAGGTCATCACCTATCGCACGCGGTCGGCGATTCGCGACGTCGGTAAGGCGCTCGGCTTATCGCTCGAACGCGTCGATGCTATTGCGCGGGAATACGACGTCAGCGAAGAGCTGCCGCAGGAGGCCGGCCCGGAGCTGCTCTTCGCGCTCTGCCGCCGGCTCGCGAACTTTCCGCGCCATCTGGGCATTCACTCGGGCGGCATGCTGATCACGCGCGATCCGCTGGTATGCGTCGCGCCAGTCGAATGGGCGACGATGCGCGACCGCACTGTCGTGCAATGGGATAAAGACGATCTGCAAGAGCTGGGACTCATCAAGATCGACCTGCTGGGTCTGGGCATGCTCTCGCTGCTGCGCGAAGCCTTCACCCTTTACGGGCGCTGCCGCGACCGTAACGACGCGTGGCTTCCCGCGCCGGTCCCGCGCGATCTCGCGCTGCATACGATCCCCGCCGGCGACTCAGAAACCTATGCCATGATGCAGCGCGCCGATACGATCGGCGTCTTCCAGATCGAATCGCGCGCGCAGCAGTCCATGCTCCCGCGCCTCAAACCCGTCTGCTTCTACGACATCGTCATGCAGGTGGCGATCATCCGCCCCGGCCCGATCCAAGGAGATATGATCCATCCCTTCCTGCGCCGCCGTTCGGGACTCGAACCCGTTACCTATCCCCACCCAAAACTTAAACCGGTGCTGGAACGCACGCTCGGCGTGCCACTCTTTCAAGAGCAGGGGATGCGCCTGGCGATCGAAGCGGCGGGCTTCTCCGGCGGCGAGGCCGACGAGCTGCGCCGAGCGATGGGGCACAAGCGCTCGCGCGACCGCATGGAAGCGCTGCGCGCGCGGCTGATCGACGGCATGGCGCGCAACGGCATCGATCGTACCGCCGCCGAGGGACTCTTCCATATGCTCGAAGGCTTCGCCGATTACGGTTTCCCCGAATCTCACGCCGCAAGCTTCGCGCTGCTCGCCTACGCGTCGGCCTACCTAAAATGCCACGTCCCGGCCATCTTTTGCGCTGCGATCCTCAACGTGCAGCCGATGGGATTCTATTCGACCGAAGTGCTGGTCAACGACGCGCGCCGTCACGGTGTGACGATCCGTTCCATCGAAGTCAATGCCAGCGAGTATTGGTCGCACGTCGAGTGCGACGGCGCGCTGCGTCTGGGATTCCATCTCGTGCGCGGTCTCGGCGAAGCGCAAAAACAGCGGTTGGAAGAAGCGATCGCGAGCGGCCCCTTTCGCAATCTCCTCGACTTCGCGCAACGCACTCGACTCGAGCGCGAGGCCATCGAAAACCTTGCCGTCGCCGGCGCCTTTGCGCCCTGGCATCGCTCGCGCCGGGAAGCGATGTGGGCATTGCGCGGGCTGGACGAGCGCGAAGCCCGCGGGGAGCTCGGTGCGCTGATGGACGTCGAGGAGCCGGCGGCCAACTTCAAGCCGCTGACGGAGCGAAAGCGAGCAGCCTTCGACCTCTGGTCCACCGGCGTGACGCCCACGGGTCAGGTGATGGAGCACTTCCGCGAGTTTCTGGCTGCACGGCGTGTGACGCCGGCCGAGCAGCTGCCCTCACTGCGCCGTAACGAGCGCTGCCGCGTCGGTGGATTGGTCATCACCCGCCAGCGTCCCGGGACCGCTAAGGGCTTCGTCTTTTTGACGCTCGAAGATGAGAGCGGCGTCGTCAACGTCATCGTGCGGCCCGATATCTACGATCGATTTCGCCGTCCGATTCGCACCTCGTCGACGCTCATCGTGGAAGGCACGCTGCAAAAGGAGAGCGGCTGCATCGATGTCCTCGCCAAGAAGATCTGGAGTTTCGACGACGGCGGCATCACCGCGCCGCTCTCCGTGCACAGCTTTCAATAGCGCTATCTGCTCCTGGGGGAACCGCATACGCTGGCGAAAAACCGAGCGCCATGCGCATCACCAACACCAACAAAATCGAGCTGCTGAAATGGTCGTCGCCCAAAGGCACCTTTGCCGGCGAAGGCGTTCAGCTCTCCGAGGCCCTCGGCCGAAAGCGTAACTCGACCGATCTCATGGAGCGTCACCCGTTCGACGTCGAAATACTCACCATACCGGCGGGGAAGCCTCCCTACCCATATCACGCGCATAGCGCGCAGTGGGAGTTCTATCACGTCATCTCCGGCAGCGGCACGGTGCGCCATAAGGATGGAACGGATCCCGTCTCCGTAGGCGACGCCTGTATCTTTCCGCCGGGAGAACCGCATCAGTTCATTGCTGGGGATGAACCGCTCGTCATGTACGTCGTCGCCGACAATCCGGTCGGCGAATCGTGTTACTACCCCGACAGCGGCAAATGGAGCGTCCCGTTGCCGGATCGCCGTCTCCTGCGCGGTGAGTCGCTCGACTACTTCGACGGCGAGGAGTGAGAAAGACCGGCGGTCCGCGTTCGTGCTTTAAGAGCAATGGCGCCCCTAAAGCCGCGTTCGCGACGAAGAAGGAGGCCGAGCACGCGATTCCGTCAGACTCCAAACGTCTGAAGCCGTATCGTTGCGAGCAACACGGATGGCATCTCGGGCACCGCGCGTGACGCACCGGTCGTATGGCTCGCTGCTCTTGACGTTAGGCTTCTTGTTGGCGCTCGTGCTCGTGTTGCTGGTCGGTGGGATTACGGTGCGCGCGAGCGTCGCTCGATCGTTTAGCGACGCCGATGCGGTGCGCGGCGCCCGCATGATGGTCGCCGATCTGCTCAAGGAGCAACTCGACGAAGAGACCGGCGTTCGCGGCTATACGGCAGCGAAGCGCGACGTGCTGCTCCAGCCGTACGACAACGCGCGCGCTCAAATGCCCGATTCGTTTGCGCGCGTCGGTGCGGTGCTCCAAAGGCTCAATGTGCCCCAAACGCAGAGCGCACTCGACGACGCGCGAAGAACGAATGCACGGTGGCTGGCGGAAATGGCGCGCCCTTCGATCGCCGGAACGGCCGGCTCGCCGGCGCTCCAAATGCATGGTAAGCAGTTGGTCGATCGGTTTCGCGCCGATATGCGGCTGATCCAGGATGAGTTGGCGCGGCAAGAGGCGCTCGCCGACGCGCAAGCGCAGCGCGCGATCCTCGGCATCGAATTCTTTTCTGTCCTCGCGATCGCAGCGGTGGTCGTGGCCGCCGCGATCTTCACCGTGCAGCAATACCAGCTGACCGAGCGTCTTGAAACCGGGCGCCTCGAGGCCGAGGAGCAGCGGCACCGCTCGGCCGAGATGCAGGCCGCGTACGCGGTCGAGAAGCGCATCGCCGATACGCTGCAGGCGGCCTTCGTTCAGAACCCGCTGCCTCGGCCGGAGCGGCTGTGGTTCAGCGGCGCCTACGTTCCTGCGACCGAAGAGCCGAACATCGGCGGCGACTGGTACGACGCCTTCGAGATCTCCGGCGACCGGGTACTGCTGGCCATTGGCGACGTTACCGGTCACGGACTGGAGGCCGCGGTAGCGATGAACCGTACCCGCCAGCTCTTTCTCTCCTGCGCGCTTTCGGATCCGGAGCCCGGACAAGTGCTCGCTCGCGTGAACGTGCATCTCCTGCGCAGCCGGTCGCCGCTCGTGACCGCGGTCGCCGGCCTCGTCGACGCCCGAAGCCACGAGTTTTCCTACGCCGTCGCCGGTCATCCGCCACCGGTGCTTGCCGAACCGGGTCGCCGCCCGCGGCTGCTCGAGAGTGGCTCGCTGCCGCTGGGGGTCATGGAGGGGGCAACCTACCGTACCCGCACCATTCAAAGCGTGCCCGGCGCCATGCTTGTCCTCTATACCGACGGCGCGATCGAGCAGACTCGCGACGTGTTGGAAGGGGAGAGGCTCCTGCTCGATGCGGTCGAGCGGGCGTCCGGGGAGCCGTACGAAGATACCGCCGCAATGATTTGCGACCGTATCCTGGGCGATCGCCGAATTGCCGACGACGTCGCGGTACTGGTGATACGGTTTGGGGAAGAAAGCAATCCGAGCCTTTCAGGGAGAGCCCTGTGAACGAGCGCCCAGCCATCGAAACGATTCGTCTGACCGGCGAACTTGAGGTCGGCCGCAAACAAGAGATACGCGATGCCTTCGCGTTGCGTGACGGCGCCCGGGCGGTCCTCGTCGATCTCTCAGAGGTGACCTACGCCGATTCGACCGCGTTGACGGAGCTATTGCGCTTTTGCATGACCGCTCAACGCGAGGCGGTTCCGATCGCCGTCGTGATTCGCACGCGGCAGTTCGCGCGGCTCGTACAATACGCGGGGCTCGCTTCGGTGTTCAAAATCTTCGAGGATCCCGGCGAAGCGTTCGCCTATCTCTCCGATTGCGTTAACGCGTGAACGGTTGTTCCGAGCTGCGCTTGCTTCAGGAGGCGCATTCGCGCTGCGTCGCCCCGAGTCGGCACGCGCTGCGCGCCTTTTGCGAAGCGCTCGGCTTTGGCGCTGACGCGCTCGACGACATCACCACGGCGGTGGGGGAAGCGCTAGCCAACGTCGTCGAGCACGCCTATGCCGACGATTGCGACCAACGGCGGAGCTTCGAGCTTCATGCTCGGTTTGATAACGGCGATCTCGCGCTCGAGGTCGCCGATACGGGCACGTTCCGCCACTGCGTACCGCGTCCGTATCGAGGCTTTGGCTTGCGCATCATTCGTGCGATCGCGCAGCAGATGACCCTCGATACCGATGGCGGCACACGCGTGCGCATGCGGTTTACAGCGAAGACACCCAAAAGTTAACGCACGTCATCATCGCCTCTTGTTCGCGCGCCCTGGGAGTTTCCTGAGGCGCGTCGTATCTCACCATCACAATGCGTTTGGCTTTCGAGGGCGATCGACTGTTTAAGTAATCGCTCTTCTTATGATGTAGACCTCGCCAGCGCGTTCTAGACAGGAGAAAAACCATGAAAGCGACCTCAGCATTTCTTCGCGTGCTGGCGATGTCGGCCGCCGCTCTCGCATTTGCTTCCTGCAGCGCAGGCGGCGGAACGCCGTCGCTTCCGGCGCAATCCGCGAGCGGAATCCTGCGAACGATGCACCATCAGACCTCGAAGAATCCCATTAAGCACATCGTGATCATCGTTCAAGAGAATCGCAGCTTCAACAACCTGTTCTATGATTTCCACGGTGCGACGACGGTCAAGTACGGCTACGATTCATCCGGCGACAAGGTCACGCTGCAGCCGGTCGGACTCGAAACGACCTGGGATATCGTGCACGACTATTACGATTTTCTCCAAGCGTGCAATGGCACCGGTAGTGTGCCCGGCACCGACTGTCAGATGAACGGTTTCAACAACGAGACCTGGCAGTGCGGTTCGAATTGTCCGGATCCCCTTCCGCCCTACAGCTACGTGCCGCACTACGAGACCAAGCCGTACTTCTTCATGGGCAAGCACTACGTGCTCGCCGATCAGATGTACGCCTCCAACCTCGATGCCAGCAGCTTTATCTCCCACCAGTACATCATCGCCGGGCAAGCCAGTTCGGCAGTGAACTATCCGTACAACCGCTGGGGCTGCGAAGGCAGCTCCTACGACAAGATCTATACGCTTGCGCAGACCCGCCAGTACGGCAGCGAGATTCCGATGTGCTGGAACAACAACACCATCGGCTCGGAGATGGATAGCGCCGGCCTCTCGTGGGCCTACTACGCGTCGACGGTCAACGGGGACGGCGGCATCTGGAGCGCCTATCAGAACATCGAACCCATCTACGACGGGCCGGACTGGACCAACGACGTCATCAGCCCGCAGACGAACTTCTTCAACGACGTTTCCAATGGCAAGCTCCGCGACGTGAGCTGGATCACGCCGACCTGCGCGAACTCCGATCACGCCGGCTGCGGCTCCAACACCGGTCCCGCCTGGGTTGCCTCGCTGGTCAATGCCGTCGGCGAATCGCAATACTGGAATAGTACGGCGATCTTCATCTTCTGGGATGACTACGGCGGCTGGTACGATCCCGAACCGCCCGCGATGCTCGATTACGACGGCCTGGGACTACGCATTCCCATGCTCATCGTGTCGGCCTACGCGAAGAAAGGCAAGGTCGATCATACGCATTACGAGCACGGCAGCATCCTGAAGTTCGTCGAGGATACGTTCGGACTGTCGACCCTATCCGCCAGCGACAAGCGGGCAACGGCGCCCTACGCGGCCTTCAACTTCAACAAGCCGCCGCGTAAGTTCGAGGTCGTTCCGGCCGAACACGGCATCGACTTCTTCAAACACCAAGCGCCGGATCACCGCAACCCGGATCCGGGCTAAGACATGCGGGAATGAGAGGAGTCATGAAAACCACCTCGGTAGTTCTTCCGGTACTGGCAGTCTGGGCCGCGCTGGCATGCTCCTCGTGCGCTGCAGGGGGCGGAGTGCCAACGCCTCCCGCGCAATCCGCAAGCGGAATCATGCGAACGATGCACCATCAGACCTCGAAGAATCCCATTAAGCACATCGTCATCATCGTTCAGGAGAACCGCAGCTTCAATAACCTGTTTTACGGATTCCCCGGCGCGACGACGGCCAAGTACGGCTACGATTCATCCGGCGACAAGGTCACGCTCCAGCCGGTCGGACTCGAAACGACCTGGGATATCGAGCACGATTTAAACGGCTTCCTGAAGGCCTGTAACGGCACCGGAAGTCTGCCGGGCACCGATTGTCGGATGAACGGTTTCAACAACGAGTACTGGGGCTGCTATTCAAGCTGTCCGAATCCCCTTCCGCCCTACAGCTACGTGCCGGGTTACGAGACGAAGCCGTATTTCTATCTGGGTAAGCACTACGTGCTCGCCGACCAGATGTACGCCTCCAACCTCGATGCCAGCAGCTTTATCTCGCACCAGTACATCATCGCGGCGCAAGCCAGCTCGGCCGTGAACTTCCCGTCGTTTGGGTGGGGTTGTGAGTACGGCAGCGGCGACGAGATTGCTACGATTACGCAGACGCGTCAGTACGGCAGCGATATTCCAATGTGCTGGAACAACAAGACGATCGGCTCGGAGATGGACGACGCCGGCCTCTCATGGGCCTACTACGCGACGAGTGTTGATGGCAGTGAGGGCGGCATCTGGAGCGCCTATCAGAACATCGAACCCATCTACTACGGCTCGGACTGGTCTAAGGACGTCATCAGCCCGCAGACGAACTTCTTCGACGACGTCTCCAAGGGCAAGCTCCGCGACGTGAGCTGGATCACGCCGACCTGCGGGAACTCCGATCACGCCGGTTGCGGTTCCAACACCGGTCCGGCATGGGTTGCGTCGCTGGTCAACGCCATTGGGCAATCGAAGTACTGGAACGACACCGCGATCTTCATCTTCTGGGACGATTACGGCGGCTGGTACGATCCCGAACCGCCCGCGATGCTCGATTACGACGGCTTGGGCTTACGCATCCCGATGCTTGTCGTGTCAGCCTACGCCAAGAAAGGCAAGGTCGACCACATCCATTACGAGCACGGCAGCATCCTGAAGTTCGTCGAGCAAACGTTCGGGCTTTCGACTCTATCGGCCAGCGATAAGCGGGCGACGGCGCCCTACGCGGCCTTCGACTTCAACAAGCCGCCGCGCACGTTCGAGGTGGTTCCGAGCGAACACAGCGTCGAGTTCTTCAAACACCAGGCACCGGATCACCGCAACCCGGATCCGGGCTAAGGGCGTGATCCTCCGGTTGCTGGCGATGTCGGCCGCCGCGCTGGTGGTCGCTTCGTGCAGCGCGGGCGGAGGAACGCCGTTCCTTCCCGCGCAATCCGCGAGCGGACTCGTGCGAACGATACACCACGAGGCGTCGGGCAATCCGATTAAGCACATCGTCATCATCGTCCAAGAGAACCGCAGCTTCAACGATCTGTTCTACGAATTCCCCGGCGCGACGACGGCAACGTATGGCTACGATTCGAAGGGCAAACGGATCACGCTGCAGCCGGTTGGACTCGAAACGACCTGGGATATCGAGCACGATTTAGCCGGTTTCCTCGCAGCCTGTAATGGCACCGGTAGTCTGCCGGGAACCCACTGTCAGATGAACGGTTTCAACGACGAGTACTGGGGTTGTGGCCATTACCGCAGCCAGCCGAATTGTCCGAATCCCCTTCCGCCCTACAGCTACGTACCGCATGATGAGACGAAGCCGTATTTCTACCTGGGTGAGCACTACGTGCTCGCCGACCAGATGTACGCCTCCAACCTCGACGCCAGCAGCTTTATCTCGCACCAGTACATCATCGCCGGACAGGCCAGCTCGGCGGTAAACTTCCCCGAGAACTACTGGGGCTGTCCGGGCCTCAAGTACTACCCGTATTACGATGAGATCGCCACGATCACGCAGACGCGTCAGTACGGGAGCAACATCTCGATGTGCTGGAACAACAAGACGATCGGCTCGGAGATGGACGACGCCGGCCTCTCGTGGGCCTACTACGCGTCGACGGTGAGCGGCGATGGCGGCATATGGAGTGCCTACCAGAATATCGCTCCCATCTACAACGGCCCGGATTGGTCTAAAGATGTTATTAGCCCGCAGACGAACTTTTTCGACGACGTCTCCAAGGGCAAACTCCGCGACGTCAGCTGGATCACGCCGACGTTCGAAAACTCCGATCATGCCGGCACCCTCTCCAAGACCGGACCCGCGTGGGTTGCGTCGCTGGTCAACGCCATTGGGCAATCGAAATACTGGAACGACACCGCAATCTTCATCTGCTGGGACGATTACGGCGGCTGGTACGATCCCGGAGCCCCGAAGATGCTCGATTACGACGGCTTGGGCTTACGCATTCCCATGCTCATCGTGTCGCCCTACGCCAAGAAAGGCAAGGTCGACCACACGCAGTACGAGCACGGCAGCATCTTGCGGTTCGTCGAGAATACGTTCGGGCTGTCGACCCTATCCGCTAGCGACAAGCGGGCCACGCCGCCCGATGCGGCCTTCGATTTCAACAAGCCGCCGCGCACGTTCGAGGTGGTTCCGAGCGAACGCGGCATCGAGTTCTTCAAACATCAAGCGCCGGATCACCGCAACCCAGATCCGGGATAACGCTACAAGGACCCTGGCCCGGCAGCCACGCCGGTCGGCGGGTCGAAGTTCGAGAGGCCGTTGGTGATCGTGCCGACGGTCTTTCCCGTTGAAACGTCGATCTCGTAGAGTCCCGTGCAATAGCACTGGTAGTTACCGGTGTCGTCGACCCAAACGTCTTTGAACCCCGACGTGAAATTGAGGTATTGCGGAGCGATGAACCCTTTGTACGTCAGCGTGCACGAGCTGGTACCGGAGCAGACGTACACACCGTTGGCCGCCGATTCGTAGCTCGTATAGTAGAGGTTATTGCGGCCGTCAAAGGCGATGCCGTACGGCGCTCCCGCCGTAATGGTGAGAGCATGCGGGCTGCCCGTGCACGCTTTGAACTCGTCGACTTGCGCTTTTGACGACGTGTTGACGAACGCCCAGTAGCAATTTTCGGACGTGTCGAACGCGGCGCCCGTGCCTTTTTTCGCCTTGGAATCCTTCAACGTGCGCGTCGGCGACTTCGCTCCTTTAGCGAAGAACGTCATGGTCGTCGCATTGGAAACGGCCAGCTCGTCGCCGTAGACGGCCACGTCGGCGGGAACGTTGCGGCCGTCGGAGATCGTCGCGGTTAACTTCTCGGCGCCGGCGGAAAATTCGAGAATGTCCTTGGCGCCCCCGTCAGCGACGTAGAGCGTTCCGCTCTTTCCAGCGACCACGCCCGCGGGTACCGTAAGGTCTTTGGTAACTTTGCGGACGAGTTTACCGGCCTCGTAGACCAAGCAATCTGTGAGGCTGGGCGAGCCCTGGCAGGTATAGGCGTAAGCCGCTTTCCCCTTCTTAGTAGGGGACGCGGTTGCCGCCGATCCGAAGTCGCGTGTGCCGGCCGGAGCAAGTTGGGCCCCACACCCGGCAAGGACGAGGAAGGCAATCGCAGCGGCGCCGGGCGATTGCCAACGTAATGGATTCGACATGCTCCTACTGTGTATCGACGGGCCTGTTTGAAGGTCGTTGGTGGAGGAAGAAGTCTTTCTTGTATTTCGACGGAATCACGCTGAAGGCGCGTGGCGATTGCGTGAAGTCGAAGCAGTCTGAGATACTGGTCGCGCGTTGGTCGGTCGTGTGCAGGCTACCGAGGTCAAAGGTGTCCTCGATGAACTTCAAGACGCTGCCAAACTCGTAGGGAGTGTGCGAGACATACGGCTGCGATCCCCCTCCGAGCGCGTACGGGGAGATGACGATCGCCGGCACGCGAAAACCCAGGCCGCCCCACTTGTCGAAGAACGGCGGCGCGACGCCGTCGTAAAAACCGCCCCAATCGTCCCAGAGCACGATGATCGCGCTCGTGTCCCAGTACGGGCTCTGTCCGACGGCGTTGACGACGCTTGCAACCCACGAGGGACCGGTATCGGAACCGACCGCAGGATGGTCGGAGTTCGTACTGTCGGGAATGAGCCAGGATACGGCGGGGAGCGTACCGTTCTTTATGTCGTCGAAGATCAGGGTGTCCGAATCGGTCACGTTCGTTCCCCACTCGGAACTGTACCGCACCACCTTGATCGCGTCGAACGCATTCCATTCCCCACCCGCACCGATGGTGATTGGCGGCGAGTAGTATTTCCAGGAAACCGATTTCGCGTCCAGCAAGTTGCGGATCGTCGCGTAATTCAAGCAGGGATACGGCCCTGCGTCATGCTCGTACTTGAGCGTCGAGGATTCGGCGATCAAGAGCGACGTCACCACCCCTTTAGCCGCGTCGCAACCCCAGGGGACTTTGGTCGGAAGGTCGACGAGGGTGTGGGTTTTGGCCTTATTGATGGCAGTCAGGCCGGCAATGAGGTCCTGATGAGCGGTGAAGCTTCCGCTGCCCTGCGTCTGAAACATGTGGTCCGCGAGGACGTACTGTTTGGCCATGTCCCAATATGGGGCGAGGTCTTTCGGATTGACGTACTGATACGGCCCGAGCGCTTTATTGTCGCAGATGCCGCTCCCGCCTTCGAGGTTGAAGCCGTCCATCTTGCCGTTGTCGTAGTCGACGACGTACCGAGGGTAGTAATGGGCGAAATCGCATTTCTCGTAAAGCGGCACTTCCTTCAGTGGCACCTCTTTCGATGTGCCGCTGGGCTCTTTTTCGTACCCGACGGTACTGCCGACGGCATTGGGATACGTCGCGAAGAAATCGTTGAACGAGCGGTTCTCTTGAACCACCACGATAATGTGTTGAATCGGGCTCGACCCACTCCGGGAAGACCGCTGCCCGACCAGCGTCTCGGCGGCCGGAGATGGGGTGGTCGTTCCGTTGGAGCACGCTGGAAGATAGAGCGCGGCTAAAAGTGCGCAGCATAAGGGCGACGCTGCGATCCTGGATCTGTTCGAAACACTTCCAAAATTCATCGGAAGACTTCAGATTGGCGACCTCTCCTGCTTTCCCATTCCCGGCGGTCGCTAGCTGCGAGTGAAACCCGATCGTTCTGACCGTTGGGCCTGCGCTTCGGTCGCCGCCGGGACAGCGATAAAGCTAGCGCTTAGTGGCTTCCAAATCTCGCGGCCATAGAGAAAAAAATCCGCTTAGTTTACCAAGCAGAACTATCCTGGGAGGGGATTTCGTACTAGTATATTCCTACCACTTTCCAAGCTTCCTAGCGCCTTCAGGCGTCGGAAAGGTGAAAAATTAGAGATGCGTACGATCCTACTAGCCATGGCTCTGGTTGTTCCGGCAATTGCGCTGGGCGGTTGCGCCGGTGGTAATCTGTCGGGCGCTTCTATGCTGCCTGCAGCGGGTCAAGCCGTCCACGTTCATCAGTTGGATTCAGTCGGTGGCGGACCCCCCTCGAGCCTAGATTCAGTTGGTGGCGGACCTCCCTCGAGCCTAGATTCAGTCGGTGGCGGACCTCCCTCGGTTGGAGCGCGGACTATCCACCACAGCGACTCGGTCGGTGGCGGACCTCCCTCGGCTGGAGCGCGGACCATCCACCACGGCGACTCGGTCGGTGGCGGACCTCCCTCGGCTGGAGCGCGGACTATCCACCACAGCGACTCAGTCGGTGGCGGACCTCCCTAAGCGACTTTCTAGACCCGGGGGCCCCGCGCGGGTCAGTCTAAGAAAAATCGTCCCGGTCGCAAGGTAGTACAGAACTACCACAGAAGAGTCTGGTCCGGCGGGTTCCGCCAGACCGACAGTCTTTTCTTTTCTCATACGACAGATCGGGATTATGCTGACGACTGCGAGACAGAGCCTCCAACGTTTCGACAGCGCGGAGTTCGAGCGGTCCTTTAAAGCCGCCGACTTCGAGCGTTGTCACGCACTTATTGATGGCCAGGTTGCCACCAACGGGCTGCTAGCCTCGGCTCGCCTTGCCCTGCGCGAGCGGCGTTATCTGGCCGTTATCGGCATGCTTTCGGACTTCCCTGACTCCGCCTCCGATGAGGAGCGCGACTCCCGCGACGTCAATCTTGGCGCGGCTCTCGGGTATACCCGCGACTACGTCGCCGGGCGACGGTTGATCGACCGGGCACTCCAGAACCTTTTGCCAGGCGACCCCCTCTATGACGACGCGCACTACTTTAGGTCGGCGATTGCATGGATGCAGCATGACCATAATGAGGCTGAGGAAGCGGCGAGCATTGGACTGGCGTCTGACGATTGCAATAACCGCGCCCGTGCACACATCATGCTTTCGTGGGTCGCGTTGCGGCGCTGTGACGTGCGGCGTCAAGTCGACGAGTTGCAAAGGGCGCTCGACGAGCTCGACAATGCAGATCCAGCCGATGAGTACTTTCGCGCTAACGCGCTGTACACGCTAGCATTGCTTTGTCGTGAACTTCCGATTCAGGATGCGGCCGACCGCGTCCGTCACGTCTATCAGACGATGCCGTGGACGAGTGGTTTGAAGCTGGAGCGGTTCCAGGTCACTCGTTTTCTCGCAGCGGTGGATGAGCTCTCCGGGAACCACCTGGCTGCCTTCGGCGAGTTCCGGCAAGCCTCGCGCATGGCGCCATCGGATCACTGGAGCGTGCTCTGTTTTCTCGATCGCGCGCTGCTAGCAAAAAACACCGGAGAAAACGCATTCGCATCAGAGCAACTTCATGAAGCACATGAAATCGCTCAGAACATTTCGTGGAACGAAGTCGCCGGCGAAGAGCGGGCCGCCCTTCTAGTGCTCGCCGAGCTCTTTGCCGATGAGAACCCGGCAATCTCGGAGCAGTATCTCGCGCGGTTCCGTACGCTGAGCTCGTCGGTCGTCCCGATGCTCTCCTACGGCACCGACCCGCGCGTTCGCGGTTTCCAGGCGTACTCGCAAGGCATGGCCTGGCTGCGTCTGGGCGATATCGGACAGGCCCAGGCCTCGCTAGCCGAAGCATGGTCGATCTTCGAAGAGTTCGAGTACGGCTGGCGTGCGGCGCTGTGCGCCGTTGCGCTCTTCGAAGCGACGGGCGACCGCCGCTGGAACGAGCGCGCCGCCGCCAAGATTGCTCCGTGGCCCAACAGTTGGATCGCCAAGCGCGTTTCCGAACCGAAGCCGCCGGCAGTGGTACCGATCGAGAATATCCCGAGCGCAAAGCGCGAGGTTCTCGAGTTGGTACGCGACGGCCGCCGTAACGCGGAGATCGCCAAGAAGCTGGGACGCAGTCCCAACACGGTGCGCAATCAGGTATCGCAGCTCTTCCAGATCTTCGACGTGAAGAGCCGCACGGAGCTGGTTTCGATCCTCTCCAAACCCGTCACCCCGATCACGCGCCTCAAACCACACGTGCGTGCCGACGGTTAGCACCTAGCGCGGCGCCCTTTGCTGGGCCATTCGGCTTCAGCATCGCGTTTGAGGGTGCACGCTCGGGGAATGAGATGGGCATGGCGCACCCGCACCCGCTGCACGGCGTTCACGTCGCTATTCTCGTCGACAACGGCTTCGAGCAAATCGAGCTCGTACGCCCTCGTGACGCGTTGCTCGCAGCTGGAGCAACCACGGCGATCGTTTCCCCCCAGGGCCGCAAAGTGTGGGGTTGGGATGGCGACGCTAAAGCAACGGCATTCCACGTCGACGTACCCATCGCCGAGGCAAAGCCTACGGCTTTCGACGCGTTATTGCTGCCGGGAGGCGTCCGTAGTGCAGATCGCCTGCGCATAGACAATAAGTCCGTCCTCTTCGTTCACGCCATGCAGATCGCACAAAAACCCATCGCCGCAATCTGCCATGCACCGTGGATTCTGATTGAAACCGACTTCGTTCGCGGTCGCAAGCTCACGTCGTGGCCGTCGCTGCGCACCGATCTTGCCAACGCCGGCGCCGATTGGCTGAATCGAGCGGTCGTGGCGGACGATCTCCTCGTGACCAGCCGGAAGCCGGCCGACATCTCTCGATTTAACGACGCGATGATCGATCTTTTCGGTTCGCCGAACCGTAGCGTCGCCACCGCCTCGTAAGGGTGGCGAAACGGGCCGGAATCCCGGTCAACCCGTCGCTAAGTATTAAGGCGAGCGCGGAGTTCGCCGGTACGTTTTTCATCACGCTCGTGGCCATCGCCGTTGACGTGCTCTATTATACGGGCCACCACGTCGATTACGTTTCCCGCTGGCTGGCGCGCGGTTTCATCACGACGGCGATGATCTATTCCTTCGCCACGCTTTCGGGGGCGCACATCAATCCGGCCGTTTCGCTCGGCTTTGCCGTGCGCAGGGTGATGCCGCCGTTGCAGATGCTCGTCTATTGGGTGGCGCAGTTTGCCGGAGGGTTCGCCGCCGCCGCGCTGGCGATGGCGCTCTGGAAATCCGCAATCGTCCTGGGTGCCAGCCATCCCGGCCCGGAGTTCTCGCACCTCGAAGCGGCGATTACCGAGCTCATCCTGACGTTCTTGCTGATGCTCGTGATTCTCGCGACGGCAGAAGAGGAGGCCACCGTCGGACGTCAGGCAGCGCTCGCCGTTGGCCTGACCATCGCCGCATGCGGGTTCTTTGCCGGACCGATCAGCGGGGCATCGATGAATCCGGCGCGTTCGATTCCTCCGCAGGTTTTGGGTGGTGTCGTGGACCTGTCGTGGATCTACGCCGTTGGCCCGATACTCGGCGCAGCGCTGGCCGCGGTTGTATCGATCTACTTCTTTCCGCGAGCCGGCAGCGGCGTCCGCAAGGCCGGAACCGGAGCGCCAAAGCGCTAAGGCCGTCTACGGATGGTACGAGTTGAGGACGCGGACAACGATCGAGGTTCGGCGCTCCCAAGCGGCAGCGTTGCGTTTCTCTTCACGGATATCGAAGGAAGCACGCGGCGCTGGGATGCGTACGGTGACGCGATGGGCGATGCCGTGCGCCGCCACGACGCGATCCTCCGGCACGAAATCGAAGCGCGCGGCGGATATATTTTCAAGACGATGGGCGACGCCTTTTGCGGGGCCTTTCGCAGCGTCGGTGACGCCTTGGGCGCCGCCGTCGCCCTGCAGCGCGCGTTGCATCGTGAAGACTTCGCTGCGGTAGACGACCTTCGCGTGCGCGTCGCCATTGCCGCGGGCGAAGCCGACGAGCGCGATGGCGATTACTTCGGAACGGCGGTCAATCGCACCGCGCGACTCCTTTCCGCCTGCCATGGCGCGCAGATCTTGCTCACCGGCGAGGCGGCCGATCTCGCGGTGCAGCGTCTTCCCGAAGGCGTCACGCTTCGCCATCTCGGGTCGGTGCCGTTGCGCGACCTCAAGGAACCGGTCCGCGTCTATCAAGCGGTGGCTGAAGGCCTGCGCGGGGACTTCAAAGCGCTGCGCGCGCTGGAAACGCCGCCGAACAATCTTCCGCTACAAGCGACGAGCTTCGTCGGCCGCCATGAAGACGTGCTTCGCCTCGAGCGGCTTTTGGAAAAGGAAGCGCTGGTATCGATCGTCGGCGCCGGCGGTATGGGCAAGACGCGCCTCGCGTTGGAAGCGGCAGCGACGACGATCAACGATTGGAAAGACGGCACGTGGTTCGTCGATCTCGCAGCGATTTTGGACGAGCGCCTCGTCGTGAGCGTCCTGCTGTCCACGTTCGGCATCGATCAAAACGAGCGCGAACTACCGCTCGAAACATTGGTGAAGTCCCTCGCGCAACGAGAGACGCTCATCCTGCTTGATAACTGCGAGCACGTCATTGGTGAGGCGGCACGCATGGTGACGGCGGTGCGGCAACGTTGCCCGCACGTGGCGATTCTCGCCACCAGTAGAGAAGCTCTCGACATCGCCGGCGAGTACGTTTATCATCTCGATTCGCTCGATCTCAGCGCCGCCGTCAAGCTCTTCAACGAACGTGCCGCTGGCGCAAGGCAAAGTTTCTCGGCGAAAGCCGAAGCGCGCGCCGTTGAAGAGCTCTGCCGGCACCTCGACGGCATCGCGCTTGCCATCGAGCTGGCCGCGGCGCGCGTCCGCAGTATGCCCGTACGGGCGCTCGTGGAGCACTTCGATCTGCGGATCCTTGCCGGCGGCCGCGATCGTCAGCCTCGCCAGAAGACGATGAGCGCGCTCATCGCGTGGAGTTACGATCTGCTGACCGATGCGGAGCAGGATCTTCTGCGCCGCTGCTCTGCGTGCGTGGGCGGCTTCACCCTCGAGATTGCCGTCGCGCTCTCCGGCGGGGACGACCTCGCAACCATCGATCTGCTTTCGTCTCTCGTGGACAAATCGTTGGTGACTGCTGACGAATCGCGCGCCCGGTATCGGTTGCTGGAACCAATACGCCAGTTCGCTAACGCGAAGCTTGAAGAGAGCGGGGAACGCCAAGGCGCGCTCGAATCGCACGCGCGCGCTTACGCCGCGCTGGCCCACGACGGCTTTGAAGAGTGGGACGCCGATCCAAAGCCCGATTGGCTCGAACGATTCGATCGCGAACTCGGAAACCTGCGGGCCGCGTTGCAGTGGACCGTCGAAGGAAAGCACGACCTCGCAACGGGCGCATCGCTCGCGGCTGACGCGGCGCCGGTGTTCTTGCGCCTGTCGCTGCTCTCCGAGGGAATCGACTGGTGCGAGCGCTTTCTTCGAGAGAATGAGGCGCTGCCACCCGCCGTCGAGGCTCGTATGCGCTACGGGCTCTCCATGCTGTACAACAATCAGGGCGTCAATAAGAATGCGCTTGCCGAGGCATTGGTGGCCGCTTCCCTCTTCCAACGAGCACGTGACGGCCGCGGTGCCGCGCGTGCGCTTTCGCAGGTTTCCAACCATTACGCACGGCTGGATCGTTTCAGTGAGGCCCGATCGGCGGCGGAAGATGCGTTGCACCTCGCTCGCGACCTCGACGATCGGCGCCTGTTGGCCGACGTCTTGCGTCGCTGCGCGCGTTCCTATGCCGACGACGGGGACGACGCCGTAAGAGATCGTTATGCGGAGAGCGTGAGCATTTCTCGCCGCTTGGGTCACTCTGACGATGTGTCACGAGCATTGATGTGGTGGGGTCAATTCGAATTGGGAGTTGGGAACTATCTCCGTGCGGCGGAGATGCTGCTGGAGGCGAGAGATCTGGCGAGCGACGACGCCGCTCTGACCCTATTGAACAACGTAGTGCCCTGTTATCTGGCGATGGGCGACACTCCGAACGCCTACGCGCTCGCCCGCGAGGCGTTGGCGTTAGCCGCGAAGTACCGGCACCCTATTCATACGCCTTCCATCGTGATGTACGTTGCTGCCTTGGCCGCGAATACGGAATCGACCGAATCCGCTCGTTTGATTGGCTACGCGAAAGAGCGCCTTCGAGCCGCAGGTTGGCGACGCGCTCCGCACGACGATGTTATCGTCGAGCGACTTGAAGGAGCGTTGAGGCGCCAGCTGCCACCCGCAGATCTCACCGCATTACGCGTCGAGGGCACGGCCTTTACCGAGGACCAGGCCGTCGCCCACGCACGTTCGCTTATGGAGCGGCTAACAGTGGCCTAAGCCGTTGTCTCTGCGCACTCCCCGCTCTATTTTGTAGTAGCACTGCTGCGTAAGCGAAAAACTGCCGCTCTCTCCCGAACAGGCCCTGCCGACCGCCCGGTAGGCACCGCTAAGCGTGAAGCCCGACGGATCGTAGCTTGCCCTGAAGTCAAAGCTGCAGGCCGTGCTGCCGATCGTCGCTACGAAGGTGCCGCGAACGCCATCCCGGTCCGTCCAGGCCACCGCCGGGTTACTATACGTGGCGCTGCCGAACGTAAAGCCGAACCAGCCCCCGAGCGTGCCGTCGCCGCCGGCAAAGTTGGCCGTTGCCGCTCCGCTCCCCAGGGAGCTATCCGACACCGTCCCCGAGTACTGGCCGGTGAGGTTCGGACCCCGGTGATCGAAACCGGCCGGAGCAGTCAGGGCCGGCGCCGGCCCGGCGCTCATCCCGATCGCACCTAGGACAAAAAGGAAAGCCGCGCATCCTCGTAGCGTCTTCATACCGTCGTTCTCCTTAACTGGGCGTGTAGCGGTGATGAAGGTTACGGAGCTTGGTGGTTCGTGCCCTTTCCTGCAAGGCAAAACCGCAGCAGTTCCGAAGGGGCGGTTCGTGAAAGGTTTGACGATCGCGATCGTTGCCGCATCGCTTGCCGGATGCGGTGCGAGCGGCGCCGTCCCCTCGCAGGTTTCGTCTCGCGCGACCGAGAGTCCGCAGCAGACGCAAATCCTGCTGTACGTTTCCGACGCCGGGACGAACCGGGTCGACTATTTAGCGTATCCCGAAGGCACCCGCCGAGGTATGCTCTCCGGATTTGGCGGCGTACAGGGCCTCTGTGCGGATAGAGCCGGCGACATCTACGCAGTCGACGTGCATAAGAGCGAGGTGCTCGTCTATAAACACGACGCGAAACAGCCGACGCAAATCCTCTACGATCAGGGCTTCTACCCGAGCGGGTGTGCGGTCGATCCGAAAACAGGCAGACTCGCGGTGGCTCTGGACGCTGAATCGAGCGGACAGGGAGTAGTGGCAGTCTTTACGCACGCTACGGGACGGCCGGTCTATTACTCCGGCAACGGCGTGTACACGCCGGCCTTCTGCGGGTTCGACAATAAGGGCAATCTGTTCGTCGATGGCCTGACGAAAGAGGGGAGTTTCGCCTTCTCCGAGTTCCCGTTTGGGTACAACGGGTTCTTCAACGTCACCCTGAATAAAAGCATCAGCGTGCCCGGCGCCGTGCAGTGGGATGGCCATTACCTTGCCGTCGGCGATCAAGGCGTCGGTTCTGCGGGCTCGACGATTTATCGGTTCGCCATCGGCGCGAGCGGGGGAACGAGCCAGGGCACCGTGGCGCTCGGTGGTTCTACTCACGTCACGCAGTTTTGGGTCTACCGGGAGCACGTGATCGGCCCCAACAGCGGAAGCTCGCCGAGCGTGATGATCTGGAACTACCCCGCCGGGGGTCAGCCCGTCAAAACCTTTACCGGCTTTACCGATCCGGTTGGCGCCGCACTGAGCCAGGTTTAGCGACGAACTCGTAGAGCCGCCCGTCGTAGGTCGCCGTTCCGGACATCGTGCCGTCGCCCGCGACACTGCCGGTGAACCAGAGCGCCGCCCCGACCTGCAGTTGGACCGAACCATCGCTTGGATCGATCGTTCCGGAGACGGGCACGATGCGATCGTCGAGCCTGTCGGGCATCACCGAGTCACCCGAGTACGTGCCGCGGATGCTTTGACCGTCGAACACGAGCTGCATCGTCCCGGCATGTGGGCCACCGGCGATTCCGAAAAGCGGTGCAAAGGCCGCGACGTATGGCGTCGCCACTGCGCCGCCGTAGCTCGTTGCGGCAAGCGCCGGAACGGCGGTGCCGGCAAAGGCGATGAGTACCGCCGGCACGACGTAGAACGTAAAGAACTTCATGCCCATAATTCTTACCTGCGTGGCTGCGCCAGCGCTGGGAACTCGATGAGCGGCGCATTAAGGAGGGTGCGATGGAGGCAATCGATCGGCGAGATGTCCTTCGTTTCCGCCGGCGCGACCGCGTTACTTGTAGGTTTGGACGCAGGTCTCGGTTTTGTCGCTCAACATCGGCTGCGTGGTGTAGAGTGCCTTGCCGAACTTGATGTTGGCGATGTTGTGCCACGCGCAGTAATCGCCAATTTCGCCGCTCACGCCATTCCAGCCGGTAAGCGGTTGGGGATCGGTGATTGCCTCGCCGTATTCGTGTCCGGCTAAGATCGTTATGCCCTCGTCGGCAGCGCTCTCGCCGGCGGGCGGCTTGATGAAACCCTTGCCGCACTCTTTGCCTGCGTCAGGCATGTACGGCAGGTTCGCGTACGGCAGCAGCATGTTGGACTCGTAGTACGTGTAGCTGTGGTACGAGCACCAGTGCGCGCCGAATCCAGCCTCGCTATGGTCGTGCGGGGTGGCCACGACGTAGAGTCCGTTCGTATCGTACTTGAAATGGGAGAGCGATTTGATCGCCTCTTGGCCGATCTCTTCGTCGCTCGGGCTCTTGGGAACGGCTGAATCGTCGTCCCAGACCCCGCCGAGTTGGTGCGCCGGATTGGTGATGTACGTCGTCTGCGAATCGACGACCTCATAGTACTGCGTGTAGATGTTGTTGTGCCCGCTGCCACCCATGTTCTTCGTGTAGGCCGTCAGCAGTTTCTTGACGCCGTCGGGGTCGCCGTACTCCTTGTACCCCCAAAAGATGAGATAGATCGTCGGGTCGACGAGCACCGGGCCGTGGTCGTACATGACGTACGCCGTTGCCGGACGTACCGACGTCTTGGAAAGCGTTATGGCGTAATGGATTGGGTGCGACGCCAGGGCCGGCGTGCCCGGCGAGGGTGCGCTTGCCCCACCGCAACCGGCCAGACCGAACGCAAGGCTGCAGAGAACTCCGGCGATGAAAATCTTCACGAGGCTTCGCCAATTTGGCCCCGAAGCCGAGATTCTCTTGCAACTCCTCGTCATTGCCGCTCTTTTTCTCGGTCTTCTTGTCGGTCTGCGTACGTTTACCGCGCCGGCCGTTCTTTGGCTGATGCGGCGTCCCGGCCCGCTGGCTCTGGTACTGGCCGCTCTCGCCGTGTTCGAGTACGTCGTCGACCTCAATCCGAAGGCGCCGCCGCGCACCCAGCCGCTTGGGCTAATCGCACGGATTTGCAGCGGCGGCTTCTGCGGATGGTCCCTGATGACGGCCGGTGGCGGACCCGTGGCACTCGGCGTTGCGGCTGGTGCGCTCGGGGCAATCGCCGGCACCTACGGAGGATTGGCCGCACGAATGCGCGCCATTGCGCTCATCGGGCGCATTCCCGCCGCCATCGTCGAAGATTGCTTCGCGGTGGTCGCTTCAGCGGCCGTCGTTTTCTACATGTAGTGCGCTCGAAGGCCTCTTCATCGCAAAATCGAAGCGAAGACGCAGCGTCGGGTTGAATCTCGCCCGTTCGTCTTGCCTATGGAAAGGAACAGAATGCCGCGTTGCGGTCCGATCGCTCGAGGGACGCTGCTCGCACTATCGCTGGGCGCCTGCTCTAGTGGGAGCACTCCCGGAATTCCCGCCAACGGTTCGCTCGCGGTACCGCTAACCGCCGAAACGCTCTACGCGGCGAACTACTATGCGAGCAACGTCGTAGCATACGCATCGGGGAAGACGACGCCGAGCCGCACGATTACCACCGGCATTGCCTTTCCAAACTCACTCGCGGTCGACTCCGCCGGAAACCTCTACGTCGGCAACTACGGCCGTGCTAGCGGAAGCTTGAACAGCACCGTTTCGGTCTATCGGGCCGGCGGCAATCAGCCGACCCGGACCATTAGTAGCGGCGTCTACGGCCCGTACGCCATGGCAATCGACCATTCGGGCAAGCTGTACGTTGCCAACAACGGTCACGATACGATCACGATCTATGCGCGGGGCGCATCGCAGCCCACCCTTACGATCGACAAAGATATTCGCGGCCCGGAGGCGCTGGGCTTCGACAGCGCCGGCAGTCTCTACGTCGCGAATTTTCAGGGAAACGACGTGACGGTCTATCTCGCCGGGAAGATCGCACCAATACACAAGGTTAAGGTAGGGATTGCGGCGCCGTCGTCGCTGGCCCTCGACTCGTCGAATACCCTATACGTCGCAAATCAGCGCGGCAACACGATCACGGTTTACCTGCCCAACCATCTGAAGAGCCCGCGAAGGATCACGCAGGGCATCCATAAACCGATCTCGCTACTTTCTTCCGCCGGCGATCTCTTCGTGCTCAGCTATGGAAACAACACGGTGGCGGCCTACGACGAAGCGACGCTCAAACGCATCGGAGTGACGTCCTCGGGAGTGAGTTGCCCCAGCGCGATGAGCGCCGACCGAGCGGGGAATCTCTACGTGACGAATACCTGCCCGAGCGGCATTTCGGTCTTCGCCTCATCGGACCTCAAGCTCGTGCATACCATCACCAAGGGAGTAAGCTCTCCGTCGGCGGTAACCGTCAGCCCCTAGTGTCGCATCGCATCGCGGTATACGCCGTCGTCGTTGGGCTCGCAATGGCATCGGCCGGTTGCGGCGGAGGCGGGTCGTCGTTACCGAGCTCTCCCGTGCGGACGAGCGTTCGTGCTGCGAGCTCGCTGTCAAAGATTCGGCACGTCGTCATCATCTTCCAGGAGAATCGCTCGGTCGACGATCTCTTCAATGGCTTCCCGGGCGCCGATACGGTTCGCCAGGGATTGAACTCCAAAGGCGACGAGGTCAAGCTGCAACCCATCGCGCTCACGGCTCCATGGGATCTCGACCACACGCACTTTGGGTTCCTCTCCGAATATCAGGGCGGCAAGCTCGACGGCTTCGATAAGGATGCGGGACGCTGCTACGCGATCAACGTCTGCCCACCCAGCGGTCTTCGCGCCTACGGCTACGTGCCACGCCAACAAACGGCGCCGTATTTCGCGATGGCCACGCAGTACACGTTCGCCGACAAGATGTTCCAGACGAACGAAGGGCCGAGCTTTCCAGCGCACCAGTACATCGTCAGCGGTACGTCGAGCATCACGAACGGTTCGTCGCTTCGCGCCGCCGACAATCCGGTTCCCGGCTCTTTTAGTACGGGTGGCTGCGATTCACTCCCCGGCTCGCTCGTCGCGCTTATCGATGCCGCCGGCAACGAGCACCAATCGATCTTTCCGTGCTTCGATCGCATCTCGCTGATGCAAGAGCTCGACGAGAAAGCGTTGACCTGGCGCTACTATCAGGCGCAAGCCGGAGCCGGAATCTGGAACGCTCCCGACGCGATCGTCGCGGTGCGCAAGAGCCGCGAGTTTGCCACCGACGTCGTGGCACCGCCTTCCCAGATACTCAAAGATATTCCGGCAGGTACGCTGGCCGACGTCGTCTGGGTCACACCCGAAGCGCTATGGTCCGATCACGCACGTTCGAACAACGGCTCGGGGCCGTCGTGGGTCGCGGACATCGTCAACGCGATCGGCAAGAGCTCGTATTGGAACGACACCGCTATCTTCGTCAGCTGGGACGATTGGGGCGGATGGTACGACCACGTCGTGCCGCCGCGGTACAACTCATACGAGCTCGGCTTCCGAGTTCCATTGATCGTCATTTCGCCGTATGCGAAAACGCACTACGTTTCCCACGTGCAGCACGAATTCGGCAGCATCTTGAAGTTCACCGAGAAGGTTTTCGGCTTACCGTCGCTCCACACCACCGACGAGCGTGCGGACGATCTGACCGATTGCTTCGATTTCAGCCGGTCCCCGACGAAATTCCGTCCGATTCCCGCGCCCTATCCGGCGAGTTATTTTCTCAAACAATCGCCCGACCGCCGCAGTCCCGACGACGATGCCGCGGACTACGCCGTGTTGTACAGCTTTGGCCAGAACGGCAAAACCGCTGACGGACGGTCGCCGCTGGCACACGTCATCGCTCTCAACGGTTCGGAATACGGTACCACCGCATATGGCGGAACGACCAACGCGCAGTGCAGCGTCGGCTGCGGAACGATCTACGGCCTCGATGGGTCGGGCAGCGAACGCGTGCTCTACCGTTTTCGCGGCGGCGTCGATGGCGCCAATCCGCAAGGAGCACTGCTCGTTCGCGGCTCGACGCTCTTCGGTACGACCGCGGGCGGCGGCAGCAGCAACTGCGCGGGCGGATGCGGAACGGTGTTCCGCGTCGCGGTTGACGGAAAGAGCGAAACGCCGCTCTACCGGTTCGCTGGTGGAACCGACGGAGCAAGCCCCCTGGCGGGACTTCTCGCGGTAGGCAAAGCGCTTTACGGCACGACCGAGTACGGCGGCCGCCGGACGCGGTTATGCTCGCAGGGCTGCGGCACGGTGTTCTCGGTCGATCCGGGCAGCGGAGCGGAGAGAATCATTCACGCGTTCGCCGGAGCTGCCGACGGATCGTTACCGGCGGCCGGTTTGACCGAGGTTGCGGGTACGCTCTACGGAACGACGCGGTACGGCGGCGCGCGGAGCGCGTTCTGCGCGACCGGCTGCGGCACGGTCTTTGCCATCGACGTGGCAAGCGGCCAAGAACGCATCGTTTATCGCTTCCGGTACGGGCCGAACTCTTCCGACGGTGCCAATCCCGCCGCTCGCCTTCTCGCGGCCAACGACACGCTCTACGGAACGACCTACGCTGGCGGAAGCGCTTCGCACGGGACGGTCTTCATGCTCGCGATCTCTGGGAAGGAGAGCGTGCTGCATAGCTTCGGCTGCTGCAATCAGACGAACGACGGTTCCTTTCCGAGCGCCGGTTTGATCGCCGACAACGGTGGTTTCTACGGGACGACGCACGCCGGCGGAAGCGGCAACCATGGCACGGTCTTTAGTATCACGCCGTCTGGTTCGGAGAACGTGGTTTACAGTTTCACCGGAAGTCCGGACGGAGCAGGACCGGCAGCGTCCCTCATCCTGTTCGACGATATGCTCTACGGAACCACCGTCGACGGCGGCGTGCAGAGCGAGGGCACGCTCTTCAAAGTCGCTCCGTAGCCGGACCCGAAATCGCCGCGCCGACCGGCTGCCGGACGCCGCTGACGCCGACTTGTTTGGCGCCCTGCGGATACGACCACCGATCGGTACTACTCGCCGCCTTCGAGCAGTAGTTGTAGTTCCCGCCGTAGAGCGCATCACCTAAGAGCACGACCTGCGCGACGTCGCAGGAACCGGTCAAGGGAATCGTCACCGCAATCCTTGCATTCTGGCCGGAGATGGTCGTTTCATAGAGGCACGATGCAGTGCCTCCCCGGCATTCCTGATCGCCGAGCACGAGCTTGGCGTCGCGCCAAAAAACCGAACCGGCGAGGTAGATCGTGCCGCCGGAGATGCTCACGGCGGCCATGCTCTTCGCTCCCACCGCTAAGCTCGAGAGCGCGTACGTGCCCTTCAACGTGCTTCCGCTGGCATAGAGGTCGCCCTTATTGTCGTAGCCGGCGAAATTATAGGAGTATTGAACGTTGTTTCGGTAGGCCGCCGGGGTGCCCGACGCATGCCGGTAGATAAGGACTTGGCCGGCCCCGCTAACGCCGTACTCATTGGCAACCGCGAGATCGCCGTTGACGTTCACGGCGCAGCCGGCCGGAAAGCCCAGCGCGTCGGTGAGCGACGCGACCGGGGTCGTACCTCCTGGTTCGAACTTCAACATGCGCAGGTTTCCGGTGTCGGCGATCCAGACGTCGCCATGCGCGTCCGTGCACGCGCCCTCAGGTTCGAGAAAGCCGCCAATCCGGCGCACGAACTTCAACGCCGGGACGGTATAGACGTCCACCGCGGAGTTGTAGAGATCCGATACGTACAGCAATCGGGTAGCGGGCGTCGCCGGCGTAAGGTACGGCAACTGTTGTGAACGCTGCAGTGCCGGCGGGGCGCCACAAGCCGCAAGTATCAACGCCAGGCAGATCGCGATCCGCATAGGGGGGTCGTTCACAGAGCCCGTTAGAAGGACCCGCCAAGCAAGAGCTTTTTCGGAGGTAATGTTCGTGAAGCACCGGGTGCCGCGCAGTCCTCGGCCGTGGTGTCCGCGTCGAGCTACGGAATGGGTCCGCAGGGTTACGATTGGATGATTGGCACCTGGTCCTGCGTGAACGGCATGCCATCGTCCATGGCCGGTGCCAACCACACGACCGGCGGCCAAGAGGGAGCAGGTTCGCGATACGATCGTCATGTCGGCGAACCGCACCACCGATCTTGGCGAGCAGCGCGCGCCGGGCGGCGCATGGAAAACGCTGTATACTACCACCTGCACGCGCTAAACGAGGGATAGCAGCGCCGCTTCGCGTTCTGGCGTCAAGCCCGGCTGCGGCGCTGCCTCACCTTCAGGCGTTCCCAGCCAATCCATCAAGGCGTTGACGGTGTCGAACGGCGGGGCGTAGCAGCATCCCGCCGCGACGCTCCTCGCGTTGTCGATCGAAAAAAGTCCTGCGTACTGGGAATCGTCGAGCCACATCGGCAGATCCACCCAGGGCTCGACGCCGTGCTCCCGCAGGGTCTCGCCGCGCAGATACACCGGCTCTGCCGCGGGCGCGCCGAGCCGCGTGGCCGCGACCCGGCAGGTATCGAGTAGCTCGCCCAGCGTGAACGGCGCCGGCGGCCCGGCGATGTTATACGTCCCGCCGATTCCGTCGCCGATGATCCGCGCGACAAACGCGGCAACGTCCCGTGCATCGACGAACTGCAGCGGACGCTGCGGTGGGGCCGGCGCGACGAATCGCCCGCCGCGCAAAACGCGCCGCGGCCAGTAGGAGAACCTGCCGGTGTAGTCCCATCGCCCGACGATGATGCCGGGCCGCAGAATCGTTGCGCTATCGGCAAAACGCTGGCGGACGATTCGCTCGCAGACAGCCTTGTTGGCACCGTAGACCATTGCGGCGTCGGCGGGGTCGAAGCTCTCGATCGTTGCATCGGATTCGGTCACGCCGGTGCGCGAGAGATCGGCGTACACGTTGAGCGTCGAAACGAAGGCATAGCGCTGCGTTCTCAGTTCCGACGAGCGCGCTACCTGTGCCGGCTGCTGTCCGCTCACGTCAACGACGGCCTCCCACGCTTGATCGAGTGTCGCCGGCAGCGGTTCGTCGCGGTTGCCGAAGAGTTCGCGAACCCCACTCGGAAGGCGGCACGGCGACGTGCCGCGGTGAAAACATGTAACGGCGTGCCCGCCGGTGGCGAGCGTTTCGACGATATTGCGCCCCAGGAATCGGGTGCCGCCCAAGACCAAAACGTTCATATGAGTACGACCCATTGCGCAATGCTCGACGCACTGGCGGACCAATACTGGCAGCGCGCCGTGCGTAACGAGCATTTTCTGCGAACGCAACTTCGCCTTCCCGTCGAGACGATTCGGCCGCTCGATCCCGACTTGGCAGAAGAAGATGCGTCGTTTGCGCGAGGGCTCCTCGACGGGCTCGAGGCGGTAGACGTTGCCGCCATCGATCACGACCGTTGGCTCACGTATCGCACGCTGCGCTACATTGCGTGGCGAACCGTCGGCATCGCGACGCACTTCTGGCTGCGGCAAGAGACGACGCCCTTTGCCGGCGGCGCGCACTTTGCGGTCTTGAGCCCGGTGTTCGCTGGAGTCGAGTTCGCAACTGCGGCCGACGTCGAGCGCTATCGTTCGCTGCTGCATCAATATGCCGCATTCGTGCGGTCGCTGCGCGCATTTCTCGGGGGTCAGCACCGGCGCGGCATCATTCTGCCCAACGCGGAGACCGATGCGACACAGGCGGCCTTTGAGGGCTACGCTCGCCTCGCGCAAACCGCCGCGCTCGTTCCGGACGACGACCGTCTGACGGCGCTATCCGCCGGCGAGCGTGCTGCCCTTCAGCGTCACGCGCGCGCGGTTATCGATGCCGAGATCGTCCCGGCCTTTCGCGAGATCGCCGCCTATCTTGCCGGTCCGTACCGTGAAGGAGCGCCCGAAGGGGTCGGGCTCGCACAGTATCGGGGCGGCGAGGAGTTCTACCGCCACCTCGTCGTCGAAAACACAACCCTGACGGTTACGCCGGAAGAGTTGCAGGCGATCGGTCTCGAGCACGTCGGGCGTTTGCGCGAGCGGCTCGATGAGATTCAGAGCGCCGTGGGATTTTCCGGCAGCCGCGGTGAGTTCAAGGCGTTTCTCGGCAGCGACGCGCAGTTCTTTGCTGCGACGACGCACGAATTCGGCGAGCGCCTTGAGCGGTACGTCGCCAGAGCCGCGTCGGCCGTGCCGCGCTTTTTCCGCCGCACGCCGCGCGCGCCATATGGAGTCGACCCGCTGCCTACGGAGCTTGCGGAATCGCAGACATTTGGCTACTACGATCGACCGACGCCGGCGCGGCCGCGCGGCCGTTACCTGTACAATGCGTGGCATCCCGAGAGAACGTCGGCGCTGGGCGCCGGGGCGCTGATCTGCCACGAGCTGATTCCTGGCCACCACTTTCAAATCGCCTTGCAGCAGGAGAACGAAGCGCTGCCCGACGTGCGCCGGTACGATTCTTGGGAGACGGGATTTGTGGAAGGGTGGGGCGAGTATGCGGCCGAGTTAGGCGGTGAGATGGGGGTGTACGAGACGCCCTACGATTGGGCCGGCCGCATCATGCAAGATTTGATGGTGACGGTGCGGCTCGTCGTCGATACGGGCATGAACGTCCTGGGTTGGAACCAGGAGCGTGCGATGGCGTATATGCGCGATCACCTCATTCTCAGCGAAGAGCAACTGCAGACCGAATCGCTGCGGTACGGAACCGACATCCCGGCTCAAGCGCTGGCGTATAAAACCGGCGAACTGAAGATGCTGGACGTCAGGCGACGCGCGCAGGAACGGCTGGGGACCGGCTTCGATATTCGCCGGTTCCATTCATGGGTGATCGACAGCGGGTCGATGACGCTCGATACCTTGCGCGAACACGTCGACTACGAGACATCTTCTCGCATAACTAACGATGGATCGTGAAACCAGCCACTGGTGCGCATCGGCAGGCCGATCGCCCAGCCAAATCACAATCTAAACTTTGCATAGGAAGCTCTTGCCTGCTTCCGAACGCTCGGGGTTAGGAGGGCATCCCTACATGAAACTATCGCACCGTTTTCTTTGGGCGCTCGCAGCGCTCGTGATGGCGACGAGCGTCGCGGCGTTGGCCGCGGCCGCGAAGGTCGAAGGAACTCCGATTCCGATGGCTACCGAGCCCGATTGGTCGACGATGAAATTCCTCATTGGTACGTGGCAGTGCACCGACCTCAGTTCCCGGCGCCCGGGACCGTTTCGCACCACCGAAGTCTATTCGATGGATCCAAGCGGTTACTGGATGCTGCGGCTAGCGACGATTCATACGGCCTCGTGGATTCCGCGCGAAGTCCAGACGCAGACGAAATACACGTTCGATCGCCAGGCGAAGCTTTGGGTTCGAATTACGACCGGATTCGCCGGCTCGTACTCCGTCGCCACCGCGCCGATGCCGGTCAACGGAAAGAAGACGTACACGTACGTCGTCCAAACGAA
>Ga0182015_10001202_pt1 | contig 35118 bp, 31 predicted proteins | sample 712P3MmetaG_FD_120478 | JGI IMG/M metagenome (GOLD analysis project Ga0182015, IMG submission 120478) | Permafrost microbial communities from Stordalen Mire, Sweden - 712P3M metaG | ecosystem: Environmental > Terrestrial > Soil > Wetlands > Permafrost | place: Sweden: Stordalen | collected...
CCTTCGCCATCAGCGTTCGGGCGTGCTCGAGCTGGCGCGCCGAGTTGTCCAGGGCGCTGACGTTGGCGCCGAGCGCCGCCAGCGCGATCGACCACTGCGCGCCGCCGCAGCCGAACTCGAGCACATCGCGGCCGCGGACATCGCCGAGCACGCGCAGCTGCGACTCCGGCAGCTGCCAGACGCCCCAGGCGGCGCCCCCGGAGGCGGCCAGCTGAGCGCCGTGCGCGAGCTGGTAGTCGGCCGAGCTCTGATCCCAGCGCTCCCGGTTGTGCGCGGCGTGGTCGGAGAGTGCTCGCTCATGCTCGCGGCTCACGCCGCCAGTCTTCCAGACGCGGGCTAGCCAAGCTGGTGGGCCAGGCACAGGAGCTGGAGCTGGCTCATCGCCTCGTCCGGCTCGGCCGGCATCCGCTCGAGCGCGCTCACGGCCGCGTGCACGTCGGCCAGTGTGGCGTCGCGAGCCTCGACGGCGAACCGCGCGACCCAGCGCAGTGCCGCCCGCTCATACCGCTGCGGGTCGCGGTCGCGGATCAGTAGGCAGACGCGCAGCGCGTCGTCCAGGCGGATCGTCGGCAGCTCGCCGGCCGCGGCGCGCACGAGCTGCAGGTTCCCCCGCTCGAGAGCCCGTCGAAACCGCCCGTACGATGACCCCTGGCTCGTCATGCGAACGTATGTTCGCACGGCCGTCAAGCGGTCGCGGCCGAAGGCCGCGCATAAAGGGCCCATCCCGGCAGGGCGTCGCACGCCCGGATGCGGCCGTGGCCACATCGCGGATCCGTCGTCCTCGCGCTCGCCTTGGCCGCCAGCCAAGGCTTCGCACTGCGTCCTCGGCCCGCTCGGTCCACAACCACCCCGGACCCACGATCCCTACCGGGATGAGCCCTAAAAATCGTCTTTTCAGGCTTCGCGCAGGGCGCGCAGTGACTGGCGCAGCGAGCGGCTGGTGGCGAGGACTGCCGAGGGCTCGTAGCCGCAGTGCGCCATGCAGTTGTCGCAGCGCTCGTCCTTGCCGCGGCCGTACAGCTCCCAGTCGGTCTCCTCGACCAGCTCGCGGTAGGTCTTGACGTAGCCGTCGCTCATCAGGTAGCAGGGGCGCTGCCAGCCGAGCAGCGAATAGCTCGGGATCGCCCAGGCGGTGCAGTCGAAGTCGGCCTTGCCCTCGAGGAAGTCGAGGAACAGCGGGCTGTGGTTGAGCCGCCAGCGGCGCCGGCGGCCGTCGGCGAAGGCTTCGCTGAAGAGCTTGCGGGTCTGCGTCACGCCCATGAAGTGGTCCTGGTCGGGCGCCTTCTCGTAGGCGTAGGCGGGGGAGATCATCATCGCGTCGACCTCGAGCTCGTCGTTGAGGAAGTCGAGCACGCGGCGCACCGTGGCCGGCGAGTCGTTGGTGAAGAAGGTCGTGTTCGTCGTGACGCGGAAGCCGCGGCGCTTGGCCTCGGCGATCGCCGCGACCGCCTTGTCGAAGACGCCGTCGCGACAGACGGACTCGTCGTGGCGCTCTCGCAGGCCGTCGATGTGCACCGCCCAGGCGAAGCGGTGGGACGGCTTGAAGAGGTCCATCTTCTTCTCCATCAGCAGCGCGTTGGTGCACAGGAACACGTACTTGCGCCGGGCGATCAGCTCGGAGGCGATCACGTGGATGTCGGGGTGGATCAGCGGCTCACCACCGGCGATCGAGACCATCGGCGCGCCGCTCTCCTCGATCGCGGCGATCGCGTCCGCGACCGTCATGCGGCGGCGCAGGAGCTCGTCGGGCTGCTGGATCTTGCCGCAGCCGGCGCAGGCGAGATTGCACTGGTAGAGCGGCTCGAGCTCGACCAGCAGCGGGAAGCGACGGCGGCGCGCGAGCCGCTGGCGCATGACGTAGGTGCCGATTCGCAGGCTCTGGCGGGCGGGCACGGGCATGGCTCAGACGCTCCGTTCCATCAGTGGGGCGGTCGCTGTGCCCCGAACCTGTGGCGGCAGGTTGAAGTGGGTCTGCTCGATCGCGACGGTGTGCTCGCGGAGCGTCACGGGGCCCAGGCCGCGCAGCGCGCCGAGCACCTCCTGGACCAGCGATTCTGGGGCCGAGGCGCCGGCGGTGACGCCGAGGCGGCTGATCCCGATCAGCAGCTCGGGCGCGATGTCCTCTGCGCGCTCGACGAGCTGGGCGCGGCAGCCGGCGCGCTCCGCGACCTCCACCAGGCGCCGCGAGTTGGACGAGTTCTGCGACCCGACCACGAGGATCAGCTCACAGTCGTGCGCGATCGCGCGCACCGCGTCCTGGCGGTTCTGGGTGGCGTAGCAGATGTCCTCGGAGGCGGGGACGGCCAGCGTGGGGAAGCGTTCGCGCAGCGTGTCGACGATCGTTGCCGTCTCGTCCACGGCGAGCGTCGTCTGGGTGAGCACGGCCACACGGTCGGAGTCTTGCAGGTCCAGCGCGCGGGCCTCCTCGATGCTCGCGATCACGCGCGTGTGGCCGGGCGCCTCGCCGACGGTGCCCTCGACCTCCTCGTGGTCCTCGTGGCCGACGAGCACGATCCTGTAGTCCCCGGCGGCGAACCGGCGCGCCTCGGCGTGGACCTTCGCGACCAGCGGGCAGGTCGCGTCGATCACGTCCAGGCGGCGCTCCTCGGCGTGGCGGCGGACCGCCGGCGAGACGCCGTGGGCGGAGAAGATCACCGTCGCGCCGGGCGGCACCTCGTCGAGCTCCTCGACGAAGACGGCGCCGCGACGCTCGAGCTCGCCGACGACGTGCGCGTTGTGGACGATCTGCTTGCGCACGTAAACGGGTGCGCCGCGCTGCGCGAGCGCGCGCTCCACGACCTCGACCGCGCGCGTCACGCCGGCGCAGGAGGCCCGCGGCGCCGCGAGCACGACCTCGCGCTCGCCGAGGGCCTGGGCCCAGCTCTCCAGCAGCGAGCTCGCGTCACGCAGCGCGCGGAAGGCGCGCCGGGCGGCGATCGCCGCGCGCGCCGGGCGGTGGAACTCGTAGCGGGGCGTGTCGAGCACGACCCGCAGCGTGCTGAGCGGCTGCGAGCCCCCGGCGCGGTCGGCCAGCCAGGCGGACTCCATGTCGACCGCCAGCGCGCCGGCCAGCGCGAGCTCGCGGCGGCGCTCGCCGAACACCAAGCCGCTGCTGGAGACGATCGGCCCGATATGCACGCGCAGCCCGCCGCGGCGCAGCACGCCCGCGAGGATCGTCGGATCGGGGCACTCGATCGTCTTGGCGTCGGTGCGCAGCTCGCTGGGGAGCACGACGTCGCCGGGCTCCAGCCCGGGGTGCAGCGCGCCGCAGACGCCGGCGATCAGCGCCGAGCGCTGGGGCGAGGAGTGGGTCAGCCGCGCGGCCGCGCGGGCGCGGCGCGGGCCCATGCCGATCTTCTCGACGCGGCTCCAGGGCGCCCCGGCGCGAATCGCGCGAGCCTCGAGTGCCATCGGGGCGAGCACGAGCAGGTCGCTGGCGTCGTGATCGGCGCCGCGGTCGCCGTTATGCGAGCGTCGGATCATGTGCAACGCGCCAGCGCCATGATCGGGAAGACGAGCCGGTACAGGTGGTAGTTGATGTAGAAGTGGCCGGGGAAGCCGGTGCCGGTGTACTCGGGCTCGTCCCAGCCGCCGTCCTCGCGCTGGGTCGCGACGAGGAAGCGGATGCCGCGGCGCACCGCCAGCGAGCGCTCGCCCGCGGCATGCAGCGCCAGGAGCGCCCAGGCCGTCTGGGACGCCGTGCTCGCCCCGCGCCCGATCCACTCTTCCTCGACGTATGAGCGAGGATCCTCGCCCCAGCCGCCGTCGGGGTTCTGGTGGTTCTCGAGCCAGTGCACGGCGCTGCGGACCCGCAGGTCGCGGCTGGGGACGCCGGCGGCGATCAGCGCCGGGATCGCCGCACCCGTGCCGTAGACGTGGTTGACGCCCCAGCGGCCGAACCACGATCCCTCCGGCTCCTGTTCGCCGCTCAGCCACGCGAGGCCGCGGCGCGCGGCGTCGGTGTCGCTGCGCCCAAGCGCCGCGAGCATCTCCAGCGCGTGCGCGCTGACATCCGCACTCGGCGGGTCGATCACCTCGCCGAAATCGCAGAACGGCAGGTCGCGGAGCATGCGCTTGGTGTTCGCCGCGTCGAACGCACCCCAGCCGCCACCAGCGTCCTGCATGCCCTCGACCCACTCGACCGCCGAGGCGATCGACTGGCGCACGCGGCCGGCGTCCGGGTGATCCACGCGCAGCAGCGCCAGCACGACCTCGGCGGTGTCGTCGATGTCGGGGTAGTAGTCGTTGTCGAACTCGAACGACCAGCCGCCCGGCCGCAGCACCGGGCGACGCACCGACCAATCACCGGCGAGCGTCACCTGCTCCTCCATCAGCCAGTCGGCCGCGCGCACGAGCGCCGGGTCATCGGCCGCGATGCCCGCGTCGGCCAGCGCGACGACCGCCAACGCCGTGTCCCAGACCGGTGACTGGCAGGCCTCGAGACGGCGGCTGTCGGCGTCCTGGAGGGTGAAGCGCTCGAGGCCGTCCAGCCCGGCCCTCATCAGCGGGTGCTCGACCGGGTAGCCGCGCAGGTGCAGCGCGATCAGCGAGTAGACCCAGGGCGGCTGGATGCCGCCCCAGGAGCCGTCCGCCTCCTGGCGGCGCACGATCCAGCGCTCGGCGGCGGCGAGGCCCGCTTCGCGCAGCGGGCGCAGGGGGCGGCGCCCGTAGAGCGCCAGCGCACGGTCGGCGAGGGCCAGCGCGCGGGCCGTGGTGGAGCGACCGCGAGGCCGCGTCCACGCCCGTGGGCCGTGGAGCTCATCGAGGCGAAACGGCAGAGCGCGCGTCGGGCGCACGGCCAGCACGATCGAGAGCGCGACGACGGTCTGGCGCGCCCAGCAGGCGAAGTCGTAGATGCTGACGGGGGCGCGCGAGGGGAACAGCATCAGCTCGGGCGGCAGCTCGGGCACCTGCTTCCACGGCCAGGCGCCGAACAGCGCCAGCCAGATGTGGGTGAACACGCGCGCGCGCTCAACGCCCCCGGCACCGCGGGCGAACGCCGCGGCGGCGCGCATGTGCGGCGCCTCGGTGCCGTCTCCGGCCAGGCGCAGCGCCACGTAGGCCTCGATCGTGGTCGAGACGTCCCCGGGGCCGCCGTAGAAGTTGCTCCAGGAGCCGTCGTCGCGCTGCTGCGAGCGAATCCAGGCGGCGGAGCGCTCGGTCGAGTCCTCTTCGCGGATGCCCAGAAACTCGCGCAGGAGGATGTCCTCGGCGTCCATCGTGACGTTCGTCTCAAGCTCGCCCTTCCACCAGCCGCCCGGGTCCTGCTGGGACAGCAGATGCTCGCGCGCGCGCTTCAGAGCGGCCTGCGCGTCGCCCGCGCCGTCGCGCAGCACAACTGCGCCGCCGACCGTCGCGGCCTCTCGATCCCCGATCATCAGGCACATATAGCGTTTTGCACGGGGAAACGCAATGGCCGCGCCGGCAGTGGGGCGCGAGCCGTTTCGGCGCCCTGGGAGTCCATCCGAAGACCCCCAGCCCGCGTCTGGCGGCGGCGGATCGTCGCGGATGCTTCGTCCTCGTTCGCGGCAATGGCCCCGCCATTGCTCGTTCGCTGCGTCCTCGCCCCGCTCGACCGGGACCTCGCCAGCCACACACGCGGAGTTCTCGGATGAACTCTGGGGAGCGCTGGCGGTCGCAGCCGCGGTGTGCTAGCGTCGCCCGCGATGCGCTGGTTGGCTGTCCTTCTCGCCACGGCGGCTATGGCCATTCCGGCGGCCGCGTCCGCCTCGGGCGGAGCGCCTCGCAGCGCCGCTGCGCACACCGCCTCCGGCGCGCTGACGCTGAGGGGCACGAACGTCAACGGCGACGTCGGCGCGGTGCTGAGCTACGCCCGCTGGGGCGTCAGGGGCGTCGTCTCGAACTACGTCGCCGGCCAACGCGTCACGCTCCACGTCTTCCGCAACGGGGCCCTGATCCTCTCGCCCACCGTTGCCGTCCGCCGCGACGGGGCGCACGGGGTGTTCGCCGCCTCACTCTCACTCGCCGGGGTCGGGCGCGTGAGTGTCGAGGCGATCCATTTCGCCACCGCGGCGCAGGCGCGTCTGGTCTCGCCGCGCTTCTCGCTCTGGCTCGTGGCGCCGGACGTCAATCCGGGAGAGGTCAGCTACGCCGTGCGCATCCTGCAGTATCAGCTGAGCGTCCGCCACTTCGTGGTCGGGGCGCCCGGCGTCTACGACGCCCAGACCCAGCAGGCCGTGCTCACCTTCCGCAAGCTGGCCGGCCTGGTTCGCAACGACGTCGCCAACGCGGCGGTGTTCGAGGCGCTCGCGGCCGGGGCGGGCGTGTTCACCGTTCGCTACCCCTCCCAGGGGCGCCACGTCGAGGCCGACCTGACCCACCAGGTGCTGGCGCTGATCGGCGCCGGCGGCGTCGTGCAGCGGATCTATCAGATCAGCTCCGGCAAGCCCTCAACGCCGACCCAGCTCGGCATGTACCGGGTCTACTGGAAGGAATGGGGCACCAACAGCGACGGCATGGTGGACTCCAACTTCTTCAACGGCGGCGACGCGATCCACGGCTACGCCGAGGTTCCGACCTACGCTGCCAGCCACGGCTGCCTGCGGGTGTGGATCCCCGACGCGGCGTCGATCTACGCCTGGGTGCGGGTCGGCACGCCGGTCGACGTCTACTACCGCGGGATGCCAATTTAGGGGCTCCTTTCGTCGCCGGCCGTTGCCGCGCGACGTGGGCGGGCAATCGTCGTGTTGTGCGAGCGGGCCAGATCGGCCACGCCGGCCTCCACAAGGCGCTACGCTGGACGTCCGGCGGATCGCCTACTCGACCAGGGCGCCCAGCGCGCTCAGCCGGGCACCGCACCGACCTCGGTCGGTGGCCCGTCCCGGTGGTCGGGAGTGTCACGCCAGCCCAGGCAAGACACAAAGTCCTGGGACGTAGTAGTTAAGCGGCGATCCATGACCGGGCGGAACCGGGCGAGCCTTGTGCTCGCCCGGCCGCATTTTGGCCCACTACTTCGCGGCGACGGCGGACTGCAGTGAAGGCGCGCCGGTCGTCGCGCTCGCGGTGCCGGCCGCTGCCGGCGCCGAGCGCACGGCGCCCATCGAGAGCGCGCAGGCGCCGGCGAGCACCGCGGCGACGAGCAGGAAGAGCCGCTGCGTCTGGAAGTTGGCGAGCACGCTGGGCCCGTGCGCCGAGTCGTTGATCGCGACGAGCACGGCGACGCCGAGCACCGAGCCGATCTGGCGGCACATGTTGAGGATCGCCGAGCCGGTCGCGAATCGCGTCGGCGGCAGCGACGCCATCGCGGCGCTCGAGAGCGAGGCCAGCGTCAGGCCGACCCCGGCGCCGCTGAGCAGCATCCCGGGGAGCATCTCCGTGGCGTAGTGGGGCGTGGCGCCGACCTGCCACAGCCACCACAGCCCGCCCGTGGCGAACACCAGGCACCCGGCGCCGGCGACGCGGCGCTGGCCGAGCCTGCCTGCGAGCCTGCCGGTCGGCACGGCGAAGACCGCTGCCATGACGGGTCCCGGGGTCAGCGAGAAGCCGGCCCGCAGCGCCGATTCGTGCCACACCCCGGTGAGGAACAGCACGTTGCTCAGCAGCATCGTGGCGAAGGCGGCGCCGAACAGCAGCATCGCGGTATTGGCGAAGGCGAAGGAGCGGATGCGCAGCAGCGAGAGATCGATCACGGGCGATTCGTGGCGGGCGCAGCGCAGGAGGAACACCGCGACGCCGAGCACCGCGCCGAGCAGGCAGGCCAGCGTCCGCGCGTTCACCCAGCCCCAGTCGGGCGCCTGCACGAGGCCGAGCGCGAGCGCGGCGATCGCGACCGTCAGCACCGCGGCCGCCCACAGGTCTGGGATCCGCGCCGCGGGGTCGCGGCTCTCGCGCAGGATTCGCAGCGCGAAGATCAGCGCGCCGAGCGCGACCGGCAGGTTGACGAGGAAGACGAGCCGCCAGTTTGCGGCCACCAGCAGGCCGCCGAGCGGCGGTCCGGCGGCGGCGGCCACCGCCCCGACCGCGGCCCAGATGCCGATCGCCGTCGGCCGGCGGCTCGGCGCGAACTCGGGCAGCAGCAGGCCCAGCGAGGTTGGGATCAGAAACGCCGCTCCGACCGCCTGGATCACCCGCGCGAGCACGAGCGTCTGCGCCGAGGGTGCCGCGCCGCACAGCAGCGAGCCGAGCGCGAACACGATCAGGCCGCCGATGAACGCGCGGCGGCGGCCGAAGCGGTCCGCGAGCGCTCCGGCCGGGACCAGCAGCGCCGCGAACACGATCGCGTAGGCGTTGAGCACCCACGACAGGCTGCTGACGCTTGACCCGGCGAAGCCGTGGCGGATCGCCGGCAGCGCGATGTTGACGATGAACAGGTCGAGGCTCGACATGAAGACCGCCAGCGAGACGACGATCAGGACCTGCCATTCGCGGCCGAGCCGGCGGCGCCGGCGCGTGTCGTTGATCCGTTGCATGGCTGTGGAGCTCCTCGCTTGACGGGCCCGCATGGTTGCAATCTGCTACTGCCAGCGCAGGGTAGCAGGATGCGGTTGCATCTTGCAACCAGATGCCGTAGCCTTCGCTCATGCCCTACCGCCCGTTCGAGACCCAGAACTGCTCGATCGCCTCGGCACTGGCCGTCGTCGGCGAGCGCTGGACATTGCTCGTGATGCGCGAGGTCCTGCTGGGCAGCCGCCGTTTCGGCGAGATCAGGCGCAACACCGGGATCGCCCCCAACATCCTCAGCGACCGGCTGAACACGCTCGTGGACCAGGGACTGCTGCGCCGGCGCCCCGCGCCCCAGACGCCGGAGACCCACGAGTACCACCCGACCGCCAAGGGAGCGGACCTGGGGCCGGTGCTGATCGCCCTCATGCAGTGGGGCGACAGGCACGCCGCCGGGCCCGCCGGTCCGCCACGCGTGATCGTCCACGCCGGCTGCCACCACGACGCCGACCCGCGCCTGCACTGCTCCCACTGCGGCGAGCCACTGCGCACCGGCGAGATCGAGGTCCGCCTGGGGCCGGGCGCCGATCCCGCGCGGGTGCTCGCGCCGCTGGGCCCGACCGCCTGATCGCCGCGCCCGCGGCCCGTGCGCAGCGCCACCTCCGCCGCAACGACTGGTGGCCCCGTCCGCAAGTCCTGCAGGTTCCCGGCGGCGTCTCGACGTCCGTGGCGGCGTCCTCGAGCTCGCCGTGGCCACCGACCAATCCTTGCCACAGCCGCCGAGCCACTCGCCGGATACCGCGCACGACCTGCGGACGGAACCACTACATTCCTGCCGTGATTCGCAGGCGGGCATCGCTGATGGTCGTTCTCGCGCTCGGCGCAGCGCTCGCGAGCGGCTGCGGCGGCGGCAGCGGCTCGACGGCGACGAGCACGGCCAAGGCGAGCGTCACGAGCGCTTCGAGCACGAGCACCACGACCACGCCGAGCGCCAGTGCCAGCACGACCAGCACCACCAGCACGAGCAAGAGCACGACTCGCAGCCGCTCCGCTTCGAGCTCCTCGAGCACCAGCAGCGGCGCCACGACGGCCCCGCGCCCCGCGAGCCCGCAGAACCTGGCCGCGGCCATCGCGGTCTGCAAGCGCGAGGTGACGAGCGCAACGGTCCTCACGCCAGCCGAGACCTCACAGCTCCTCGCCCTCTGCACCCTGGCCGGGTCCGGAGACCGGGCCGCTCTGGCGGCCGCCGAGGGCAGGATCTGCCGGACCGTCATCGTGGACTCGGCCCCCGGCCTCAGCGGCCCCGCCATCACCGCCGCGGAGCAGAGCTGCGATCGTCTCTGACGAGGACGAAGCGGCCTGGCGCGGCGCTCATCGCCGCGGCGCGGAGCTGCGAGTTCCTCTGAGGAGGACGAGGGGCGTGCTCGCCCTGCGGCGAGTGCCGGTCAGGAAGCCGACGGGGCCGGGCTGACGCGCAGCATCACGGTCGAGTCACCCTGGACCTGCGAGCTGAAGGAGCCGGTCGAGCTCGAACGCCGGTTGGTCCAGAGGTTCGTCACGGTGTAGGAATGCGCTGCGGGTAGCCCCAGGGCGGCCGCGCTTGTAGAGATGTTCATCGCCGCCGATCCGCGGTTCAGCAGGGCCACGGCGTAGTTGTCTTCGATCAGCGGCTTCTCCCAGACCTCGCCGTTGCCCGACCAGGACACCAGGGTCCCCTGGATGCCCGCCGGATCCTGGTCCACGGCGATCACCGCCTTGTTGGAGACGGTGGCGAGGCTGGCCTTGCTCATGCTCACCATGTTGTCGGAGATCATCAGCGGCGCGGCGAGCATCGCCCACATGCTGAACTGGGTCTGGAACTGCGCCGCGGTCATGCCCTGGTCGGGCCCGAGGTAGTCGGGGTCGTTCCAGTGGCCTGGCCCGGCCGCGAGCGGCGAGGTCGCGTCGGCGTCCATGTTTCGCAGCACGGCGCTGAAGGGCACGTTGCCGGGCGCGCCGACGTCGGTGTCGGTGCGCCAGCTAGTGGCGATCGTCTCGCCGAAGGAGTAGGAGTCGAAGGCCGACTGGGTGAAGGGCGGGGTAGCGGGCGCCGACTTCTGCCCCGGCTGCAGGAAGTTGCAGACGTTGAGGATCATCGGGCGGTGGCTCGAGTTGTTCACGATCGCCTCGTGGATCTGCGTGTACTGCGTGGCAGGATCCAGCGACTTTGCGCTGCCGCCGCACCAGTCGACCTTGAGCGCGTCCACGCCCCAGGCGGCGAGCGTGTTGATGTCCTGCTGGTAGTGCCCGAAGGACCCGGCCGGGCTGCCGCAGCCGGTCGGGCCGCCGTCGGTGTAGACGCCGAGCTTGAAGCCGTTGGCGTGCAGGGTGCTCGCCAGCCAGGCGATCCCGTGCGGCCACTGCGTGGCGCTCGGGGCGATGTTGCCCTGCGCGTCGCGCTGGCCCTGCCACCAGCCGGCGTCGAGCCAGATCAGGCGGTAGCCGTCGGCCTCCAGGCCGCTCGACCGCAGCAGCGCGGCCTGCTGCAGGATCGATGACTCGTTGAAGCCGTTGGCGATCGCGAAGTAGGTATCCCAGCCCATGTAGGGCGTCGGCGCGACGATCGCCGGCGCCGTCTGCGCGCGGGCGGCCGCGCCGCTCAGCAGTCCGCCGCAAAGCGCGAGGCTGAGTGCGAGCGCGCTAGCGAGCGTGATGCGTCGCAACGCGCCTGCCCTTCTGCGTGAACGTGAGCCGGTCCGTCTGCAGCGTCGCCTTCAGCGTGCCGATCACGGTACCGCTGACGGTCAGCGTGGCGGCCAGCGTGTGCTGCTTCTTCAGCAGCGCCCGACCGGTCGCGTTCAGCGACACCGTCAGCGTCCTGGTCGCGCCGGTGGCGAGCTTCGCCGTGAGGCGACCAACGGCCACCTTCACGTTCTGGTGATGCGCGGTCTTGATCCCGACCAGCGCCAGCGTGATCGTGCAACCGCCGAGGGCCTGGGAGGAGCAGGTGACCGGGGCACTGACGGCGGTGGCGGCGGGCCTGTCGGTGCCGACGAAGCTCTCGCTGATCTTCGCTCCGCTCTGCGCCGGCACGCCGTCGAAGCCGCTGATCGCCGTGGTGGCGCCGCCGTCACCGGCGACCGTCACCGTGCAGCCGATATGGTGGGTCTGATCGGCGGCGACGATCACGTAGGTCGTCGAGGTCGCCCCGGGGATCGCGACGGTGTCCCGCGTCCACTGGTAGCCGACGGTCTCAGCGGCCGTGGTCGTGACGTTCGCCTTGCAGGTCAAGGTGCTGCCGACCGCCGGGATGCCGCTGATCGACGGGCTCGCCTTGATCGGAGCGGGCGTGGCGAAGGCGCCGTCGGCGCCGTCGGAGGTCGCGACCCCGCTGGAGGCCACGATCCGGAAGTGGTAGGTCGTCGAAGCGGCCAGGCCGCTCAGCTGCGCGCTCACGGACTGGGCCCCGCCGGTGGCGCCGGGCACCACCGTGCACGGCACGCTAGAGCCGTACGCGGCCGTCGTACCGAAGTCGAAGTGGCAATCGGCGAGCGTCGCGTCGTTGGGGTTGACGGTCGCTGCGAGCGTGGCCGTGGTCTGCGAGGTGGCCGTGCCGGCGCCGGTTGCGACGACAGGCGCCGCCAGCGTCGCCGACACCGTGTAGCCGCGGTTGTCGGCGGCGACGCAGAGGCCCGCCGAGAGGCAGGAGATGCCGTCGAGCGCGTGGCCCGAGTCGATCGTCGTGGTGTTCCAGGCGGGCGCGCCGCTCTCCGCGTCGTCGCTCTCGAGCACCGCGCCGACGGCGTCGCCCACGACGCAGGCGCCAGCGGCCGTGCACGAGATCGCGGTCAGCGAGTTGCCGAAGTCGATGTCGGTCCACGACCAGGTCACCGGCGAGCCGATGATGTTCGCTGTGGTGTACACGGTGCCGTCGTTGGCGGCCAGCACGCACGCCGCCGAGCTGTTGCACGACAGCGCGAGCAGCGGAACGTCGCCCGTCAGCTGAATCAGCGGCCAACTAGAGCTGGTCGGCGATGCCGGCACGAGGGCGTCGCCAAAGTTGTCGGTCGCGACACACAGTGAGGTGGTCGGGCAGGAGATGGCGGTGATGGGGTGAACCGGGCTGACGTCGACGGGCGTCTTCGTCCACGAGGGGCTGCCCGGCGTACCCGGCGTGGTCGACATCAGTACGTCGCCGACGTTGTCAACCGCCACGCAGAGGGTCGTCGACGGGCAGGCGATCCCATTCAGCTGGGTTGTCCCGTCGTTGATCGCCTCCGGCGTCCACGCCGCGCTGGTCGCCGGCGCGGTGCTCGCGTAGACGTCACCGTGGTTGTCAGTGGCGAAACAGAGCGTCGAGGAGGGGCAGGAGATCCCGGTGAATGCGTGCCCGGAGTCCATCAGCACGGGCGTGCTCCAGGTCCCGCTGGCCGGCGAGGTGCTGTAGAGCACGTTGCCGTTGCCGTCGACCGCGACGCATAGTGAGACCGACGGGCAGGTGACCGCCGTGATGCCCTTCGAGCCGGCTGAGGAGTCCGACTGCACCGCTCCGCTCCAGCCGAGCGGCTCCTGTGCCGAGGCGGCAGCGGCGGCGATCGCGCACGCGCAGATCGCCGCTGCGAACGCGCAGCCGAAGCGGCGTGCCAGTCGTCGGATGCTCGTCGTGGTCATGCTCGTGCCTCCTGCGTTGCTCCACCCGCAACACCTTGCCGGGCGCGATCGGAGCGGCGAGGGAGACGGCCGCTCTGCCAGCGAGGTTAGAGCACCCGCCCGCCGGGCGAGCCGCCCGCCGGAGCTTGCAACGTCGCGACCACCGCCCTGGCGGCGGCCGGCGGTAGTGTGAGCGCTGCGATGCCGGAGTTGATCGTCAACAACCTGCTGCGCCGCATCGGGCGCACGCTGCTGACGGCACTGGGGGTCGGGCTCGGCGTCGCGACGATCGTCGCGCTGCTGTCGGTGAGCGATGGGCTGACGCAGACCGCCGCCGGCTTCATCCACCTCGGCGACTCCGATCTGGGCATCTTCCAGGCGGGCGTGTCGGACCCGACCGTGTCGGTCCTGCCGACGACGCTCGTCGCACGGCTCGATCGCAACCCCGACGTCGCGAGCGCGACGCCGCTGGTGCTGATCGTGGGCAAGGTGCCGGCCAGCCCCTCCGCGTTCGTGTTCGGCGCGCAGGTGCATGGCTTCTTCGTCCGGCGCCTGGTGTTCTCAAGCGGCGGCCAGCCGTCGGCCGGGCGGATCGCCGTCGGCGACGGCCTCGCCGCGAGCCTGCACCTGCGGCCGGGCGCCATGCTCCGCGTCGACGGCCGCAGCTTTACCGTGTCCGGCGTCTATCACTCGGGCGTCCCCTACGAGGACGAGGGGGCTGTCCTGCCGCTCGCGGCGGCACAGGCGCTCAGCGGGCTGCAGGGCGAGGCGACGACGATCCCCGTCCAGCTGGCGTCGGGCGCGAGCACGGCTGCCGCGACGCGATCGATCGAGCGCGAGTTCCAGGGGACGCAGGTGATCGCCGACCCCGGCGAGGCCGCGCGCGCCGGCGCCAACGGCGCGCTGATCCACAGCGCCACGCTCGTGATCATCATCATCGCCCTGGTCCTCGGCGCGATCAGCGTCACCAACACGATGGCGATGTCCGTGCTGGAGCGCCAGGGGGAGCTCGCGCTGCTCAGCACGGTCGGCTGGAGCGCGCCGCGGGTGGCTGCGCTGGTGATCGGCGAGGGCATCGGCGTCAGCCTGCTCGGCGCCGCGATAGGTCTGGTCTTCGGCGTGCTCGGCAGCCTGCTGCTGATCAAGCTGATCGGCGCGGGCGCCTACGTGTCGCCGCAGATCACGGCGTGGGGGCTCGGTCGCGGACTGCTGGTCGGCGTTTCGATCGGCGTCCTCGGCGGGCTCTACCCGGCCTGGCGCGTCACGCGGATGGCGCCGCTGAAAGGCCTGTCTCGGGCTGCGTGAGCACGCCGTCGGTCACGGTCACCATGCGGTCGGCGCGCGCCCCGACCTGGGGGTCGTAGCTGACGACGATGACGGTCATGCCGCGGCGCTCGCGGATCTCGGCGAGCAGGTCCAGCACGCGCTGCGAGGTGACCGAATCGACGGCGCCGGTCGGCTCGTCCGCAAGCAGTAGGCGTGGCTCGTTCGCCAGCGCCCTGGCGATCGCGACACGCTGGCGTTCGCCGCCGGAGAGCTCGGCCGGCTCGTGGGCGGCGCGGTCGGCGAGGCCGACCTCCTCGAGCAGGCCGAGCGCGCGCTCCTGGCGCTCGCGCCGGCGCATCCCCGCGCCGATCAGCGCGACCTCGACGTTCGCCTGGGCGGTCAGGTTGACGAGCAGGTGGTGCTGCTGGAAGACGAACCCGACGAGCTCGCGACGGTGGCGCGGCGCGCGCGGCTCGCGCCAGATCTCCCGGCCGTCGATCAGGATCGTTCCGCTGGTCGGCTCCTCGAGCCCGCCGATCAGGTTCAGCAGCGTGCTCTTGCCCGACCCCGAGCGCCCGGTGACGGCCAGGAACTCCCCGGGGGCCACGTGCAGGTTCGCGTCGCGCAGCGCGTCGACCGAGCCGTAGCGGCGCCCGGCGTGCTCGACGCGAACATCGGCGCCGGCCGATCGCCGCTCGGCCGGGGCCGGCGCGCCGTCGGACCCGGACCCCTCGCTCAGGTGTGAGACTTGATCGACCAGTCGAGCTTCACCGTGTGGCCCGCCGAGCTGATCACCACACTCAGCGTGAGCGGCTCGCCCACCGAGGTGGGCGGGAACACGAGGCTGTCGCTGAAGTGGCCCGTGAAGCTGAAGTGCTTGTTGTTCTTGACATATCCCGTGCCGACCACCGCGCCGTCGTAGAGGAACTGGTAGACGGCGGTGGCGTGCGCCGGCTTGCCGTTCAGCGTCGCGGTGACGACGATCGGCCACTTCGCGTTGACCTTCGGCGTGTGCGTGCTCGGGGTGAGCGTCGCCCTCAGCGGCCCGGAGGCCGACTTGACGAGCGCCGCGGCGAGCGCCCCGGCGGCGAGGATCGTGATGCTGAGCGCGGCGGCCGCGATGGCGGCGGTGATGAGGCCTCTCCCACGTCCCATTGCGTGGCGAATGATACCCGTCGCTAAACGTCGCCTAAACGGGCCGGCCGGCTACGGCGCGCGCGGCTTCCTCGGCGGCGTCCAGCCGTCGCTCCACGAGATCGAGCCCGCGATCCCAGAAGCCAGGGTCGCTCAGGTCGACGCCGACGATCGCGCCGAGCTCCTCGGGGCTGCGCGAGCCGCCGCTTGAGAGCAACTCGAGGTAGCGCCCTTCGAACGCCGGGCCCTCGGCGAGCCGGCGTTCGTAGACCGAGAGCGCGAGCAGCTGGCCGTAGGCGTAGGCGTACACATACCCCGGTGTGTGGATGAAGTGGGGGATGTAGGACCACCAGCAGTGGTAGTCGGCGGTGACCTCGACGCTGTCAGCGAGGAACTCCTCCTGGGTCTGCGCCCACAGCTCGCCGAAGCGCTCGACCGACAGCTCGCCGCGCTCGCGCCGCTCGGCGTGCACGAGCCGCTCGAATTGGTTCATCGCGACCTGACGGAAGACCGTCGCGATCGCACCCTCGATGTCCTCGGCCAGCAGCGCCAGGCGCGCCGCCGGCGTCGGCGAGGCCTCGAGCAGGCGGCCGAAGGTAAGCGCCTCGCCGAACACCGAGGCCGTCTCGGCCAGCGTCAGCGGGGTTCCCTGATGGAAGATCCCCTGCGGCTGAGCCAGCGCGGCGTGCACGCCGTGGCCGAGCTCGTGGGCGAGGGTCAGCACGTCGCGCCGGCGGCCCGTGAAGTTGAGCAGCACGTAGGGATGCACGGACGGCACGGTGTAGGCGCAGAAGGCGCCGCCCTGCTTGCCGTGGAGGGGCGGAGCGTCGATCCAGCGCTCGGCGAAGAAGCGCTCGACCAGCTCGCCGAGCGCGGGCGAGAACGAGGCGTAGGCGTCGAGCACGAGCTCGCGCGCCGAGCCCCAGTCGACCTGCACGTCGTCCTCGGCCAGCGGCGCCATCCGGTCATAGTCGGCGAGCCGCTCGATGCCCAGCAGCGACGCCTTCAGCCGGTACCAGCGCCGCGCCAGCTCGTAGCGCCCGGTGACCGCGGAGATCAGCGCCTGCACCGATTCGTCGCTGGCCTCGTTGGCGAGGTTGCGGGCCGCCAACCAGTGCTCGTAGTGGCGCAGGCGGTCGTCGGTCCCCTTGTCGACGAGCAGCGTGTTGAAGATGAAGGCGCGGGTGCGCAGGCCGCCTTGCAGAGCGCGCGTGACGGCCGCGGCGCTCTCGCGGCGGACCTCGCGAGAGGGCGAGCTGAGCCGCGAGAGGGCGACGTCGAGTGTCACCGTGTCCTCAAGTTGCACCTCGATCGCGGCCGTGAGCTCGCCGAACAGCCTCGTCCAGGCACCGGCGCCGCTGAGCGACTTCTCGGTCAGGATCAGCTCCTCTGGCTCGCTCAGCAGGTGCGGCCGGTAGCGACGCGCGGTGCGCAGATGGTGCCGGCAGAAGTCCAGGCCGTCGTGGCCGAGCAGCGCGTCGACGCGCTCGTCGCCGAGCGCAGCCCACTCGAGCTCGAAGAAGAGCAGCGTCGTCGCGAGCGCGGTTGCGCGCTCCTGCACGAACGCGACGAGCGCCCCGCGCGCGGGGTCGGTGGTGTCGGTCGCGAAGTCAAGCGACGCGAAGGAGTCGGCGCGGCCGACCAGGTCGTAGATCTCCGCCAGCGCGCTCATCGCGTCGACCAGGCCCGCGCCGTCGATGCTCTCAAGCGCACCCCGGTAGCGCGCCGCGAATGCGCCGGCCCGCGCCTGCGCGTCGTCGAGCAGCGCCCGCACCGTCGGTTCGCCGGAGAGCGCCCGCACCGTCGGCTCGCCGGGGAGCGCCCGCACCGTCGGCTCGCCGGGGAGCGCCCGCACCGTCGGTTCGCCGGAGAGCGCCCGCACCGTCGGCTCGCCGGAGAGCGCGACCAGGTCAGAGAGGTCCCAGCGGACCTGCTCGGGTGACTCGCGCGTGCTCATCGCGTGGCGAACCCTATCCGTCCGGTCGCGCTGCTCTGATCTTGCGCGTGTTGTTTCCGACGAGAGGTGGATGCGATGCCCGCTGCCCCGACCGCGACGACCAATGAGCAGGCGAGGGCGCAGGCTTTCGTCGAGCTCGGATTCGACACGACCCAGGCGCTGATGCTCGCGGCGACGCGCGTCGAAGGCGAGTGCGTCCAACCGGCCCAGGTGCGCCGCCTGCTCGAGTGCGGCTGCTCGCACGATCTGGCGCTGCGGATCGTCGTCTAACAGAAGGTTGTGCGCCTGCGGCGCACAACCTTGGCATCCGGTGGCGGTGCCCTGAGTGGGATGACATCGTGTGCCGGGGTGCACTTCGGAGTCGTCAGTCGCGGTGCGCTTCCCAGGAGAAGCCGCGGACTGCGAGGACGATGCCCAGGAGCGTCCAGATTCCGAGCACGCCGAGGTCGCTGAGGTGTGCGGAGAGGCTGCCGTGGTGGACCACCAGGCCGCCGGAGATGCCGATGATCAGGTGGTCGAGTGGGAGCGCCTGGGAGATGTCGCGCAGGAAGCTCGGCACGTGCTTGACGTCGAAGAAGACGCCTGAGATCAGGATCACCGGTACGAATACGGCGTTGACGATGGCGGGGGCGGACTCGAAATTGGGGATCGCGTGCGAGAGGGCGACCCCGAGCGAGGCGAAGCAGAGCACGCCGAGCGCCACGAAGACAACCAGCTGCACGGCGTCGGGCGGCCAGCCGAGGCCGAAGAAGATCCGCCCGGCGAGCACGACGATCGCGATCTGGATCGCCGTGTTCGTGACGGCGTTGAGCGCCAGCCCGCCAAGGTAGGTGCCGCTCGGCAGCGGCGTGCCGCGCATCCGCTTGAGCACGCCCTGCTCGCGCAGGAAGGTCAGGTTGTAGGCCAGCGCGGTGAACGTCGTCGACATCACGCTCATGCCGGCGATGCCCGGCACGATGATGCGCAACTCGTGGCGGTTGCCGCTGACGATCGCTCCGAACAGCGCGAGGAAGATCAGGGGAAGCAGGAAGTTGAAGAACGCGGCGCTCGGGTTGCGCCAGAACAGGTGGCGCTCGAAGCGATACTGGCGCCAGAGCAGGGTGAGCGCGTCAGGCATCGGCGGTCAGCTCCAGGTAGATCTCCTCGAGGCTCGGGCGTGTGACCGAGAGTCCCTCGAGCGGCTCATCCTTCGCGAGTGCGGCGCTCGTCAGCTCGTGCAGCAGCGCTGTCGGGTCGTCGGTCTGATGGACGACCAGCTCGCCCTCGACGAGGTGCGCGACGCGGTAGCGCGAGCCGCCGCCGACCCCGAGCTGCTCGGGGGAGCCCTCGGCGAGGATCTGGCCGCCCTTGATGATCGCCACGCGGTCGGCCAGCTCCTGGGCCTCGTCGAGGTAGTGCGTCGTCAGCAGGACCGTCTTGCCGAGATCCTTGAGCGAGCGGATCGTCTGCCAGGCGGTGCGGCGTGCGGCCGGGTCGAAGCCAGTCGTCGGCTCGTCGAGGAAGATCAGCTCGGGGTCGCCGATCAGCGCGAGCGCGAGGTCCAGCCGCCGGCGCTGCCCACCCGACAGCTTGCGGGCGCGCTCGTCGCGTTTCTCGCTCAGGCCGACCAGCTCGATCACCTCGGCGACGTCGCGCGGGTGGGGGTAGAAGCCGGCGAAGTGGGCGAGCACCTCGCCCACGCGTACCTGGCTGTAGATGCCGCTGCTCTGGAGCACGATGCCGACGCGCCGGCGCAGTTCCGGCGGGCGCTCCTGCGGGTCGTAGCCGAGCACGCTGACCGAGCCGGAGCTGCGCGCCCGGTAGCCCTCGAGGATCTCGACGGTGCTCGTCTTGCCGGCCCCGTTGGGACCGAGCAGGCCGTAGATCTCGCCACGCGCGACGTTGAAATCGATGCCGCGGACCGCCTCCAGCTCGCCGTAGGTCTTGCGCAGGTCGCGCACCTCGATCGCCGGGCTGCTCGCCATTGCCGCCATCATGCCAAGACGGCGGCCCGCGCCCCGCCTGCGCTTGCGCCCGCGTGCTCTACCAGTGCACGCCGCGCAGCAGGCTCGCGAGCGCGAGCTGGCGGTCGGACGCGGGGTGCTCGGGGTGCTCCTCGTCCTGCGCGGGCTGCGAATCGGGGAAGAGCTTGAAGGCGGCGTGCAGCAGCTGGTCCATGAGCTTGGGTGCGAGCGCGTAGGCGACCTCGCCGACGGTGCCCAGGCGCGTACCGATCTCCTTGGGCTTTGAGCGGATCGCCTCGCAGATCATCTCCGCCGCCTCCTGGGGGCTGATCGCCGGGAAGTCCCGGTAGAGCCGGGTGGGAGCGATCATCGGCGTGCGCACGAGCGGCATGTGGATCGTCGTGAAGGTGATGCCGTCGCCGATCACCTCGCTCGAGACGACGCGGGTGAAGGCGTCGAGCGCGGCCTTCGAGGCCACGTAGGCGGAGAAGCGCGGCGGGTTGACCTGGACGCCGATCGTCGAGACGTTGACGATGTGGCCGCCGCCGCGCTCGCGCATGTGCGCCATCAGCGCCATGCTCAGGCGGGCGGCGCCGAAGTAGTTGAGCGCCATCGTGCGCTCGTAGTCGTGGAAGCGGTGCTCGGCGAGCATCGCCGAGCGGCGGATCGAGCGGCCCGCGTTGTTGACGAGCACGTCGACCGGGTGCTCGGCGAGCACCCGCTCCACGAGCGATTCGATCGACTCGCGATCGGAGAGGTCGGCCGTGAACACGTGCGCCTCGCCGCCGGCGGCCTCAATCTCGGCCCGCGTCTGCTCCAGCCGCTCGGCGCTGCGGGCGACGAGGATCGGGATCGCACCGGCCGCGGCCAGGGCGTGCGCCGCCGCCTGCCCGATGCCCGAGGAGGCGCCGGTGATCAGGACGTGCCGGCCGGCCACGGCTGCGGCGAGCGTGCCCGCGCGGTCCAGCTCGGGGTCGAGCCGGCGCTCCCAGAAGTCCCACAGGCGGGCGGCATAGTCCTCGAGCGGTGGGACGGCGATCCCGCTCCCGGCGAGCGCCGCCTGTGCCTGCGTCGTGTCGAAGCGGCAGTCGAAGGTCAGGTTTCCCGCCAGCTCCCTGGGGATGCCGAGGTCGGCGAGCAGCGCGTTGGCCGCCTGGCGCACGGCCGGCAGGGCCATCGCGGCCGACAGGCTCCCGGCCGGCAGCCCGGCGAGGATGCGGTGGTCGATTCGCAGAGCGAGCGTCGGCGCGTGCGCCGCGCGGGCAAAGGCGTTGATCACCTCGCCGCTGCGCTGGGAGCGCGGGCTGCTCAGATGGAAGGTGCGCCCGTCGAGGCCGGGCTGGTGCGCGATGTGATCGATCGCGTCGGCGACGAAGTCGACGGGGACGATGTTCGTGTGGCCGAGCTCCGGACCGACCAGCGGCACCCATTCGGGGATCAGGTGGCGCGTGCGGGCGATCGCCTTGAAGAAGTAGTAGGGCCCGTCGATCTTGTCCATCTCGCCGGTCTGCGAATGTCCGACGACGATCGAGGGGCGGTAGATGCGCCAGGGGACGGCGGTCTGGTCGCGCACGAGCCGCTCGGCCTCGAACTTGGCCGCGTGGTAGGGCGACGGCAGCGTCTGCGAGAGGTCGAAGTCCGCTTCGGTGAAGGTGCCGCGGTGGCGTCCCGCGACGGCGACCGACGAGACGTGGTTCAGGCAGCGCAGCTCCAGCGCGGCGGCGAGCTCCAGCATGTTGCGCGTCCCGAGCACGCTCGCGCGCTGCGTCTCGGCCGCGCCCGCGCGCATGTCGTAGAGCGCGGCGAGATGAAAGCCGCGCTCGATCGTGCCCCGGGCGGCTGCGAGGAAGGACTCCTCGACCCCAAGCATCGGCAGCTCGAGGTCCCCGGCGACGATCACCACGCGTTCGGAGTGAAACAGGGCGCGCGCCCGCGCCGCCGACGCTGAGCGCACGACGATGTAGACGTCGCCGTCGCGCGCGAGCAGGCGCTCAACGAGATGACGCCCGATGAAGCCCGTCGCGCCGGTGAGGAGCGAGGCCATCGGCGAAGGTTATAGCGCCCGCCGCGGGCCCCACGCGAGCGTGTGGGCCAGCGGCGGACGGCCAACGATCAGCCTCGAAAGAGGCTGCCTGAAAAGCTCGAGGAGCGTTCGCGGGGTGCTACCAGCCGCGCTGCCACTCGCTGCTCTTGGCGCGCGCCTTGGCGGCTGCCTTGCGGGCGTCCTTGCGCTTTTCGAGCCGTCCCTGGATCAGGCTCGCGAAGAAGATGAAGGTCGGGAAGAAGAGAATCAGGATGAAGCCGGCGGCGGTCGTGACCTTGTCGTTGGTCTGACCGTAGAGGCCCTCGCCGCCGTCGTGGGCCAGCGCCGCGGGCGCGAGCAACAGCAGCGCGATCGCGGTGGTGGTGGTGAGGGCGATCAGGCGGCGCACCGCGGCGCACTCTACCGCAGCGGCTCGCGGCATACGATCAGGGCATGGCCGTCGTCATCGCCTCGAGCCTCTCCAAGGACATCGCCGGTGCGCCGCTCCTGCGGGGAGTCTCGTTCAAGCTCGAGCGCCGCGAGCGGATGACGATCGCCGGGCGAAACGGGGCCGGCAAGACGACGCTGCTGCGGATGCTCGCGGGCGAGGCGACACTCGACGGCGGAGAGCTCGCGATCGCCAAGAACGTGCGCATCGCGCTGCACGACCAGCGGCCGCCGCGCGATCGTGGCCTCGGGCTGCGTGAGTACCTGCTGTCGGGCTGCGGCGCCGAGCTCGCGATCGAGGCGCGGCTGGCGAAGCTCGAGAGCGCGATGGCGGAGGGTTCGGCCGACGCCGCGACGCTCGACCGCTACGCGCGCGCCCAGGCCGAGCTCGAGCAGCACGGCGGCTACCGCTGGCGCGACCGTGCGACCGAGGTGGCTCGCGGGCTCGGGTTCCATGACGAGGACCTCGAGCGCGGCCTGGCGAGCTTCTCCGGCGGCGAGTTGACGCGTGCGTCACTGGCGCGCGCGCTCGCGACGGCGCCCGACCTGCTGCTGCTGGACGAGCCGACCAACCATCTCGACATCGAGTCGCTGGAATGGCTCGAGCAGACGCTGGTCTCACTCGACGCGGCGATCGCACTGGTCGCCCACGACCGCTGGTTTCTGGAAACGGTCGGGACCGCTGTGCTCGAGCTCGAGGCGGGCCGCTCGCGCTTCTTCCCGGGCAGCTGGCACGCCTGGCGCGCGGAGCAGGCCGCACGCGAGCTGGCGCTCGGGCGGGCGATCGAACGCCAGCAGGCGGAGGTCGAGCGGCTCGAGCGCTTCGTCGCGCGCTGGGGCGCGGGCACCCGTGCTCGCCAGGCGCAGTCGAGGGTCAAGGCGCTGGAGAAGATCGAGCGGATCGAGCGGGCGCCGACCGACGGTGCGTCGCTGTCGTTCCAGTTCGACGCTCCGGCGCGCAGCGGGCGGGTGACCTTCGAGCTGGAGGACGCGCGGATCGAGGTCGGCACGCCGGCGATCGTGCTGCTTGAGCACGTCGGGCTGTGGCTCGAGCGCGGCGAGCACGTGTCGCTGGTCGGCCCGAACGGCTCCGGCAAGACGACGCTGATCGAGTCGCTGACCGGGCGGCGTGCGCTCGCCGACGGGCGGCTGCGGACCGGCCACAACGTCACGGTCGGCTTTCTCTCCCAGCACGCGGACGAGCTCGGAAACGACGGGACGGTGCTCGAGGCGGCGCAGCGCGCGACCGGCCTGACGCCCAACAGGGCGCGGGCGCTGCTCGGCCGCTTCCTGTTCGGCGGCGAATCGGCCGAGAAGCCGCTGGCCGGACTCTCGGGCGGCGAGCGCCGGCGGTTGTCGCTCGCGATCCTCGTCAACAGCGGTGCCAACGTGCTGATCCTCGACGAGCCGACCAACCACCTCGACCTCGAGTCCCGCGAGGCGCTGGAGGACGCGCTCAGCGCCTTCAAGGGCTCGCTGATCCTGGTCTCCCACGATCGTGCCCTGCTCGATGCGGTCGGCACGCGCACGATCGCCGTCGAGGGGGGGACGCTGCGCAGCTACGTTGGCGGCTGGCCGGAATACGTGCGCATCCGCGAGGAGCGAAAGGCCGCCGGCGAAGGATCGCCGCCGCGGCCGGCGCGGCGCGCGTCCGCAGGCGGCGGCGCCGGGGCAGGCGGGGGGCGTGGCGGCGCAGGCGGTGGCGGCGCGGGCGCGGGCGGTGGCGGCGCGGGCGGCGCGGGCGGCGCGGGCGCGGGCGGGAATGGCGCGGGCGCGCGCGTGGGCGACCAGGACGCGCGGGCTGCTCTCGTGGCTGACGCGGGAGATCGGCCCAAGCGCAAACCGAAGGCGCCGGATGCCGGGCCGAGCAAGAACCGCCTGCGCGCCCAGGAGCAGGCCGAATTGGCCGTGGAGGCGGCCGAGACGGCGCTGGTCACGCTCGAGCAGGAGCTGGCCGACCCGGCGGCCTGGGCGACGAAGTACGAGACGGCCAAGAACGAGGCTCGGCACACGGCCGCCAAGCGCGCGGTCGAGGCCGCCTACGCGCAGCTGGAGGCCACGCTGTGATGCGCGTCTGCGCGATCTGGCGCTGATCTAGACTGACGTCATGAAGCACGTGCGAAACGTCTCGATCGTCGTCGTGATCGCGCTCGCGGTGGTCGCGCTGCCGGGCGGCAGCGATGTCGCCGGTCTGGTCGGGGCGGTCTTCTCGCTGCTCTTCGCCGCGCTGCTCGCGTACTTCGCCGGCCGCTTCTACCGTGACCACCAGGTCGACATCTACGGCCTGGGTGATCTGGACCGCGGAATACTCTACGTCTCGATCGGCGCGATCGTCGTCGTGCTCGCGGCCTCCGGGCGGCTGACCGCGACGGCGGCCGGGACGCTCGTCGAGGTCGCCGCGCTCGCGCTGTGCGTCGGCGGCCTGTTCCGCGTCTACCGCAACTGGCAACGCTACTGAGCGCCACCACCGACCTCGCCACGGCGCGCCGCGCGCTGCCCGACCAGCCCGGCGTCTACCTCTTCCGCGATCGCGCGGGGCGCGTGATCTATGTGGGCAAGGCGGTCTCGATCCGCAAGCGTGTCGCGTCGCACTTCGGGGCCGGCGGAAACGCCGCGATGACGGCGGACGTCGCCTCGATCGACAGCGTGGTCGTCGGAACGGAGGCCGAGGCGCTGCTGACGGAGCAGGCCTTCATCAAGCAGTACCGGCCGCGCTTCAACATCCGCCTGCGCGACGACAAGTCCTACCCCTTCATCGCGATCTCACTCGACGAGGAGTTCCCGCGGGTGTACTTCACGCGCGAACGCCATCGGCGCGACCGCGCGTATTTCGGGCCCTACTCCAACGCCAAGCGGGTGCGCGAGACACTCGAGCTGCTCAGCCGGATCTTCCTGATCCGCTCCTGCACGGGCGCGGAGCCGGGCAGGCGGTCGGGGTCGCCGTGCCTCGACTACCACATCAACCGCTGCGCGGCACCGTGTGTGGGCTACGTGACGCGTGAGGAGTACCGCCGCGGGATCGACCGCGCGATCGACTTTCTGGGCGGGCGCTACGGCGAGATCGAGCGCGAGCTGGCGGCACGGATGCAGGTCGCGGCGGCGGCGCAGGAGTTCGAGCAGGCCGCCGTCGAGCGCAACCGGCTGGCCGCCGTGCGCTCGCTGCTGGAGCGCCAGCGGGTCGTGGGCGCCGCGGTTGGGACGCTTGACGCGATCGCCGTGGCGCTCGCCGGGCAGGATGCGAACGCGCAGGTGCTCCAGGTTCGCGACGGGGCGCTGTCGGACCGCCAGTCGTTCTACCTCGCCAACGAGGGTGAGCGCCCGGAGCAGGAGGTGCTCGAGGAGTTCCTGCTGCAGTACTACGAGCACGCGGCCGCGGTGCCCGCGCTAGTCGTCGTGGCGGCGCCGGTGTCGGAGCTCGTCGTCGAGACGCTCGCGGCACGGCGCGGCGGGCCGGTCGAGGTGCGGGCCGCCGAGCGCGGTGAGAAGCGACGCATCCTCGAGCTGGCCGAGCGCAACGCCGTGCTCGCGGTGGCGGAGGAGAAGCTCAAGGCCGCACACCGGCGCGAGCGGCGTGCCGAGGCGCTGGACGGCCTGCGCGCCGCCCTCTCGCTGCCGCTGGTGCCGATGCGGATCGAGTGCTTCGACATCTCAAACCTCGCGGGCACCCACACCGTGGCCTCGATGGTCGTCTTCGAGGCCGGCGTGCCCAAGCGTTCGGACTACCGGCGGTTTCGCATCCGAACCGTTGAGGGCTCCGACGATTTTGCGTCGATGGCGGAGGTGCTCGGCCGGCGGATGGCGGCGTGGGAGCGCCAGTCGGATACCTCGCCGCACGAGAAGGGCTATGACCGCAGCTTCGCATCGCTGCCGAACCTGATCGTGATCGACGGCGGCAAGGGACAGCTCTCGGCAGGACTCCAAGCGCTGGCGGCCGCCCGCGCTCAGGGCGTCGCCGTGATCTCGCTCGCCAAGCGCCTGGAGGAGGTGTTCGTCCCCGGCCGGCGCGAGCCGATCGTCCTCTCGCACACCAGCCCGGAGCTGCAGCTGCTGGCGGCGATCCGCGACGAGGCGCACCGGGTCGCGATCGCCCACCACCGCTCGCGCCGCGATCGTGCGATGACCTCGTCGCTGCTGGACGAGCTGCCCGGGGTCGGACCTGCGCGCAAGCGCGCACTGATTGCGCACTTCGGCTCACCCGATGGCGTGCTGGCCGCGAGCGCGGAGCACCTGCAGGCGGTCCCGGGGCTGCCGGCGAAGGTCGGGCGTGAGCTCTACGCGCACCTGCACCGCGTCGGTTAGTGGCGCGTGTCCGCTGCGTGCGCGACGATTGTGCCGATGGCGGACCCACCCGGCGCGCTCAAGGATCTGACGATCATCACGGGTTTCTCGGGCGCGGGGAAGTCGACCGCGATGAACGTGTTCGAGGACGCCGGCTACTTCTGCGTCGACAACCTGCCGCCCGGGATGATCGGCAGCCTGATCGAGCTGTTCGTGCACGAGGGCTCCAAGGTGGAGCGCGCGGCCGTCGTCTCCGATGTTCGCGGGGGCGAGTACTTCGAGGAGCTGCAGGCCGTGCTGGACGATCTGCAGGAGATCGGGCTGGCACATCGCGTGCTGTTCCTCGACGCCGAGGACGAGACCCTGCTCAACCGCTACAAGGAGACGCGCCGGCGTCACCCGCTCGCCCCCGGCGGCTCGATCGCCGACGGGATCGCCGCCGAACGCGCTCAGCTCGACGCGCTGAAGGCGCGCGCGGATGTCGTCATCGACACAACCGGACTGTCGACCGCGATGCTGCGCGGAAAGATCGTCGAAGCGCTGCTCGGCCAGCAGTCGGCGAACCGACTGGCGATCACCTTCACGAGCTTCGGCTTCAAGCACGGGCCGCCGCGCGACGCAGACCTGCTGTTCGACGTGCGGTTCCTGCCGAACCCCCACTACGAGCGGGACCTGCGGCCACTGACCGGGCGCGATCAGCGCGTCGTCGACTTCATCGACCGCGACGGGAAGCTGGCCGAGTTCTACGCGCATCTCGACCCGCTGCTCGACTACCTCTTCGCCGAGTACGTCGCGGAGGGCAAGTCGCACCTGCTCGTCGCGATCGGATGCACCGGTGGGCGCCACCGCTCGGTCGCGATCGTCGAGCACCTCGCAGCCCGCTACGGCGGCAGCGAGGAGGTGGTCGTGGCCGCCAGCCACCGCGACGCGGACAAGGCGTTCGAGGACCTGTGATCGACCACGTCGGCTTCGAGGTCTCGAACCTCACGCGCTCGGCAGCGTTCTACGACGCGGTGTTCCACGCGCTCGGCGGCCGGCGGCTGCACGAGAGCCCGCATGCGATCGCCTACGGCATGGTCGGGCCGTCCCTGTGGATTGTGGTCCGCGGCCATCGGCCCGCGCCTGGGTTTGGGCACGTCGCGTTGACCGCTCGCGGTCGCGCCGCGGTCATCGGTGCCCACAGTGCGGCGCTCGCGAACGGCGGCACAGAGGAGAGCGCGCCGGCGCTGCGACCGCAGTACACCCCGCTGTACTTCGCGGCCTACGTCCGCGACCCCGACGGGCTGCGGGTCGAGTTCGTCAGCGGCTCGCAGTGAGCGCCAGGCGCGGCGCCGGCGCCGCGGGTGCGGCCGTCGGCCCGCCGTCGCGGGTCGGCCCGCTCAGCCGACGTCCGTCACGCGCGCGCCGGGGATAGCGGCGATGAGCGCCTCGGTGTCGACCGCGAACACGTCGTGCGGCGTTCCCGCGGCTGCCCAGACGACGGCGAAGCGCCGCAGCGACTGGTCGATCGTCGTTGGCAGCTGGACCGCATGCCCGATCGGCGGCACGCCGCCGATCGAGAAGCCCGTCACCTCACGCACGCGGTCCGCCGGCGCGGGGGTCAAACCGAAGCGCCCGGCATCCACGCGACGATCGCCGGCGCACAGGACCAGCACCGGCTCGTCCACGCTCAGGAACACGAGCGACTTGACGATCTGCCCGACCTCGACGTTCAGCGCCGCCGCCGCGAGGGCCGCGGTGCGGGCGGAGTCGCTGAGCGTCCTCACCTCGATCTCGAGGCCCTGCTGTTTCAGACGCTCGGCCAGGCGGGCTGCCGTTGGGTGCATCGCTGCGCGCAAACTAGCAACGCCCAGGGGCTGGCTTCGCCGCCGCCGGCCGCCTGCCGGCGGCCGCTCTCGCGTGGTGCCCGAGGCGCGCGCTGCGGACCCGTCACGGCCTCGAGCCGCCGGGGTAGCCGTTTGCGTCTGCGCCGCGCCGCCGCGACGTCGTTTCTGCCGCGCTCGCTCAGGCGCCTTCGCCCGGCCAGGTGGCGGTGGCCATCACGCCATCGCCCTCCTGCGGCTTGGGGCCGCCCACGGCGATGATGTCCAGGCCGTCGGGGCCTGACTCGAAGCAGCGCACGACCTCGGGCGCGACGCGCACCAGGTCCCACAGACGCAGCTCGAGGACCTCGTCGTCCAGCAGCAGCCGGCCGGAGCCGGCAACGACGACGTAGGCCTCCTCCTGCTCGCGGTGACTGTGGGCCATCGGGCTGCGGAGGTTGGGCTCGTAGCGGAAATGGCTGACGCCGAGGTCACGCGAGTCCATGTGCTTGCGGCCGAACCGGCCCTGGAGCCCAGGTACCCGGTCGCCGACGGAGTCGTCGACTTCCAACAGATTCACGGTGCTGAAGCGCGACATGCGATCTCCTTTGCGACTGGTCGCTTGACTTGCCAGGTTGGGCCAACCTTACCTGGGCAACCGCGCGGCCAGGCTGGGGCAGTGCGGCCTCCGAGCGGGACGCCCGCTCGGAGGATCGAACCGCCCGGCGGGTCCCGCGCCGGGAGCGGCGCACGCGCGCCCCAATCCGCCCGCCCGGATGCGCTGTCCACGCCCTTGTCACCGAGCCGGGGGGCGGCGCGTTGATAGCCTTGCGCGTCGCCCGGATCCGCTCGCTACGACTGGGCTGTTCTCGTCACTGCGATGGAAGGATGCTGGGATGCCGGTACGTGTGGGGATCAACGGCTTCGGCCGGATTGGTCGCAACGTGTTTCGCGCTGCGATGGCCGCGGGCGCAACGGACATCGAGTGGGTCGCCGTCAACGACCTCACCGACGCCCAGACGCTCGCGCACCTGTTGCGTTACGACTCGATCCTCGGCCCCTACAGGGGGACCGTCGAGGTGGACGGGGAGGATCTGGTCGTCGATGGCGCGAGGCTGCGGGTGCTGGCGGAGCGCGACCCGGGGGCTCTGCCCTGGGGAGACCTCGGCGTCGATGTCGTGATCGAATCGACCGGCTTCTTCACCGCCCGCGCGGCCGCCGCCAAGCATCTCGAGGGCGGCGCGAGCAAGGTCGTGATCTCGGCGCCCGCGAGTGGTGAGGACATCACCGTCGTGCTCGGCGTCAACTTCGACCGCTACTCCCCGGCCGAGCACCACGTCATCTCCAATGCGTCCTGCACGACGAACTGCCTGGCGCCGATGGCCAAGGTGCTGCACGAGACGGTCGGCATCCGCCACGGCCTGATGACGACGATCCACGCCTACACCGCCGATCAGCGTCTGCAGGACATGCCCCACAGCGACCTGCGCCGTGCCCGCGCGGCGGCACTGAACCTCGTGCCGACCTCGACCGGGGCGGCCAAGGCGGTCGGGCTGGTGCTGCCCGAGCTGTCGGGCAAGCTGCACGGGTTCGCCGTGCGCGCTCCCGTGCCGACCGGCTCGCTGGTCGACCTCACCTTCGAAGCGGAGCGCGCCACGAGCGTCGAGGAGGTCAACGCGGCGCTGAGCGGCCGCGCCGACATCGGCGAGCTGACCGGCATCCTTGCCTACACCGAGGATCCGATAGTCTCGAGCGACGTCATCACCAACCCGTTCTCATCGATCGTCGACGGCGGGCTGACGGCGGTGATCGACGGCACGCTTGTGAAGACCGTCAGCTGGTACGACAACGAGTGGGGCTACTCGAATCGCCTCGTGGAACTCGTTCAGAGGCTCTCTTGAAGAGCCTTGACGAGGTCGAGGTAAAGGGCCGCCGCGTACTGGTCCGGGTCGACTTCAACGTGCCGCTGAAGGACGGGCGGATAACCGACGACACGCGCATCCGCGCCGCGTTGCCGACGATCGAGAACCTTCGCAGCCGCGGCGCCAAGGTGATCCTGGCCAGTCATCTGGGACGCCCCAAGGGCCCCGATCCGGCGTTCTCGCTCGCGCCAGTGGCGGAGCGCGTCGCCGAGCTGACCGGCTCCCCGGTCGACTTCGCGCACGACGTCGTCGGGCCGAGCGCGCACGCCGCTGTGGAGCGCCTTGAGCCCGGCGGGATCGTGCTGCTCGAGAACCTGCGCTTCGAGCCCGGCGAGACGAAGAACGACGACGAGCTCGCTGCGGCGCTCGGCTCGCTGGCCGACGTCTACGTCAACGACGCGTTCGGCTCGGCGCATCGTGCGCACGCCTCGACCGAGGGCGTCACGCACCATGTGGGCGAGTCGGTCGCGGGGCTGCTGCTGGCGCGCGAGGTGGCAACGCTGCAGGCGATCCTGGCGGACCCGGCGCGGCCGCTGGTCGCGGTGCTCGGTGGCGCCAAGGTCACGGACAAGATCGCCGTGATCGAGCGCTTCCTGGCGCTCGCGGACACCGTGCTGATCGGCGGCGCGATGTGCTTCCCGTTCCTGAGCGTTCAGGGCCACACGATCGGCACGTCGATGTGCGAGCAGGAGGGCATCGAGCCCGCCGCCAGCGCGCTGGCGAAAGCCGCCGGCTCGCGCGCCGAGCTCGTCCTGCCGGTGGACCTCGGGCTCGGAGAGAGCGTCGACGAGGGTGCGCAGCGCGTTGACCTCGACGGCGTCGACGTCCCGGACCGTTGGATGGGACTCGACATCGGGCCGCGCACCGCGGCGATCTACGCGGAGGCGATCTCGGCCGCCGGCACCGTGTTCTGGAACGGCCCGATGGGCGTGTTCGAGCTTGACGCATTCGCCGCCGGCACGCGCGCGGTGGCCGAGGCGGTTGCGGCGGCACCCGGCACGACAGTGGCCGGCGGCGGCGATTCGGTGGCCGCCCTGAAGCGCTTCTCACTCGACGGCGCGGTCACGCACGTCTCGACCGGCGGCGGCGCGACGCTCGAGCTGATCGAGGGTCGCACGCTGCCCGGTGTCGAAGCGCTCGAGCTCGCCGCAGGACGCCAATGAACCGCACGCCGCTGATCGCCGGCAACTGGAAGATGTACAAGACGGTTGGGGATGCGGAGCGCTACATCCAGGCCTTGTTGCCGCGCGTCGCCGGCCTCGAGGGAGTCGAGATCGCGATCGCCACGCCGTACACGGCGCTTGCGGCGATGGTCGACAGCACCCGCGGCTCGCGCGTGGGCGTCTACGCGCAGAACATGCATGAGGCCGCCGAGGGGGCCTTCACCGGCGAGATCTCGGCGCCGATGCTCGTCGAGCTCGATGTCGCCGGCGTCGTGATCGGCCACAGCGAGCGCCGCCAGTACTTCGCCGAGAACGATCGCGCCGTTTCGCTGAAGGTGGCAGCGGCGCTTCAGGCGGGGCTGCTGCCGATCCTCTGTGTCGGCGAGACCGAGGAGGAGCGGCTTGCCGGCGACACCGAGCGCAAGCTGCGCCACCAGGTCCAGGAGGGCCTCGAGCACACCCCGCCCGAACGCATCGCCGAGGTCGCGATCGCCTACGAGCCGATCTGGGCGATCGGCACCGGGCGCGTCGCCACGCCGGACCAGGCGCAGGAGGCCGCGAGCTTCGTGCGCGCGCTCGTCGGGGCGCTGCGGGCGGGCGTGGACGATCAGGTCAGGGTGCTCTACGGCGGCTCGGTCAACGCCGCCAACGCCGCGGAGCTGCTCGCGCTGCCGGACGTCGACGGCGCGCTGGTCGGCGGCGCCTCGCTCGATGCGGAGTCCTTCGCGGCGATCGCGGCGGCGGCCCGGGAGCGCACGCGGTGAGCCCGCGATGAGCGTTCCGCCCGGCCCGGACGCGATTCCCGTAGCGAGCCTCTGCCTGATCGTCCTCGACGGCTGGGGGATCGCGCCGCCGGGACCCGGCAATGCCGTGCTGCTCGCGAACACGCCCGTCTTTGATGAGCTCTGGGCGAGCTACCCGCACACCCAGCTGATCGCCTGCGGGCGCGCGGTCGGACTACCGGAGGGCCAGATGGGCAACTCCGAGGTCGGCCATCTCAACCTCGGCGCCGGCGCCGTGATGCGACAGGATCTGACGCGGCTCGACGACGCCATGAACGACGGTACGCTCGGCTCCAACCCGGTGATCCGCGCGGCGCTCGCCGGCCCCGGCCGCGTGCACCTGATCGGCCTGGTCTCCGACGGCGGCGTGCACTCCTCGGAGGCGCACCTGCTGTCGCTGATCGACACCGCGAACGAGCTTGACGCGGGCGAGGTGGTGGTGCACTGCTTCACCGACGGGCGCGACACCGCCCCTGACGCCGCGCTCGAGGCGGTCGGCCGGGTGGAGCGTCACGGCGGCGCGCGTGTCGCCTCGGTGATCGGGCGTTACTGGGCGATGGATCGCGACAAGCGCTGGGACCGTGTCCAGCGCGCCTACGACCTGCTTGCGCGCGCGAGCGCCCCCTTCAGCGCAGCCACCGCGGTCGAAGCTGTCGCGGCTGCCTACGCGCGCGGCGAGACGGACGAGTTCCTCGAGCCGACGCTGGTCGGTGCGCCGGCGCCGATCGCACCGCCCGACCGCGTCTTCTGCTTCAACTTCCGCCCCGACCGGATGCGCGAGATCGTCCGGGCACTGGCCGATCCGAACTTCACCGAGGTCGATCGTGGTGGCGTCGCGACGGTCGACGCGCTCAGCTGCATGACGCAGTACGAGGAGGACTTCCCCTACCCGGTCGCGTTCGCGCCCGAGCATCCGAGCACAACGCTCTCGGCGGTGATCGCGGCGACCGGTGCTCGCCAGCTCCACGTCGCCGAGACCGAGAAGTACCCCCACGTCACGTATTTCTTCAACGGCGGCGAGGAATCGCCCGAGCCCGGGGAACGCCGCGAGCTGGTGCCTTCGCCGCGCGACGTCGCGACCTACGACGAGAAGCCCGAAATGAGCGCGCGCGAAGCCGCCGCGGCCTTCACCGGCGCATGGAACGAGGACCACCCGCGCTTCGGCATCATCAACTTCGCCAACTCAGACATGGTCGGACACACCGGCGTCGTCCCGGCCGCGGTCGCCGCCGTCGAGGTGATCGACGAGTGCCTCGCGCAGGTCGTCGGCGCCGTGCACGCCGGCGGCGGGGTCTGCATCATCACCGCCGACCATGGGAACAGCGACGAGATGCTCAACCCCGACGGCACCCCGCAGACCGCCCACTCGCTCAACCCGGTGCCGCTGATCGTCACCTCGCCGGCCGTCAAGCTCGAGCGCGAGGGGATCCTCGCCGACGTCGCGCCGACGGCGCTCGAGCTGCTCGGCATCGCCCAGCCCGAGGCGATGACCGGGCGCTCGCTGATCGACGCCTGAGTCGCCCGCCGCGCACGGCTGGCGGCGTGTCGGGCGCCCGGACGCCCGGGCGGCCGAGGTCACTCGCCGGTCTGCGTGCGCCCGCGCCGCCGGCGCCACCACCACCACGCGAACAGCGCGAACACGACCAGCGCCACCGGGATCCCGTAGAGCCCGATCTGGCTCAGGACATGCTCGGCGCCGTGGCCACCGTAGTAGGCGGCCAGCGCGACGCTCGTCGCCCAGGCCGCGCCGCCGAGGGCGTTGAAGAGCAGGAAGATCGGCCAGCTCATGTCGCTCGCGCCGGCCAGCCAGGAGGTCCAGACGCGCAGGCCGGTGATCCAGCGTCCGAGGAAGACGGCCTTTGGCCCGTGGCGCTCGAAGAAGGGGTCGCCGACCTCGAGCACGCGGCGACGTTCCTTCTCAAAACGGCCGGGGCGCTCGAGCAGCGCCCGGCCGCCGCGCCGGCCGATCACGAAGCCGATGTTGTCGCCGACGATCGCGCCCGCGGCGGCGACGACGATCACGGCGACGATCGACAGGCGCCCGCTCGCGGCGGCCAGGCCGGCGAAGATCACGGCCGTCTCGCCGGGCACCGGGACCCCGAGCGCCTCGACGCCGACGAACACCGCCAGCGCCGGATAGCCGAGGTTCTGCGTGACGCTGAGAAAGCTTGCCAGCACGGTTCTCACGGGCGCGCGCCAATGCTCTCTTAGGATGCGCCGATGCCCGCGCTGCGCATTATCGCCCGCGACCCGGCGTCGCGCGCGCGGGCCGGCGTGCTCACGACGGCCCACGGCGAGGTCGCGACGCCGGCGTTCGTGCCCCTCGCGACGCAGGGCAGCGTGCGCGGTCTGGCCGCCGCGGAGGTCGCTGCGCTCGGCTACGACATGGTGCTCGGCAACACCTTCCACCTCTTCCTGCGCCCGGGCGGTGAGCTCGTGGCGCGCCTCGGCGGTCTGCACAGCTTCATGGGCTGGGAGCGCGCGATCATCACCGACTCCGGTGGCTTTCAGGTCTTCTCGATGGGCCATGGCACCGTTGCCGACGAGATCAAGGGCCGCCGCCCCCCGTTGCGGGGGACAGGGGGCGGCGCGGGAAGTGGGGCGATCCTCGCGATCGAGGAGGAGGGCGTGCGCTTCCGCTCCTACGTGGACGGCTCCGAGCGCTTCATCAGCCCGGAGATCTCGATGGCGGTGCAGGCCCAGCTGGGCTCCGACATCGTGCTCGCCTTCGACGAGTGCACGCCCTTTCACGCCGAGCGCGACTACACCGCCCGCTCGACCGAGCGCACCCACCGCTGGCTTGACCGCTGCATCGATTGGCGCGAACGCCACGGCGGACCTGTCCCGCGCGACAGCGGGTCGCTCTTCTACGCGATCGTCCAGGGCGGCGTCCATGAGGACCTGCGGATCGACTCCGCCGCGGCGGTCGTCGCCAGCGGCGCGGAGGGGATCGCGATCGGCGGCTCACTCGGCCAGGACAAGGCGCAGATGTACGAGGTGATCGACTGGAGCACGCGCGAGCTGGAACGCCTCGCGCCGGAGCGCCCGCGCCACCTGCTCGGCATCGGCGAGGTCGACGACCTGATCCGCGGCGTCGAGTTGGGGATCGACAGCTTCGACTGCGCGATGCCGACCCGCCTCGCCCGCCACGGCACCGCGCTGGTCGCCGACCCCGCCAACCGCTGGCGCCTCGCCGTCGACCGCCCGGTGTTCGCGAGCGACCCGGCCCCGCTGTCGCAGGACTGCCCCTGCCCGGCCTGCGCCGGCGGCCTCTCGCGCGCCTACCTGCACCACCTCGCCCGCTGCGGCGAGCAGACCGGCGGGCGCCTCCTGAGCGTCCACAACCTGACATTCATCGCCACGCTGATGTCG
>Ga0182015_10001203_pt1 | contig 35117 bp, 27 predicted proteins | sample 712P3MmetaG_FD_120478 | JGI IMG/M metagenome (GOLD analysis project Ga0182015, IMG submission 120478) | Permafrost microbial communities from Stordalen Mire, Sweden - 712P3M metaG | ecosystem: Environmental > Terrestrial > Soil > Wetlands > Permafrost | place: Sweden: Stordalen | collected...
CAAGGGCGATGCACGCTCGGTCTCCATTGCGGCGGCATCGATCCTGGCCAAGACGGCGCGCGATGAAATGATGCGCGAGTGGGACGCGGTCTATCCGCATTACGGCTTGGCGCGCAACAAGGGCTACGCCACCCCGGATCATCTCGAAGCGCTGCGGCAGTTTGGGCCCACGCCGCATCATCGCTTTTCCTTCGCGCCGGTGCGCGAATCCTGCTGCTGGGCTTCGGGCGCAACCCAGGAATTCCTGCCGCTCGGGCACGAACCGGGGCCTCCGCCGGCGTGAGGATTGCCGGACCGCCATCCCTGGCGTTCCGCTGAAAACCTCTGAAAATCCGAATGGTAACTTCCGCGCACAGGTCCGCGCGCAGCGCGTTGACTTGGCTTTTCGGCGCATGCTAGCGTCAATTTGCTCCCCTGCGTGGACGCTTGCGGCGGCCACCGCAGCCGGCCCTTGCTCTTTAGGACCGCGCCGCGCCGGCGCTGCGCAGCGAAGGCCGCGTGTGCCGTCGGGCCTCTCGCGGCTCGTTCCGGTCCCGCCTTGAGAGAGAAACCGGACTGCGCGGAGCGCATGGCTTCAAACGGCTGCGCAGAGCGCATGGCTTGAAACGGTTGCGCGGAGCGCATCGAGTAAACGGACAGAGCGTCGCCGATGGCCTACAACAAAACCAAGCTGATCGAAGCCGCGCAGAAATATCTCCAACAGGGGAAGATTCACCAGGCGATCGGCGAGTATAAGCAAATCCTCAAGCACGAACCGCGCGACCAAGTGATTCTGATGACCATCGGCGATTTGCTGGTGCGCCAGGGCGAAACATTTCAGGCTCTTGAATACTTCGAGCGGCTGGCGCAGGTATTCGTCAACGACGGATTCACCACCAAAGCCATCGCCATCTATAAAAAGATCGCCAAACTGGCGCCCGAGGAATCCAAGCCGCTCGAGCATTTGGCCGAACTTTACGTGCAGCAAGGCGTGCTGAGCGAAGCGCGGCCTTTGTATCTGCAAATGGCCGAGGCGCATTTGAAGGCTGGGCGCCAACAGCAGGCCGCGGCGCTGCTGCGGCGGCTGCTCGAGGCCGAGCCGGACAATCTACGCGTGCAATTGCGCATGGCCGAACTGTGCGTGGCCATGGGCCAGCCGGACGAAGCGCTTGAGGCATACCGCGGCGCCGCGCAGCGCTTGCTCGATCAAGGCGACACGGTGGAGGCCTTGCGCGTGGTTGCGCGCGGCCTGGAGATCGATGCGCAACATCCGGCCATCCTGCTGCTGAAAGCGCGCGCGCTGATTTCTTCCGGCAAGCAAAGCGAAGCCGTAGCGCTGCTCGAATCGCTTCCCGGAATCGAGACCGGAGAGATCGCGGCGGAGCTACTGATCGCGGAATATTTATCGGCCGGGACGTTTGCGCCGGCCATCGCGCTGGCGGAAAAAATCTTCGCGCGCGATGCCAAGAAATTCCGGCCCGCGCATCAGGTGGCCGATGCGCTGTTGGAGGACGGAGAGTTTGAACCTGCGCTGGGGCTGCTGAACCGGATTCGGGCCACGATGACCGAGGCGGATCACGAAGGCCTGGAACGTAGCTTGGACCGCGCCGCCGAAAAAATGCCGGACCGCTTCGAGCCGCTGGAATGGATGATCGAACTGCTCGGGCGCAACAACGATTCCTTCCGCCTGCCCGACGTGTTGGCGCGCCTGGCGCAAGCCGCGGAACGCGCCGGCGATCTGGAGCGGGCGCGCGTGGCCTACGAACAGCTTCTGGATCGGAACCCGGAAGACGAGGCGACTCGCCGGCGCTACGTACTGTTGCGCGAGCGCTTGGGGCTTGAGCCGGTGACCGACGCGACGCCGTTTGTGAAACTGGCTCCTAAAGAAGCCGCGCCGGCTCCCCCTCCCCCGCCGGCCGATCCGCCGCTCGATGACGAAACGCAGCGCGTGGTGATGCAGGCGCTCACCGACGTGGACCTATTTTCGAGCTATGGATTGACGCAGAAAGCCATCGAGTTGCTCGAGGAAGTCCGGCAGCGCGCTCCATCGCATGCGCCGATTCTCGAGCGGCTGCTGGATATGCACCTGGGCGCCGGGGAAGAGCGCCGCACGGCGGACCTTGCCGCGCAGCTCGAACAAATCTGGCTTAGCCGCGGCGATCGCGAGCGCGCCGAGCGCTTCACCGAATTGCGGCGCCGCTTCGACCGAGCCGCTGACGCTTCCTCGGACGAGCCCGCGCCAAACCACGCCCAGCGCGTTGCCTCACCGGTCCGTGCGGAACGCGTCGTTTCAAACGACACGACGCGTGCTGCCGATCCGCAGGAATTTTCAGTGCCGCTGATCGAAGCCGAAGCGGACGCTGCCGTCGCTCCGCCGGCCCCGGCGCATCCTGAATTCGAGGTGCACGCGACGCCGAAAGAAGCTCCCCTGGAAGATTCCGGGAAAAAGGAAGACGCGATCCAAGAAGTGGATCTATCCGAAGAATGGGCCGCGCTTTCTGAAGAGCTCGAAGCAACCGCGGCGGCCGAGCCAGCCGTCGCCGCCGCCAACGTGCCGGAGACCGTCGAGCACGCGTCGTCCGTGGTGCCCGTCATCGCTGCCCCGGTTTCCATTCCCGTAGGCGCGTCTCGCGAAGAATCTTCCGCGAGTTCGATCGAACGCGCTTTTGAGCTCGATGATTCTGCCGCGTCGCACACGCTATCGGACGACGATATTTCCTCCGAACGTCTGCTCGCGGATTTGGCAACCGGCTTCGACGATATCGCGGCCCTGCTGGTTGGCGAAGCGCCGGCCGAGCCAGAGACGCCGCCGCCGGCCGGTGTGCCGCCGGTATCCGCGAGTGCTAGCTCTGAAATCGCTGCGGCCGCTCCGCCGGTCGCTGATATCCCGGTGGTGGAAATTCCGGTTGCTGCGAATCCGGAGACGCCCGCTCCCGAGCGCATCGCCGCGCCGAGTGCCGTTAACGCCGCGCCGCCGCACACGCCGGCCAAGGTCGTTGACTACCTGCATGAGGTGTTCGAGGAATTTCGCGCCGAGCTAGGCGAAATGGACGGGAAGGACGAAGACATCGAAACGCATTACAATCTCGGAGTCGCATACCGGGAAATGGGTCTTCTGGAAGAAGCCATCAGCGAATTCCAGAAGGTGGCCAAAGCCAGCAAACGCGGCGAGGCGTTCCGTTACGCCTTGCAATGTTGTACTCTGCTTGGTCTATCGTTCATGGAGAAAGGTCAGCCGGCGATTGCCGCCATGTGGTACCAACGCGCCTTGCAGATTCCCGACCTCGATCAAGAAACGCAGCTTGCCCTGCACTACGATCTGGGCGTGGCCCAAGACCTTTCGGGCGACCCGGTTGCGGCGCTGAAAAACTTCGCCGAGGTCTACGCCACAAATATCGACTACCGGGACGTTGCCGAGCGCCTCGCCGCTCTGGACAAAGCGCGATGAACGCCCGGTGATGCAGCGTCTTCTGCGCGTGCTTCTCAGCCTGGACTTTTTTCTGCTCGGCGTGTTGTTGCTTTTCCTTCCCTGGCTAGGCTTGTGGGAACACAATTATTTCCTCAGCCGGTTTCCAGAGATCATTCCGTTTGTGCTGCATCCCTCGGTGCGCGGAGCGGTTTCCGGCCTGGGCGCGCTGGACATCGTAATGGCTATGGGGATGTTGCGGCACGATCCCGGACGAGTGACCGCCCGAAGTTAGTTTCCTGCCAAGTTGCTGGCGCGCGGCGCGCGGCGGCGTCTACACTCGAACGATTCTTGATTTTTCGCCAACGCGAATTCGCCCGATGAGCGTGAACCGGACCAGCGCCAAAACGATACTCTGTTACGTCACCGACCGGCGCAGCTTGCCCGGCGCTTCCGGCGCGATCGAACGCGCCATCGAACGCGCGGCGAGCGTGGGCGTAGATTGGATCCAAGTGCGCGAAAAAGATCTCGAGGCGCGGGCGCTGGAAGCGCTGGTTCGCCGCGGCATCGAGATTTGCGCGGGCCGCTCGCGCTTAATCGTGAATGGTCGCCTGGATGTTGCGCTCGGGGCGGGGGCGACCGGCGTGCACTTAGGCGAAGCCTCGCTGCCGGTTCCGCGCGTTTCAGCGTGGCGCGCCGCTGCGGGCCGGCCGGAATTTTCGATTGGCGTCTCCTGCCATTCGCAGCAAGCCGCGCAAGCAGCCGAAAGCGGTGGCGCCGACTACGTTTTTTTCGGGCCCGTTTTCTCAACGCCATCTAAAGCGTCTTTCGGAGGGCCGCAGGGCTTGGAGCGGCTTGCAAGCGTATGCCGGGCCGTGAAAATCCCCGTTCTCGCAATTGGCGGAGTCATCGAATCAAACGCGGAGAATTGTCTGGCGGCAGGGGCGGCGGGAATCGCCGCGATCGGAATGTTTCAGCGCGAAGGCGACCTCGCCGCAATCGTGCGGCGGTTGCGCGGCCCAAGCTCCGCAAAATAAAAATCGCCCGCGAAACAGACTAGACAGGAAACGGCGCTAAGCGCCGAGCCAGCGGCCGATCGGCTGCCAATCTTCCACGTGATCGCAGACCACCTTGATCGTCGCCGTGATCGGAATCGCCAGGATCAATCCGATCGCGCCCCAGAGCCATCCCCAGAACAAAAGCGCGACCGTGACAGCCAGAGAACTAAGCTGCACGCGCCGGCCCACCATCGCCGGAACCAGTAAATTCAAGGCGATGATATGGAAGAGCACGAGCACGGCGGCGATTCCCAGAAACGGCCCCACCGATTGCCACTGCGACATTCCGATCAAGAACGGCGGAATCCAGGCGAGCACCGCGCCAAGATAGGGAACCAGATTCAGCACGCCGGAAGCCACGCCTCCGATGAACGGATTATCCAGATGCATCATCCAGAAAAAAAGGCCGCTCGAAAACGCAAGGATCAAGCCCACCAAGGCGTTTCCGACCACATAGCCGCGCAACATGGCGCTGACTTGACTGAGCGCGCTTTCGACGCTGGGCTGCGCCTCGTCGGAAAAAAGGTGAAGCGTCGCGCGCCAGATGCGCCGCTTGGCCACGAGCATGAATAAAATCAGGAACGGAAGGAACGTGACCAGAAGCAGTATCGAGTAGAGCGAACCGACGCCGCGCAAAAGCAGTTCGCGAGCGACCTGGGTTTCTTCGCCGCGAACGGTCGCAGGATTACGGTCGGCCGTGCCGGGCGCAACGGCCCCGACCTGCCTTTCGATCATTGCGAGATTGTTGTCTAGCGCCGTGGTCTCGCGCCGCAACACCTGACTGTAACGCGGCCAATTGGAAACAAAATCGCCGGCTCGCGCGACGACCAGATAACCGATTCCAGCCAGCACGGCGGTCGCGGCAAGCAGCACGACGACCGAGCCGATCGCGCGCGGAATGCGAATGCGCTCGAGCCATCCAACCATCGGATCCAAAAAGTAAGCGGCCAAAATCGCCAGCAACAACGTCATCACCACGCTGGAAGCTACATACAGGCAGGCGAACACAATTCCCATGGCGATGATGCGCTGGGAAGAATTCGGGCGCGCGGTGAATCGAATGTTGTCCAGGAGCATGACCAATTTCACCGTACCACAACGCCCGAAGCGCCTGTATACATCAACACCGGTATGGCGCGTAAACGGGAACACTCACGCCACCCGCTCCGCGGCCGGCCGCCAGGCCCCGTTCGCCGGAGGACACAGACTCGCTTGCCCCTCGCGCAAACCCGCGCTAGGGTAAGAAGTGACTTTTATGCGTGGGTTTGCCGCACTCCTTCCCAGCCTGGCGCCCGAGCGCTTGAATCTGCGCTCGGCGCTGGATATTTTGTTCATCGCCGTTTTAATTTATTACCTTTTGAAATTGCTGCGCGGCACGCGCGGGCTGCAAATTCTGTTCGCGCTGGCGCTGCTATTCTTGCTGGACGAAGCGGCCCGCTGGGCCCGGCTCGGAATGGTGGAATGGCTGCTCACCACGCTGCTGCCGTACTTCGCCATCGCGCTGATCGTGCTTTTTCAACCGGAAATTCGCAGGGCTCTGGCGCGCTTCGGCCGCCAATTCTCGCTGCGCCAATTGATCGGCCAGGGTCCCGGAACGCCGTATGACGATCTGGTGCTGGCCGCGGCTCATTTCTCGCAGAATCGCATTGGGGCGCTGGTGGTGATCGAGCGCGACGTGAGCCTGAGCACGTACATCGAGAGCGGCATCGCGCTCGACGCCAACCTCAGCTACGACTTGCTGATCGCCATCTTTCGTCCCGGCTCTCCGATGCACGACGGGGCCGTGATTTTGCAGCGCGACCGCATTGTATCCGCGGCCTGTTTCTTGCCACTCTCGCTTAATCCGGCGCTCTCCAACCAACTCGGCACGCGCCATCGCGCCGCGATCGGCGTGACCGAAGAAAGCGACGCCATCGCCGTGGTGGTTTCGGAGGAAACCGGGGCGATTTCGCTGGCCACCGGCGGCGCGATCGAGCTGGACATCACGGCCGATGAACTGCAAGAACGCTTGGTTTTGTTGATGGGACGCCGCCGGCAGACGCTGGTGGGCGCGAGCGCACCGGCCGCCGCCGCGGCGCTGCGGAAATAAATTATGCGCTGGCTGCGAAAATACGTTTTCCCCAATTGGTGGCTGAAGATCGCGGCTCTGGCCATTTCCTGCGTGCTGTGGGCCACCTACTCGGCCGAGCCCGTCTCCGAAGTGGGCTTTGCGCTGCCACTGGAATTCGTGAACATTCCTGCGTCGCTCGAAATCTCAAACGACGTGCCGACCACGATCCGGGTGCGCGTGCGCGGCCGCTCGGCGCTAGTGCGGCGGCTCACCGACGGCGATTTGAGCTTGCGCGTGGACCTGAACGGCATGCAGCCAGGGACGATCGATATTCATCTCGATCCGCAAATGGTGGAGGCTCCTTTTGGCGCGGCCGTCGCGCGCATTTCGCCTTCGGATTTCGAGGTGGTTCTCTCGCCACGGCGCGCGCCGCCGCCGCATATCGATTAATCCGCCCGTGATACACTCCGCGCGGACCGGTTGAAGCAACGCACCGCGCGCAGAGCGGCATCATGCCAAAACAACTTTTCGGAACCGACGGAATTCGCGGCGTGCCCGGTACGGCCCCCCTCGACGACGCAACGCTCTATCGCGTGGGCCGCGCGCTTGGCCATTTTCTGGCGCAGGGCGAAGCCCAACCGCGCGTGCTGATCGGCATGGACACGCGCGAATCGGGCCCGCACATCGCGCAACAGATCGCCGCGGGCCTGATCGAAGACGGCGTTGACGTCACATCCGCCGGCGTGCTGACGACGCCCGCCATCGCCTATTTGGTTCGCGCGAAAAAATTCTCCGCCGGCGTGGTGATCTCCGCTTCGCACAATCCGTATCCCGATAATGGCGTGAAACTTTTCGCGTCCACGGGAATGAAATTTCCGGACGATGTCGAAGAGCGCCTGGAGCGGGAGAGCTTACGGTTCAGCGGGGCGCCCGCCGCCGGGCGCGTTGCGTTGCGCCGCGCGCCATCGTTCGGGCGCGAATATTTGGATTTTTTGCGCACCCGCGCGATACCCGGCGCGAATCTTGCCGGAATGAACCTGGTGCTGGATTGCGCAAACGGCGCGGCATCGATTCTCGGTCCCGCACTGTTTCGCTCCTTGGGCGCAGCGGTCACCGCGATTCACGATCAGCCCGACGGGCGCAACATCAACGCGGAGTGCGGCACGATGTACCCTGAAAGTTTGCGCAAGGCCGTGCTGGAATCCGGCGCCGCGCTGGGCGTGGCCTTCGACGGCGATGCCGACCGTGCGGTCTTCGTCAGCGCGAGCGGACGCATCGTGAATGGCGACGGCGTGCTGCTGGCCGCGGCGCGCTATTTGAAATCCGCGAAAAAATTGAGGGGCGCGCGCGTGGTGGGCACGAGCATGGCGAATCTGGGCCTGGAGCGCGCGCTCGAAAAGGAACGCTTAGCGCTCGATCGCGTGCCGGTGGGCGATCGCTATGTGCTCGAAGAAATGCTGCGCAGCGGATGCAACCTGGGCGGCGAACAATCCGGGCACGTGATCTTTCTGGACGACGCCACGACCGGAGATGGATTGCTCACCGCGCTCAAAATCGCCGGATTGGTCGCGCAGCGCGGCGCGCTCGATGAATTGGTGCGCGGCCTGGAAATTTTTCCGCAAACCATCGTGAACGTGAACGTGCGCTCCAAGCCTGCTCTCGATTCGCTGCCGGAATTCGCGCGCGCGCTGGAGCAAGCCACGCTGGCGCTTGGGGATTCCGGGCGCGTTGTGGTGCGCTATTCGGGCACGGAGCCGAAACTGCGCGTGATGGTGGAGGCGCAGCGCGAAGAGGACGTAGCGCTGTGGGCCGAAACTCTGGCATCGACGATCCGCTCGGCGATCGGCGTCTAGTACCGTGCTGGGCGGCTGTGGTTCCCAGTCTCCCAAAGTTTGTAGGCAGCCACTTCCGATTTGTGAGAAAGCATAGGCCATTTCGCTTCTTGAAACAGTCCGTCTGTGCCCGGCAGTAAGCTATCGTGCTGTAATTAAACGACTTATTATCTATTTCGAAGCTGGCCGCAGGCTGGCATCGCATTTGCTCTAGTAATAGACAAGAGTTCGGTTTTTCCCGGGGTGGATGTTGTCCCGCACGACGGGACGGGGTGAATGCAAGCAAGGAAGGGGCCCGGTGGGGCCCCTTTCGCTTTTCAGATAGGTTTTTCGGGGAGTTCGCGGTTCGAGTTTCCCGGCGCTTTCAAACCCAAATGCGCACCGGCTGCCGTGGCCGCTGCGATCGCCGCTAGCTGCAGCCGGAAGTCCCGCCGCAATTTTCGCATTTGTAGCAAGCGCCGTTGGGCGTCATCAGCATGCCGCATTCCGAGCAGGTTGGCGCGCCGTCGTAACCGGCCACCGGCCGTGCCACCGCGATGGCCGCGGCTCGCGCCGGAGCCGGATCGTCAGCTTCCGTGGCGGGCGCCGCGAATTGCGGCGCGGCTTCAGCGACGACGGCGTTGCGCGTCAGGTAGTCGGCGGAAATAAAATGGCCGCCGAGCCAGCGCGCCATGTAATCCAGGATCGATTTAGCGTACGGGATTTCGGGATGGCCGGTGTAGCCCGATGGCTCGAAGCGCGTGTTGATGAGTTTATCCACCAGCGCCTTGAGCGGCACGCCGTACTGCAAACCGATCGAAACCGAAAGCGCGAAGCCATCGAGGATTCCGGAAAGCGTGGAGCCCTCTTTGGCCATTTTGATGAAGACTTCGCCGGGCGTGCGATCCTCGTACATGCCGACGGTGATGTAGCCTTCGTGTCCGCCGATGGCGAATTTGTGCGTGATGGACTGGCGCTCGCTGGGCAGTTTTTTCCTGCGCGCGCGCTCGAAAAGTTCGCGCTGCTCGGCCACGGCGGATTCGATTTCGCCCGCGCGCGCCGCAGCCGCTGCTTCCTTCTCTTTTCTATCGGCTTTCTCGCTGTTGGATTCGCTGGAAGCGGAAAGCGGCTGGCTGCCTTTGGAATTATCGCGATAAATGGCCACGGCCTTGATGCCCAGCTTCCAGGATTCGATGTAGGCCTGCATGATGTCTTCCACCGTGGATTCTTCGGGCATGTTGATGGTCTTGCTGATCGCGCCGGAAAGGAACGGCTGCGCGGCCGCCATCATGCGCAAATGGCCGCGCCAGGCAATCGAGCGTCCGCCATTCGCCGCCAGCGAGCAATCGAACACCGGCTGATGCTCGGGCTTGAGGCCGGGCGCGCCTTCGATCGTGCCGGTCTTGTCGATGAACGAAACGATCGCGGAAGTTTCTTCCGGCGAATAGTTCAGGCGCATCAGCGCCAGCGGCACGGTGTTGTTCACGATCTTGATCACGCCGCCGCCGACCAGCTTCTTATATTTCACGAGTGCGAGGTCCGGCTCGATGCCGGTGGTATCGCAATCCATCATGAAGCCGATTGTGCCGGTGGGCGCTAGCACGGTGACCTGCGAATTGCGGAAGCCGTGCTGCGCGCCGAGTTCCGCGGCGGAATCCCACGCATCTTGCGCCGCGGCCAGCAGCGAAGGCTGCACGTTCTCGGGCTTGATGGCTGTGATTGACGCGCGATGCATGGCCACAACGTCCAGCATCGGCTCGCGATTCGGCGCGTAACCCGAAAATGGGCCGAGACGCTCGGCGATGCGCGCCGATTGCGCGTAGGCTTCACCGCACATCAGCGCCGTGACGGCGCCGGCCACGTCGCGGCCGCCATCGGAATCGTACGGCAGCGCCATGGACATCAAGAGCGCGCCCAAATTCGCGTAGCCCAGGCCGAGCGGGCGGAACGCGTGCGAATTCTGCGCGATCCTTGGCGTGGGATAGCTGGCGTTGTCCACCAGGATTTCCTGCGCCGTGATGGTGATGTCTACGGCGTGGCGGAAACTTTCGGCGTCGAACGAGCCGCCCGTTCCCAAATATTTCATCAGGTTCAAAGACGCCAGGTTGCACGCCGTATCGTCCAGGAACATGTATTCGGAGCACGGATTCGAAGCGTTGATGCGCGCCGTGGTTTTGCAGGTGTGCCAGCGATTCACCGTGGTGTCGTACTGCATGCCGGGATCGCCGCAATGCCAAGCGGAATCGGCCATGCGCTCGAGCAGTTCGCGCGCGTTGAATTTTTCGTTCGGCGTTCCGTCGTTGACGTTGCGCGTCCACCAATCGCGATTTTCTTCCACGGCCTGCATGAATTCGTCCGTGACGCGCACCGAATGATTGGCGTTCTGGAAAAACACCGAGGCGTAGGCTTCGCCGTCGATCGCGCTGTCATAACCTTTATCGATCAGCACGTGGGCCTTGCGCTCTTCCTTCATTTTGCAATCCACGAATTCCACGATATCCGGATGATCCACGTTCAGAATCACCATCTTGGCCGCGCGGCGCGTTTTTCCGCCGCTCTTGATCACGCCGGCGAAGGCATCGAAACCTTTCATGAAACTGACCGGGCCGGAAGCGATTCCGCCGCCGGAAAGCGTCTCGCGGCTGCCGCGCAGCGAGGAAAAATTCGTGCCGGTGCCGGAGCCCCACTTGAACAGCATGCCCTCGGTCTTGGCCAGGTTCATGATCGATTCCATATCGTCCTGGACCGAATTGATGAAGCAGGCCGAGCACTGCGGCTTGGCTTGCACGCCCACGTTGAACCACACCGGCGAATTGAAGCTGACTTTCTGCTCCACCAGCAAATGCGTGAGCTCGTCGCGAAACGCTTCGCGCGATTCCGCCGAGGCGAAATAGCCGCCGGCCTCGCCCCACTTCACGATGGTGCCCACCACGCGGCCGATCAAATCGCGAATCGAATTTTCGCGCGCAGGCGTATCGATCTTGCCGTGGAAATATTTGGAGGCCACGATGTTGGTGGCCGTCTGCGACCAGCTCTTGGGAACCTCGATATTTTCCTGGCGGAAAATCACCTGGCCCTTGTCGTTGCCGATCTGCGCGGTGCGCCGCTCCCATTCGACTTTGTCGAAGGGCGAGGTGCGGCCGTCGGTGAACCAGCGCGTGAATTCAAGGCCCACCTTGGGCTGCGCGTCATCCGGAGCTTTCACAACCTCCGGGCGAACAGCTTCAGGCAAGCGCACTGCTTTCTCGTTCAAAATCATTTTGGAATGAGCCATGTTTTCCGCCTCCGCGCAGGCCGGCGGGTTCGTCGGTTTGCGAACCCGTCTATTTTACTCCTAATCAGGGCTTAGGAGTTCGCGGAGCCTGATTCTCAGGCAGGCACCGCTCGATTCGAAAAGTCACCACCAGGTTCGCCCATCGCGTCCGCATGCGACGGCAACTCCCCGACGCGGAGCGCACGGCATTTTTCGACGTGCATCCCGCTTCGAAAACGCCTCGCCAACCTCAAACCGCCGGCCGGCGACGGGGAGGGAAAAGGAAAGCCCCCTCGTTGTTTGGGCGAAACCCGGTAGATCACGCTTCGGTCCAGCTTTTGGTTCCCGGGGTGAAGAGGAATCCTTCCGGCCCGAAAGCGTTCATCCGAATCTGAGGGCGCAATCTACAGATTGTGCCGAAGACTGTCAAGAGGGTTGATGAATAAAAGTACAAAATCTTCGGGTGTTGGTGTCCAATGCGTCTAGATGTAGTGGTGTCGTTGCGGCACAACCCAAGCCCTCGAAGCGTGCCAAAAGCACCCTCGCGGATCGCGGCGAGCGAATTATTTGAGCGGCAATACCGCTTGGGGTGCGTGGTCAAACAGGACGCGCATCAGTCGAGGACGCTGCGCCAGCGGGAATCGGCGGCGCTTCGAGGCTGCGGGCGGCAAATTCTAGAACGGCCTGAATCTGCTCGCGGGTTACATGAAACTGCTCGACGATTTCCTCTATGCTCGAACCAGCCTCAAGATTTTCGAAAATGGTGGCAACCGGCATCCGAGTATCGCGAAATACCCACGCGCCGCCGCGTCTGTCCGGCACGCTTTCGACGGCGTCACATTGGGACCAATCGAGATGTGCCATAAGGTTACCCTCCGTTCATCTTAATTTTCCACCCCAGTTGGGCGGCGGCGTCACGCTTGGGTAGAGATCGCGCTCACTCGTAGCGCAGCGCTTCCACCGGGTCCAAGCGCGAGGCGCGCGCGGCCGGCCACACGCCGAAAACCAAGCCCACGGTGATCGACGCGGCGAGTCCAATCACCGCGGCCCACAGCGGAATGGCGGGCTTCATCGCCGTGGTCCAACGAATCACCGGCACGATAATTCCGCCGGTGATCACCACGGCCAGCACGCCGCCCACGCCCGTGAGCGCCACGGCCTCGAACAAAAATTGCCGCACGATGTCGCGCCGGCGCGCGCCGATGGCCTTGCGCACGCCGATTTCGCGGGTGCGTTCGGTGACGCTGACCAACATGATATTCATCACGCCGACGCCGCCGATCAGCAATCCGATCGAGCTCAGCACCACCATGGCCAGCGCCACCATGCCGATGATCTGATGAAATTGCGCGACGGATTCCGCCGCGGTCTGAATCGAAAAATTGTCCGTTTGATCGTAGGGCACGCGGCGGCGGCGGCGCAGCGTCTCACGCGCTTCATCCACCGCCGCGTCCAGTCCTCCCGTAAAACCCTGCACGCGCATGCTCACTTCATTCGCAGCGGGATAAATTTCAACGAAGGTATCGAACGGGATCAGCACGCGGCGATCTTCATCGTTCGCGCCGAAATTGCCCTTGGGCCGTTCGAGCACACCGACCACGCGGAACGCCGAGCCGTCAATGCGCACTTCTTTATCCACCGCGGCCAAATCGCCAAAGAGCGCCTTGGCGACGTCGTGCCCGAGCACGGTAACTTTCTCACGATGCTCATTTTCGGTGTCGGTATAGAAGCGCCCCTCCTGCATGGTGGCGTTGGCATAGACTTCGGCGTAATTGGCGAACGTGCCGCGGAAATCCACGCCGTCCACTTCGTTGGTTTGGTAGAAGACGTTGTGCGAGACCTGCCACTGCCCAATCCACGCCGTCACCGCCTTCACGTGCGGATTTTGTGCAATCGCCGCGGCGTCATCCACGGTGAGCGGCTTGCGCTCGAGTTGCTCCTTAGTGGGGCGCGAAACGGTGGGCCCGGAGTTGAGGCGGGAGATGTACGCGGAATCGCCGCCGAAGCTGGTGATATTGTCCACCACGCTCTGGTTGAATCCAGTGATCAGCGCGCCCACCAGCATCAACACAGAAACGCCGATGATCACACCCAGAATCGTGAGGAAGCTGCGCAGTTTATGCGCGCGCAGCGTATCGAGCGCCAGCACCAGATTTTCTTTTACGTCCTGCGCCATCTGCCGGGTTCCCTCGCTACTCTCGCCTGTGTTTTATTCCGCGCGCAAGGCCACAATCGGATCCAGGCGCGAGGCGCGCACCGCCGGATAAATCCCGAAGAACAATCCCACCGTCGTGGACATGGCCAGCGCCGTGAAGATCACGCTCCACGGAGTGGCCATGGGCATCGACGTGCCGGCGCGCACCAGCGCCGCAATCCCCAGCGCCAGGGCGAGACCCATCACGCCGCCCACCGCCGAAAGCGTGGCCGATTCCAGCAGGAATTGCAGAATGATGTGCTTGCGCCGCGCGCCCAGCGCCTTGCGAATTCCGATTTCGCGCGTGCGTTCGGTGACGCTGGCCAGCATGATGTTCATGATTACGATCCCGCCGATCACCAGAAAAACCGCCGTGAGCCACACGGCGATGGCGAATATATTCCCGGTGATCTGCTGCCACAGGCTCATGATCGAACTGGGCATGATGATTCCGAAATTGTCGTCATCGTCGTACGGCACGTGCCGCTCGGCGCGCAGAATCGTGCGCACTTCATCCGCCGCGGCATCCATCTGATCCTCGCTATTGGCTTCGACGAAGATCGCAATCGAATTGTTCGGCGTATGCCATTCCTTTTCGTAAGTGTGGAACGGCACCATCACGAAATTATCTTCCGAGATGCCCAGCACGCTCCCGATCACCGCCGCCACGCCCACCACTTGGTAGGTGGCGGATTCCACGCGGATCGTCTTGCCCAGCGGATCCTGGTTCGGGAAAAGTTTTGTGGCCACGTCGTTGCCCAGCACGCAGACGGGCGCGCGGTGCTCGTCATCCGACGGAGTGAGGCCGCGGCCCGAGGCCACTTCGAGACTGCGAATCTCGGCGTAATTGGCGGTCACGCCGATCAGATCGGCGTTTTCATTCAGCTCGTTGCCGTAGCGGGCGTCGTGCGTGGAATCCTCGTATGCCGCCACCTGGCTGGCAAGCTGCATGCGGCTCTGTAATAAATCGTAGTCGGTGGCAGTGAGCGGCGGCCGCCTCTGCGACTTCAGATATTGCTGCAGGTTGGTGGTGATACCGGTGCGCGTAACCACGAAGCTATTCGCGCCGAGGTTGGCCACTTTGGTCGCAACATAGAGGTTGAGTCCGTTGACCACGGACATCACAGACACCAGCGTCGTCACCGCTAGAATGATTCCCAGCAGCGTCAGGAAGCTGCGCAGCTTGTGCACGCGCAGCGTATCGAGCGCGAGCCACAGCGTCTCGCCGACCGCCACGCCCGTTCCTGCGGATACGCCGCGCTTCCCGGCCATCGTCTTCGATTCCTCTCCCGTTTCCGCCGCAGCTGCCACTTACCAGTACGCTTTTCGGACGCCCGATGTTTCGAGAAGGCAAGATTTCGCGCACGAACTCCTATTAGAATACCTTTGCAACTTGCCCGGCGCGAAAAGAATCACATGCATAGCCCGTTGCGGAACGCGCGCAAGCGCCGGCAATCGCCGAACTCCATGAATCGCTCCTACACCGCTCTTCTCGCGATCGCATTTCTGGCCGGTGCGCTGGTAGCCGGCGCACCGCCGCTGGCGCCCGCGCAAGATCAGCCGCCATCGCCAGCCGAAGTGCAATCTCTCACCGCGCGCGTGGTTGCCAATCAACATCGCAACGATCAATCGCTCGAGCAATTCGAGCGCATCGAGCACGATTGGATGCACAAACCCGGCGCGACCACTACAGCGACGCAAGAGACGCTCAACCGCATTCTTCCCACCGGCACCGGAATCATACGCCTGCCGCTGGCCGCGCCCGGCAAGCCGGCTGACCCCGTCGCCTACCGCCAGCAACTCGAGTATCTCGCGCAAGTTCTTGGCTCGGTCGCGCAGCCCGATTCCATCGAGCAGCAAACACTTGTTCGCTACCGCAAGCATCAGCAGGAGCACGCCGACATGGTGACCAACGTGGGCAATGCGTACCATTTTTCGTGGCTCGGCCGCGAAACGCGCGATGGCCGGCTGTTGGTAAAATTGGCGATGGATCCCAACCTCAATTATCGCGCCACCAGCATTCAGGCCGAAGTCCTGCAGCACGTCCGGGCCGTCGTTTGGATCGACGAATCCGCGGGACAAGTTGTACACCTCGAGGCCCAAGCCACAAGCGACATTTCGATCGGCGCGGGAATCATCGCCAAAGTCTATCGCGGCGGCCGCTTCGTCATGGATGAAGCTGAGGTGGCTCCCGGCATTTGGGAGCCGGTTCGCTACCAGTACGACTTCGATGGCCGCAAATTCGTCTTCCCGTTCGGCGATCACGAAATCACCGAATTCAGCCAGTACCGCCGCGTTGGTCCGCCCGCCGAGGAATTGCAGGCCATCCGTAATGAGTTGAACACGCCCGCTGGCGACCCGCCGCGGCCTTAGCCCGCGGGGCTTACAATAGTTGACGCGAGGGCCCGAGGACCGCGATGAAAAATCCTTTTTTGAGCGTTGCCGTTGTGCTTTCGCTGGCGTTCGTCTTGGGAACGCAGCCCGTCGCTCTCCGCGCGCAGGCACCATCGGCCGCGCCGCAGACGCCAACACAAACACAAACTCCGAATACTGCGCCGGCACAGAAAAAAGTCTGGACCAACGACGACATGGATGAACTGCGCGACCAGGGCGCGGGTGGCATCTCCGTGATTGGCAGCGCCCCAGCAGCAGCCGCAACACCCGCCGCGGCCACGCCGCAAAAGGGCGCGGCGAAACCCGCGGCCACGCCAGCCAAAGTGCCCGACGAAAAAAATCCGGATTGGTACCGCAAGCAGCTCGCGCCGCTCTACGAATCGCTGGACCGCATCAACGATCAGATCGCCGCCGCGCAATCCGCCATCGATGGCGATAGCCGCGGCGATTCCGGCGTCTCCATGGGCGCCCGCGCTCCGGCCGGCACGCCGGCGGAGCAAGTGACCGCGCTGCAGAAAGAACAGCAGGGAGTGCAGGACAAAATCGACGCGCTGCTGGATATGGCCCGCCACAACGATATCGAACCGGGCGAATTGCGCTAAGCGCAATCCCCACGACGCGATTTTATTCGCGCCGAAATTTCCAGCGGCCTTACGAGTTCGGTCTTACTGCGTGGACGTTTCGCGCGGCTTCAGGGCATTTTCTTCGTTGGGCTTCCAGATTTGCGGCACGCGTTCGGCGTGGTCGCGGCTCGCATCCATCGCGAGCGCAACCGTCTTGCGGCAACTTTCCATCTGATCGAACTCGAAAAACGCCTCTTGCCTGAAGCGCGCGAAATCGTAACCGGCGGCTTGAAACACGGCGCGATGGCCGGACCAAACGACAACGCTGGTGCACGAAAGAAAAAATCGGCGCAACGTAACAATCGCGCGGTCGAGAGCGCAGCGGCGCTTCGAGGCCAATCTTGCGAGCATTGACGCTTGGTAGCGGAGATGCGTGGTCTCGTCTTCCAGAATTCGTTTGCAGATATTTTTTAGCACGGGTGAACCGGTGGCGTCGCGCAGCGCGCGGTAGTAAGGCATGGCGATAATTTCCGCGGTCACGAGCACGGTGAGCGAAAGTTCCAGTCCAGCTAATCCGCGCAGCTTGCGAAAAATCGAATCCACCCAGTGCCTGCCAACCACCGGAATTCCCTGCGACTGCATGAAGGCTTTGAGGTAGCGGCTGTGCTGCTGCTCTTCCTTAATGAAGAGATCGAGGGCACCGGCGAAAAACGGATCGTGCACTTCGCGGCCATATATTTTTCCGCGATCGAGGAGGCGCTGGCCCTTCGATCCTTCGCCCAGTTGAAATTGCTGGATGGATTTGGTGATGGCGTCAATCTCCGCGCGCGTCAATTGAATCGCGGCCAGCGGAGAGACGTAGAGCGCCGTCATACTGCGCAGCGAAAAACGCGCAATCCATTTCCTGGATTCGGCGCACGGATCGCATCGTGGCGTCATGATGCATTCCGTAAGGCAACTACACTTCCAAAATCTCGCCCGCATGCCGTCCGCGGATCGAAGATTTTCGCGAAGAGAATCAATGGTTTAGCGAGATTGGAAGCCGGTATAGCGACGGGCGGAAAATCGGCGTCGCCAAATCCATGTCTCGCGTGACACGGCTGCGTCAAATCGAACGCGATAGATTCCCGAGAAAGCCGCGCAAGACGCCCGGCTATTCTGCGCGCAGGACGCGCTCGAGATGTGTGATTTCGTTTTCGGCGGGGGCTAGCGGCAGCGGGATTTTTTGGCGGTCGATGGCGCTGCGGACCATGGCCATCAGGATCTCGAAACCTTTGAAGGCGCTTTCGCCGTTGCAGGGGTGCACGCGGGCGGGATCGTCGAGCCAGAGGGCCATATCGCGGATGTAGGGCGGCTGATCGTGCTGGGCGTCCCATTTGCCGGGGCCGCTGATGGGCCCTGAGGAATCGCGGGTGACGGCGCGCCAGCCGCCGCCGATCAGGGCTTCGGCGAAGCCTTCAGTGCCTTGCGCGCCGATGCGGACCTTGTGCCAGAAATATTCGACTTCGGGAACGTCTGAAGCGAGATTGCCGATTTCGAGGATGCCGCGCACGCCGTTGGAGAATTGCACTTCGCCGAGGACGAAATCGGGCGAAGGATGCGAATCGGCGAATTTTTCCGTGCCGCTGGCTTGCCCGAAGGCCCATTCGGCTTCGGCTTCGCCATTGAAATAGCGGACGTAGTCCATCACGTGCGTGCCCATTTGCAGCAGCCAGCCGAGCGTGGTGCCGTAGACGGTGTGCACGCGTCCGATGGCGCCGCTGGCGATGATCTCGCGCACTTTCTGAAAATGCTCGCCATATTTAATTTGGTGGCTGACGACGGTCTTCACGCCGGCTTTGCGGCAGAGCTCGGTGATTTCGAGCGCTTCATTGAACGACGTGGCCATGGGCTTTTCGTAGGCGATCAGCTTCACGCCGCCATCGATTCCGGCGCGGATCATGCCGAGGCGCACGGAGGGCGGCGTGCAAAAGCAAAAAATATCGGGCTTGGTGGCGCGCAGCATTTCGGCGGGATCGGAAAACGTGGCGGGATTGGCGGCCAGCGGGGCGGCCGCGACCAGGCGCGCGGGATCGCGCCCGGAAATGCCGACGACCTGGAAACGCTCATCGCGATGAAAGTATTCGATGTGCACGCGGCCGCGCTTACCGGTGCCCTGAATCGCGACGGAATATTTTCGCTCGGCCATCACGATGCTTTCTGCGCGCCACCGGAGGCGCACCAGGCGAGCGTCTCGCGGCAGACGGCGTCAATTTCTTCGCGCGTAAGCTCGGGATACATGGGCAGCGAAAGCACCGTGGCCGCGGATTTTTCGGTGACGGTCTGCGCATGCACGCGCACGGGGCGTCCCCACGGAAATCCTTCCTGCTGGTGGATGGCGATCGGGTAGTGGGTGAGCGCGGTGATGCCGTGCGTGGCCAGGTGCGCTTGCAAGCCATCGCGATCGGCGCATTCGACGACGTAGAGATGAAAGACGTGCTCGTATTCGGCCGGCGTATACGGCAGGCGCAGCGGCGTATCCGCCAGCGCGGAATCGTAGATGCGTGCCAGCGCGCGGCGCTTGGCGCTCCACTCCTCCACTTTGCGCAATTTAACGCGCAGCACCGCGGCGTGCAAATCGTCCAGGCGGCTGTTGTAGCCAATGCTGTGGTGCGAGCGCTTGAGCGAGCCGTGATTGCGCAGCTTGCGAATGCGCGCGGCCAGATCGGCATTGTTGGTGGCCACGGCGCCGCCATCGCCGAAGCAGCCGAGATTTTTCTGGATGATGAAGCTCAGGCACACCACGTCGCTATGTTCGCCGATGGCAAAGGTATCGCCGCGCGCGCCGATGCCTTGCGCGCAATCCTCGATCACGCTTAATCCATACTCGCCGGCAATTTCCGCGATCGCCGGCATATCCGCAGGCAGGCCGTAAAGATGCACGGGCACGATGGCGCGCGTTTTCGGCGTGATCGCGGCTTCCAGCAGCTGCACATCCAGATTGTGCGTCTTGCTTTCGGAATCGATCAGCACCGGAGTGGCGCCGGCCAGCCAGATGGCTTCGGCGGTGGCGAAAAATGTGTTCGAGGTGGTGATGATCTCGTCGCCGGGGCCCAGGCCCAGCGCCAGGAAGGCGAGAAGCAGCGCGTCCGTGCCGGAATTGAGGCCGACGGCTTCTTGAAGATTTAAAAAGCTTGCAAGCTCGCGTTCGAATTCCGCCAACTGCGGGCCGAGCACATAGCTACCGCTTTCGAGCACTTCATGAATGGCGCGATCGATTTCGTCCTTGAGGTCGTGATACTGCCTGACGTGACCGTAGAAGCCGACCTTCAGATCCGCCATGCCTGGTCCTCCGCGCGAGCCCGCCGCGCTCGATTGCGGTTACTGTCCGGCGGGCGGCGCTGCAGCCGGCATCGCAGGCGCGATGGAGACCGGCTTGGTAAATTTGCTGTCGTCCACGGACACGTTGGTCTGCACCTGGGTCAGATGCACGGTGAAAATGTAGCTTGGGCTGGAGGCGATCACGGTGAACGGCATTTTCAATCCGCCGCCGGAATCGCGGTAATCGCTGAAATCGCCTTGAATCGGATTGTTGCCCACCGGACTGGGCACAGTATAGGCGTAGCGGATCAGCAATCCGCTGTCCGTATCGAAAAACAGGCGCTCGCGCGGTCCGCCGGCGGCAGGAACGGCCATCACGATGTAGGCGTGGCGATCGCCGATTGCGGTGGTGCCCGCGACGCGCAATTGCGTGAAATTTTTGCGGATATCCAGAAGCCAGGTGATGTTTGCCGCGCGCTTCAGTTCGGAAAGTTCCGTTCCTTGCAGGTCGTGCACCTGACCCTGTTGCTGCATCCAGAAATCGACGCCGTCCGTGCCTTGGTTAATCGTGCCGGCTTGGCCCACCAGCGACATGTAGCGCTTGTTTGGCGCTTCCGAAAGGATCGTGATCGTGACGTTCTCGGGAGCGCCGCCGACTTCTTGGTACGATCCCGTTCCGGTGGCGATGCGGCTGGTCAATTTCGCGATGGCGTCGGCGCCGCCGATGGCCTGCGTGTATTTGTCGATGATCTCGTCGACCGAAGGGCCGGCGGGCTGGGCCGCGGTCATCATGCCAGGAGCGCCAGGTGCGCCCGGCGCGCCAGGAGCTGCGGGCGGCATGCCTTGCGTGGGCGCCTGCATCGGCGTCATCGAAGGCGGCGCTGGAGCCATGGCCATTTGAGTCGCGTCCGCAATCAAGGGCGTGCCCACCGGATGCTCGGCTCCGCGATGGCAGGTGTAGCAGGTGACCTCAACGTTTCCCTTGAAGCTCGTTTTATTGATGTCGAGTTCCATCTGGATCATCTCGCGCGCCACGGCCTTGTGATGATTGGTGTCGAGCTCAAAATGCGGCGGCACGTGGCAGAAATTGCAATTCACGCCGAGCGACGCGGCCATAAATTCCATTGCCGAAATCAATTGATCGGCCGGCGCGTCCTTGAGCACAGTGACGTTCATGAAGGCGTCGCCCGCAGTCTTCGCTACGGGGGCGGCCGGGGCAGCCGCAGCGGCTTCCGCGGCGGGCGAGCCGGCGCCTTGCGCCGCGGTTGCCGAAGGTGGTCCGCCGGGCTGAGGCTGGGTGGGCGCCTGCATCTGCGCGCGCGAGGACTTCGGGGCGGCAACGGCCACAGCCAAGCCCGCGGCCAGCAAGATTCCGGCGCAACTGAAAATCCCCGCCTTGCGATTGCCGTGAAACGCGCGTTTCATATCGCCCCCATGTGTGCCAAGCAGTCCTTTATAGCGCGCGGGCCAGCCCGCGATCCTGAATCGCCCATAGGGTACTACAACCCGGGTACCGGCGAAATCATGCCGGTGGGCTATTCTCGCCTGCGCGTGCTATTGCGATGATCCATGGTGCGGGTTGGGCGCAGCATCGCGGGGACGACGGCCCCGAGAGATCGGGAACGTAGCGAGCTTCCTGGCCCGCAAATTTTCTTCCAGCATGACTCTCCTTCGCGCCGCGGCCGCCCCGCGGCGCCAAGCCCAGACGGTGCTAGAATCCCAGCGTGATTCCGACTCGACGCCGCTACCACGTCGCTGGCGCGCTTGCGTATCTGCTCGCGGCAGCATTCTCTCTCTCGCTGTTCATCCCCAGCGTCGCCGCGGCACAAACTGCGCCGCCCGCGCCATCACCGGCGCCCGCCGGCGCTTCGTCGCTGCCGGCGTTATTCATCGTCGGCGATTCCACGGCCAACGTAACCGGCGATCCCGCCGACGGCGCAAAGCAACGCGTCGGATGGGGCGCGCCCTTCGCCGCGTATTTCGATCCCGCGAAAATTCGCGTGGTGAACGCCGCGAGCGCCGGGCGCAGCAGCCGCACGTTCATGCAAGAAGGAAAATGGAGCGCCGTCGTCGAGCAGCTCAAGCCCGGCGATTTCGTGCTCATCCAGTTTGGCCACAACGATGGAGGTTCGCCCACCGATCCGCCCGCGCGCGGCTCGCTGCCCGGCCTGGGCGAGGAAACGCAAGACGTGACGCACGCCGACGGCACGAAGGAAACCGTGCACACCTTCGGCTGGTACACGCGCAAATACATTGACGACGCGCGCGCCAAGGGCGCCACGCCCATCGTGCTTTCCGTCACGCTGCGCAATATCTGGACCGACGGCAAGGTGGAACCCGGCCTGGGCCAATTTCGCCAATGGGCCGCGCAAGTTGCGATGCAAAGGCACGCGGACTACGTCGATTTGTCCGGAATTTTGGTGCGCGAATACAGCGCGCTTGGCCCGGACAAAGTCGCGGCGTTTTTTCCGCTCGATCACACGCACACCGACGCCGACGGCGCAGCCCTAAACGCGCGCAGCGTCGTCGAGGGCCTGAAATCTTTGCCGGACACGCCGCTGACCGCGTTTCTTTCGGCGCAAGGTGCAGCGGTTGTTTCGAGCGACGAATCCGGTCTTGCACTTCCCACCAACCCGAAGCTGCGCACATTCTGGATCATCGGCGATTCCACCGTGCGCAATGGACAAGGCGATGGCGCCAACGGCCAATGGGGCTGGGGCGACGAAATCGCGCCGTACTTCAACACCGCGAAAATCAACGTGGTGAATCGCGCGCTCGGCGGCCGCAGCAGCCGCACGTTTTATAATTTCCTGTGGCCCACGGTGCTGGCCATGATCAAGCCCGGCGATTTCGTGATCATGCAATTCGGCCACAACGATTCCAGCCCGCTGGCGGACACGGCGCGCGCCCGCGGCACATTGGCCGGCAACGGCGATGAGACGCAGGAAGTGGACAATCCGATCACACGCAAACACGAAGTGGTCCACACCTTCGGTTGGTACGAGCGCCAGATCATCGAGCAGGCGCGCGCGAAAGGCGCAACTGCGATCGTCGCGTCGCTGATTCCGCGCAAAACCTGGCTGAATGGAAAAATTGTGCGCGCGGATTACGTGGCGTGGTCGCGCCAAGCCGCGCAACAAGAGCACGCGCTATTCATCGATCTGAACGCGATCATCGCCGATCAATACGACCAGCTGGGTCCCGCGAAGGTCGAAGGATTCTTCGGCGATCCCAACACGCATACAAATCTGGCCGGCGCGAAAATGAACGCCGAAGCCGTCGTCGAAGGCCTGCGCGGCCTGCCCCACGATCCATTGAAAAAATATCTCTCGCCCGACGGCAAGGCCGTGAAACCGTGGCGCGAAAGGCCGGCGCCGACCCCATAGCAAAGTGCTAGCATCTGATCGCCCGATTTTGCTCCGCGCAAAATCGTGCAGGAGAGAACGCGCATGAATCCTCGCATTGCCCTGAAATCGATTTTTCCTGGCGCCGCATTTTTACTGTTCGCGTTCGCCGCAGCCGCGCAAACGCCCGCGACCACGCTGCTCGTCGTCGAAAAAGCGGGCACTCAACTGGCCATCGTCGATCCCGTGAGCCTGAAAATTCTGGCCACCGCTCCGGCCGGCGCCGATCCGCACGAAGTCGTTGCCTCTCCCGACGGCAAGCTAGCCTTCATCTCGAATTACGGCGGCCCGCAAAGTTCGCTGCACACCATTTCCGTGGTCGATTTAGTCGCGTTGCAGCCGCTGCCCGCGATCGATCTCGGCCTGCTGCACGGCTGCCACGGTCTGTTCATCGCCGGCGGCGATCTTTATTTCACGGCCGAAGTGAACAAAGTGATCGGCCGCTACGATCTCGCCTCGCAAAAAATCGATTGGATTCTGGGCATCGGCGAGAACCGCACGCACATGGTTTGGGTTGCGCCAACGCTGGATACCATCGTCACATCCAACGTAATCTCGTCGACAATCAGCATCGTAGACCACACGCAGCCGCCGCGCCCGCCGAACGCGCCCGGTGGTCCGCCTCCCGGCCCGCCGCCCGCGGGAAGCGCGCCCAGGAATTCTGCTCCGCCTGCCGGCGGTCCACCCTCAGGCGGCCCACGCCAACGCCTCTGGAGCGTCACTGACATTCCGGTCGGCAAAGGCTCGGAAGGTTTCGACGTCTCGCCCGACGGCAAAGAAATTTGGAGCGCCGCCGCCTATGACGGCACCGTCAGCGTGATCGATTTCGCCGCGAAAAAAGTTACGGACACGTTTCCCATCTCCGTGATCAGCGCCAATCGCCTGAGATTCACGCCCGATGGAAAACTCGTGCTGATCACAGGCTCCGGCGCTCCCGCGCGCGGCTCCACAACGCCCACGCCCGATCTCGTCGTCGTCGACGTCGCGAAGCACGCGGAAATAAAACAGTTCGATCTCGGCGGCTCCTCCGGCGGAATCCTGATGTCGCCCGACGGCTCGCGCGCCTTCGTCTCCGTCACCGGCGGAAATAAAGTTGTCGTCATCGACCTAAAATCGCTGACGATCTCGACCGAGATCACTCCGCTAGGCCAGCCCGACGGCCTGGCCTGGGCCGTGCGCAACTAAATTCGCGCCTCCTCGCGTCGCGTAGCGGCGAATTTGTCCTGCTAAAATCTTCACGACGCGCCGCCGCCATGCCACGTTCAAAAAATCTGCCGCCCAAAGGCCCCAAGGTCCGGTGGCCCTTCGGCATTTCGCCGATGAGACACGCCGACCCGCTCGGTCTGCTCGAATCCTGGGCGCGCCAATACGGCGAAATCTTTCACTGGCGCACGCTGCACTTCCTGGTGATCTTCGTCAACCACCCCGATCTCGTCGAAAAAGTTTTGGTCAGCGAAAGCCGCAATTACAGGAAGGGCCGCGGCCTGCAAGCCAACCGCGAATTGTTCGGCAATGGCCTGCTGACCAGTGAAGGCGATTCCTGGTTGCGCCAGCGCCGCCTGATCCAACCCGCATTTCATCGCGAACGCATCGCCGCTTACGCGGACACGATGATCGAAGAAGCCCGCCGCCTTGCCGATTCCTGGCGCGACGGCGAAACCCGCGACGTCCACGCCGACCTCATGCGCGCCACTCTGGATATCGCAGCCGCCACGCTCTTCGGCAGCAGCGTCTCCGATTCCGACGCCGCGCAGATCGCCAGCGCCCTCGGCACGCTCATGGGCGTCAACTCTTCTCCGCGCCGCCTGTTTGCTCTACTGCGCGCGCTGCCCACTCGCGCCAACCGCAGCTACACGCGCGCCGTGCGCCAACTGGATAAAGTCGTCTACGCGCTAATCGCCCGCCGCCGCGCCGAGCTTGGCGAAAACGACGCCGATCTCCTCTCCATGCTGCTCTCCGCGCGCGACGAAGACGACACGCGCATGACCGACCTGCAACTCCGCGACGAATCCATCACGCTGCTGCTGGCCGGCCACGAAACCACCGCGCTCGCTCTCTCCTGGTCGCTCTATCTGCTCGCGCAAAATCCCGAAGTCGCGACGCAACTTCACGCCGAACTCGACGCCGTCCTTGCCCGCCGCCTGCCTACGCTCGACGACGTACCGCGCCTGACCTTCACCGCCAAGGTCATCAAAGAATCCATGCGCCTCTATCCACCCGCCTGGGGCGTGGTGCGCATGAGCGCCGCGGAATGCCAGCTCGGCGGCTATCGCATTCCCAAACGCTCGAGCGTAATCCTCAGCCAATGGGTGATGCACCGCGACCCGCGCTATTTCCCCGACCCCACGCGCTTCGATCCCAATCGCTGGACAGACAGTTTCGAGCGCGATCTCCCGCGCTTCGCCTATTTCCCCTTCGGCGGCGGCCCCAGACTCTGCATCGGCGCCGCCTTCGCCACCATGGAAGCCACGCTGGTCCTCGCCGTCGTCGCGCAGCGCTTCCGCTTTCACCTCGACCCCACGTGCGAAGTCGTCCCTCAGCCATCGATCACCCTGCGCCCGAAAAATGGCCTCCGGCTGCGCCTCGAATCGCGAAAGCGCTAGACCAAGCCTTGCCGCATCGAATTCCATGCTTATCTCGAACCCGCGCAGTAGCTTAGCGGCCCCAGCATCCGCGCCGGCCGGCGTGCGCTAGGGGTGCATTGGACAAGCGTCGATGGCTGCGACATTGACAAGCCGTGCAATTGGACCAAGAGTGCTTACACCGTGCATTCAGTCCTGCGTGGACGCCAAGATCCATGGTTGGCTCATTCGCCCGCAAGTCCCGGCCAGATGTCGCCGTAGATAGAGTCAGACGAGGCCGCAGCGATGGCGAAACATAAAGAACATCTTCCGATTCGACGCAGCTCCTTTCGAGCCAAGAAAAAATCCCATTTGAGGAATTCGGCGCAGGAAACCGCCCGCAAGCGGGCCGAGGAGAACCTGCGCCAAAGCGAAGAGCAATTCCGGCAATTAGCCGACAATATTCGCGAGGTCTTTTTTATTTACACGGTGGATCCGGTACAGATGGTTTATATGAGCCCCGCTTACGAAGAAGTCTGGGGGCGGCCTCGGCAGGACCTGATTGACCGGCCTTCGGCTTGGATGGAATCCATTTATGTCGAGGACCGCGCGCTCGTCGGCGCTTTTTATGCAAAGTCTATGGAAGGCGTTGAATTAGGGACGGAATATCGCATCGTACGGCCCGATAGTTCGATTCGATGGATTAGCGCGCGCAGTTTTCCCGTGCGCGATGCCAACGGCAAGTTCATCCGCGTGGTGGGCATTGCGGAAGATATCACCTCCCGCAAGCACGCCCTCGACGGCCTGCATGCTGCGCTGGCCGCCGCGGAACATCAAGCCCGCCACGCCGCTCGCCTCACCGAACTGCTCGATATCCTGCAATCCTGCCAAACCGCAGAAGAGGCTTATAAGGTTATCGGGGATTCTCTACCCGCAACGTTGTCGGCGCGATCCGGCGCCTTGTGCGTCACCAGTGCTTCGCGCAACCTCGTCGAAGCCGTGGCCACCTGGGGTGCGGCACCCTCCACCGAAAATTCGTTTCGCCCCGACGATTGCTGGGCGCTGCGGCGCGGCAAGATTCACGAAGTCAGCGATTCCGCGTCGCCGTTGCGCTGCGCGCATGTGCGGGCCACGATTGCCGGCAGTTACATGTGCGTGCCCCTGGCGGCGCAAGGCGAGACCATCGGAGTGCTCTATTTGGAGGAGCCCGTTCCGTCTTCCACAACCGCTCAAGAATCGGAACAGCATCGGTCCGAATCCTTGGGCCGCGAAGCGACCGCCGCCGGGGAACGCATCTCCTTGGCGATCGCCAATCTTAGACTTCGAGAAGTGCTTCGCCGCCAGTCCCTTCGCGATCCGCTCACAGGACTTTTCAACCGCCGCTACATGGAGGAATCCTTGGAGCGGGAGCTGCATCGCGCCAGCCGCAACAGCCAGTGCGTCTCTCTGCTCATGCTCGATATCGATCACTTCAAAATGTTCAACGATACGTTTGGACACCAGGCTGGTGACACGCTGCTCCGCGCCTTGGGCGATTTCCTGCTGAAGCGCACGCGCGGCCAGGATGCCGCGTGCCGCTACGGTGGAGAAGAGTTTTCTCTCATCTTGTCGGGCGCGTCCGTTGAAGCCGCGCATAAGCGTGCGGAACTTCTGCGCGAAGATCTAAAACATCTGATCGTGGAATACGCCGGCCAGGTTTTGGGAAGCGTAACGTTGTCCATCGGCATCGCCGCGTTTCCCGGACACGATTCGCCCAAGGAATTGATCGACGCCGCCGATCAAGCCCTGTATCGCGCCAAATCGGAAGGGCGTGATCGCGTCGTCGTGGACCCGAAGTCCTGCCCGCAAATCTAGCCAGTCAGCGCTTCCGCTTTCACCTCGATCCCACTTACTGCGCCTTTCATCGCTCGCCACCCGACGTTCACGATGCGCCACTCGCCATCGCTGCGCCTTGCCGCACTGACCATCGTTTGCTAGCGTAGGAGATTCGCCGCCGCACAACGCGACTTCATGACGACTGACACTACAATTCAGATCACGCTGCCCGATGGCGCCGTCCGCGAAGTGCCGAGCGGCACTACGGCCGCCGAAGTCGCGCGCGGAATTTCGCCGCGCCTCGCGAAGGAAGCACTGGTGGCGCGCGCGGACGGCACGCTGATCGATCTTTCGCGGCCGCTCGATGCCAACGCGCGCCTGGAAATTCTCACGCCGAAAGACGCCGACGCGATTCAGGTGTTTCGCCATTCGGCGTCGCATCTGATGGCCGCGGCCGTGCTTGAACTTTTCCCCGATGTGAAACTGGGCGTAGGTCCGCCGATTGAGAATGGATTTTTCTACGAATTCTTGCGCGAGCAGCCGTTCACGCCCGAAGACCTCGAAAAAATCGAGAAGAAAATGCACGAGCTCGCGGCGCAGGATATTCCGAACCAGCGGAAATTTCTGCCTAAGCCGGAAGCGCTCGAGTTTTACAAAAAGTGGAATCAGGGATTCAAATGCGAATTGGTGGAGGAAAAGGCCACTGAGCCGATGGTATCATTTTACACCACCGGAAAATTCATCGATTTCTGCCGCGGCCCGCACATCCCATCCACCGGGCGGATCAAAGCTTTCAAATTGACCAGCGTTTCCGGCGCGTACTGGAAGGGCCAGGAAGGCAATCCGCAACTTCAGCGGATTTACGCCGTGTGCTTCTACACGCAGGCCGAGCTCGATGAATATCTGAATCGCCTGGAGGAGGCCAAGCGCCGCGATCATCGCCGCCTGGGCGCGGAACTGGATCTTTTCAGCGTGCAGGACGAAGCCGGGCCGGGCCTGATCTTTTGGCATCCCAAGGGCGGCTTGGTGCGCAAGATCATGGAAGATTGGCTGCGCAACGAATTGCTGCGCCGCGGCTACGATCTGGTCTACACGCCGCACATCATGAAACTCGATTTGTGGAAGACCAGCGGCCACGCGAATTTCTACAGCGAAAATATGTTCGGCCCGATCGAAGTGGAAAAAGACGATTACCAATTGAAGCCCATGAATTGTCCGGGGCACATCCTGATCTACAAATCGCATCTGCGCAGCTATCGCGATTTGCCGCTGCGCTTCGCCGAGCTCGGCACCGTGTATCGCTACGAGCGCTCAGGCGTGCTGCACGGATTGCTGCGGGTGCGCGGCTTCACGCAGGACGACGCGCACATCTTCTGCATGCCCGAGCAAATCGAGACGGAGATCGAAGCCTGCATCGAGTTCGCCTGGGCGACGATGAAAGTTTTCGGCTTCGAGCAATACGTCGTCGAACTTTCCGATTGGGATGCCGCGCATCCGGAAAGTTACGCCGGCACGCCGGAGCAATGGCAGCGCGCGACCGCCGCGCTTGAAAACACGCTGCAGCGCATGAACGTGCCCTACAAACGCATGGAAGGCGAAGCCGCGTTCTACGGCCCGAAGATCGACGTGAAATTGATCGACGCGATCGGCCGGCCGTGGCAACTCACCACCGTGCAGTTCGATTTCAATTTGCCGGGCTGCTTCGGATTGGAATACGTCGGCGAAGATGGCGCCCGCCATGAGCCGCTGATGGTGCATCGCGCGCTGTGGGGCTCAGTCGAACGCTTCTTCGGCATCCTGATCGAGCATTACGCCGGCGCGTTTCCGCTGTGGCTCGCGCCGGTGCAGGTGGAAGTGTTGCCTGTGAGCGGGAAATTCTCGGAATATGCCAAGAGCGTCGCCGAAGCGCTGATGAGCGCCGGCATTCGCGCGCATCTGGACGACCGCAACGAAAAATTGCAAGCCAAAATCCGCGACGCCGAAATGCAGAAGATTCCCTACATGACCATCATCGGCGGCAAAGAAGCCGAAGCCAAATCCGTTTCCGTACGCAAGCACGGCACCGGCGACCTGGGCCCACGCCCGCTCGCGCAATTTCTGCTAGACCTGCAAGCCGAAGCCGCGCCGCGTTAAGCGCGCTTGTTCTTTCTGAATTTGTTTTCCGCTTGAATTCAATCGGCAGTGATCGGCTGCGGCGCGACAAGAATTTCGGCAGCGTGCTCGCGTTCGCTCTTCTTCCAACTCCGCCAAAGCACCCACCCAGAAATCGCCGCGCCCGCAACTTCGGTGAGCCCAATCGCCCACAATGTTCCGCTGGCCACGCCTGCTTTGCTCAGCAGCAACCACCATCGATCCAAGCCGCGCCCAATCGGCGCCGCGCCCGGCGACGTAGCGTAGAACCACAGCATGCGCGCCTGCAACCAAACCGGCGAGAACGCCATGCGATAGTTGTAGTTCGCGTCGTAGTAGCCGCCGCCAACGGCCGCCTCAAGGAAGCTGGTCGCCACGCCTATCGCCTGCACCAGGAACCCGGCAATGAACAGCACCACCGCGCTCACGCGTACCCAGCGCGCCGTGCGCACGAGCGCGGGACCGATGGCCAAGCCGCCCAGGGCCAGCGCCGGCACCAGATAGCGCGGTCCGTAGCTGTAGCCGCCCTCCCACTGCGTATAGGTAGCGAAGAACAGCATGTAGGTGATGGGGGTGAGCAACGCGACAGTCCAAACGCCGCGGCTGTGCCGCCACAGCCAGCGCCGGACCAGGATCGCCAGGAGCAGGGGCGGCGCAAAAACAAATATCGATTTTCCCGGCGAGAAAAAGTAGCCGAAGAGTCCGGTGGAAAGCGGCGTGTGAAATGTGTTCAAGGCTTTGCCGCCTTCCGCCGCGGCGGGATATCCGAAATCAAACGCGCTGCCGAAAAGATAGAGATTGCGCCAGAGAAACGCGGCGGCCGCAAACGACACAATTGCAAAGAGGACGACGGCGGGAGCGATGGCGCGCTTGCGATCGCGCACAAATAAAGCGATGAGAAATGCCGGCGCGGCAAGAATGTGTGTGGGGCGCACCCAAATCGCGGCGGCGAGCAAGGCTCCGGCCGCGGCGGCTTGCGCCGCGGAAACTGGCACGTCTTCGGCGCCTGCGAAGAGCGCGGCCGCGGCACCAACCAGAAGTGCGGCGCCGAGCGGCTCAGAAAAAAACCAAGCGGAATACGAAGCTAGCGGCGTAGCCAATGCCAGCATGGCGGCTGCGGCGAGCGAAGTGCCGACCGGCAAATTCAGGCGCAGAAAAATCAGAAGCGCGAGTGTTGCGGCGAGCGCGGAGAATGTGGCGCTGCTGCCGACGAGAAAAAAATCGCCGACCAAATCCGCGGCGGGCGCGGGGACGCCGGGAAGGTGGCGCGCCGCGAATTGGCCGAGCAGGTACCACGGAAGCGAGGCCACGGCCTGGCCCGGCGGATAGGGACTTTGCGGCTGGCCAAAGCGATCGATTTTGCCGTAGAACCAATTGGCCGCGACGGCCTGCGGGACAGCGGTGGTGCCGTGATGCACCAAACTTTCGGCCTGATAATCGGCGGCGACTTCGTCGATGGTGCGCACGCGGCCGCTGGAGATGATGAGGAAAAGAAAATTGAAAAACAGGAAGAACGAAATGAGCAGCGGCCAGGGAATATTGCCGGGCGCTGATGCGGATGTGGAAAGCCGGGAGGAAGCGCTCATTTTTTGCGAGACTTTTTCAGAGAATCTGCGCGCAGTTCATTAGAGCACAACGGCGGCAAGGCCGGCGGCGGGGAAGCGGGCCAAGCTGCCCAAAAAGACATGGCTTGCGGGCAAGCAGTGGAATGGGCGTGTTATACTTGCCGTCCGCTCTCCGGGCCGAACGCGCCGGAAGACGCGAGTAGATTCCAATCGTTAACCGCGCCGGGCTACGAACCGGGCGGGAGGTGGGTTTATCGCTGAACGGAATTTTCGACCGAACGATCGCGTACGCGTGAACGAGCGCATCTGGGGGCGCGAGATTCGCGTGGTGGATGATGACGGCGGCCAGATGGGCGTGATGACGCCGCAGGATGCGCTGAAAGCGGCGCGCGAGCGCGGCCTGGACCTGGTGGAGATTTCGCCCACGGCCGATCCGCCGGTTTGCAAAATCACGGACTACGGCAAATACCTCTACCAGACGAATAAAAAGGCGCACGAACAGCGGCGGCATCAGAAGGGCACGCAGCTGAAGGAAGTGAAATTCCGGCCGGCGACGGCGGAGCACGATTATCAGGTGCGGAAGAATCAAATCATCAAATTTCTGGGCGACGGGCATCGCGTGAAGGCCATGATTTTTCATCGCGGCCGGGAAATGGCACACCAGGAAGTGGGCCGCGCGAAGATGAACCGTTTACTGACGGAAATTGCGGATCACGCGCTGGTGGAAATCGGGCCGCGCATGGAAGCGAATATTTTGATGGCTCTGCTGGCGCCGAAAAAGGGCGCGCCGGCGGCTAAGCCTGCGGCGGGACCGAACTGAGCTTTTTCGAGGAAAACGAAATTATGTCCAAGAAACGAAAAGTTAAGAAAATAAAATTGAAGACGCACCGCGGCGCAGCGAAGCGATTCAAGGTGACGTCTACCGGCAAAATTTTGCGCGGGCATTCCGGCAAGCGGCATTTGATGGGGACGAAATCGCCGAATCGCATGCGCCACCTGAAGAAGATGGCGCTGGTGAATCCGGCGGACGCCGCGAAAGTTCATCGCATGCTGCCGTACGCCTGAGGGCGTAGCGGCAAACGCGAAAAGATTTCTCGCGCGAGCGCTTTTTTAGCGCTGCGCGTATTCAAATTTTTTTTGCTGTGCCAGGCAGCGCGTATCCCGCCACGGCGGGCCTGCCGGCCAGCCGCTCCGGTCCGTGCGAAACTTTTCGCGCGGGATTCGGGGCGAATCGCAGCTCGGAAATTCCGGGCCGCAATCTAACACGCCGTGGAGACGCCGCTGCGCGGAGGAATCCGCTCGGCGTGTGCTCTCCTCGCAGGAGAAGACGCAATGGCCAGAGTAAAACGCGGTACAAAGCGGCGCGCGCGCCGCAAGAAATACCTGAAACGGACCAAGGGATTTTTCCTTACCAAATCGAAGCTGTTTCAATCCGCGCAGGAGGCCGCCAATCGCGCCGATCGCTTTGCGTATCGCGATCGCCGCAATAAGAAGCGGCAATTCCGGAGGCTGTGGATACAGCGCATCGGCGCGGGCGCTCGCTTGAACGGACTTTCGTACAGCCAGCTGATGCACGGATTGAAAGCGGCGGGCGTTGCGGTGGATCGCAAAATCCTGGCGGATTTGGCCGTGAAGGACGCGGCTGCGTTTGCCGAATTCGCGGCGCAAGCCAAACAGCACGCTCCAGCGCCGGTGAAGGCCAAGAAGAGAACCTGAAGCGCGCGGGATTCCCGATGGCGCACGAAGACCCAACAACGAAGACGCTTGCTGAATTGGGCGTGACCGACGCCGCGGGCGTGGCGCGCTTGTTCGCGGAGCTGCGCAGCGGCTTCGGCGCGCAAGCCGGCTCGCTTGCCGACGCGGCGCGATGGGAAGAGTTGCGCGCGGCGTGGGTGGGGCGCAAATCGGGCGTGCTGACGCGCGTCACCGAAAATTGGCTGAAGCCCGCGCCGCCTGAATTGAAACGCTCGGTGGGCCAGGAGCTAAACGCACTCAAGGCGCATGTGGAGCAGGCGCTTGAAACGGCGCGTGTGCAGATCGACGCGGCAACCTCGCAAGCGGCTAACGCGCGCGATCGCGTGGACCTTTCGCTTCCCGGCGTGCGGCGGCCGGTCGGCTCGCGGCATCCGCTGCGGCAAACGTTTGAGGAGATCGAGCGAATTTTTCTTTCGATCGGATACACGGTGGTGGAAGGGCCGGAGATCGAAACTCCGTACTACAACTTCGAGGCGCTGAATATTCCCGAGCATCATCCGGCGCGCGATGCGATGGATACGTTTTATCTGGCGTCACCGCCGGGCGCGGCGGAATACGTGCTGCGCACGCACACTTCGCCGGTGCAAATCCGCACCATGGAAAAACAGCCGCCGCCGGTGCGCATCATCGTGCCGGGGAAAGTCTACCGGCGCGACAATCCGGACGCGACGCACGGATACATGTTTCATCAGATCGAAGGCTTGGCCGTCGATACCGATATCACCTTCTGCGATTTCAAGGGCACGGTGGAATATTTCGTGGGGCAATTTCTGGGGCCGGCGATTAAAACGCGGTTGCGGCCGAGTTATTTTCCGTTTACCGAGCCTTCGGTGGAAGTGGACGCGAGTTGCCATTTGTGCGGCGGAGCCGGTTGCCGCGTGTGCAAATTTTCGGGATGGATCGAATTGTTCGGCGCGGGAATGGTGGACCCGTCGGTTTACGGGTTTGTGGGCTACGACGCGAAAAATTTATCGGGCTTCGCGTTTGGCCTTGGCGTGGAGCGCCTGGCGATGTTGAAGTACGGCTTGGACGACATGCAATTATTTTTTCAGAGCGACGCGCGCTTTCTCAGCCAGTTCCCATGAAACTTGTCTACGAGTGGCTTAAGGAATTCGTGGCGCTCGCGGCCACGCCTGAAGAACTGCGCGCGCGATTTTCGCTTTCGGGCACGGCTGTGGATTCGATTGAGGCGAGCGCGGCAGGGCCGGTGCTGGACGCGGAACTGACGGCGAATCGCGGCGATTGCATGAGCCACTACGGGCTGGCGCGGGAAGCGGCGGCGCTTTACAACCTGCCGCTGCGCGCGCCTGCTCCTCAATTGCGCGGGGCGAAGGAAGAGGCCGCCGCGGCGGTGCGCGTGGAGATTGAATGCCCGGAATTGTGCGGACGCTACACGGGGCGCGTGCTGCGCGGAGTGAAGGTTGGTCCTTCGCCGGATTGGGTGCGGCAGCGCCTGGAAGCCATCGGCCAAACTTCCATCAACAATGTGGTGGACGCAACGAACTACGTGATGTTCGAGCTGGGAAATCCGCTGCACGCGTTCGATCTGGACACGTTGGCGGAAAAACGCATGGTGGTGCGGCGCGCGCGGGCTGGGGAAAGCATGCGCACACTCGACGGCCTGGAACGGAAATTGCCGGCGGACACCTGCGTGAACGCCGACGCGCGGCGCGCGGTGGGCATCGGCGGCGTGATGGGCGGCGCGGAAACGGAGATTTCGGCGGGCACGCGCAACATACTTTTGGAATGCGCGTGGTTCGATGCGATCGCGGTGCGGCGCACATCGAAGCGGTTGGGGCTGCGCACGGAAGCTTCGCAGCGATTCGAGCGCGGCGTGGATCCGGAATCGTGCGAGCTGGCTTCGTGGCGCTGCGCGGAA
>Ga0182015_10001204_pt1 | contig 35103 bp, 27 predicted proteins | sample 712P3MmetaG_FD_120478 | JGI IMG/M metagenome (GOLD analysis project Ga0182015, IMG submission 120478) | Permafrost microbial communities from Stordalen Mire, Sweden - 712P3M metaG | ecosystem: Environmental > Terrestrial > Soil > Wetlands > Permafrost | place: Sweden: Stordalen | collected...
GGTTCGCCTAGCTTTCGGATTGGTAACTCTACTTATGCGGTCCTACAACCCCGGGGTGTAAACACCCCGGTTTGGGCTGTTCCGATTTCGCTCGCCGCTACTATCGGAATCTCGTTTGATTTATTTTCCTCCAGGTACTGAGATGGTTCACTTCCCTGGGTTAGCTCGTACCCGCCTATATATTCAGCGGGCCGTTACCTGGTTTTACCAGATAGGGTTTCCCCATTCGGAAATCCCCGGATCAAAGCCTGTTTGCGGCTCCCCGGGGCTTATCGCAGCTTACCGCGTCCTTCATCGCCTGTTGGCGCCAAGGCATCCACCGTACGCCCTTAGTAGCTTAACCATAAAACTTACCCAACACGTCTCGATCCGTAAGGATCGGGAACCCCGGAACTTCGTAAGGACGGGTCTTGCATCCCGTCTTCGTCCATTCTGGGGGTGTTATGCACTCGATCTAGGCCAGAATCAGGCTAAATCACTCGCATAAGCGGCATGAAGAGGCAAGTTCGCCTTTCCACAAAACGCTACTCTCGAGCAAAACTTGCGGTTTATCACGCTATACGGACCTTGAAATCCGCATAACGCGATGCCTACTTCCTTCAGTTGTCAAAGATCGTTCGTTCCGCTCATCAACTTCCGATCGGAACGTCTCCGCTCCCGGCGGAGCGCAGAGTCGGTTTGGAGCCGCATCTGCGAAAAAGCGAATTCAAAATAAAAAACCCGGCGACGAGCGCCGGGCGAATCCGTCCATCACATAAGGCGCTAGGTTCGCGCGCCTCTTGGGCGGATGTGCTCGAAGCTCGATTTCTTTCTACCCGGTATTCGTAACCAACCTCACCTCTGGATGAGTCGGCAGGCCCGGTCCGTCAGCAGACTGTCCCCCGAATCAGGGCTCCACCAACTTCCCGCCAGTATATCAAAATCCAAATTTCCGTCAAGTTGCATTCATGATTCTTTCAGATCTTTTTTGGGTCTACCTGTGAATTTCATCGCCCCATGTGGAAAACTGACAGATCAGTCACGCTCCGGGTCGAAAAATCGAACCTGAGCGGCTCACGATACAATATTGCCTCCATCCGAGGCCCGGGCGGACACATCGAATAAGCTTTGAAAACCAAGCTATTGATTGCAAAGAGGCCTTTACCGTTGCCCACAATACTGTTCTCACCATTCACTTTGAACGGCGTGACGCTACCCAACCGCATCGTGATGGCGCCGATGACGCGGAATTTCTCGCCCCACGGAGTGCCCGGGCCGGATGTCGCGGCGTACTACCGCCGGCGCGCTGAAGGCGGCGCCGGCCTGATCTTGACCGAGGGCACCTCGCCGAATCATCCGCAGGCCGCGAACATGCCGCAGATCCCGCATTTGTATGGCGCGGATGCGCTCGCGGGTTGGGCTCGAGTCGTCGAGGGAGTGCACACAGCAGGAGGGCGAATCTTCTCGCAGATTTGGCACGTCGGCGCGGTGCAAGGACAAACCGAGCCGAAGCTTCCGGTTTCGCCGATCAGCCCTTCGGGCCTGCTGAAGCCGGGCGTGAAAATTGGCGAGCCGATGACTCTGGCCGAAATCGAAGCGATGATCGGCGCTTACGCCCAGGCCGCCGTAGAGGCCCAGCGCGTCGGCTTCGATGGAATTGAACTCCACGGCGCGCACGGCTATCTGATTGACCAGTTTTTCTGGGAGGGTACGAACCAGCGCACGGATAAATACGGCGGCGATCTGGTCGGGCGCACGCGGTTCGCGGTCGAGGTGATTCAGGAGTGCCGCCGCCGAACAGGGCCGAAGTATCCGATTCAGTTGCGTTTCTCGCAGTGGAAGCTGCAGGACTATGCTGCGCGTCTAGTCACCACGCCGGACGAACTGTCGCGATTCTTGGCGCCGCTGGCCGCAGCCGGGCTCGATGCGTTCCACTGCTCCACGCGCCGATTCTGGGACCCTGAGTTCGAGGGCAGCGACATGAATTTGGCCGGCTGGACCAAAAAGCTCACCGGCAAGCCTACGATAACAGTTGGTTCCGTCTCTCTCGATGTGGATTTCATGGTCTCGCTTGGCAGATCGCCGAAGCCGGAATCCGGCGCGCCGAACGGCAACGGGAAGGGCCGTGCGGCGGAGATGGATCATCTGGAGGCAATGCTGGCGCGGGGCGATTTCGACCTAGTGGCTGTGGGCCGCGCAATGCTGGCCGATTCAAGCTGGGCCGCGAAGGTTCGCGACGGTCGCTTTGGCGAACTCAGCGGGTTTTCTCCCGAGGTTCTGAAAACGCTGGCATAGGAGGCGATACATGGCTTACTTCGCACTGATCTACGAGCTCGTTGACGATTACATCGCGCGGCGCGGAGCTTTCAGGGAGCAGCATCTAACGCTTGCCAGGGGATCGCACGCCCGGGGTGAGTTGGCGATGGGCGGCGCATTCGCCGACCCGGCGGATAGGGCCTTGCTGGTTTTTCGCGCTGAAGATCGCAGCGTGGCTGAGTTTTTTGCGCGCAACGACCCCTACGTGATCAACGGCCTCGTAAAACGCTGGGAAGTCCGGCCTTGGACTGTGGTAATCGGTAACGCCTGACCGTCCGGTTTCCTCCGTCGGGCGTTGACCCATGCGCAAATGTGTTTACTATCGGCACAAAATCTAAGCAACCTGGACTCGCTTGTGGCATCTTATTCGCATGAGCCTGATCAGCCCTCGCCCAAGTCCCAGCCCTAGCATCACTCCTCGAGAGATCATGGCCGCCTGGGGCAGGATCCTCACCGGCAGCGTTCCCATGCTCTCCATCGAGATCACGCGGGAGTGCCCGCTCAGCTGTCCCGGATGCTACGCGTACGGCGACACGCATCTCAGCGGTGGCGTCAAGTTGAGCGAGCTAAGCGATTCGCGCGGCGACGCGCTTGTCGAAGGCGTGATAGACCTCGTGCGCAAGCACAAGCCTCTGCATGTCTCGCTCGTCGGCGGCGAGCCGATGATCCGTCATCGCGAGCTGAGTCAGATTCTTCCAAGGCTGAGCGAAATGGGAGTGTTCTCGCTGGTGGTGACGAGCGGCGTGATTCCCGTGCCCCCGGAGTGGATGAGCCTTCCGCGCGTGCGCGTCGCGATTTCAGTGGATGGCCTGCCGGAACATCACGACATTCGACGGAAACCGGCGACGTATGAGCGCATCCTCAAGAACATCGAAGGGCGCGAGGTCAATATCCATTGGGTGATCACGCGTCCCATGATGGAGCGGCCGGGCTATCTCGAGGAATATGTCGCCTTCTGGAGCGAGCGGCCGGAGACGAACCGCATTTGGGTGAGCGTGTATACTCCGCAGATCGGCGAGCAGAGCGCCGAAATGCTTGCGGCCGAGGACCGCGTCGAGCTGGCCCGGCAACTGCCGTCGCTGGCTGTGCGTTATCCCAAGCTGCTATTCAATGAAGGTCTGGCTAAGGCGTTTCTGCGCCCGCCAGAGAATCCCGGCGATTGCGTGTTCGCAAAAATGTCCGCCAATTACTCAGCGGATCTCGAAAGCCGCGTGGAACCTTGTGTTTTCGGCGGAACGCCGGACTGCTCGCAGTGTGGCTGCGCAGCGAGTGTGGGCATGCACTGGGTCAGGGCCTACCCGGTCGCGGCCGGGCTGAAGGTGGGTCATTTCATCGGCGCGTCGGTGAAGATTGGAACGCTGATGAACCGTCTGAAATCGCGTCCGGCTCGACCGCCACGCTGGACTCCCGGCGCCACACCTCCGAATGGCGAGGACGCCCTGGTGCAGATCCAGCCCTAGCGGGAGCCGTTATCCCTTTTTGTGCTTGAAGAATTCTATCTGACGAAGACGCTTTGCCGCCTCTTCCCGCGTTTTGTACGGACCGCCCATGTTTCGTCCCTTCTCGGACAGGACTCTGTAGCCGCCTTTCACTTTCTTGATCATGATTTCTCCTCCTAAGCTGATATTAGGCGCTGCAGGTTTTGAATCAATACCGCATGCACTGTAATCGCTTCCCCGCACGGACTGCTCAGTGGCGGCTTGCAGCTCAATTCGACAACTTACGGCTCAACAACCATTTGCCGCCGGTTGGGCGTTCTGGTAGCTTGCTCACCGGGGATGCGTTGAGACTCGGCCGCGCTCGAAGTCCCGCAGTCTCGCGCCTCGCGAGTGGAGAAAAATGAAATCGAGAATAGTGTCGGCAATTCAATGTGTCCTCTTCGCTCTCGCGATTCTGATGGTGATTCCCACTGCCGCGGTCGCGCAGGCGAATGATCTTGGCCGGAACATGAACCAGCCGGTGCCCCCATTTCACATCATCGGCAACATTTATTACGTTGGCGCGTCCGACATCACCTCGTATCTCATCGTCACGCCGGCCGGCGACATCCTGCTCGACGGAGGATTCGTCGAGACCGCGCCGCAAATCGAAGCCAACATTCAGAAGCTCGGATTCAAACTGAAGGATGTGAAGTTCATTCTGAACAGCCACGCGCATCTGGATCACGCCGGAGGCATCTCGGAAATGAAGCATGCGACCGGCGCGAAGTTTGTGGCCATGGATCAGGACGTTGCAGCGCTTACGGCCGGGACCGCGTTTCCCGCGGCGATGCCCGATCGCGTGATCCACGACAACGACACCGTAACGGTCGGCGCCGTGACGATGACGGCTCATCTGACGCCGGGCCATACGCGCGGCTGCACGACCTGGACGACGGTTGCGCGGGACGGCGTCAAGCGGTACAACGTCGTTTTCGTGGGCAGTGCGACGGTCCTCCCCAATTACAAATTGATTGATCTTCCAAATGCTCCAGCGACGTATCCTGGCATTCAAGCGGACTACGAGAAAACATTTCGCGTTTTGAGATCGCTCCCGTGCGATGTTTTCCTGGCGTCTCACGGTTCTTTCTACTCACTGGTGGACAAACGCAGCGTGATGTCAAAGAATTCGGCGCAAAACCCCTTTATCGACCCGTGGGGCTATCAAGCGTACATCCTGCGCGCAGAGGCGGCCTTTCAGAAAGAACTGCAAAACGAGCAGTCGCCGGCAAAATAGCATCGGTCGCGCGCGGGATAGGCGGCGACGCTCCACGGAAGCGGCAACCATTTCCAGAAGGTATTCCGGCCACGGGGCTTGATTCATCCTCGAGGAGGGTACGATGCACTGTTCAAAATGCGGAGTGGTGGTAGCCGACGGCACTTCGTTTTGCGGTTCTTGCGGCCAACCCATCGTGGGCTACAGCGCGGCCCCGTCAACGGCGGCGCCATATGCCGGTGGGGCGGTTGTGGGGGCCCCTGTTGCGGCCGCGACGGCCGCTCGAGCCTACGCGGGATTCTGGCTGCGCTTTGTTGCGTACCTAATTGACAGCCTGGTGGCGCTGTTTGTAGTGGGTATCGTCATTGCGATCGCGGTCGGATTCTTGGGAATCGAGTTCTTTCGCGCGCAACTCGAAGAAATGGGCCGGGGAATGAACGGTCCCAATCTCGTTTTCCCTGTGATGTTCGTCATCACCGTTCTGACTTTCGTCGCATTCACGCTAGTCGCTTCGTGGCTCTATTTCGCCGGCATGGAGAGCTCCGAGCACCAGGGAACGCTTGGTAAAATGGCGCTGGGATTGGTGGTGACCGATATGAACGGACGGCCCATCAGCTTCGCTCGCGCCACCGGACGTTTTTTTTCCAAGCTCATCACGGGCCTGGTTCCGCTTTACATTGGATACATCATGGCCGGATTCACGGAGAAAAAGCAGGCGCTACACGATATGATTGCGAGTTGTCTGGTGTTGCGGAAGGTGTAAGAGCTCTTCGTACTTCCTCATAAGTGAGATCGAAGTGATTTGCCCAAAATGCGGACTGGACGTGACGGGCGGAGTTCCGTCGTGCCCCTCTTGCGGCGAAACGATTCCCGATCCGTCGTCAAACACCGGCCGCACACCCTCAGCCAGGTTCGCGATTGCGCGAGTGGTCTACGCGGGATTCTGGCCGCGAGTGTTGGCGTACTTGATCGATTCACTTCTCCTGGGGACCGTTGTCGGATTCCTCATCTTGAGACCCATGATGGACCGCGCCGGGATTCCTGTAGACAACCCGTGGACGCTGCTAACCGGGAACAGCCGGCAGATCCTCGCAATCAACCTGCTGCTTACGATGACCAGTTGGTTGTATTGGGCGCTGATGGAAAGCTCACGGTGGCGGGCAACGCTCGGCAAGAAAATACTGGGGCTCGAAGTAACGGACCTGGAAGGACGGCGTATCAGCTTTGCCCGCGCCACCGTCCGCTATTTTGGCAAGATCATTTTCGTTGGATTTATCATGGTCGCGTTTACGGAAAAAAAGCAGGCCCTCCACGACATAATCGCGGGGTGTCTGGTCGTGAAGAAGACCTAATTATTTTCCGGGAGCTCGCAAGGCATGGCAGGGGCGGGTGTGCGCCCTAAGCGCCCGAGCTGCGCTGCGCGTGTTGAGCGGGCGCGGCCTGTAGTTCGCTGCGGATTTTCGCTGTGAATTCCGAGCCGCCGACCACGCGGCCGCCCGGTTCCGCGATATCGGCGGTGCGGTATCCCTTTTCGAGTATGCGATCGATCGCATCCTCGATCCATTGCGATTCGGCATTCAGGCCGAACGATTCCCGCAACATTAGCGTGGCCGACAAAATCGCGCCGAGCGGACACGCCACATCCTTACCCGCAAGCGTGGGCGCCGAGCCGTGGATCGGCTCATAGAGAGCGGGCTGGTCCGTGCGGCCGCGGCTCAGCGACGGAATCAGGCCGATCGAACCCGCCAGCGCCGCCGCTTCGTCGCTCAGAATGTCCCCGAACATGTTGCCCGTGAGAATCACGTCAAATTGCGCGGGCCTGAGCAGAATTTGCATCGCGGCGTTGTCCACGTAAAGATGATCGAGCGTAACACCGGGATATTCGCGCCCGAGCGCGGTGACGGTGTCGCGCCAGAGCGTCGAGCTGGCCAGCACGTTGGCTTTATCAACGCTCGTCAAATGGCCATTGCGTGCGGCGGCGCGTTCGAAGGAGTAGCGGGCCACGCGCTCGATTTCGAAAACGGAATATTCCGCGAGATCGCTGGCTTTTTCCTTGGTGATCTTGTGCTCGCCGAAATAAATGTCCCCGGCCAGCTCGCGCACGATTTCAAAGTCGCAGTCACCGAGCCGCTCCGGACGAAGGGGAGAGATTGCGCGAAGTGCCGGGCGCAAGCGAATGGGGCGCAGATTAATGTAGAGGCCGAGTTCCTTGCGGATGCCCAGCAAGCCTGCTTCGGGACGCGTGCCGAACGGAAGAGACTCCCACTTGGGCCCGCCGATGGCGCCGAGCAGAATCGCATCCGACGCGCGGCAGCCGGCGAGAGTTTCCGGTGGCAGCGGCGCGCCGAAATTATCTATCGCGTTGCCTCCGAAGGGGAATTCGTGGAATTCGAAGTGGTGGCCGAAGGCCGCAGCGCAATCCTTGAGGATCTGAATGGCGGCATGCGTTACCTCCAGGCCGATGCCATCTCCCGGCAAAACAGCGATCGTCTTCCGCAATGCCGTCATGGAAAAACTCCTGTGCGTTTTAACGTACGTTTGCGGTCGTGGCGCCTGAGCCTGCCGGAGCGGACGAGGGATTTCGGCGAACCTTGTGGATGATGCCGACCAAGTCGCGATCCGTAATTTCCTTTTCGGCGTCGGCCAAGGCGATCGCCAGGCGATAGCACTCGGCAAGCTCCGCATCCGTGGTTTCATATCCGAGCTCCGCCAAACGCGAGCGATACGCGTTGCGTCCGGAGTGCTTACCTAGCACCAGACGGCGGGCGGGCACTCCTACCTTTTCCGGATTGATGATTTCGTATGTCAGCGGATTTTTCAGGATGCCGTCCTGGTGAATGCCGGCTTCGTGAGCGAAAGCATTGGCGCCCACCACGGCCTTGTTCGGCGGGACGGAAACGTTCGTAATCTTTGAAAGCATGCGGCTCGTCGGATACAGCATTTCGAGCTTGAGGTTCGTGGTTACCGCGTAGCGGTCCTGGCGCACATGAAGCGCTACAGCCAATTCCTCGAGTGAGGCGTTTCCGGCGCGCTCGCCGATGCCGTTGATGGTGCATTCAATCTGGCGAACTCCCGCGTCAATCGCCGCGAGCGAGTTTGGCAGCGCGAGGCCGAGGTCATCATGGCAGTGCGCGCTTAAAACCACGTCAGGATGCGCGCCGAGACGCGCGCGGACCTTGCGAAACATTTCGCCGTAATCGTCCGGCGTAGAATAGCCGACCGTGTCGGGCAGGTTGATGATCGTTGCGCCGGATTCGACCGCAGCCAGAACAACCTGGCAAAGGTATTCGATGTCGGTTCGACTCGCGTCTTCAGCTGAAAATTCCACTTCTTCGCAATTCTGCCGGCCGAAACGCACCATTTTCGCGATCTGTTCCAGCGCCAGCTCGCGGGTGGTTCGCAATTTGTACTTCAAGTGCAGGTCCGATGTGGCGAGGAAGACATGCAGGCGGGGTTTGGCGGCAGGCTCGAGTCCGCGCAGGGCCGCTTCTACGTCGTCCTGTTTCGCGCGGGCGAGCGCCGCTACGCGGCAATGCTTGATTTCGGCCGCCACAGCACGGGTTGCGTCCAGATCGCCGGGCGAGGCGATGGGGAAGCCCGCCTCGATAATATCCACGCCGAGCTGTTCGATTTGCCTGGCGAGCTGCAGCTTCTCCTCGCGGTTCATCGAAAAACCGGGGGATTGTTCGCCGTCGCGCAGCGTGGTGTCGAAAATCTGCACGTGATCCATGGCAGCTCCTTTGATAGTGCCAGTGAACCGCAAATGGCGCAAGGAGTCCAATTTATAATGGTTGCAAGGCGGATAAATTTCTCTTATATAGACGAATTAGCTCTTTCGAGGAGGAATCGTGGACCTGGCGTCTTTGCAGGTATTTCAGGCAGTGGTGCGCGAGCGAAGCTTTTCGCGCGCGGCCGAAAAGCTCTTCCGGACGCAGCCCGCCGTGAGCATATCGATTCGGAAGCTCGAGGAGTGGGTCGGTCAGCCGCTCTTTGTCCGCGGCTCGGGCGCGCCGACGCTGACGGACGCCGGCCTTCTGCTCGTCGAATATGCCGACCGCATGTTGAATCTCCGTGAAGAGATCGGCAAGGGCATGAAGGAGTTGCGCGGGCTGGAGCGCGGCCAGGTTTCACTCGGCGTGAACGAAAGCTCGATCCATGCGCTGCTTCCGGCGCTCGCACGGTACCGACAGATTCATTCCGGGATTCATGTGAAGGTGCATCGAGTGTTCTCTCGCGACGTGCCGCGCGAAGTGATGAATCATCATCTCGATATCGGCGTGATTTCCTATCTGCCGGAGGAGCGCGACCTCGAGACCGTGGAATGTTATCGCGACTCGCTTGTGCTGGTTGTCTGGCCGGGCCACCGGCTGGCGAAGCGGCGGGAAGTAGACATCAGCGATCTCAAGCAGGAAACGTTTGTCGCGCACATCGTCGAATCACCGTACCGGCAGCGCGTGGTGCAGATGTTCGCGCGTCACCGGGTGCCACTGCGGATGGACGTGGAGTTGCCAACGATCGAGAGCATCAAGCTCTTTGTGGAAATGAAGCAGGGCGTGGCCATCGTGCCGCGAATGTGCGTGGAGCGGGAAGTGGCGGCGGGCGATCTGCGCGAGCTGCGGATCGGCCAGATGCGCGTCACGCGGAAGCTCTACCTTGTGTACCGGCGGGACCGTCCGCTGAGCGCCGCCGCGAAAGAAATGCTCGAAGTGATCCGGCAACGGCCCGCCCGCGCGCCGCGCCGCCAGCGCAATCCCAGGAACTCCTAGAAATTTGTTGTGAGGCGAAGCGAATAGCTCCTCGACGGGCCGATGGCGTTGCCGGAGAACAGTCCGCCGAAATCAATCACGTCCATGACGTTGGTGAGATTTTGTCCGTCAACCTGCAACTTCATGTTTATCCGGTCGGATTTGTAAATGTCGGAGCCCGCGGACGCATTGACCTGGAAGGAAGGATAGATGCGGCCACGCGCGAAGTTGATGCGATTCAAAACCTGCTGGCCATATTCGGCGAGCACTGTGGCAGGGTCGCCATCGAAATCAAACGGGAGACCGGTGTCATATTGAATCCCGCCCGCGATCCAGAGACGGTGAGAGACCTGATAGCGAACGCGGCCGCGAACGGTGTTGCGCTGATCCTGCGAATCCGGGAAATGGCCTGAAGTCGGTATGACCGCATCATCGCCGAGAAACAGGCCGCCCGTCACGGGGAACCACGCATTGCCCAGTGTGTAAGAATAGCTGGCGAAACCGGAGAAGCGATGCCACTCGGGGAGATCAACCTTGGCCTCCGCGCCGTAAATGATGGCCTTCCGGAACGCGATGGGATAGCTGATGGTCGTGTTGTCAATCTGATCGTCGTCCGCATAATTGTTGACGAGCCGGCGAAAATAGTTGGCATCCACCTTGATCTTGTTGAAGAAAACCTTGGTTACGCCCGCTTCGTAGTAATTTCCCACCGAGGGCTCGACGGGCAACTGGAGGGAGATTGTGTCAAGGCCCGCTGCTGCGGTTGAACTCGACAGTAGCATGTTCTCGAAAGAGGGCGTCTGAAAGACTCTGTCGTAAGAGAAATGAACCACGAGGCCAGCGGACGGAAAATAGCGCGACACAGAGAAACGCGGCTCAACCGCCTGGTTATTCAACAAAAGTTGATAGTGATCCCAGCGAAGGCCCGCACTCACCGTCCAATTGCCCAGGCGGATCAGATCCTGCACGTACGCGGACTGTTCGAGGTCCGGGCGATTCGCCACAAAACCGAAAGTAAGGGGCGTGCCCGGATCGAATTGCATCGTATCCATCGGGATATTGTAGTGGAAATTCTCGTTTAGAAAAATATTGTCGGATTCCACGCCTGCCTTGATTTCATGGCGGCCGTGATTGATTGTGACGCTGCCCTTGAAGTATCCCTCACGGAACCAGTTCTTCTGGAAAACGAGTATGGGAGTTGAATCGGGGTTGGAGTAGAAGTCGTTCGAATTGTCGCGGACCATCCCGCGCAAATCGGCCACCATGTGGGACGAAAACGTGTGCTCGTAGGAGATGATTCCCATCGTTTCAAAGTTGTCTGCGGTTTGATGCTGGCACGGAGGGCCCGAAGTCTCTCCCGGCGTAAAGCACCAGTTCTCCTGGACCATCTCGTTCGGGAGCGAATAGCGGGATAGTTCGTGCCGGACAATAAGACTGAGGCGATCCTTCGGCGTGATGTCGCGCTGATAATGGACGGAGAAGTCACCGGTCGTGCCATTGTTTGTAAAGTTTTGCGGCACCACGGGATTGAGATAGTGGTCGGTCATGGAGCCGCTGGCGCTGGCGCCGAATGTGTTCTTGCCCCAGACGTACTGTCCCTCCGCGAAAGAACCGGCCGAATCGAAGCTGCCGCCGGACAGCACGACCTGCCCGTGAAACCCATCTTGCGCGTCCTGCAGTGTGTTGACTTCGACTACGCCGCCCATTTTTCGGCCGTACTCAGCGGGAATGCCCGCCGTGTAAATGCTCATGGATTGAATATCGTCCGCCTCGATCTCAGGGCCAAAGCTGGGCGAGCGATTGTCCGTGAGAGGAATGCCATCCACAACGAACTGCGTTTGATACTCCGAGCCGCGAGGATGAAGGACAGCGTTGCCCTCGTAGAGCCAGCCAGGTTGCAAGTTCACCAAATCCTGTATGGAACGCCCCGGCAAGGAACCCAGCCGGTCCTGAATCAGTTGGGTGCCGATCTGGTTGACGGAGCCCGCCTGATCGGGATCGAGCAAAGTATCGGCGGACGTGACGACCACTGACTGTTCGACCTGAGAAACCTTGAGCTGAATCGCTTCGTCGGTGGGAATGGAGGAGCGAATCTCGACGGACTCGGAGATGCTGGCAAAACCGGGCTCTTTGATTTCAAGCTGATATACGCCATAGGGCAAGCGCTGCACGTCCAGAGAACCTTGGGCATCCGTCGCCAGCGCGTTTCGATAATGATTTGCCTCGCTGGCGATCTGAACGGTTGTTTTCACGCCGAGACCGGACGGATCGGTCACTTTGAGCCGCAGCTCGCCGCTATTGCTTTGGGCGCATAGCACCCCGACGAACATGAGGAACAGAACGAAAACTCTGGTCATGCTCGTCATGTGCGAAGGGCCCCTGGTTTTGATGTCCTGCATCTGAGTATTCCCGGCCGACCGGTTTTGTTCAGCCTTTATTTTCGGAAATGCGAATGTCCGTCGCAGCGGGCAAAATCAACGCGAAAAGTTGTAGAATGGCCGCGCAATCTGAGAGAAAGAAATGCCGGTCCTGATGCGAGACTCGACGATTGAGCTGCCGTATCCAAGTGCCACGGATGCGCCGCTTTCGGCCGCTGTACCGGGAATCCCCATCGAAGAAGAGGTGATGCTTCTCTTCGATCAGTTGCGCAACCGCCTCCTTCGCTACGTCCTCTCCTTGGGCGTTTGCGCGCACGATGGCGAGGACATCATTCAGGAAGTTTTTCTTTCGCTGTTCAGACATCTGCAGCTGGGGCGGTCGCGCGCGAATCTTCGCGGCTGGGTTTTTCGAGTAGCGCACAACCTCGCCTTGAAGTATCGGAACGGGAAACGAAGGCAACAAGTGAGGATGGATCCCGACAGCAGCCTCGTGGAAATTCATCTCGACCCGGCCACGAATCCGGAAGAACAATTGGCGGAAATCCAGAGGCAGAGGCGATTGCTGGCGATCGTGCGCGCGCTTCCGGAGCAGGATCAATGGTGCCTTTACCTGCGCGCAGAGGGGCTCCGGTATCGCGAAATCGCCAGGGCGCTCGAGATGTCGCTGGGTGCGGTATCGAATTCGCTCGCTCGCTCAATCGCGCGGCTCGAGCGAGCGGGCTGAGGGCGGGGCAATGCGAAACGAAGATCGTCATCTATCGGACGAAGAGCTGCTGCTTGCGTCGGACCTTGAGCTTTCGCCACGCCGTGAAGCCGAGATACTCTCCCATTTGGCTGCATGTGAGGCGTGCCGCGCCCGTAGGGACAAGCTTAGTTCAGTAGTTTCCGATTTTGGTCGCGCGCACCGCGAAGAACTCGGTACCGGATTGCCATCCGTCGCGAGCTCTCGCGCGGTTTTGCAGGCGCAGCTCGCTGCGTTGTCGAGCAAATCGAAGCCCTCCGGGTGGCAGCATCAGATAGCAAATCTGTTCGTGGGCAACCGGTGGGCATACGTGGCAGCGGTCCTTCTGATTGCGGCGCTCGGTCTCCGGTTGCTTTCTCGAGATATGCTGCAGCGCGATTCGCGATCGCTCGCGGCTGCGTCTAATGCGGGCCCGCTGCTTCCTGAACCAAATCTGACGCCAGGCGCGACGCGCCCAATCAACGCAACCCAGGTGTGCACGCCGGGCCCGCCGGACCAGATGGCCACGATCCCGATGGCCGTCCGCCAGGCCGTGTTTCACGAATATGGAATGGACGGGTCCCAGCCGCGAGAGTACGAGGTGGACCACCTGATTACGCCGGAACTCGGAGGCACGGACGACATTCGAAATCTCTGGCCCGAGCCATATGCCACAACGGAGTGGAACGCGCACGTGAAGGACGAACTGGAGAACCGCCTGCGCCAGCTCGTGTGCCAGGGCAAGCTAGACTTGCCAACAGCACAGCGCGATATAGCCACAAACTGGATTTCAGCCTATCGGAAATATTTCCATACCGACAAACCGCTCTCGGATGTTTCGAATCTCCGTTGGGCCGAGGAACGCAGGCCGGTTGACGAGGCCCGGATGCAATATGCGTTGCTCACGCCGATGATGCTTCACTGATCGCGCGTGCACCGACTAGTGGAATCGAGCTGAGCTGCGGCGCTGTTCCGCGAGCGCTTCCAGAAACTTCTCCGCGTCCGGGCGCGCTTCGCCGGGCACGTTCAACCGCTCACCGAGGCGCTGGGCGATCTGACGCGCCATTGACCGGCGCACCTCCGGATCCAGGCTCGTGCGGCGTTCGAAGAAAGTTTCCACCAGCTGCAGTTCATCCATGCTGAGTTGCGCCGACGGCATGGCCGGCAACGCTTGACCCGGCGCCGCTGCCACGCTCCAGATCGAGCCGACACCCTGGAGCGGCTTTTCGTGGACCACCACGGTGCCCGCTGCGTAGTCGCCCACGCGTTTGTTTTCCTTGCTTATGAGCATGGTGATGATTCCGATGGCGTAGAGGCTTGGCAGCGTGTCGACTATGCGCAGCAAATTCCGAAGGACCGAATCGTACGCGTTAATTGGGCGGCCGGAGTCCTGAATGACGCGCAGGTGCGTCCAGCGCTTGCCAGGTGTTTGGCCGTTCCAGAGCGCCTCAAACAGCGCGAAGTAGCCGAATTGAATCGTGAAGGCGATAAAAATGAGGATTGCGATCCCCCATTGTTTCCCCAAGGCTCCCACGACGCCGAACGAAGCCACTAGCAACGCGATCAAGCCCAGGACGATGTAAACCGCAAATTGCAGGAGCGTATCGAGCGCGACCGCCAGAAAGCGGCTGCCAATGCCGGCCAACGGAAACTCGAGCGAAGTTTGCTCCGGGGTTTCGATGGTAAGCTTGTCGGCCGAGGACATCGGTGATCTCCAACAACTGGCTTCAGAAGCGGCGTCCGTACTGGGCGCGCATCGACGAGCTTCTTGCGCGCTCGGGCCGCAGCGGTGTGCGCGCCTTGACCCACACCGAGCTGCAGGAATTGGCGCTATTATATCGCCAGACCGCTTCGGACCTCGCAACGATCCGCGAAGACGCTTCCAGCCGCAACCTGGCGCATTATCTGAATCAACTGCTTGGACGCGCACACAACCTGATCTACATGGGACGGCGTTCGCGGCCGGCTGGAATCATTAAATTTTATCGCGAGACGTTTCCGCAGATATTTCATGAGACTTTGCCGTACACACTCCTGGCGACCGCAATCTTTTTCGCCACTGCCGCAGCGGGGTTGATGGTGGCGATCACGGATCCTGGATTCCAGCGGTACATCTTGGGTCCCGAGATGATGGACACGATCGCTAAGCAGCAAATGTGGACGCATTCGATCGTCACGGTGAAGCCTCTGGCGTCCAGCGCCATTATGACGAACAACCTGGCTGTGTCGCTCACCACGTTCGCGCTCGGGATTACGGCCGGAATCGGGACCGTATATATGCTCGCGTTCAATGGGCTGCTCTTTGGCGTGATTTCCGGTGCGTGCTGGCGCGCCGGAATGCTGGGGCAGCTCATGAGTTTTGTCGCTCCGCACGGGGTGCTCGAGTTGCCGGCTATTTTCATTTCGGGCGGCGCGGGACTTTTGATGGCGAAAGGTTTGTTGTTTCCCGGAACGTTACCGCGCAGCGCGTCGGTAGCTCGCGAGGGCGCGCGCGCCGTGCGCCTGGTGCTTGGGATCATTCCCATGCTCATCGTCGCGGGGACCATCGAGGGTTTTGTCTCGCCATCCGAGCTTGCGGTCAGATGGAAATACACTCTCGCCGCCGGATTATTCGGCTTGCTTCTGCTTTACGTGATGCGAAAAGCTCCCGCAGCCTCGCCCAAGGCCGTGTCCGGCGAAGTCGTGCCCAGCGAAATTCCCAAGGACGTCGCCGCAACCATTTAAAGCAGGCTGCGCTCCTTCACTTCGAGATATCGGTTGACGAGCGCCGTGGACATTCGCGATGCGTCCACTTCCAAAGTCAGCGCGCCCTGCTGACGCAGTCGCCGGAGCAGAAGTTCGCGCCGCTGCACCACTTCGACCGCTGCGGTGTAGCGATACATCGAATTCGCATCCTTCGGGCCCGCCGCAACCAGGCGGCGCAGTTCCGGCTGCCCGATGATTCCCAGTAGCACCAGATGCCGCGTTGCCATTTTCGCGGCGCATTCGATGACCTCCGGCGTCGCCGCGGTTTCCGCCAGGTCCGTCAGCCACACGATCAGGCTGCGCCGGCTCTGCTGCGATAGCAGGCTTTCCGCGGCGAGCAGATGATCGGCCTCAAAGGCCTCCGCCCGCACTTGGGCCATGCTTTCCATCAGGACGCGCAAATGAGGCACGCCGCGGCCCGGTCCTACGCGCTGTTGCGGCTTGCGGCCGTAAGCGAGCAGCGCAACGCGGTCGCCGGAATAAAATGCCACCTGCGCCAGACTCAGCGCGGCGCTGACGGTGTAGTCAAGTTTCGTCAGGCGATCCACTCGCGCCCGCAACAGCCTGCCGGCGTCGAGCACCAGCCAGACAGTCTGGCTGCGTTCGATCTGATGAACTTTGGTGATCAGCTTTCCGCGCCGCGCCGTCACGCTCCAGCAGATGTCGCGGAATTCGTCGCCTTCCCGATAGTCGCGCAGGCTTTCGAATTCACGCCCATGCCCGCGCTGCCGCTTCAGCCGTTTTTCGAGCTCGATTTGACGGCTGCGAATCAGGTAGATGCGCATTTTCTGCGCTTCTTCGATATTGGGATAGACGCGCACGTTTTGGGGAAGCGGCGCTCGCGCCCATCGCTCGGCCAGGCCCACCGGACTCTGGTAGCGTAGCCATACATTGCCGAAGCGCGCATCGCCGCGGGAGCGAGGCTCGATCGGATACGAAGCGCTGCGCGCGCCATTTGCCGGCGCCACGATCTCGATGTTCGGCAGCTCGCGGCAGAAAGTTTCAGGGGCTTCGTCGGTGACCTTGGCCGAAATTGAGCTGCTCGAGGAATTGCGCAGCTCCAGCGTCACCGGCATCCCTTTCGTCAGGCCCAGAGGCTCGCTCCAGATGCGCCTCATCTCAATCTGTTCCGGCTTCGCCATATGACCAAGATCCCAGGCCCATAGCGCGAGAACCACAAGATCCCACAGGGCCAGCGCATAGAGGAAGCGCGGCTCCCGCCAGGCAGGCGCGATCCACACGAGCCCTACAAACAGGAGCAGAAAAAATCGGGGCCCGAACGCGACCGGGAAACGTCCGGTGCGCTCGGCCCGCGCGGCGACATTCGAAGGGGCAAGTCTATTCACGGCGTCATTTCGGGACGGCGATGCCCGCCAGCACTTCGGCGATTACCTGGTCGGGCGTGATGCCTTCGAGATCCGCCTCCGGCTTGAGCATCATGCGATGGCGCAGGATGGACGGAGCCGCGGACTTCACATCGTCCGGGATCAGGAAGTCGCGGCCTTGGGTTGCGGCAATCGCTTTGGCCGCGAGCATCATCGACACTGCTGCGCGCGGGCTTGCTCCGAGGCTGACCGCTGCGGAATCCCGCGTGGCGCGGACGATTGAAACGATGTAATCAAAGAGCTTGGGTTCCACGCGAACGCGCGCGGCTTCCTCCCTCGCGGCCTGGAGAGCTACTTTCGTGAGCCGCTCGAGTCCCACGCGATCGAGGTCCCTTGCTTCGAATCCGCCCTGATAGCGCGAAAGGATTTCGGATTCCTGCGAAGCTTCGGGATAGCCGATGCGAATTTTCATCAGAAAACGGTCGAGCTGCGCTTCCGGCAGGGGATAGGTGCCTTCGAATTCCACCGGATTTTGCGTGGCGAACACCGCAAACGACCGCGACAGCGGATAGCTGACGCCGTCAATCGTCACCTGAAACTCCTCCATGGATTCCAGCAGCGCCGATTGCGTGCGGGGCGGCATGCGGTTGATTTCATCCACGAGCAGCAGGTCGGTGAAGACCGGACCTCGGTTCATGCGGAATGTTCCGTCGGCGGGCTGGAATATATTGCCGCCCAGAATGTCGGCGGGAATCAGATCGGGAGTGCACTGCACGCGCTGGAACTGCAAATTAAAAAGATGCGCGAGGCATTTCACGGCGAGCGTTTTAGCCAACCCCGGGACGCCTTCGATCAGCGCGTGGCCTCCCGTGAGGATCACGACGAACAACTGGTCCACCGCGTCGGTCTGGCCCACGATGATCTTCGAAAATTCTTTTCGGACGTGCGAAGCCAACGCCGCGGCGCTCATCTCCATGCAGGGTTCTCCCGTTCAGCGTGGCCCCTGGGCTCAAGGCGCGCCGAATAATCGTGAAGCTGGCGCACCAGATAGAGCGCCTCGTCCTCGTTAAGATTGATATTACGCATCGCCCGCTCGGAGCGGGCGAGTGTATCCAGAAGCGCGTCTTCCGGCCAGCCGAATCGGCTGGAGGCGGCGCGGCACAGTTCCGGGAGTTTTGCCTTGGCCGGCGTGGCGAGCTTGCGCGAAAGCGCTAGGCGAAAGCGCCGGTACGCGACCGAGACGGCCGCCGGAGAAGCGTGCGCGGATTGGTAGAGGTCGCCAAGTGTTTCGACGAATTCCAGCGGCGAGAGGCGCGACTCGGTCGCTGGCATGCGCATGGCCCCCGCTCGCCGTGAGAACGTGAAAAGGAGCGCGAGGAACGCGATGCCGATTTGCAGTGAAGCCCAGGGCAGCGGGCCATTCTCAAAATAGGAAATCATGGACGCGCGGGCGCCGTGAAAATATTCGTCCCAATACACGCTGACCGTGTCGGGCGCGCCGACACAATTCAGAAAAAATGCCAGATTGCTCTTGTCGCGGATGGAGCCGTTCGTTAATGGCGACGCTGATGCCCACCAGATGATCTCGCCCTTTCCGACGCGATAGGTGACGACCGCGATCTCATCCTCCCGGCCGTAGAGCGCGAGCCATGGGTGAGTGCTCGAAGTAAACGTATCCGGCGCGATCATGGAAATCTCAGTCGCATCGCGCGTGACGGATGAAGGCAGCAACGCTGAATATGTCTTCGGCTCCGGTTTCCACTCTTCCACGGCTGTGGCATTGAGATCGGGGACGAGATCCGCTGCGCTCGCGCCGATGGCGAGCACGCGTCCGCCGCCGGAAACGAACCTGCGAATTGCCGCGCGCTCGCTGGCCGAAGCTGTCTGATTCGGCTCGGCTAACACAAGCAGAGCGCCGTCAGGGTTAGCCGGGAGATCTTCCGGCGATTTTTCCCAGCGCTCCACCTGGTATCCCTGTTCCTGAAGTAGCAGAAATGCAGCCTTGGCGCCTGCCCATTCCGAGGCGTAGCTCGAAGGATAGCCGAGCGACTGCTGAGCCGGCGCCGGGCCCACCGCGTAGGTGAGTCCGACCAGCACGATCATGACGACCCCCGCTCCGATCAGGAACCGGAGATCGCGGCTGTCGAGGAACGCAGGCATCCCAGTGACTCCAATTGCTGCATCGCGTCGCTCCAATCCGCGTCGGTGGCGGAGCGATAGCCGTACCAGACCAGCTCAAAACGCTGTGTCAGTTGCAGGAGCGGCGCATAATCCGCGCTTTCCTTTTTGATCAGCCGTAAGGATTCTCGAGGAGTTCGCGAGCGATCCTCCGGAAGTGATCGCGTCTCTTCCATCCGCACGATGGCTGCCCAGTACGCGGCGTGAATTGCAGCGCGGTAGTCTCCTCGCGCAGCGGCGGCCCGCGCGTCGCGCAGCCAGCGATGCCAGTCCCGGTTCACCGGAGTCGCACCGCTAAGATCCATTTCCGATCTCGACCCCGCTCGCATCAGGAAGCGCACCGTCCAAAACAACAGCAGAAGACATGCCAGCGCGATTACCGTCCACGCGACAATATTGCCTATGGTTCTGGAGCGGCCCAGCCGGCCAAAGACCCGTTCGAGCTGCCGCACAATCCATGACCACGCGCGCGCCTTGAGCAGATCGAGCCAGGAAGGTCCCGCTTGGCCGCGAAATTCCGTGGCGCTCAAGATGGCGTTCAGCCGGGCGCGCGATTGCGCAAGATTTTGCGGCAGCGTCGGAGTCTCCAGAGTCTGAGCGGCTTCGATGTAGGTCCGCAGCTCTTGCCGGATCTGGGCCAGGGCCTTGCTGTTCGCGCTCGGGTTCTTCTCGATCCGCGAAAGCGGACCGGTAAGCCATGCCGTGCTGACGCTGTAGCGGGCTTCGCCCGCGGTTACCGTCCAGTTTGCGGGCAGCGTCATCCGCAGATCATTGATCGCTGCTGAGTTGCCGGGCGAGGCGTTCAGCACCGCCGAACAGTGATCGAGTTCAGCGATGTACTCCTGCAACGTGAACGATTGTTGCGGCACGAGCGAGCTCGCGGATTGGCAGAAGGTTTTCAGCGGCCACGCGGTGTGAATTGACAGCAACGCCGCCACGCAGAGCGCCACCTTCCAGCTTGCCGCGATCCGGGATTTCGTGTCTCGGGGGCGCCTCACGCCGAAGGCACCGTGCCTGTTGCAGGCGAAGGCCGATCGAGCGAGGCCATCATGAATTGCAGGTCGAAGGCTTCCTTGCGAATGCGGGTGTCGTAGTAACAAAGCACCAGAACGATCATGTAGACCGACCCCGTAACCGTTGCACCCAGGGCCCCGAAAACAGAGGTCGAGAGAGCAAGCCAGGCCGGCAGATGGTGGTTTCGCAGCAACGCAACCATCGTCGCGATGGAAAAGGGCGCCTGAAAGACGATCAATCCCACATATCCGATGATGGCGGCTAGCAGGAATGCGATAAAAATATGTCCCCTGCGCCCTCGCGTGAGTTGCACACTGCGACGAACGGCGGCGAGGGCGCCGAGGTTCTCCAACATTAGCGCTGGAATCGAAACGGCGTAGCGCAGCGCAAGATAGATGAACGCGACCGCGCCAGAAATGTACACGAGCAGCACCAGAAGCACTGTGGCGGCCGCCACGACCGCCTGTCCTCCAGCCGCGGCGGCCCCGGCGATCAGGACTCCGCCAATGCCCGCGATAGCGACAAACACCAACAGCAAAAGTCCCATCATGCGAATGGCGATGGTCAAGATGACGCCCATCAGCCGCCAGAATTTCCCTTGGATGCTCCGGTAGGAATCGCGAACGGTTGATCGGCGGCCCAGGTAAGCTTCGGAGACGGCGTGAGTGACCGCCGCGAGTGCGATTGACTGCACGAGTATCAGAAGAATTACAAATGCAAAGATGCCGGCGGCGAATCCCAGTAGTAATCCCGGAGTGGGTGCCAGCGTGGGCCTTCCTGCAAACAGCATGCTGCCCTGAAAAGTAAGAACCAGGTAATTCACGGGAATCCCAAATGACGCGGGAATCGCCATGATCCCCACGAATACCCAAAAATGATTGCGATAGAGAGTGAACGTGCGGTCCAGGAGTTCTCCCAGACTGAGAGGCCGGAGTTCGGCGGTCTCCACGGGTTCCTCCATTTGAATGCGCGATCCGAGAGAGAAGTTTCGTATCTAACCACACAGTAACGGCGGACGCAACAACGCGCGGCGTTCCTGTTTCTCCATTGTTTGCGGCCTTGCAGGAAATCTCATATGATTCCCTCGCGCGCGCCCTGACGCCAGGAGGGGATCATGAGCGGATTCCTCAGTCCCGAAGAGCTAAAGAAGCTGAAACCGGCGGAGACTTCGTCCTTCCCATCGCCGATCCCCACGCAGATCGTCTCGAGCGATGAATATTACCCTCAGCGCCAGAACAAACAGCAACGCCGAGTAGAGGCGCAGTTAAAGGACATGGGCAACAAGCTCGCGCGCAAACAGGGCATCAGCCGCAGAGCTTTTTTTACGACGGCCGCCGGTATGGCCACGGCATTCCTGGCGATGAACAAGGTCTACGGAGCGCTTTTTGACGTGACCGCCGCCGAGGCCGCCACTCCCGAGCTCGCCGATGAGCGCGCCAACCTGCTGCAGGATCAATTCATCTTCGACGGGCACACGCACTTTCTGCGCGACGACACGCGGCTCACCGGGTTCGTCATGATGCGCCAGGCGGTCGGAGACTCAGGTTGGAATCCGGAGTTGAAGGGCAAGAAACAGACCATCGAGGACCTCAAGTACAACAACTACTTCAAGGAGATTTTTCTCGATAGCGATACGAAGGTAGCGATCATTTCAAGCGCGCCCTCCGATATTCCTCAGGACTGGTTCCTGACCAACGAAATGATGGCGGAATCGCGCGCGAAGGTGAACAAGGCCGCCGGTTCCAAGCGGCTGATGAGCCACGCGATCTTCACGCCCGGGAAGCCGGGCTGGCTCGAGGATCTCGACCGCGGTCTGGCGCTCAAGCCTGATTCAGTGAAGGGCTATACCATCGGCGATAACACCCATAAGGAACTGGCGCGCTACCCATGGCGCATGGACGACGAAAAAGTCACATATCTCGGCTACGAAAAAATGCAGAAGGCGGGCATTAAGAACGTATGCGTTCACAAGGGGCTCTTTCCGCCGTCTCTGGACAGCCAATTTCCGCGGCTCCGCCCTTACGCTGACGTCAGCGATGTTGCCAAGGCCGCCAAGGATTGGCCCCAGTTGAATTTCATCATTTATCACTCCGGCTTTCGCAACGTGGGCGGCGGTGGTTCCGATGCAGCGGAGGCGTGGGCGACCGTCGAAAAAGCCGGACGCAATGAATGGGTCAGCGATCTCGCGGAAATTCCCGCGAAATACGGCGTCACCAATGTCTATGGCGATCTCGGCCAGGTTTTTGCGTTGAGCACCGTCGCCCAGCCCAAGCTCGCCGCGTTCATCGTAGGCACGCTGGTAAAGGGTCTCGGCGCCGATCACGTCGTGTGGGGCACCGACGCGCTGTGGACCGGCTCGCCCCAATGGCAGATCGAAGGACTTCGGCGGCTGGAAATTCCGGAAGACATGCAGCAGAAATATGGATTGCAGCCTCTCGGCGCGGCCGATGGCCCGGTGAAAACAGCAATCTTTAGCGGAAACTCCGTGCGCCTCTACAATTACAAAGCTCCCGCAAAATGGGCGAAGATGGACCGCTTTGCCGCTCTCAAAGAGGACTACATCAAGTCGGGCGCGCATCGCACGAATCTGCGATACGGCTACGTCGCGGTCTAGCGTGCGCTAAGCAGTCGGCTACTCCCAGCCGGTCGGAGCTTTATAAGGCTGCGTGACGATGACGGCGGAAATTTCCTTGATCTTGCGATCCTGTATCTTGAAAAGCTCGGCGATTTCCGTGCTGTTCGGCCATTGCGAATAGCGCCCCATCGTCATCATGCCGTGCCCGGCCACCTCCACCGTTTGCGACGTGGCAGGATGATTGAACCGCACGATTGCCAGCACCAGCCCCCGCTCGTCGTCCACAATCGGAAACCTTCGAGGGCTGATCGTGTGGATGTACGTGAAGATTTTTGTGCTCAGTTGTGCTCCGCAGCTCAGCGCTCCGAGCGGCGAAGTCGCGGACCCCGGGCAGGTCTGGATTCCGTTCTCGATTCGTATGGCGTCTTTGTCGAACGGCACGATATCGCCGTTTCCTTGTTCGATTCCGTCGAAGTACTTGCCTACCATGGAGACCATTTCCGCACGTGACGGCCGGTCTGCGGCCGGAACGGATTCCAGAAATACCGGCCTCGGCTCCGTTAAGTTGTCGGTGCCAAAAAGAGACGTCGTTTCCTTGCGCGCGACCAGCGTCTCAATCTCAGTAATCTTCTGATTCACAATCTTCAGGCGCACGTGCAATATCGCCGGCTTCCCATTCTCCTGGACCAGTGCGAACACGCCCACGCCGCCCGCCGCTGGCTCGTCGAAGTAAACTTTGTAATTGCTCAGGCCGGATGCTGTCGCCCACAGGCCATCGCCCAGCTCGAGCGGCACGCCATCCTCGGTGAACTTCACCGTCTTCGCGAGCGGCAGATGCGACGGATCGTGCGTAACCATCGCCGCGAGATATTGGTCAACGATTCCATTGAGACACGCGCGGTCGCAAGAATTGGAAGCGGGCGGGCTCGCCGGAGCAGCGGACACTTGGACCTTGCTCGATAGGGTGACGAAGGCAGCGAGAATCAAGACCCCAATCGCGCTCGCGAACAGCAATTTTCTGCGCACGATTCCTCCTATGACGGGCGAATGTTGGACCGCTACCACTGGGGCTGGTCGGACCTCGAATTTTCCCAACTGCTCCACCCCGAGCCTTGCCCGTACGTCCCCTGATTCAGGACAGCCTCGATTTCGTGCAGCTGATTCTTCCGAACCTTGAATATCTCCGCGATCTCCCACGTGAATGGGGTAGTCGGGCCGGCCGTAACGGCGCGGCCATCAGGCGTCTCGAAGTTGCGGGTGTTTCCGGCCTGATGATCGAAGAATACGAAGCTGAAAACGATTCCACGTTCCTGATCAACGACGAGATACCGCCTGTCCCGAATCAGCGAAACAAAATGGAGCAAGCCGGATTGGAACTGGTCCCGGCAGGACCATCCCGCGGAATACGTCGTCGGCTTCATCGCCGGGTCGTACTTCGGGGACGGAGCGGGGCGCGGGGTGCCGGCCGCGGTCAGGCCCGGCATGGGATTGAGATTATTGGTCGTCTTCATGCCATTTTCCAGGCGGTCGCAGTCATCGGCAAAAAACGAGTAGTCGTGCTTCCCATCGTCCTGCTGCATCCCGGAAAAATACTTGTTTGCCGTCTTGATCAGATCGAGACGCGTAGTGCGCTCGGCTTCCGGAATCTCCTCGAGGAAGGCGGCACGGGGACTGCCGAGCTTTTCCAGATTCGCGGCCCCGCCTTGCGCAAACTGGCCGCGTGCCACGATCGTTTCGATCTCGGAGATTTTCTGATTCTCAATTTTCAGTCGAACGGCAACGATCACGGGCTGCCCTGCCTCCTGCATCGTTCCCTCGAAGCCCACTTGGCCGGCCTGCGGATCGTCCACGTAGAATTTGTACGTCCCCTTACCCGTCGCCGTTCTCCAAAAGCCGTCGCCGAGCTCGAGTTTCTGGCCATTCTCGGTGAACTTGACGAACTTCGTCATGGGCAGGCGCGAGGGATCGTGCGCCACCACAGCGTCCACGTACTCGTCCACGAAATTATTCAGGCACGTGCGATCGCAAGCGCTCGATGCGGCAGAGCTTTGCGGACCGCCCGGAAATGCCCGCAGCAGGTTTGGATGGCCAACAACGGCGCCGACGACCAAAATTCCAATGGCGCAAATAAAAAGAAGTTTTCCTCGCACGATGTTCCCCCCCGGGCTCTATGGCCGCGCGGACTGTATAGCAGAAGCCGCGCAGGGTCTGCAACTCGCTGCTTCCGCCATCTCGTAATCGGTTCGTCAGTGCGGACGAAGCGCCGCCGGAGCCCGCCCCCAAAACGATGGCTTCCGGGCTGCCTCTAGCGAGTCTCGCATCCCAATGTTCGTTTGCCCGCCGATCAAAAGGTGCGAAGATCAATACGAGATACTGTCGGTCTTGTAACCGTTTTAGCGCCGGAACCATCAATTAAGAGATGGTTTGTTCGTGTTTGCCTTCAGGCAGGATTGAGTTTCTAGACGCGAGATGGCCCGCCATGCGGCGGATAAGGACTGAAAATGGCTGAATGGACGTTGAAGACGAATCCCGACGATAATTCCACTCTGCCTGTCCCGCCGCCCACTGAACCCGCCCGCGCAAAGAAGCCCGGCAAAAAGCGGCATCTATGGGTATGGGCGCTCGTGGTCGTTGCCGCGATCGCTGCGATTATTTTTTATCAACACTACCGGGCTGCCGAGGCGGCGAAGAAAGCCAAGGCGAATGCGGCTCCCAAGGCCGTTCCGGTCGTCACGGCTGCCGCAACCAAGGGCGACATCGGAGTGTACGTGCAGGCCCTTGGCACCGTGACCCCCGTTTACACCGTGACCGTAACCAGCCGCGTGCAAGGCCAGATCATGGAAGTTCACTACCGTGAAGGCCAAATGGTTCGCAAAGGCGACCCGCTGCTGGATATCGATCCGCGGCCTTATCAAGCAGCGCTGACGCAAGCGCAAGGACAGCTCGGCCACGATGACGCGGTTCTAAGTCAGGCGCGCACCGACTTGACCCGCTATCAATCCGCATTCAGCCAGAATGCGATCGCTCAGCAGCAGGTCTTCGATCAAGAACAAGCCGTGAAGCAGGATGAGGGCACGGTTAAGAACGATCAAGGCCTGGTGGACAACGCGAATGTGAATCTCGTGTACTGCCACATTACTTCGCCGATTGACGGCCGAGTCGGCTTGCGCCTGGTGGACCCCGGTAACATCGTTCAGGCGAACAGCACGACCGCGCTCGTAGTCGTCACCCAGCTTCAACCCATTACCGTGATTTTCAGCATTGCCGAGGACTACCTCACGCAGATTCAGCAGCAAATGCGCCACGGGCAGAAATTGAAAGTGGACGCGCTGGATCGCACGCAGCTCAAAACGATCGCTTCCGGCTCGCTGCTGACTCTGGACAATGAGGTTGATACGACAACCGGGACGGTTAAATTAAAGGCGATTTTCGACAACAAAGATACCGCCCTTTTCCCGAACCAGTTCGTCAACGCAAGTCTCCTGATTGAGACGCAGCAAGGCGTGATCCTGGTCCCTACGCCCGCGATTCAGCGAAACTCCCAGCAGGCGTTTGTGTACGTGATCAAGCCGGATAACACCGCCTCGGTGCAGAACATCACCGTTGGAACGGCCAACGGCAATGTCACAGCCGTGCAGGGAATTCAGCCCGGTCAGATCATCGCCGTGAATGGTTTCGACAAGCTGCAGGACGGAATCAAAGTGGAGCAGCGTAAACCATCAAAGAATGGGAGTGGAAGCGGAGACGGCACTTCAAATGGAGACCAGGCGCCATGAGTCCGTCCCGGCCATTTATTCTCCGGCCAGTGGCGACATCGTTGTTGATGGCGGCAATCCTGCTGGTGGGAATTGTCGCGTATACGCAGCTCCCGATTTCAGCTCTGCCGGAAGTTGACTACCCCACGATTCAAGTCATCACGTTTTATCCAGGCGCAAGTCCTGATGTGACGGCCTCCGCGGTCACGGCGCCGCTCGAGCGACAATTCGGCGAGGTGCCTGGCCTAAGCCAGATGACCTCGACGAGTTCTGCCGGTAGCTCCGTGATCGTCCTTCAGTTCGAGCTGAATCTGGACATCGACGTCGCGGAGCAGGAAGTTCAGGCGTCAATCAATTCCGCGCAGACGTTCCTGCCGCCTGATTTGCCGACGCCCCCCATTTACAGCAAGACCAATCCGGCCGACACGCCAGTCCTCACTCTCGCGCTGACTTCTCAGACGGTGCCGCTATCGCAAGTCGAGGATTTGGCTGACACGCGGCTCGCTCAAAAGATTTCGCAGTTGCAGGGAGTGGGCCTGGTGAGCATCAGCGGAGGGCAGAAGCCGGCCGTTCGTGTTCAGGTGAACCCCACGGCGCTATCGTCCTACGGCATCAATCTGGAGGACGTGCGCGCCGCGCTGCAACAGACGAGTCTGGATTCGGCCAAAGGAAACTTCGATGGCGCGCGCCAGGATTACCAGATCGACGCCAACGATCAGCTGCTGACGAGCGCCGATTTTCGCTCCGTCGTGGTGGCCTACCGCAATGGCGCTCCCGTGGTCCTCTCGGACGTGGCCAACGTCGTGGACGGCGCCGAAAACGTGGACCAGGCCGCGTGGATGAACAACACTCCGGCAGTCATCTTGAACATCCAGCGGCAGCCGGGCGCAAATATCATCCAGGTAGTTGACCGAATCAAGAAGCTTCTGCCTGTCCTGCAAACGAATCTCCCGGCCGCTGTGCACGTTTCGATTCTCAACGACCGGACCACCACCATTCGCGCCTCCGTAAAGGACGTTGAGTTTGAGCTGATGTTGACGGTAGGGCTCGTGGTGATGGTCATCTTTCTTTTCCTGCGCAGCCTGTCCGCGACGATCATCCCGAGCGTTGCGGTTCCTCTTTCCATCATCGGCACTTTTGCGGTGATGTATCTGGCCGGCTACAGCCTCGACAACCTCTCCCTGATGGCGCTGACGATTTCGACAGGCTTTGTCGTAGACGACGCGATCGTGATGATCGAGAACATCGCTCGTTTCATTGAAGAGGGTGACAAGCCGCTTGAGGCGGCGCTGAAGGGCGCCGAGCAAATTGGATTCACGATTATTTCGCTGACAATTTCGCTGATTGCCGTGTTGATTCCGCTGCTGTTTATGGGAGACATCGTCGGCCGGCTATTCCGCGAGTTTGCGGTGACGCTCGCCGTGACCATCCTTGTTTCCGCGGCAGTTTCCCTGACCTTGACGCCCATGATGAGCGCCCGACTGCTCCGTCATACGCCGCCGGACAAGCAAGGAAGATTCTACAGGTGGTCGGAGCACATGTTCGATCGAATCATCGAAGCATACGGCCGGAGCCTCCAATGGGTTTTGCAGTATCAGACGGCCACCTTGCTCGTGGCCCTCGGAACACTCGTGCTGACGATCATCTTGTACATCATCGTGCCGAAGGGATTTTTCCCCGTGCAGGATACCGGCATCATTCAGGGTTTTTCGCAAGCGCCGGAATCCATTTCGTTCGCCGCAATGTCGCAGAGACAGCAGAAACTTACTGAGGTCATCCTGAAAGATCCTGCTGTCGAAAATCTTTCTTCCTTCATCGGCGTTGATGGCACGAACACCACCCTCAATAGCGGCCGAATTCTCATCACCCTCAAGCCGCTCGGCGATCGAAAGATCAATGCCTCCGACATCATCCGCCGCATGCAGCCGAATCTCGAAAAGGTGGAAGGCATCACGCTGTATTTGCAGCCGGTGCAGGATCTGACCGTCGAGGATCGCGTCAGCCGGACGGAATATCAGTACAGCCTGGAGGACCCCGACCTGAACGAATTGAATACGTGGACGGCGAAGTTCGTTCAGAAGCTCCAGGGGCTGCCTGAGCTTACCGACGTCGCAACTGACCAGCAAACATCCGGGCTGGCCGCGTCTCTTGTGATTGACCGCGTGACCGCCTCGCGCATGGGAATCACGCCTGAAATGATTGACGAGACGCTCTACGACGCCTTCGGACAGCGCGAGATTTCAACTCTGTATACGCAACTGAATCAGTACCACGTGATCCTGGAGACGTTGCCGGATTTTCAGCACAATCCTGACAAATTGCAGGATATCTACGTTCGCTCGGCGACGGCCCCGGCGAGCTCATCGAGCGGGTCATCAACTTCCGCGGCCACTTCGTCTTCAGGATCTTCCGGCGCGACGGCGGGAACCACGGGGCCCTCCTCCAGCTCAACTTCGGCTTCGTCCACGATTCCCCTTGTGTCCGGCGCGAATGGCGCCGCCGTTCCCCTGAGCGCCTTTACGCATTTCGATTCGACCACGGCGCCTCTGGCGATAAACCATCAGGGTCAATTTCCCGTGGTCACTATTTCGTTCAACCTTGCGCCAAACGCCTCGCTGGGTGCCGCCACTACGGCGATTGACAAGGCCAAGAGCGACTTGGGAATGCCGCTGAGCGTCCAGGGAGCGTTTCAGGGAACAGCGGCGTCGTTTCAAGCCTCCCTTGCCAGCGAACCGCTGCTGATATTGGCGGCCCTGGTGACCGTATATATCGTCCTGGGCGTCCTTTACGAAAGCTACATTCATCCGATCACGATTTTGTCCACGCTGCCCTCCGCCGGTGTTGGCGCGATTTTGGCTCTGCTGATATGCGGTACCGAGCTCAGCATCGTTGCGCTGATCGGGATCATCCTCCTGATCGGAATCGTGAAGAAAAACGGCATCATGATGATTGATTTCGCTCTGGAAGCCGAGCGGAAGGAACACAAGAGCGCCACGGACGCAATTTACCAGGCGTGCCTCCTGCGGTTTCGTCCGATTATGATGACCACGATGGCAGCTCTGCTAGGCGGACTGCCCCTGGCGCTCGGCTCGGGAATCGGTTCCGAATTGCGCAAACCGCTTGGAATCGCGATGGTTGGCGGACTCCTGGTCAGCCAGGTGCTTACGCTTTATACGACGCCCGTGATCTACATCTTTTTCGACAACCTTGCCCATCGATTCTCGCGGGCTGACGCTGCCCAAACCGATCCGGAAGCGCTGCCCGCGGACTAAGCCATGAACATTTCTGCCCCATTCATTCATCGGCCTGTCGCCACCACGTTATTGACCATCGGCATCGCTCTCGCGGGCGCTGTCGCATTCGATTTCCTGCCGGTTTCGCCGCTTCCGCAAATTGACTTCCCGACGATTTCGGTTCAGGCGGGTTTGGCGGGCGCAAGCCCTGAGATCATGGCTTCCTCGGTCGCCACGCCGCTCGAACGGCAACTGGGCCGCATCGCCGGCATCACGGAGATGACCTCCGCAAGCTCGATCGGAAGCACCAATATTACGATCCAGTTTGATTTGACCCGGAATATCGATGGGGCCGCGAGAGATGTTCAGGCCGCGATCAACGCCGCGCGAAGTTATCTGCCGATTAACCTTCCCTCGAATCCGTCGTACAAGAAAGTGAATCCGGCCGATTCTCCGATCATGGTTCTCGGTTTGACCTCTAGTATCTACGATAAAGGCGCTCTGTATGACGCCGCCTCGACGATCATGGAGCAAAAACTTTCGCAGATCCCGGGCGTCGGCCAGGTCGCGGTGGGAGGCAGTTCTCTTCCGGCGGTGCGCGTCGATGTGAACCCGACGCAATTAAACAGCTACGGGCTCGGCCTCCAGGACGTTGCAAGCATGCTGGGGTCGCAGAACTCCAATCTGGCAAAGGGGCAAATATCCGGCCCCTTGACGACCAGCGATATCGTGACGAACGATCAGCTCCTCAAGGCCCAGTTCTATAGGCCGCTGATTGTGGGCTACCACAATGGCGCCGCCATCCAGCTTTCGGATGTCGCCGACGTTGAAGATTCGGTGCAAAACATTCGCAACTCCGGATATGTAAACGGCAAGCCGTGCGTAAACCTCATCATCTCCCGCCAGCCCGGCGCAAATATTATCGGGACCGTCGAGGCGATCCAGCAGGCACTCCCTTCGCTGAAGGCTTCGATACCCGCCGGGATAGACTTGACGACCGTCATTGACCGCACCACCACGATTCGCGCTTCGGTGCACGATGTGGAACGCACTCTTGCCATTTCGATCTCGCTCGTCATCCTGGTGGTCTTTCTTTTCCTTCGGAATGTGCGCGCGACGTTGATTCCAAGCGTGGCAGTCCCGGTCTCGCTGATCGGTACCTTCGCCATTATGTATATGTGCCGCTATAGCATCGACAATCTTTCCCTGATGGCGCTCACGATTTCGACGGGCTTCGTGGTGGACGATGCGATCGTGGTGATCGAAAACATCACGCGCTACATCGAGCAGGGCATGACTCCGATGCAAGCCGCGCTGCGCGGCGCGCAGGAAATCGGCTTCACCGTGCTCTCGATCAGCTTGTCTCTTATCGCCGTATTCATTCCGATCCTGCTGATGGGAGGCATCGTCGGCCGTTTGTTCCGGGAGTTTGCGGTCACGCTCGCGGTCGCCATTCTCGTTTCGCTTGTCGTTTCGCTGACCGCAACTCCGATGATGTGTTCCAGGCTGCTGAGCCGCGAAAAGCCCGAGGGCCATAACCGTCTCTACATGGCCAGCGAAAAGGGCTTCGCCTGGGTTTTGGGACACTACGAAAGCAGCCTCACCTGGGTGCTGGATCATGCGCCTTGGACGCTCGCCGTCCTTTTGATCACGATCGGCGTGAATGTGTTTCTTCTCATCATCGTTCCCAAGGGCTTTTTCCCGCTGCAGGACAACGGAATCATCCAGGGCGGCATTCGAGGTCAGCAGGATATTTCCTACCAGGCCATGGATCAGTTGACAAAGCGCTTCGTGGATATCATCAGGGCCGATCCCGCCGTGGCCAACGTGATGGCTTTTACTGGAGGCGGTTCGACGAACACGGGCAACGTATTTGTCGGGCTGAAGCCGCTCAATGAGCGCAAGCTGACTTCGAGCCAGGTGATCGATCGCCTGCGCCCGAAAGTGAACCAGGTGGTGGGCGCACGGGCGATCCTCCAGGCCGGCCAGGACCTGCGCATCGGTGGCAGACAGAGCAACGCGCAGTATCAATACACGATTCAGAGCGACAATTTGCCCGATCTCGTCAAATGGGGACCCCTTCTGCTCGCCCAAATTAGAAAATTGCAGGGATTCACCGACGTGGACACGGACCAGCAGAACACTGGCCTTCAGGCGTCGCTCGTTTATGACCGTGAAACCGCGGCCAGAATGGGAATCACGCCCCAGTTAATTGATAGCACGTTGTATCAGGCTTTTGGCCAATCGCTCGCATCCACGATGTATACCTCGCTCAACCAATACTACGTCGTGATGGAAGTGGCGCCGCAATATTGGCAGAGCCCGGAAGGACTAAAAGATATTTACGTCCATCCCGCAACCGGCGGAGAAGTGCCGTTGAGCGCGATCAGCCACTACGAGCCGACCACCGCGCCGCTCGCCGTGAATCACCAGGGTCAATTTCCTTCCGTCACCGTGTCCTTCAACCTTGCGTCTGGCGTGGCCCTCAGCGACGCCGCTGCGGAGATCGGCAAAATGGAAGAGAACATGGGAATGCCCGCCACGGTTCACGGAATGTTTTCGGGCACGCTTCAGGCATACCAGGCTTCGCTTGCTACCGAGCCTTACTTGATCATCACCGCGATCCTGGCGGTGTACATCGTCCTTGGCATTCTCTACGAGAGCTTCATCCACCCGATTACGATTTTGTCCACTCTTCCGTCCGCCGGGGTCGGCGCCGTGCTGGCGCTAATGATGTTTCGCACCGATCTCAGCGTGATCGCCTTGATCGGAATCGTCCTGCTGATAGGTATCGTGAAGAAAAATGCGATTTTGATGATTGATTTCGCCCTTGCTGCGGAACGCAATGAAGACAAGAGCTCCAGAGACGCGATCTTCCAGGCTTGCCTCCTGCGGTTCCGTCCCATCCTGATGACGACCATGGCTGCGCTCCTGGGCGCCTTGCCGCTGGCGCTGGGAACCGGGGTTGGTTCGGAATTGAGGCGCCCGCTGGGAATCACGATTGTGGGAGGGCTTATTTTCAGCCAGATGCTAACGCTCTATACCACTCCGGTCGTGTATCTCTATATGGATCGCCTGAGTATTTGGTGGCACCGGTCTCACCCCAGCCGACTGAATACATCTCCACAGGAGGCGGACTAAGTCATGCGGCCATCCCTGTCCGAGGAAAAAAATTCGATTCGGCTCCTGTCCGCGTGCGTTGCCGCCCTGCTGATTTTCAACGGTTGTAACGTCGGCCCGAAATATCACCCGCCCGCCGTGCAGGCGCCTGCGGCTTACAAAGAAGTCACGCCGGAAAATGAAAAAGACATTGAAAATTGGAAGGCGGCTCAGCCGAGCGACGATGTGTTGCGCGGGAAGTGGTGGGAGATCTTCAACGATCCCGAGCTGAATACCCTCGAAGATCAGGTAAACGTTTCCAACCAGTCCATTGCCTCAGCGGAAGCGAGCTTCATGGCGGCGCGCGCGATGGTTAAGGAAGCGCGCTCGCAGTTTTTTCCCACGGTCACCACCGATCCCACCATAACGCGGCAAAAGCAGTCGAACAACCTCAAGGAATTTGGTACCTCGACCACCGGTTCCACGCCCGTTGCCACCACGAACAAGGCTTTCACCGACTATGACTTCCCGTTTGATGCCACGTGGGTGCCGGATCTTTGGGGCAAGATTCGCAATACGGTCAACGCCAGCTCATACGGAGCGCAAGCGAGCGCCGCCGATTTGGCCAACACGCGCCTGAGCATGCAGGCGGAAGTTGCCGTGGACTATTATGAGCTTCGCTCGCAGGACTCATTGAAACAGTTGCTCGATACAACCGTGCAGGCCTACCAGGAGTCGCTCCGGCTGACGAAGGTTCTCTACAACACGGGCATAGATAACGATGAGCCCGTCGCTCAGGCCGAGACGCAACTGGAAACCACGCAAGCGCAGGACACCAACGTGGGAATACTCCGGTCCCAATACGAGCATGCGATCGCCATGCTGGTCGGCCAGCCCGCATCCACTTTTTCAATCCCTGTGGAGCCTTTGAAAGTCGCTCCTCCGCCTGTTCCGTTTGGCGTCCCGTCGCAGTTGCTCGAGCGGCGCCCCGATGTTGCCGCGGACGAGCGCTTGATGGCCCAGGCGAATGCGCAGATCGGCGTTGCGCGGGCAGCCTACTTTCCCACGCTGACGCTGAGCGCTTCGGGAGGGTTTGAATCAACGGCGGCCAGCACCTGGTTTTCCTGGCCGAGCGTTCTTTGGGCGATTGGAGCGTCCGCTTCCGAAACTATTTTTGACGCGGGCTTGCGCCGCGCTACCGTCCAGCAATATCGCTCCATGTACGATGAAACGGTCGCGAACTACCGCCAGACTGTCCTCACCGCTTTCCAGCAGGTCGAAGACAATCTCGCGGCGTTGCGCATCCTCTCGAAGGAAATTGAAGAGCAGGACGTCGCCATCAAATCGGCGCAGAGGTTCCTGACGGATGCCACCAACCGCTGGAAATTGGGACTCGATCCCTACCTCGACGTCATCACCGCGGAAACCGCCTTGCTGAGCAATCAGCAGACGATGGTGAACCTACGAATGCAGCAGATAACCGCCAGCGTCCAGTTAGTGGAAGCCCTCGGAGGCGGCTGGGATAAGACGCAACTCCCCTCCACTGCTGCGCTCGTCACAAAAGCTCCGTTGCCCTGATCGTGAAGGTTCCTGCGTCGAAATCTCGAGCCGAATTGCGAGCGATCAATCTTCCGTTGTGGCGCCGAACGGCACCCACTCTCTGCCGTCGAAGCGGATCAGGAACAACTGCTTAATGGGCTGATAGTCGGTGGGGCTCGTCGTGACCCTGATGCCGGGTCGGAGCATGCCGAGTTCGACGTCCAGGCTGGAGGCTTGCTTCATCACGTTGGCTCGGGTGAGATTGTCGCCGCACCTCTTCAGCACCTCGACGAGGGCCTCCGCGCGTTCGTAACCGGCCACGTTGTTCTGGTCGCGAAGGCTCGCGTCCGGGCTGTATTTGCGCATCCAATCCAGAAATTCGCGCACGGCAGGGTCGCTTTGCGCTCGCGAAGACGACCAGCTCTTGGATCGCGCATTGGTGATGATGCCGGCGGATTTTTCCAGGCCAGCAGGATCGAGGAACGCGGCAATCGAAAGGGAAGCGTTCGGAATGAACTGCAACGGATGCCAGCCAAGGTCATACGTCGTGCGAATCGCCTGCGTGGCGAATGTCCCGACGGATAAATCGAGGAAAACGTCAGCGCCGGAGTCCTTGAGCGCGGTGATCTGCGGCTCGAGCGCCCTGTCTGAAAACTGATCCGAGACCTGATATGAAATTTCCTTGACGATCATGGCCGAAGCTTTGTCGCCGAAGCCGTCGTGCACGCCCGCGAGGTACTCTTTCCCGGCATCGTCATTCGCGTAGAGCACGGCAACCTTCGCTCGAGGCTTGTTCTGCAGAATGTA
>Ga0182015_10001205_pt1 | contig 35067 bp, 31 predicted proteins | sample 712P3MmetaG_FD_120478 | JGI IMG/M metagenome (GOLD analysis project Ga0182015, IMG submission 120478) | Permafrost microbial communities from Stordalen Mire, Sweden - 712P3M metaG | ecosystem: Environmental > Terrestrial > Soil > Wetlands > Permafrost | place: Sweden: Stordalen | collected...
ATAATCGAGCCCTTACTCGAAAGATGAGTGAGGCACTTGAAGCTTGCAGCTCTCGTCGCGGCTCCTCCGTTTCACCTAGTTACTCCGGTCGCTCCCTCCTCCTCGAAATTCCCCGACTGACCGCTGTCATTACTTGGAATTCCCGTCCGTGCAATATAATTACCACTTTTCTAAAAATTCCCGCGTACGGATCGCTAAGTAATTGAATATCCGCCCGCATTGTTCCACCCCATTACCAAGTAGATTCCTTCTCATCACGGCCTTTTAACGACCGAATTCTGCTACTCTCAACGGCGCACATGCGCGCAGCTGCCATCTTCGGGCCGGAATTTTCTCCAAAGACTCTCCAAGCGTTTCAGACTGACAACCGCATCGAGTGGCAGATTGGACTACCATCTGTTTCCGATCAAGGTGACATTATTTTGCTGTTCGGCGGCGACGGCACGGTTCATTGCCATCTCAGCGAGCTTGTAAAGCTCTTGTTGCCGGTATTGGTGATCCCGACAGGCAGCGGGAACGACTTTGCTCGCGCCCTGGGGCTGCTTCACATCGGCGATGCACTCGTAGCTTGGCGCCGATTCCTCATTGGCCGGGCTAACATTCGCAATATCGACTTGGGAGTGATTACCGCTTTGTGCGACCATCCGGGCGACGCGACCCCACCAAGCGGTAAGGACTCACATTACTTTTGCAGCGTGGCCGGCATTGGGCTGGATGGAGAAGTAGCTCGCCGGGCGAATCGACTGCCGCGCTGGCTGCGAGGACGCGGGGGATACGCCTTGGCGGCGCTGTCAGCTATTTTCCCCTTCGAACCGCTTCCAATTACGATCTCAAGGATCGAGTCGGACGGTAAATGGACGACCCTTGGCGAACGTCCCACCACGCTTGCCGCCTTCGGGAATACCGCAATTTACGGCGGTGGAATGAAGATTGCCCCTCTCGCACGAATGGATGACGGCAAGCTCGACGTATGCGTGATCGATGCCATTCGTCCTTGGAAACTGGCTTGCGCTTTCCCTACCGTTTATTTTGGCCGTCACTTGCGGCTTCGCGAAGTCGACTATTTCAAAACTGCTCGCCTGCGCGTGGAATGCGTGACTCCGCTGGACGTTTTCGCCGACGGAGAATATGTGTGCAGAACGCCCGTTGAAATCGGAGTGGAACCTGGCACGCTTAAAGTGCTTATGCCTTAGGTTGGGTGCTAAACTTTATCCATGTCCGAAAGACGCTCGCGCACGCTGCTCTGGATTTTAATCGGTGGAGGAGCATTCTTCCTCTTTGTGCTGGCGGTTTTTTCGCTGGTCTACATGACGCTGCACGCCGGCAGCAACCAAGCCTCGTTTGGAGGTTTTGGCGACCGCATCGGCGTAGTGGATCTGGATGGAGTCATCCTGTCGCCTGAGCCGGTCGTGGGCGAGTTGAAGAAGTTCAACGATGATTCTTCGATCAAGGCGATCATCCTTCATGTGAATTCGCCCGGCGGGGGCGTTGCTGCGTCAGAGGAAATCTACCGCGAGGTCAAGCGCATCCGCGAGGAGAAGAAGAAGCGCATTGTCGTATCGATTGAGACGGTGGGCGCCAGTGGAGCATATTACGTTTCTGCTGCGTCGAACAAGATTTATGCCGACGAAGGCAGCATTGTGGGTTCGATTGGCGTCATCGCCGAATGGGTGAACTACGGGGATCTATTGAAGTGGGCAAAGCTCAAAAGCGTCGTGCTCAAAACCGGGGAGTTTAAAGATACTGGCAATCCGGCTCGAGACCTTACCCCGGCGGAGCAGGCTTACATGCAATCGCTGATCGATAACATGTTCGGGCAGTTCATTCAGGCGGTGGCCGATGGCCGCGGCATGAAATTCGATGATGTGAAATCAATTGCAAACGGTAAGGTTTGGACGGGTCAGGAAGCGCTATCGATGAAGTTGATCGACAACATCGGCGACTTCCAGGCCGTGGTCAAAGATACGGCGAAATCAGTGGGTATTTCCGGCGAGCCCACGCTCGTGCATCCGGAAAAAGATCGCAAGACCTTGCTCGATCTAATGCTGGGCGACATATCGCAGTATTTGCCCAACGCCGAGAAAATGATGGAGCAACACGTTGGATTTTATTATCTGTGGAAGTAAGTTGTCGTAAAGGTCAGGCTTTGGTCAGATTTTCAACGATGAAGTGAGTCGGAACGTTAAGCTTCAATTTCTTCCAGGCAGCGGCGTTCTTCCTTATTTCAATTGCTTCCGAACAACTTCCATAATCCGCTTGTGGGTTTCCTCAGGAGTGCCGCTTGCATCCACCACGTTGACACGCCGCGACTCTCGCGCGGCAATCGCCTCATAGCCCGCGCGGACCCGCGCAAAGAATGCACGATTCTGTTGTTCGAAACGATTCTCATCCGCGTGTTTGCCCGCGCTCTTGGCATGCAGGGCAGCCTTCAGGTTCCGCCTCCGCGCCCGGCCAATACTCTTCGCCAAATCGTTGTCCAATAGGATCGTCAAATCCGGTTGCAAGTTACCGCACAGGACCCGATGCAAATCGAGCACGGCATCACTTCCCAGTTTTCGTCCGCTCCCTTGGTACGCCTCCGTCGAATCCGTGAATCGGTCGCACAGTACGACTGCTCCTTGTTCCAATGCCGGCAGAATCACCTCGGCAATGTGCTGCGCCCGCGAAGCAAACATTAAAGCCATCTCCGCCATCGACGAGAGTTCCTCGGTCGCCGAATCCAGTAAGACGCGCCGAATTTTCTCGCCCGTTGCCGTTCCGCCAGGTTCTCGGGTCTCGATCACCTTGCGTCCTTCGGCGCGGAGAGCCTCCCCCAGCTTGTGCACTTGCGTGCTCTTGCCCACTCCATCCAGACCTTCGAACGTGATGAACTTCCCGCGTCGTGACATCGTCGAGATGATAGCAGCGCGGGCACATCCCTGTACCGCCGATTGCGCTGGCTGATAGAATCAACGATTCCGCAGAGCCGGTGAAGGGCTTCCCGACTGCGCGATCTAACTTATGAAACGCTCCACATTCCTGGCGGCATTTTTAGTTGTTTTCCTCTCTCTCTCGGCATGGTCGGCCACCCCACCCGTCACCCTCTTCGTCGACGCAACTTCAGCTCCCCGCAAAATCTTCCATGCCAAGCTGAAAATTCCCGCCACTGCCGGCGACCTCACTCTCTACTATCCGAAGTGGATTCCGGGCGAACACGCACCCGATGGGCCCGTGATCGATCTGGCCGGATTAAAATTCTTCGCCAGCGGCAATCCGTTGAAGTGGCGCCGCGATCTGCTCGATGGTTTCACGCTGCACGTGGACGTGCCTGCAGGCGTGACCGAGATCGATGCCGAACTTGATTTTCTTTCCCCTGCGACCTTCGAAGGCGGCTTCTCCGCCGGATCTTCCGCCACCGACAAAATGGCCGTCATTAGCTGGAATCAGGTGTTGCTGTATCCCAAAGGTTTCAACTCTAACGAAATCACCTACATTGCCAGCTTGAAACTTCCGACGGGTTGGAAGTACGGCACGGCGCTCCCGATCGCGTCCACGTCTGTCAGTAACGGTGAAACGCAGCTGGCATTCCAGCCCGCGCCGCTGAATACTCTGGTCGACTCGCCCGTAATCGCCGGAGAGTTCCTGAAAGTCGTTTCCCTGGCGCAAGATCCCCTGACCGAAATGGACATTGCCGCCGACAGTGCCGCGGCCCTCGACGCCCCGCAGGAAGTCTGGGACCACTATAAGAGCCTGGTGGATCAGGCGAATAAACTTTTCGGCGCTCATCACTATCGGGATTACCATTTTCTTCTAAGCCTTAGCGACCACGTCGCGCACTTCGGGCTGGAGCACCACGAATCCGATGACAGCCGTGTCGACGAGCGCGGACTGGTCGATGAGAGTGCGCGCAAATCGGAAGCAGACCTGCTCCCCCACGAGTACGTTCATTCGTGGAACGGCAAATATCGGCGTCCAGCCGATTTGACCACCCCCAACTATGAAGATCCGATGCAGGACGATCTGCTCTGGGTCTACGAAGGTCTCACCAATTATCTCGGCACTGTCTTGACGGCCCGCAGCGGATTGCTTACGAATGCGGACGCTCGCGACGACCTGGCTTTAACCGCAGCTCAAATGGATCACACTCCCGGCCGAACCTGGCGCAACCTGCAAGACACGGCAGACGCTGCCCCCGAACTCTACTTTTCTCCGCGCGCATGGGAATCCTGGCGTCGTAGCACGGATTTCTACGATGAGGGCACGCTCGACTGGCTCTGGGTTGACGTTATTATTCGCCAGCAAAGCAAGGGAGCAAAAACGATCGATGACTTCTGCCACCTTTTTCACGGACCGCCAAGCACCGGTCCTATGGTGAAAACTTATACTTTTGACGATGTCGTCAACGCTCTCAGCCAGATCGTCCCCTATGATTGGCGCGGATTTTGGACCGAGCGCCTCACCAATCACGGCCCGGGAGCGCCGCTGGGCGGAATCGAAGGCAGCGGGTGGAAGGTGGTTTACGACGACACGCAATCTGACATGCTTCGGGGTGCGGAAACGAACGGTCACGTCGCCAGCGGAACCTATTCCATCGGCCTCGAACTTCGCGATGACGGTGTCATTGTCGATACCATCGAGAACATGCCCGCGGCCCTTGCTGGAGTTGGCCCTGGCATGAAGCTCATTGCGGTCAACGGCCGACGCTACACCCCGCAAGTTATGCGGGACTCGCTTAAGGCTGGTAAGACCAGCACGACCCCTCTCGAACTGCTCATTGAGAACACCGACTACTACAAGACTTACAAACTGGATTACCACGGAGGCGAACGCTACCCGCACCTGGTGCGCGACGAATCGAAGCCCGACTTGCTGACGGAGATATACAAAGCAAAATGAAACGCGGCTGAGGAGAGCAAATGCGTCACGATTGTATCTATGCTTCTCTGTGTTCTTCTGCATCCTCTGTGTTTACGGTTCCTTTGCGTATTCAGAAGAAAACCCTAATCCTCTCCTCGCTCGTACTTTCTTCCTTCATCCAACTTCACGCTCAAACTTCCATCCTCGGGTTCACCCCCACCTCCGCTGCCCACGAATCCTCAATTGAAGAAAAATTCAAGTCCATTCCCACCCCCGACGAAGAACGCCGCCAGCACAAAATTTTCACCGCAGAGCCCCACGTTGCCGGCTCTGTACGAAACAATGAGCTCGCGCGCTACATTGCCGACCAGTGGCGAAACGAAGGACTTGAAGACGTCATCATCCGCCGGTATGACGTTTACGGCAGCAATCCAAAATTCACCTCGCTGGAAATGATCGCGCCGATCCACTATCGCGCCCTGCTCCGGGAACTTCCCGTCCCTGGCGATCCCGATCTCAAAAACAAAGCCATCAGCTCCGCCTGGAGCGGCATGTCCGCCTCGGGAGAAGTCACCGCCCCGCTCGTCTACGCCCACAGCGGCAATCCGGAAGATTACGACCTTCTGCGCAAGCAAGGCATCGACGTTAAAGGAAAAGTCGTCCTCGTCCGCTACTCGAATCCTTACAGCTATCGCGGATTCAAAGCACTCACCGCCCAGCGCGAAGGCGCAGCTGCCATTCTCATTTACAGCGATCCTGCCGAAGATGGATACCAGAAAGGCAAAGTAGTCCCCAACGGTCCATGGGGTCCGGAGTATCACATCCAGCGCGGCTCCATCACCTACGATTTCCTGGTTCCTGGCGATCCGCTCACGCCGGGATGGGCCTCTGTTCCCAGCGCAAAAAGAATTCCGATCGAGGAAGCTGTCTCCATTCCCAAGATCATGGCACTTCCGCTTTCGTGGCACGACGCCAAACCTCTTCTCGCCCACATGGATGGCCCCATCGCACCCACTGATTGGCAAGGACAAGACTGGCAAGGCGGATTGCCGATCAAATATCACCTCGGCGGCGATCGCGTGCGCGTCCATGTGAAAATCGATATGGATAACTCCACGCAGCCCTACTATGTGGTCGAAGGCCGCATTCGTGGCTCGGAGTTGCCCGACGAATGGGTCGTGCTCGGCAACCACCGCGATGCCTGGGTCTTCGGCGGCGTGGATCCCTCAAGTGGCACCGCTTCCATGATGGAACTCACTCGCGCGCTAGGAAAATTAGCGAGGACCGGAATGCGCCCGCGCCGCACCATCGTAGTCTGTAGTTGGGATGGCGAAGAGATGGGTCTCACCGGTTCCACCGAATGGGGCGAACAGTTCGCCGACGAACTCCGAAAGAAAGCGGTTGCCTATCTCAACGTGGACGAAGCCACCTCCGGCCCCGATTTCCACGGCCAAGCCGTAGCTTCGCTCGCTCCCATGCTGGTAGAAGCCGCACACACTTTGCAAGATCCCGGCGGCAAGTCTTTGTACGAAGCGTGGAAAGAATCGTCGGTGCGCGAACGAGCCGAATCCAAACAACCCGAGGAAGTGACGGACTTAAATCTCGCCGATACTCGCATCGGCAGCGGATCCGACCATACCGTCTTCCTCAACTTTATTGGCATGCCTGTACTTAACTTGGGCTTCGAAGGTCCTTACGGTGTGTACCATTCCGCCTATGACGATTTTTTCTGGATGAACCACTTCGGCGATCCCGGCTACCGCTATCACACCCTGATGTCGCAATTGTGGGGAGTGCTCGCTTTGCGCTTGGCAAATGCTGACCTCTTGCCTTTCGACTTTGCCGTTTACGCTGCCAATATTCGAGAATTCGTAGTTGAATTGAGTAAGGGCAAAAACATGAATGGACTCGACTTCAAACCGTTGCTCGCTGCCATCGACCAGTTTGAGTCCGCGGGTAAGAATTTGAATGAGTCGACGAGTCGCGCTCTTGCGGAGACTTCAATCAGGCCCAACCTTGCCAGCACAATTAATCATGGGACCATGGAGGTTGAACGCAACTGGCTGAATCCCGAGGGCATTCCCGGTCGCCCCTGGTTCAAGCACATGCTCTACGGCGCACGCTTCACTTACGCGCACCTGGAGCTTCCAGGATTGACGGAGGCGGTGGAAAAACAAGACTGGCTTACTGCCCAACAGCAAGCAGAAATCCTGCGCCAGGCGTTAGACAACAACACGCGCCTTCTTAACGAGATGAATTCTGACCTGGCAGACAGTAAAGCGCAAATCCAGTGAGTTCCTCGAATCGGCTATCGGAATTCAGAACGTCGTTCCGAACCCACCTTTGAACGCGCTATCTCTACTCTGCTAGCTAGACGTGCCCCGCAATTTCAAAAGCTGGTCCTGCGTCTTCTGCCAGGCTTTGGGTTTTTTCTTGGTAGCGATCGGCGCACCGGGATCGCTGTAAAAGGCGAGAATGTTGGCGCGCAGTTCCGGCGTGATCTTGTCGAAATTGTGGTCGGCGAGCTGATCCAGCAGATGAGCATACGAGTTGTCGGTAAGCCAGTACTCGCCAGCCCGCGTGTCGAGACCGGTATCGAAGTCAGTATTCGGGAGCTGCAGGGTGCCTGCTTCGGTGGCATGAATCAGTTCGGTATAGTTCTCGACAGTCTTGTCGACACTCGCGATGTAAAAGTCTTCAGTCTTTTGAGTCGGAATCTTAAAAGCGAGAGCTTTCAGCGGACCGACCTTGGGAATGAATCGCACTAGGAACCCAAGCACCTGCGTGCCGAACCCCGCTCGTTGATAGCCTTTTCCCCACTCCTTCTGGTAGCTGGCGCGGGAGAGGTAATAACGGAATTGCCGCGCTCGAAAATTGGGCGTCTCCAATACGATCTCCTGGCGGCGAGTGATCAGCGCCACACGGGTCATCTCTGGAATTACAGTGCTGATGGCCCTGCGGAAGGTGCCGATTGCCAGATCTTCCTTGGAAATTACATCGGTCAAAGGAATGCCGTAGGTGTCGAGAAATCCGCGTTCGAGCACCGGCTTCGAAATCTCGAAACCAATGAAATCGTGGTAGCTGTCCGAGGTATATCGATTCTTCGCGACCTGCGTTACATCGAAGCCAAATTCCATTCGGATGTGCGCTTTGGGGTTGTCCTCATAGGTCACCATCGCTCCATATTTTCTTCCGAGCTTCGGGAACTCGATTCCGACCGCCTGGTTGACCGTAGGATGCCCAATATTATCTGCAGAATAGTGCGCGAGAGCGCCCAGCGCGAATGCATATTCGTCAAGATCGGAGGCTTCCTTTAGCAGATTTACCACGAAGTCTCCGCTTCGCACGTAATGCGTGAGATCGCTGAAATACTTGTTCCCGAAGGGGTAATATCCCATATCCTGGATCAGCGAACCGCCATACGCGAAGGCATGAGCTTTTTTCAGGTCGTCATCGGTCGCCTGAGGAAATCGTTTTTTCAACAACGGAACGATTTTATCCTTCCAGGCCAAATCTACGATCTCTTCATGCGTAAGAACGGAGTATGCCGCGCAGGGCTGCACCACGCAGGCTTGCATCAGCACAATCACCAAAGCAAAGTCTAGCCGAGACCGCCACGTGTTAATGCGCATCATTTTCCTAACACGAGTACGACAAAGGTATCGGGTAGGATGCTGCGCCGCGGATGAGGGTTATCGGCGGTCGGCGCAGGGGGCGGCCCGAATTTGGCAGTTACTACATACACGTTGTGTGTTTTGGAATCGAGTGCCAGAGTGCGCGCGCCCGGCTGAGTGGGAACATTTTCCGCCACGCTGAACTGGTCGCTGGAAGCTTCGCGGATCACGTTCAAGACGCCTTCTCCGCAAGACGCGAAGGCCAGGCTAGTCTCCTCATCGAAGGTGGTGGCATCCACACCGTCGCCAATCGGCAGAGTCGCCATAACTTTGCCTGTATCCGCATTTACGACTGCCATCATCTTATTATCGCAGCCAACGAACAACCGGCGGTGCTTGCGATCCATGGACAAGCCGGAAGGCGATTCGCAAGGCGCGAGCGGCCACTTCGCTTTAACCAAAAGCTTATCGGGATCGATCGCGACCAATTCGTTCTTGTCTTCGATGTTGACGAACACTTCCCCTTTGCCGTCGCTGGCGGCGAACTCCGGTTTGCCGTCAAGCCTGATCGTGCCCAGCACCGCTCCTTTTTCCGCATCCACGGCGGTCGCGTCCTGGCTTTTTCCGTTAAATGTGAAAACCCGTTTCGTCGACGGGTCGTAGAGAATGGCGTCGGGATTTTCGCCCACTTTTACTTTGCCGGTGGTGGCAAGCGTTTTCAAATCGAAAATGGTGACCGTACCCTCGCGGCCATTGCTGACAAATCCGCGGTCTAAATCCGTTGCCAGAGCGATGCCGTGGACTCCGGGCGTTTCCGCAATATCGCCCACTTTCTTTCCGGAATCCAGGTCCAGGACTATAACGTGAGTGGCGCGCGAAATAAACAGTCTGCGGGTGGCCGCATCTGCGGTTAGGTAATCCCAGCCTCCGTCGCCGCCGATCTTGTAAGTTTGTATGACTTTATATCCCGGATTCTCCGCTGCCGGAGCGGCAGCGGTCCCAAGAGCGACCAGCGCCAGAACGGATGTTGTGCGGAACCAAGAACGCAAAGCATTTCCTTGCTTGAACATGCCTTCTCCTAATCGGTGAGCCCGCGAGCATCAATTTGACGTCAAGAACGCCTGCGCTCAGCCCGGCATCCAAAGTCGTTGGGCGTCCCGGATGTAACTTTATCCTACTATTTTGATCATTCTGATGCGAAGGTCGGTCTAACACAAATCTCCGGCGCTACAAAAAACTTTAGCATTGGGGAATTGAAGCGGTTCAGAACGAAAATGTAATTGATTCTTGCGGCAAAATCGTCGCGATACGCGTCTAAGATTTATTAGCATCCAAGCCTGTGCTCGTCGTACTCTCTTCTTCACTGCATGTGCGCCACGAAAACGATTTCCGCTTCCATCCAGTCGGTAGTTTCGGAGTTGCTGGCTGAACTCCATGCCAGCAGCGGATGCGAACGGATTGGCCTTGCACCACCGGATTTCGCCGCGATTTTATGCGAAGTGGCGGTGAAGTATCTGCCAGCTGCGAGTAGCGCCGCTGAAACGCGCAATTTCCTTTTGAGCTTGCGGGTGGAAGAACTGGCTCTGGCCAGAGCCTGCGCGGCCGGTCACAACACGGCATGGGAAATATTCCTCACCCGCTACCGCGAAAAGCTGTATCAAGCGGCGCTTCGCATTGCACGCGAAGACTCGGCGGCACGCGACCTTGCCGATAGCCTATATGCGGAGCTGTACGGGACCACCACTCGAGACGGTAAACGCTTCTCCAAATTAGCATCATTCACCGGACGAGGGTCTTTGGAAGGTTGGCTTCGTACGGTGCTGGCCCAGGAATTCGTCAATCGCTATCGTCGTACCAAACGAATGGTTAGTCTCGACGAAGAAGGGGAGGAGGGATCCCAATTCCCCGCACCGGAGCCCGAACCACTTCCATCCTCGGATTCGCGCCTTGAGCTTGCCACCGACGCTGGTTTAGCTCAGCTTTCGAGCGAAGACCGGATGGTTCTGGCCACCTACTATCTGGACGGACGGACGCTCGCCGAGATAGCGCGAATCCTTGGCGTACATGAATCCACGATCAGCCGAAAGGTGGATAAGTTGGCCAAATCCTTGCGAAAGAGGATCTTGGCCCACTTGATTCAGCAGGGAATGAGCCGGCGTCAAGCGGAAGAGGCTATGGAAAGCGACGTCCGGGACCTGCAATTGGACATTCGTCGTAGTTTGTCGCAAGAATCACCGGGAAAAGCGTTCTCCGATCATAGAGTCGAAAAGGTAAAGGAAACCCATAAGTGAAGGCCGCAAGCCGGGTTGAGTCTGAGAGCTGGCCAAAGTGATAGAAAGCGGAATGGCGGAAGTAAAATTCGATGGATAGCTTCGACAAATTCGTGGGTAGCCGTTTTCGGAGAATGACTGAAACGACCGGGCACCCCGAGCCCAATGTTCTTACGGCTTTCACCGAACAGTTGCTCGGAGAGCGTGAGCGGCGATCCGTGATCGACCACCTCGCCTTCTGTGCGGATTGCAGAGAAGTTGTCGTGCTGGCGATGCCTGATCCGGAGATACAAAGTCTTTCAACTTCTGTAGGCAAAGCTGGCACGGTCGGGGCTGGTTGGCTTCATTGGCCATCGGTTCGCTGGGCAGCTCTGGCGGCAGCACTGCTCGTCGTTACCACCGTCGGAATTCAATACGGCCGTCATTCCTTGCACCGTGATCGGATTTCGCCCTTGGCGGAAACGATTGCCCCAGCGCAGGGTACGTTACCTCAAGAATCGCCGGTCCAGCCATCGACTGCGATGAAGGCGCAGTCGTCGCTGCCACAGTCGGTGAGGGGTCAGTCTAGTGATGTCGTTGCCAGTGCGCCAACCCACCAACAGCTTCGGCGGCATTTTCCATTACGCGAAACTCCGAAACCGACGACGGTCGTCGGCGACTCTTCATTGGTGGCTATGAACCACGCACAGCCGAAACCGGGCAGCGAGGATAATTCTGACATTGTTAAGGCCAAAGCCCCAGTATCTTCGGTTGGGTCTGGGGTTGGGTCTGGTCCGCAAGTGTCCTCGCCCGCTCTTCCCCTGCAAACTTCTCCGAGCATGATGCTGCGGGCATCACCGCGCTGGACCGTTACGGCGGCTGGCAAGTTGCAGCGATCTTTTGATGGAGGCAACACTTGGGAGACGATTGAGCCGAAGGTTCTCGAGATTGGAGCCTCTGACCCCAGAGCCTCCAACGCCAACTTAAATTCCGGTTCGGCAGGCTCATCGCAGAGTTCGAGTGCTACGTTCCGGACAGTGTCGGCCGTTGGGCCTGAAGTGTGGGCTGGCGGTTCGGCGGGAGCGCTCTACCATAGCGCCGATGGCGGGATTCACTGGGCTCGCGTGTCGCCTTCCGACGGCGAGGCCGTACTCACCAGCGACATCACGACTATCAAGTTCCCGGACCCCCAGCATGGGACAATCTCCACGGTGAATGCCGATCTCTGGTCCACATCCGACGCAGGACAGACGTGGAAGAAACAGCAGTAATTACGCGGCTTTCCGTGATTACCATAGTGACGTTTACAAGAAAAACGGCAAATCCTACTATCCAGAAGTGGTTTGGCAGTTCTGGGGGAGGGCTGCCGAGGCGTCTTGGACTGAATAGTCCGAGGCGCTTTTTTTTGTCGGCTGAATCGGATTTGACCTGAAGGTGAACGATTTGTTTTTGCGATCCGATTGGAGTCCCTTCCCATCGCATATCCCGTGACCAGCCGTTTTGCGACTTCCGCACACCGACCGGCATCAAAGTGAAGTGAGATAATACATAAGCCCAATTGGGTGAGCACTTATTCTGATTTAGATCGCCGGAACCGGCACGATAGCTCGATGGAGCGTCCGCCGACAGCGCGGCGTTACGACGAGGAGAAAAGCAAATGGCAGGAAATGGAATTGTCGAAGTTACTGACGCTAACTTCGACCAGGATGTTTTGAAATCGGATACGCCCGTACTGGTGGACTTTTGGGCAACATGGTGTGGCCCTTGCCGCGCCCTCGCCCCGATTGTGGATGAGCTGGCCAAGGACTATCAGGGCAAGCTGAAAGTCGGCAAGATGGATGTCGACGCCAACAGCTCTACGCCGATGCGCTACAAAGTCACCGGTATTCCCACGTTGCTGATCTTCAAAGGCGGACAAGTGGTTGAGCAACTTGTGGGCTATCGGCCGAAAGATGCGCTCGCGCAAGCAATCGACAAGCACGTCGGGTAAGCACTTTCCAATAACTGATAACAAACGCACGCTGACTCGAATGAGTAGCGTGCGTTTTATCTTCATACCCTAAAATTGGGAGGACGATTGCCTCACGGTGTTTCCGGCAGAGCATACTCGAAATCGTAAGAGTGCTTTCCGGCGTCGATCTTTATGGAAAATGTTCCTGTAATTCCGGTGAGCTGGCCCGTGCCGGAATCGGGCACAACCGTGACACTCAATTGCGGTCTGCCTCGTGTCATCGTCCCACTATGTTGCAGAACGAAACTGCCCGCGTGACCCTTCAGCGTGCCCGTGACCCGCTCCATCGCGACGTATCCCCCGGAACCCTTGACCACGGTGGGCGCCGAGGAAAGCATGTATCCCTTGCTGGTTCCTTCCAGATCGCCGTGAAACTGCTTGTCGATCGACATTCTTCCCAATGTCGCATCGGCGCCATCCTCGGCCGCTTGTGGGGTCAGCTTCACTTCAAACGTCCCACTTGCATGACCCGTCATAACCTTCTCCTTCGCGGGGGGCGCCTGCGACGCTGCCTGGTTTTGTACGCCTTCGTAAGCTGCCAGCGCCAACATTAGGCAACTTGTGGCGAGCAATCGAACTCGGAAGCGACTCATGATTCCCATTTCAATGCCTGTCTTCGCTGTCGTGTGACTTAGAAGTTGGTATTCGGAACGTTCTTCAGTACTTCCTGAGCACCCCAATCACCCGCCCCTGCACTTCCACCGACGCCGCCGGAACAAGAATGGGCTTCATGGTCGCGTTTGAGGGCTGCAGCCTGATGTTGTCGCCTTCCCGGTAGAAACGCTTCAAGGTTGCGTCGCTCTGGTCAACGAGTGCGACCACGATGTCTCCGTTGTGCGCGGTTTTCAGCTTCTCTACCAGCACGTAATCGCCGTCGAGGATAGCCTCATCCTGCATGGAATCGCCGCGTACCTCGAGAACGAATACTTCCTTCGAGCGGACGAAGTCGGCAAGGGAGATCGTCTCGTTGGTTTGCATGGCTTCGATCGGCTGGCCGGCTGCGATGCGCCCGAGTAAGGGCAGCACGAGACCAGTATTCACGCTCATAGCCTGCTTAAGCCGCCCTTTGGGGGGCAGCAGATCTATCGACCGGCTGCGGTTGTAGTCGCGCGTGAGCAATCCCTTTTTTTCCAGGTTCGTGATGTGCTTATGCACGGTGGCTAGAGACGTCAATTCAAGTCCCGTGCCGATTTCCTCGAAAGACGGAGAATAACCGTGCTCCGCCACAAATCGGGAGATGAAGTCATAGACTTCGCGTTGCCTTCGCGTGATCGCCATGCCGCCATTGTTGGCGAATATAAGGCGAAATGTCAAGCGGAAAACGATTGTACGCTGAGGGCAGTTGGAAAAGGGAGTGGAAAATATCGAGAGCGTCGCCGGCTCAAAAGGCGGTGCTAAGAAATCCGGGTCCCGCAAATCAGAAGGAGTGTTAGACAAGGTGAAGAAACTGGCCTAACGACCTAAATTCTTATCAACATGGGCGTGACGCTGGTCTACGAGGCGCACGCCCGTTTTTTGTTTTAGTTCGAAAAGCACCCAGATCCTGCCCTGCAAAGACATCCGAAACTTCCTCGAGACTCGTAACTCTAATAGAAGTACGGTATGGCAAGATAGAGTCGTAGGAGGATCGGCATGGCGAAGGCTTCAACGCGTTTAGTAGCAATGATGTTTACAGTTCTGGCGGCTGCGGTGGCGTGCCGCGCGGGCAGTGGTACGGCGGTACCGCCTCCCTCGGCGGATGAGACGGCGGCAAGCGCTCCAGCAAAGGAGACTGCGGTAGTCGCAGGGGGATGTTTCTGGGGCGTCCAGGCGGTGTTTCAGCATGTGAAGGGCGTGATCAGTGCAACTTCGGGCTACGCGGGCGGTTCAGTAAAGAATCCAGACTACGAAACAGTCAGCAGCGGCCAAACGGGCCACGCGGAATCGGTCCAAGTTGTTTATGATCCGTCCAAAGTGACGTATGGGCAGTTGTTGCGGGTGTTTTTCTCGGTCGCTCTCGACCCCACGGAAGTGAACCGGCAGGGACCGGATTCTGGCACGCAGTATCGTTCAGTGATCTTTTTTGGCAACGATGAGCAGAAGCGAATTGCCGAGGCGTATATTGCGCAGTTGGACGCTGCGAAAATCTTCCGCAAGCCAATCGCCACGCAGGTAGTGCCGCTGAAGGCGTTCTATATGGCGGAAAGCTATCACCAGAATTATGCGACCTTGCATCCGGATAACCCCTACATCGTTTATAACGATGCGCCGAAGGTTGCGAGCTTGCGCAAGGAGTTTCCAGACCTTTATAGCGGAAAGTGATGCGGTTCTGAGGTTTGCGCGAGTTTTTCGGGGAACCTGGAAAGTAAGTTCAGAACTAGTTTGGAGGAAATATGTTTGAATCAGACGGCAACGAGGGTGAAGTAAATTTGGGACGGCGATTGTTTATATCGGGAGTGGGCGCGGCGGTGGGAGGAGCGGCATTATTTTCGCTGCGACGGCCTTCGATGGTGGTGGAAGCGGCGAAGATGCTGCCGGCGGAAGTGACGGTGGTGCAATTCACCGATGCGGGCAAGCGGCTCGCCTCGGTCAAAATTGCGCGTGTGGTGAAGTCGGACGACGAGTGGAAGAAACAGTTGGGATCCGGAGTGTATGAGATTACGCGGCGCGCGGATACGGAGATGCCATTTAGCGGAAAGCTGCTAAATGTTCACGACAATGGCGTTTTCCGTTGTATCTGCTGTGACAACGCGCTTTTCAGTTCGTCGACTAAGTTCGATTCCGGAACCGGCTGGCCAAGTTTCTGGGCGCCGATTGCGAAGGAGAATGTGCGAGAAATTTCCGACAGCAGCATCGGAATCGAGCGCACAGCAGTATCGTGCACCGAATGTGACGCACACCTCGGTCATGTGTTTAACGATGGTCCAAAACCAACTGGATTGCGCTATTGCATGAATTCCGCCTCCATGCGCTTTGCGAAGGCAGTGTAAGGCACGAACGATTAACACGATTGAAGCCATTCTTTTCTTGTTTCAAGCCGCGAAGGGGTGGTTAAGGGTTCTAGTGGTTGTTGCCGTCCTGGTCCGCCTCGCCGACGCTCTTGAGTGTCACGGTATCCGAAGGCTGCGAACTGCTCGGCTGCGACTGCGATTTGGCCGTGGACACGGGCTTTACGGTTTCATTCGAATAGGTGGCATTTGCGCTGCTGACGGGATTGACCATGAAATACACATCGGCAGAATCCTTAGAGGCTTTAGGGGATGCGATTATCTTTCGCTTAAGCACGCGAAACCCAGACACGCGAATGTTCGCGATCACTCGAGCACGCTATCGTCCAGCTTTTTTCTACCCCAATCCGCCGCTGCCTGAACAAACGCCAAAACTACAGGGTGCGGTTTTTGTTCAGTCGAGGAAAGCTGCGGCTGGAAAAGAGTGGCGATAAAGAAGCGGTGCGCGGGCGATTCAATGGCGCGAATCTCACCCTTCATTCCACGGGCGACCACTGGGAATCCCGCCTCCATGGTCGCCCACTCGTATTCAGGATTAACTTCAAAATTACAGAAGAATTCTTCGGTGACAACTTCAACCTTCTTTCCGTAAAACGATTGCAGATAGGACCCAGGCCGGAGACGAATTTCAGGCACAGTCCCAGACAACTTTGGAGCATCTCCCAATTTCCCCGGCACGGCGCAGGCCACTGGATGGATGATGATGTTTTTGGATCCCGAATTATTTTCGGCGCTGTCGGCGTCTGTGATATCGAGTACGTTGCGCGCGAATTCAATGAGGGCATACTGAAAGCCTCCACAAGTTCCCAGGAACGGCCAGTCGCGGCGGCGGGCAAACTCAATGCCCTTAAGCATGCCATCAAAGCTTTTGTAGGGACTTCCGGGCGAAGCCCAGAGGCCATCGAAACCCTCCAACATCGTTTCGGCGTCGGGGGTCGCGAGAGAGGATGTTGGAATCCACTCGGAGTGAACCGTGAAGTCTAGCTTTCGGGCCGCGTGCTGCAAAGAGTTGACAGTGGCGGGGTGAGAAGGAAAAGACGGATTGAAGTCGCCGAGAATTGCGATGCGAACCGCATTACTCACGCGAGCATTGTACTAGAGGTGCGGATGTCTGAGAGGTCAGGTTAGTTCGTGTGCGCGACGGCGAGTAGGCCATATAAACAAAGCAACGCGAGGGCTGGACCGCCCCAGATCATCAGCGCGCACTTCCAGCCTAATGACGTTGCGAGTTCGCGTTGACTGCGCCATGAGATTAGGAAGGTTGGATTATTAGCGCCTTTCGTCAGAACAACCGGCGGATGCGTTTCGAAGCCTTCGTTGGAACCCATTGCAACCGAAGAGTGGTCTGGATTGTCCACCCCTGCTGCCCCGTCAGCGCCAGCTGCGGCCCAAGCGGCTGGATTACGAATTCCGGCCTTCATCAAAGCCGCCGCAACCTTTTCCTGCTGCGTCATCTCGGCGACCAAGGTTGGGCCATTGTTGGTTGAAAGGCGGATCAGTTCAGGATTTTCCGTAGCGGGCGAATGCATTGCGGAGGGTCCGTCGTAAGGCAGGCAATCGCTCGGCCGATGTTTACTTAATCCTCCGAACAGCCTCTGCGCAACCGACAGCTCTTCCTCGGCTGGCACGTCGTCATTATTGCTTCGCGCCAGCAAGTTCGGTGCAACCCAGTTCTCCCAAAGCGATTTGCCGAACGTCAACGTGTTGTATTCCTCATCGTGAATGGGCTGCGGAGCGAGTTCAAGGTCAGGGTTGTCGCCGAGGGTTCCTAATATAAAGAGCGCATTCTTTGGCTTGATGCAGAACTCTTCAACTTTTATTTTGTTGGTGGTATTGACGCCGTGCCGAGATAAAAGGACGCGCACATTGTCCGGTACTTCGTCTCTTATCGTGAAGAATGAGTCGCAGAATTCCCGATGGAAATCGCAATGCAGGTCGAGCTCGGCACCACGCGGGTCGACCATGACTTTGCCGGTATTGTCATCGAGAAAGAAAGGAACGTGCATGGATTCAGCCGCCACTTTGACCCATTGCTTGCTCCTGCCGCATTGCTTCAATTCCCACACCAGTGTGCGGTGGTAATAGCAAACTCTCGAAGTGACGGGCGCAACCACGGTATACGGCCCGACGGCGAGGCCGCTGACTTCGACCATGCCCATGGAAGCGCTGCGGATTTTCGAGACGGGTGTATCCAAGATGAGTTGCCGCCGCTGCAAGAGACGGAAACCCCGGTAGAAAGCGTAGATTCCCAGCCCGATTCCAACTGTACATCCGGCGATAGAACGGCTGGCATCGGTAGCGAGGAACAGTAGAGTGAGTAGGATCACTTTTCAAGAGTCTGTTGTATGAGTGTGAGGGCCATTCAAGGCTAAAGGAGTTGGTTAACGGCAGGCAGCAGAAAAGCGGTAGATGCGCTTACGTCGGTAACGAGCTCAAGAAGTTTTCCGCCTGCGCATCAGGAAAAGATACGCCGTGGTGAGCAATAGAAAGAGTACGAGTCCCCCGACCGCATTCACACGTGCGGAGCAAAGCGTCTGTACAATGGCGGCCACCACCAGGACGAATCCAATGATCGATCCCCACATTCCCACCGGGGATCGCATCGGCAGCGCGGTGACTTGTTCGGGACTGAGACGTGCGCGAAAGCTGATATGAGCCGCCAGCGAGACTGCCCAAGAGAGAATGAGCCCAGAGAATGCGGCTCCCATGATGTACAGGAAAGCTTGTTTTGGCGCCCAATTCTCGATGATGAGCGCAGTGACGATCCCATAGGAGGAGACAAACAAAGCGATTCGCGGGGATCCTGCGGCATTCAGTTCGCCAACTCTTTTCGGTGCCCATCCGGTACGGCCCATGGAGAAGAGCAGGCGGGAGGCAACGTAGAGTTTGGCGTTAGCCCCGGATAATGCGGCAGTGAGAACCACAAAATTCATGAAGAACGCCGCAGCAGGAATTCGGGCAAAGCGGAACACGCTGACGAATGGACTTTCCCCAACGCCAGCGTGGTTCCATGGCATCACTCCTGCAAGCACTACGATGGCCCCAAGGTAAAGTCCAGCGAGCAGAAAGAACGTGAGACGTGCAGCCCGCGGGATTTCCCCGACGAAACGAGTTTCGCCCGTAGTAACGGCCAGCATTTCAATGCCGCCAAAGGCATAAATCGCAAGGAAGACCGCCACGAGTGGCGCGACTGTGCCCTTAGGAAAAAATCCACCCTGTGTTGTGTACTGCTGCGGCACATGTCCGCTCGATAAGAGAGCAGCGCCCGCCAGGATGAAGGCGGCGATGGTCGCCAACTTGATCATGGCGAACCAGAATTCGAAACGCCCGAACGACCCAACGCTGCGGAGGTTAACGAGCAAAAGCAAGGCGGAAAAGATCGCCACCCAGATCTCTCCGGGCACCGCAGGAAGCCAGTAGCTCATGTAGGTCGCCGAGGCAACAAGTTCGGCGCCGATGGAGAAGGCAATCGAAGCCCAGTAACCCGCTCGGCATAAGAATCCGAGATACGGGTTGAGGTAGAGCTCGCCGTAGACGCCAAACGATCCGGCAGCGGGATGAACGCTGGCCAATTCTCCCAGAGCCATCGCCACTGTGTATGCGATGAAAGCGGCGATGATGTAGCTAATGATCACGCTGGGGCCAGCAATTTCAAGTGCGGCCGCCGAGCCGAGCAGAAGACCGGTTCCGATGGAACCGCCTACAGCCACCATGGTCATTTGACCGACGGTAAGTTGATGGAGGAGACCTTCTTCTTCAGGAGACTCTTTGTGAACCGTTTCTCGTGCCATGGATTGATAGGAGGTGCCGGAAGGCATTCGGCACGATAACAAATCGGCATCGCTTCTCCAAAAGTCATAGCTTTTTGGTTCATTTCGCTTATGGGAAGGCAGTTCTGGTGACTTTCGTAATCGCATGCAGTCCCTTGCGGATTGCTGGCACTGTGGGTCGCTCCTAGAATCGAAGGAGCGGTAGTCTGCCCATAACCATCCATGGCTGAGATCACATCACGAGCGGACCGAACTGAACTGGCACGCCGCGTGGAGCGCGCCGGAAAACTTCTTCAGAAGGGCAAAGCTGCCGAAGCCCTGGAAGAATATCTGCTACTCCTGCGTGACGACCCAGGCAACGATAAGATCCGGGAACTAAGCGCCGATTTGTGCCTGTCACAAAATCGAGGGCAGGATGCCATTCGGTTACTCGGCGATCTGTTTGAACGCCAGGTTGGCGCCGGGGACGCCACTCGCGCCAGCCTGACTTACAAGAAGCTGGCACGACATGGCAACCCAACCTGGGAACAGAAATTTCGCTTCGGACAGTTGCTCGAAGGATCCAATAAAAAGTTAGCCATTGGCACGTACGAATCCGCATTGGCCGACTTGGCGAAACAGGAAAACAAGAAAGATACGCTGCTGATTCTGAAACGAATCGTTGCCTTTGAACCAACATTGCCGAATCTCCAGCGTATCGCTGAACTTTCTTCGGAAATGCGAGACAGCATAGCCGCAGCGGGGGCATTCAAGCGCCTGGCGCAGGTCACGGCGGAAGATGGGGGAGATCCGGCACATTGGTATGAACGTGCGTATCAGGAAGATTCTTCCGATGGAGAGATTGCGCTGGCCTACGGGAAAAGCCTGCTAGAACAAGGTCAGATCGGCGCTGCCATCTTTATCTTGGAACCACAAGTGAACGCGGGAAGCCCTTCGCCAGGGCTGCGCGACATTTATGCGGAGGCTTTGCTGGCGGCGGGACGGTATGCCGATGCGGAACCATTAGTCTGGCAGCTCTTCGAGCAAAATCCAAATCGCATGTCGCAAGTAACGGCGTTGATTGGGCAGTTGGTGGATAGCGGCCAGGATGAGGCGGGCGTCGCGTTGGCCCGCAGATTAGGCCAATTCCAAGCCAAGCGTGGTGAGCGGCGTCAATTCATGGGCGTCATGCAAGAGATTGCCGCAACCCGGAAATCATCGTCGGGGATGTTGGAGTTCTTAAGCGAATTATTTAACGCGTGTAACCGCGAGGGCGATTACTGCCAGACTCTGCTGAAGCTTTTTGACGTTTACTGCCACACCGGAAATTTTGTCAAAGCAGCTGAAGTTCTAGAGCGGGCGGCGGAAGTTGACCCATACGAAGCCGGCCATACCAAACGGCTGGAAATGCTAAAGGGAAAAATCGACCAGAATAAGTTCAATGCGATCGCCTCCCGATTCACTCCGGTAGGTGCGGTGGCACCGGAATCCGCGGAGGAGAGCGAGGCCACGCTCGGGGCATCTACACTACAGGACTTGATGTTACAGGCGGAAATTCTGGTGCAGTACGGCATGCGGAATAAGGCTGTCGAGCGGCTGCAACGGATTCAGGAATTATTTCCGCGCGAAGAAGAGCGAAACGAAGATTTGCAACGCCTTTATCTATCCGCCGGCATAAGTCCAAGTTCCGGAGCGGCGGCGCTGTCCGCTGCTGCTATGGTGCCTTCGGCGGCGACTGTAACTTCGAATTCACCCACGGCGGGGCCGATCGCTGATCCGGCGTCGGAAATGCGCAATGTAACGAAAGTAGCGGAAATCACGCGCAAGCTCTACCACCAGACAAGCGCTGCTGCGGTGCTGACAGCGGCCGTCACTGAGATTGGCGGGCATTGGGACGTTTCACGGTGTGTAGCGGCAATGCGAACCCCTGGTTCGTCCCCAACCGCAGTGCAGGAGTTTTGCGGTAAGGAAGTGAAGGCGGGTAGCACCGCCGCTTTAAAAGAGGTAATGTGCGCTCTTCACGATTTGTGTTTGTTTACGTCATCGAGCGAGCCGGTCGTAATTGCGAATGCGCAAAAAGCCGGAGAGCTCGAAGGAGTTCGCAATTCGCTGGTTGAGTTGGGGGCTACGGCGGTGATGGCTCTTCCGCTGAGTAACGGCGAGGACTCGGTTGGGGTTCTGGCACTTTTGCATAACAAGACTCGAGTCTGGCCGCAGACAGATGCGGTAATGCTCAAGACGCTGGCGGATCAGATGGTGATCGCCTTGAATAATGCCGGTTTGCGCAGGCTGGTGAAGAATCTTTCCGTCACCGATGAGAAATCGGGACTGTTGAAGCGTGGATCTTATCTTGATTTGCTATTGGCCGAGAGCAAACGCGCAGTGCAAAATTCCGCGCCGCTTTCCGTACTGTTGTTGCAGTTTGGACGGAGCGCCGCGCTACTCAAGGAGCACGGCGAGGCTGCGATCGAAGCTGTGATGGAGAAGATTGGTCAACAGTTCGCAGCCAACATCCGGACCAATGATCTGGCATTTCGCTATGACACCACTACGATCGCGATCATCCTCGGGGATACGGCCGAGAAAGAAGGGCTGATGGCGGTCGAGAAGTTGCGCAGAACAATCGCCGGGGTACGACTGCCCGCGAAAGAAGGCTCCGAAAAAGGTCCGGCGATGGAGTTCTCTGCTGGAATGGCGGAAGCAGTGGTTCAGGAGAATTATGATCCGCTGGACATTGTGACGGAAGTGATCAATCGCGCAGAATTCGCGCTGGCGAGTTCGATGGCGCAAGGGCCCGGCAAGATTGTGGCGCTGAAAGCTGCGATGGCTGCAGTAGCCGTGGCGTAGTAGGGACTGCCTGGTTTTAGTGGCGTAGGTTTCACCTCCGACTTCCTCACAACTCGGGCGATAGAAGGGTTTTCTTCGCGATTCGGACAAGTTGCATCCTTTCATGTGGTCGAAGCGCGGGTGTAGTCAAAGCTCGCCACCCGCTGCTACACTAACCAGTTTGACTGCCAAATTTGATTCGCTCTGAGGGCGGGGTCCGCAAGGAAATCATGTTGAAACCAGGGGATATTGCGATTGTCAGTGGGGCTCGAACGCCTTTTGGGCGGTACTGCGGGAAGCTGAAGGATTTTTCCGCGCAGGAATTGGGAGCGGTTGCGGCCAAGGGCGCGATTGAGCGGTCGGGAATCGATGCCAAGGAATTCGATCACGCGGTGTTTGGCAACGCGCAGCAGACTTCGGGTGATGCGCTCTATGGTGCGCGGCATGTAGGCTTGCGGGCCGGGCTACCGATTGAGACTCCGGGGCTGACTGTGAACCGGCTGTGCGGGTCGGGAATGCAGTCGATCGTTAGCGGCGCGCAGATGATTCAGTTGGATGAAGCGAAGATTGTTCTCGCGGGCGGGATGGAGGCGATGTCGCAGGCTCCATTTGTGATTCGCGGGCGCGACGGATTTACTTTGTCGCCGGGCGGTAAGTTGGAAGATTCGCTGATGGTGGCGTTGCTGGATAGTTATTGTGGGCTGTACATGGCGAACACGGCGGAGTTGTACGGCGAGCAGCAGGGCATTACGCGACAGCACCAGGATGAATTCGCGTTGCGCTCGCAGAAATGCGCCGACGAAGCTTACAAAGCCGGACGAATCCAGGAAGAGTTGGTCCCGGTGCCGCTGAGAAATCATAAGGGCGAGGCGAGCGGCGAGTCTCTGACGGAAGACGATCACCGGCGTCCTCAGACTACGATGGAAGGGTTGGCGAAGCTGAAAGCCGCATTCGGAAGAAACGGCACTGTGACCGCCGGGAACGCGAGCGGTATTGTTGACGGCGGTGCAGCCGTGGTGTTGATGTCGCTGGAAGAAGCCCGTAAGCGGAGCATTCAGCCTCTGGGACGGATTGTGAGCTGGGGGATTGCCGGAGTCGAGCCCAAGCTGATGGGGCGCGGTCCGGTGCCGGCGACGAAGGTGGCGCTGCAGAAGGCTGGGCTGTCACTGGATTACATCGATTTGATTGAAGTGAATGAGGCGTTCGCTGCGCAGTACTTGGCAGTTGAGAAGGAATTGGGTCTAGACCGCGAGAAGGTGAATGTGAATGGCGGAGCGATCGCGCTGGGGCATCCGCTGGGGGCGACCGGGACGCGGCTAGTGATCACGCTGCTGTATGAATTGCGGCGGCGGAAGAAGAAGTACGGGCTGGCGACGGCTTGCATCGGCGGCGGGCAGGGGATTGCGATGATTGTGGAGAGCTTGAACTGAGGCCTGATTGTTCCTTCATGTCGGTCCTTTGAGCAGGTGAAATGGGCACAGCCGGAAATAATGTTGTTCAGAGTGTCATTAGCTTCTTTGGCGTGTGTGGCGTGTACGCGTTTGTATTTTGGCGAATGGCGAGGCGGAGAAAAAGTAAAGTCATTGCATTCGGAGGCCTTGCATTAGGGTGTTTCTTCGTCATGGCGGTGGCATCGAGAGTGTCTAATACTGTCCCCTTTTGGGCAGTGGCGGCGCTGTATCTACTATTCTTTCTTCTGATTTGTTTGATGATATTTTTCCTAGGTCGTCAGGGGTATGTCGCCCTTCGGCTTAGAACGCGGCGGCAGGAGCAAAGATAATCGCTGTAGAAATCAAGAAAGTTGGCGTTGTGGGTTGACGGGTTCTGGCATTGCGCAGGTTTGCGCGAAGGCCTTTTAAAGCATAATCAAATCGTCATACTGCACTATAAGACAAGTACTTCGTCACCTCGGGCGCGAAGGGCCCGGTCGAAGGTGACGAATTTCAAGCCTGAGGCGGCTGCGAAGGCGAGAAGGTAGGCGTCGGCCCAAAGCTTGGGGGATCGGCTCGAAATCTTCGAACGCGAACGGAATTCCTTTTCGAGATGGTCGGGCTCGGGCAGAAAGGCGATGCGTGGGTCGGCCCAAACGCGGTCCCACAAGGCCCAGGCTTCGGGCATGGTTTTGGTTTCTCTTGCCATGACCGATTCAGTGGTGAGCAAGCGGAGGACGGTGAGCTGAGTGAAACGGCAGAAGAAGAATTGTTGCTCCGCAGCTTCTGCAAACCAGGAGAGAGCCTTTTCGGAATGAATGTGGCGGTTCCAAATCAGAGCCAGCCAAACGTTAGAATCAAGGAAATTCAACGTGTTCATACATTTGTTCGTTGGTGAGATCGACCTTGGGACCGTGAGAGACGATGAGCGGGAATTGCACTCGTTTCTGGCGCGGCCGCCGCGCTTGAAGAAGGACGCTGTGAACGCCGGCGAGAACCAGTTCGCGCACCGAGCGCCCATTTGCGGCCGCCTGCGCTTTGAGCCTGCGGTAGAGCGGCGCGGGGATATCGACCGTAGTGCGAATGCTCTCCTGCGTCATATAGGGTTATTATCCCATATGTGCCATAAATATGGAACCAAGCCTTTTTTTGTCCTGCCACGGCTATAAAAAAGTCGGGCGTGCGAAGAATCCGAACTAAACTTTAGCGAGAGGCGTAATGGAAATCAAAAAAGTTGGCGTACTCGGTTGTGGTTTGATGGGTTCCGGAATCGCACAAGTTTGCGCTACGGCCGGATTCGACGTGACTGTCCTCGAAGTCGAGCAGAAATATCTCGACAAAGGATTTGCCGGGATCGAGAAATCTTTGGCGAAGTTTGCCGAGCGACCAGTCGAGAAGGGCGGCATCACGGCGGAGCAGAAAGACGCGATCCGCGCGCGGCTGAAGGGGACTACGAACAAATCCGATCTTGCCGATTGCGACATCGTCGTCGAGGCCATCATCGAGAATGTGGAAGAGAAGAAAAAGATGTACGCGTCGCTCGATGGCATCGTGAAGAAAGATGCGATCTTCGCATCGAATACGTCTTCGATTTCGGTGACCGAGTTGTTGACTTCGGTGAAGCGGCCGGAGCGCTTCATCGGCTTGCATTTCTTTAATCCCGTCCCGCTGATGAAGTTGGTGGAAGTTGTCCGCACGATCGCCACTGCCGAAGACGTTTACCAGACGGCGTATGAGTTCGGAAAAAAGCTGGGCAAGGTTCCGGTGCGCACGTCGGACAAGACGGGGTTCATCGTAAACCGGCTGCTGGTGCCGTATTTGCTCGATGCGGTTCGAGCGTATGAAGAAGGCGTTGGGTCGATCGAAGATATCGACAACGCGATGAAGCTTGGCTGCGGCTACCCCATGGGGCCGTTTATTCTTCTGGATTTTGTTGGCCTCGATACGACTTATTACATTACGCACGTGATGTATGACGAGTTCAAGGAGCGTCGATTCGCGTCGCCTCCGCTCCTGAAGCGGCTAGTAATGGCGGGGTGGTACGGTCGCAAGAGTGGTAAAGGGTTCTACGATTATTCTGATCCGAATAACCCAAAGGCGAATAAACTCTAGGAGCCAAGTTTTAGAGTCTTAAGTTTCGACCGCAGCGTCGAAGCTAAAAACCTGATGGAGAGACGAAGAAAAACCGACCGGTTGCCGGGCGAAGGCAGCGCACAAGATGCGGAAATATATCGCCGCGCCTGGCACAGCTACGTGGCGCGGCGAAATCTCGTCATCGTGTTATTCGTCAGTTTCGTATTTGTGGGTTTTATGTTGGCGCGGCTTAGGCTTGACGAATTGAAAGACTTCTCGATTCTCGTTGGCTGGATCTGCGTATATCTGGCGGGGGCCTGGTGGCTTACGGAATGGAGGTGTCCGCGATGTGGAAAGATATTCGCCAACCGGCTGTGGACGCAGCGCTGCATCAGTTGCGGATTGAGCAAGGAAGACGTGGCAACGGTGATGCGGAGAAAATAAGTTTGTGTCAGTATGGATCTCGGTATGGATCAAGGCCGTCACGCAGGCTGGGAACTTCGCTAAAGCTCGTTTCCTTCGTTCCTAACTCCTCATGTTTTGAGTAAATCCAATCATTAAGGTTCGAATTTATGAACTTCGAAAACATACTGCTCGAAAAGAAAAACTCGATTGCTTACGTCACCGTGAATCGTCCAAAGGTTCTGAACGCACTGAACATGGCGACCATGGAAGAGTTGCGCGCCGCGTTTCATGACATCAAGAATGATACGGCGATTCGCGTGATCATTTTTACCGGCGCGGGTGAGAAGGCATTCATCGCCGGCGCGGACATTGCCGAACTGGCCAAGCAGGACGCGGTTTCCGGCAAGGAGTACACGCACCGCGGGCAGAACGTTTTGAGTTTGATTGAGAATCTGGGCAAGCCGGTGATTGCGTGCATTAATGGATTCTGCCTAGGCGGCGGATGCGAGATTGCGATGGCTTGCACCATGCGCCTGGCGAGCGAGAATGCCAAACTGGGGCAACCAGAAGTGAAGCTCGGAATTATTCCCGGCTATGGCGGCACTCAGCGGTTGCCGCGGCTGGTAGGCAAAGGAATTGCCATGCAACTGGTGCTGGCGGGCGAGATGATCGGCGCGCAAGAAGCGCATCGCATCGGGTTGGTGAATGAGGTGACTGTCGCAGCCGAGCTGATTCCGCGCGCAGAAGCGATTGCGGCCAAGATCATCGCCAATGGCCCGTTGGCGGTGCAATATGCCATGGAGGCCGTGAACAAGGGCATGGAGATGACATTGAGCGAGGGATTATATCTGGAGGCTGTACTGTTCGCCGTGGCCTGCTCGAGTGAAGATAAGAAGGAAGGAACTACGGCGTTTCTTGAGAAGCGAGCCGCAGCGTTCACCGGGAAGTGAATTCCAACTCTCTCGAGCATAGCGGCCGCAGAGGTACACAAATTGAGAACGAACTCACGGAATCGGAGAGCTTCGGGAAAGAAAAGCAGTCGTCACTTTGTTGTAGAGCCTCTTCCCGCGACAGCGATGCCTGCGTTGGAGGGTACCCTAAACGCGGAGGGTATGCGCTTCGCTATCGTAGTTTCACGTTTCAACGCGTTCATTACCGAAAGACTGTTGGCGAGCGCACTCGATGGATTGACGCGCTCGGGTGCGAACAAAACGAATATCCAGCTGGTCCGTGTCCCGGGTGCGTTTGAAATTCCGATTGTGGCGAGGCAGTTCGCCGAGACGAAAAAGTACGACGCGATCATTTGCATCGGTTGCCTGCTGCGCGGCGATACGGCGCATTACGACGTAATCGTGAACGAAGTGACGCGCGGGATTGGGCAGTCGGCGCAGGAAACCGGAGTTCCACATGCATTCGGCGTTCTAACTTGCGAAAACTTGGAGCAAGCCATCGATCGCGCTGGGCTCAAGATGGGGAATAAAGGATTCGAGGCGGCGCTGGCTGCGGTGGAGATGGCGTCGTTGAAAGCAGCTATCAGCTCTCAGCCGTCAGCTCCTAGCAATAAGCAGGTTCCTCGCTCCGCTCGGAATGACAAAGTGGGAGCTCGGAACGAGAAATTCTCGGTGCGCACTAACAAAGCGAAGAAGCGCAAACGCTAGTACATCTCGCAGGACTCATACTCGAAACTCTTCCTGTAGACTAAACAGCAAGCCGCAGTAAGGAGACTGAAAGCTGACGGCTGATCGCTTTCTTATGGGTACTCGCCGTAAATCCCGCGAACTGGTTCTGCAGATGTTGTTCCAGGCCGACATGGGCAAACAGACCGTCGACCACGTTCGGCTCACGTTCTGGGCCGAGCACGCCTCCACGACCGCAGAGGTCCGTGGCTTTGCAGATGACTTGTTTCGCGTGGCGAATGATCGGGCCCCTGAGATCGATAAGCTAATCGAGCGCCACGCGGAACACTGGCGCATGGAGCGCATGGCAGCCGTGGATCGCAACCTGCTGCGTGCGGGAGTTGCGGAGTTCCTGGCTTATCCGGAGACCCCGCGCGCCGTTGTGATTAACGAATCGCTGGAAATTGCCCGGAAATTCTCGAGCCTGGAATCGGTGCAGTTCGTCAACGGCGTGCTCGATAGCGTCGCGAAAGAACTTCAGAAACCGGCATAAACATTTTTCACGATTGCACGACCGGGTGATTGCACGACTTAGCTGCAGCACTTCGATTCCTCAGTTGTGCAACGATATAGCCCCCCGCTCAATCACATCTCTCAAGGTTTCACCGCCACAATATCCAGCGCGCAAGTGTACGACGAATAGCAAAAATCATTCGACGAGTTGGGAAGCTGTGCGAAAGGTATTTCCAACTCATCCAAGCCGGTCTGGGTATTGAGTTCGTGCAACAATCCATCGGTGCCTGCCACGTAAATCAAAGTTCCATCCACGGTCATGTCGGCCGCTACCGGCGCGGGATTGCCGTTGCCTAAGAGCGGAATCGCGCTGACCGATTGGGTGCTAAAGCTGTACACCAGCACACCCTGGTCGCTGGTGATGATGTAGATCTGTGCCGCATCCGGCGAGACAAAAAAGTTGATCGGATGGAACGTTCCGTGTCCGATATTGATATGGGTCGGAGGGAAATACGTTGTCGGCGGGACGTTGTTTGGAGTATGCGCCAGGGTGGTGAGCTGGGGACAAGGTGGGGCGGTGAAAGGACCTTGCGCCGAGTTGGTGGCGATAACGTCGATTCCTGTGGAGTCTACGCCAAAGAAGAAGTCGAGCCCTTGCGGTTCCAGGGTGATCGGAACGATTGCGCTAGCGATCGATACATTTCCCGCGGGAACCATTTTTATAAAAATGGGCGGCGCAGGCAACGGCGGTGGAGGTGGTGTAATCCCTGCCAGCGAAAGGCTGATTGGGGAATTGTCGCATGTGTTATAGGCGGCAAGGTTTGAAGAACTCGTAGATCCCCCAGCCAACAACGCAAAAGATCCGCTGGAGGAAAAGGCCACTGCATCCGTGGGACCGCCAAGGGTGTAGCTTTGCAACCCCTGCAGGGGCGAGTAAACGTACAGTGTATTGCCGCCATTGCCGAGAACAAAAGCCTTGGAATTATCTGGTGAAAACGCCGCCGTGGTCGCGCTGTTGATATTCAAGGCTGTGGTCGTGGCTGCAGCCGTGGTATTTACAACATATACCTGATTCGGCGTGGAAATTGTATCGGAGAAGATTGCCAAATTTCCGCTGGGCGAGATCCCAATCACTTTGCCCGTCACCAGACCAAGTTGAGTGCCCGGCGCGGGCAAAAAGGTGAATGGACTCGTGCTTGAAGATCCTAGATTCGCACTGGTGATAAGCACCGCGCCATACTGGCTGCCAGCGTAAGCCTTGTCCCCCGCAGTATCAAACATCAAAGAATTAGGCGGCGTAGGCATCTGGTTGGGGCTGGCGGCAAGATTCGCGCTGGTTGAAATATCGTACAAAGCGGCGCTGCAGTTAGAGTTGCTGTAACAATCCTGACTGGTGGCAAGAACGCTGGCGGAATTTGTGGAGCCAGTCACCAGTCCGGAAATCGCAGATACCGGGTAGACCGGCTGCGGAATGTAGAGTGAGCCAGCGGGGTAACCGGCGGGATTCAGTGGGAAACCGACGTTGCAACTCGGCGGCGTACATGATGCCGTAATGGTTGCAGCTCCGGGCTGGGTCGTTGAAATCGTGCAGGCTGCCCCCGCGATACAGCCAGTGGTGGCGCTGCCAGCAGTGATCGCCGCGGGCGAAGAGGATGTCCACGTCAACGGCGCGGCTGGCACGATGCATCCTTGAACATCCACTGCGGTGGCAGTAATTGTTTCCGATGTGCCTTTGGTGGTGACGAAGCTGGTCGTGCCAATTTCTTGCGTGCCATTGTTGCCAAGCTGCAGCGCAATGCATTGCACGGGGCAAGTTTCCGCAATGTAAGGCTGGCTAGAAACTCCTGATGCGGATGCGACTACCTGAGTTTGCCCCGGCGTATTCGACGCGACAGTGACTTGGTTTGTAGGGACATTCGTAGCCGAAGAGGTGATGATTGGTGTGATAGTTACCACGTTCGAATCGGCCTGGCTCCAGGTGAAAGGTCCCACCTGCGAAGTGATGTCGTTGCCTTGGCTGTACGCGGTTGCCTGGAATGTTTGTACTTGATTCTGTGACAGACAGTAGTTGGCGGCTGCGGTATTAAATTGAATGTCGCACGCGGCTGGAAGCGCCGTTTGTCCGGGGCACGCCGGCGGAGGCGAGTTTACTGGCGGTACGAGGCTGATCTGAATGTTATCGATTGGCGGATGAACGAATACATAAGTCGGAGGACTGGTGGCGCCTAATGCTGAGGCAACCACCTGAACCACGCCAGAACCGGACGGGGTGCATACGTTGTAATAAGGCGCGTTCCAGCTGCCCGCGCAAGCGAATCCCGCGGGAGAAATATCTAGAATTCCGCTGGGACTGGTTGAAGTTAACGAGTAGGTGAAGGCTGGTGAGACGGTTGCGCCCGATCCATTCTGAGCGCTTGCTGTGAATACAAGCGTGCTCCCCGATTGCAGCGATACGCTGATAGAGGGATTCAGGTTAATTTTGGCGGGGAAAGGGTTGGCGCCAGCTGGCTTGTGTCCACCGCATGCTGGGAGAAGCGAAAATAAAGAAATAATTACTCCGACCAAACTCCATTGAACGAAACGCAACCTTCCCATGCACCCTCTCGTCGGCCCGGCGTTAGTATCCGCCACGCGAGCCGATTATCCTAATCATCCATTGAATGGAAAACTTGTGTAGTGTAGAGGCTTGAAGAAGATTCGGCAAGCAGAGGCGCGTGCCGATTTCCTCAATTGTGCCCCGTTTGCTGTGGGATGCAAAAAAGATGGGTTGACGATGTTTCAACGGAATTGTTATAGTAGGTTGGTTCCGCGAGTTAATCCAAGCTTGTTGTAGGTTATGAGTTCTGCCCGGTAGGTTTGAACTTGTGATTGAGCTTTTGAGAAACCCGTTTCCGGTTTAGTGGTTCCAATCCGGAAACTTCCTCGCTGAAATGTTCCTGCGCTGCCTTTCGCCCTCGGGCTCGTAGCGCCTGTAAATTGGGCGCGACAGTAGTCTGTGAAAGGATATGCAGGACAGAGCTGGCGATACGGAGCACTCCCGTACTTTTGGCCGGGTGCCACCGTCGACAGATCAAATCTAGGTGGGAATTTTATATTTTCTTCCCGCGGGTGTTCTGGCGGGAAGAAGTATGACTGGCGAATGAGTCAGTCAGTCCGGAGCGTGCATTCAAGTCCGGCAAGGGCGGATGATGCTGCGCGCTGCCCGCCAATCTCGGGCGCGCGGTTATTGAGTGGTAAAGGAGCGGCAAAGAGTGCCTACTTTTAATCAGCTGGTGGCGAGTGGACGGAAGCGGCCGCGGTATAAGACGGCAAGCCCGGCATTGCAAGGATGTCCGCAAAAGCGCGGTGTTTGTACTCGCGTGTATACGCAGACGCCGAAGAAGCCGAACTCTGCATTGCGAAAAGTGGCCCGTGTGCGCTTGACCAACGGAATCGAAGTTACGACTTACATTCCCGGCGTTGGCCATAACCTGCAGGAGCACTCGATTGTGCTGATCCGCGGGGGTCGCGTCAAGGATCTGCCGGGCGTGCGTTATCACGTGATTCGCGGCACGCTGGATGCGGTGGGCGTTGCCGGCCGCCAGCAGGGACGTTCGAAATACGGTGCTAAGCGCGCCAAAAAGGGCGGCGATAAGAAGTAGCAAATTTAGGAGCTAGAAGCTGAATGCCTCGTAAAGGACATACACCCAAGCGGACCGTGCCAGCCGATGCCGTTTACGGCTCGAACCTGGTGACGAAGTTCATTAATTCGATGATGTGGCAGGGCAAGCGCTCGACCGCCGAGGGCATCTTTTATGAAGCTCTCACCAAGGTCCAGGAAAAGGGCGGCGATGAGGCTCTGAAGCTATTCACGAAAGCTGTCGAGAACGCGAAGCCCCTGCTGGAAGTCAAGACCCGCCGCGTGGGCGGCGCGAACTATCAGGTTCCGGTGGAAGTGAATGCCGACCGCCGTACGTCGCTTGCGATCCGCTGGCTACTGACTTATGCGCGCGGGCGCGCCGAGCGCGGTATGGTCGACAAGTTGAGCAATGAATTACTGGACGCCGCCAACGGTAAAGGCGCGGCCATCAAGAAGAAGGAAGATGTGCACCGGATGGCGGAGGCCAATAAGGCTTTCGCGCATTACCGGTGGTAGCAGTTTCGCTGAAAGCTGATTATTCGGAGCCCAGAAAGAGTTAAAGAGTCGTGCCTAGAACAGTCCCATTAGAACGCTGCAGAAATATCGGCATCATGGCCCACATCGATGCCGGTAAGACCACTACGACGGAGCGCATCCTGTTTTATACGGGAAAGACGCACCGCATCGGAGAGGTGCACGAAGGTACGGCTGCCATGGACTGGATGGAGCAGGAGCAGGAGCGCGGAATTACGATCACCTCCGCTGCGACGACTTGCACCTGGCGCGATATTCGCATCAATATTATCGATACGCCCGGCCACGTAGATTTTACGGCGGAAGTGGAGCGTTCGCTGCGCGTGCTTGACGGTGCGGTCGCGGTGTTTGACGCAGTGCATGGCGTGCAGCCGCAATCTGAAAAAGTTTGGCGTCAGGCCGATAAGTACGGCGTGCCTCGAATTTGCTTCATCAATAAAATCGACAAGATGGGCGCGGATTTCGAGCATGCCATCGATACCATTCGCAAGCGCCTGAGCGCTAAACCTGTCGCGATTCAGATTCCCATCGGGCAGGAAGATAAGTTCAAGGGCGTTGTGGATCTCATCAATATGAAGGCCATCGTTTGGGAGGACGAGACGATGGGTGCCGAGTACATCACGGAAGAGATCCCCGAAAATCTGAAGAAGAAGGCCGAAGCGTTTCACGCCCAACTGGTCGAGACAGTGGCGGAAAACGACGACGAAATTCTGCACAAGTTTTTAGAGGGCGAAGAGATTTCGGCGGATGAACTCCGCAAGTCGCTGCGCAGGTCGACTATCGCCTTGAAAGTTTTTCCGGTGGTGGTGGGGACGTCATTCAAGAACAAGGGTGTTCAGCCGCTGCTTGACGCGGTCGTCGATTATCTTCCTTCGCCGCTCGATGTGCCGGAAACTCACGGCACGAACCCGGACAACGGAGAAACGATCTACCGCAAGCCCAGTGATAAGGAACCTTTCTCGGCTCTGGCCTTCAAAATCATGGCCGATCCGTTTGTCGGCCAGTTGACGTTTATTCGCGTGTATTCCGGCGTGTTGAAGACCGGCGACTCCGTGCTGAACGTGCGCACGACCAGGGGCGAGCGTATTGGCCGCCTGCTGAAAATGCACGCCAACAAGCGCGAAGAAATCAGCGAGATTCTCGCGGGCGTTATTTGCGCGGCGGTTGGGCTGAAGAACGTTTCCACCGGCGATACGATTTGCAGCGAAGATCATCCCATCGCGCTCGAAAACATTACGTTTGCAGTGCCCGTCATCTCGGTTGCGGTCGAGCCGAAAACCAAGGCCGACCAGGAAAAGATGGGCATGGCGCTGGGCAAGCTGGCCCAGGAAGATCCCACGTTCAAGGTTCACACCGATCCTGACAGTGGACAGACCATCATCAGCGGCATGGGCGAGTTGCATTTGGAAATCATCGTCGACCGCATGATGCGCGAATACAAGGTTGAGGCGAACGTCGGCAAGCCGCAGGTGGCGTATCGCGAGACCATCCGCAAGCACTCCGAAGCGGAAGGCAAGTACATTCGTCAGACCGGCGGCAAGGGCCAGTACGGGCACGCCAAGATCAAGCTGGATCCGCAACCGCCGGGCATGGGCTACGAGTTTGTCAACGACGTTACGGGCGGATCGGTGCCGAAAGAATTCATCAAGCCGATCGATCAGGGCATCCGCGAGGCGCTCGAAGGCGGCATTCTCGCGGGCTATCCCATGGTCGATGTGAAGGCCACGCTTTACGATGGCAGCTATCACGACGTCGATTCGAACGAAATGGCGTTCAAGATTGCAGGCTCGATGGCGTTTAAGGAAGCCGCACGCAAGGCTTCGCCAGTCTTGCTTGAGCCAGTGATGGCGGTCGAAGTCGTCACGCCCGAGGATTATGCGGGTGTGATCATGGGCGACCTGAGTTCACGCCGCGGGCGCATCGAAGGCATGGAGCACCGCGCCGGTTCGCAGGTGATCAAGGCCATCGTTCCGCTGGCCGAGATGTTTGGTTACGCGACCCACATGCGTTCGTCGACCCAGGGCCGCGCCGAATACTCGATGCACTTCGCTCGCTATGAGGAGGCTCCGAGATCGGTCTCGGAGGAAATCATCGCCAAGGTGCAGGGGACTACGAAATGACTGCCAGCGCCGCGGTTCGTTGTCGACCGCAGGTTCTGGGTCAGGGAGAGTAAGCGAGCTGAGTTTGAAAACGTTTTTGGGCCGGATGGAATCTGGGCACGGTTTCTGAGGCAGGGTAACGGCTACATCTTGACGGTCGCGAAGTGCGAGTCTGTTAGCGACGGCCAGTACCGGGTTCAGGATTTCTAGATCGGGCATCGCGGATTCGAGATTTTCCGCGAACGGTTTTCAGAGGAATTTAATCAGTTCGAGCGGCGGATTGCCGCGGAACTGGTGGAAAAAGAACAATTCGTCGGCGCGTATTACGAGGCTGGCGGCGATGATTTGGTTCCGGCGTAATTGGAAGCCGAGGAGAAAGAGAAATGGCGAAAGAGAAATTTGATCGAAATAAGCCGCACTGCAACGTGGGGACGATTGGTCACATCGACCATGGCAAGACCACGCTGACGGCGGCGATCACCAAGGTTTTGTCGAAGCATAATCCG
>Ga0182015_10001206_pt1 | contig 35053 bp, 23 predicted proteins | sample 712P3MmetaG_FD_120478 | JGI IMG/M metagenome (GOLD analysis project Ga0182015, IMG submission 120478) | Permafrost microbial communities from Stordalen Mire, Sweden - 712P3M metaG | ecosystem: Environmental > Terrestrial > Soil > Wetlands > Permafrost | place: Sweden: Stordalen | collected...
ATCTAACGGTGCAAGTGGGGCTGCTGACCCCGATCGATGCTCACATGCAGGTTGGATCGACCACGCAAACCGTCGAGGTTTCCGGGGCCTCGCCGCTGGTCAATACGACGAATCCCGATTTTGCCGGCGTGATCGATCAAAGAGTTCTCCACGATCTGCCAGTCAGTAACTACCGTTGGTCGAGCTACGCCCTGCTCACTCCTGGTGTCGTCAACGACTCGAATGGCTACGGCCTGCTCAGTTTCCGCGGGCAGAGCGTTCTTTGCCCGGGCCATCAACTCCACCCTCTACCAGGCAATCATAGGCACGGGAGCGGCGGGGAGCCAGACCAACCCGCAGTTCAACGCGGGGCAAACCTGCGCTCCCGTTTTCCCGCAGGTGGTCGCTCCTGCGCAGCAGGGCGCTTGCCTCGGCTCTGCCAGTGGTAACGCGACCGTGGACTATCTCGATCCAAACTTCAAGGTTCCACAGATCCATCAGGCCGACCTTACGGTCGAACAGCAGTTTACCAACCACGATGTCTTTAGCCTTTCGTGGTTGGGATCGTTTGGACGCCGCCTGCCTGATTTTGTCGACACCAATCTTCCCACGCCCACACCGGTCACGTTCACCATCGACGACCCGCAACAGCAGGGACCCATTCGCAACGGAACCACCTTTCAGGCCAATGCTTTCTTTGCCACTGCCAATAAGAACCTGCGGCCCAATCCCAAATTCAGCTCCATCACGGATATCTTTAGCGGCGTAACCTCGAATTACGAGGCCTTGGTCGCGCAGTTCAAACATCAGCTTTCCCACTCGATTGAATTCAACGCAAACTACACCTGGTCGCACGCCCTCGATTTCGGAGAAAACAACACCACGGGCGCCTCTGCTACCGCTTTGCTCGACCCGACGAACATCCGGCTGGAAAAAGGCAATTCCAACCAGAACGTGCCCAATCGGCTCGTACGGCCGGTGTGATCAGCACACCCTGGCATCTGCACGGAGCGTGGGGTTACCTGGCCAACGACTTTGAAATGGCGCCCGCCTTTTCGACGCAAACCGGTCTGCCCTACTCGGTGGGCATCAGCGGTGCTTCCAGCAGCCTCACCGTAGCGCCCGGCGAGGCTGTCCAGAAGATCATCAGCACGGGCTCGTTCAATGGTTCCGGAGGCGCCAACCGCGTCCCCATCACCGACCGGAATGCTTACCCGCTGCCGCAAACGTACGTGGTCGACCTGCGTCTTTCGAAGCGGGTGCTTTTCCGCGAGCGCTACGGGTTGGAATTCCTCGGCGAGGCTTTCAACCTGGCAAACCACCCGAACGTGACCACGGCCAATGCTTCGGCCTACTTCGTGAAGGATGTGCTCGCGACCGGCTCCAAAACGATTGGTGAAGGCAACACGCTGACTCCGTACTCCACCCCGTTCCAGCAGGTCACGAGTACGAATAACAGCAATTTTGCTCTCAACATTCGTCAGTTGCAGCTGGGAGTCCGCCTGCAGTTCTAGATAATTTTTCCCAGGTAACCAGCCGTTGCCTCTCTGGGCCGTCGTCGGTCAGGGAGGCAACGGCACTCCGCTCTTCTGAGAGGAAATATCCAGGCTGCCTTTTCCATCGAGCCGGTACAATCTGGAGTTGCTTCGCCAGGCGGGCAAAGGAGAAGTGTGAACCTCAACGAACAGCCTCAAATCGTGCAGTGGCCAGAAACTCACTATGTCTTTATCGAAAGAGTAGGCCCTTTCCAAACCAATGCTCCCCAAGCCTGGCAGGATTTGCATAAATTGATTCCCGCATTGGCCGCAAGCGATCAGATCACGGGCTACACGAGTCTCTACAAAATGGGGCCGCAGGTATACCGTGCCGGCGTTTCGCTCGCATTCCGACCTGACCAACTACCGGAAGGGCTCGCCTATACGAAATTCAGCGGAGGCAAATTCAGTCGCTTTGTCTTGACCGGACCGTATGAGAATCTTGGAAAGGCATCGGGGCGAGTCATGGAGATCATCGCGGAGACAAAGCTACCGGTTCGGGATGACTACTTCCTGGAGAACTACGTCAACGATCCACGAACGACGCCGCCGGAGCAGTTGGTCACCGAGATCTTAGTTCCGACACTTTAGCGAACGCGGCCCGCTGAATCCGCAAGCACGACGTCGGAGACGACAGCAGTGTCTGCGGTAGCCGGTAAGTGTGAGCAAAAGCCAATGCCGACGTAAAACGGCTGGTCGAAGTGCATGGTGAGCGGCGGCCCCAGCTGGTGCATGGGTTCGCCTTGCAGGCTGACAAAGATCGCGATCGCATCGCCATGTTTTTCGATGCCAATGCGCTTCGCATGGACTCCAGCCAGGGTGCCCCCAAAGCGATACTCCATGTCCTTCATCATTGCGCCCTTGTCAGTCCGCCACGCCAAGTGGATCATGCCTACGCCGTGCTCGCCCAGCATGGCTTCTTGCGAATCGTCTTCGAGGTTCTGGCGAATCACCAGCACCACCTTGCGATCGCCGTAGCCTTTGGGGTTGGGGAAAGAGACGTCCGTTGCCAGGGATACGTCTCCTGACATCTTCTTCCACAGATAGCGGAACTCATCGCGCGAGTACCAGATGTTGTAGCCGGCGGAGCTGATCGTGTATTGCTTCGTTCCGGGATCAAAACTGGCGCTACCCGGCACGACCGCGCTGCCGATGTCAGACTGGCCCTGGAAAACGCCGATCGGCGTATCGATCGTGGTGCTCGGCCGATGAAAGTCTGCCGGTGGCGGCACCTGGGTATGGGTAGCAGAACCCGGTTGAGCCCAGTCAGGCACGGCGGGTGACTGCGCCCGCAAGAGATGCGGTGCGGCGCACAGGACCAGGATGAAAAGGAAAGATTGACGGGAGCGGGCGGACTTAACCATAGCGATGCACTCTAGTGTAGTGGGTCACAAATAGAGTTGTCCGGGATATGGGGGACCCGGGTTTGTGACTGGGCAAGAAATGGACACGACAGGCTGCGGGAGAAATGCGCTCAATGAAGGGTACGGGCTTCAGCCCCCGAGGGTAGCTTTTCGGCCAAGAAACCTTCCCTCGGGGCCTAAAGGCCGATTGGTTGTCTGTGCGGCCTGAAGGCCGTACCCTTCACAACGCTGACTTTTTCCGCAGCCTGTCTAGTCGTGACCTAGAGTGCAGGGCTCCCCGGTGCAAACGCTTCACTCCATCTCAAACGCTACGTATTGCAAGACGGACTGCCGCTCCACCTCGAGTACGACTGCGTCGCCAGGTTTTAATCCGGAGAGCGTCTGCCGCAACTGCTGCGAATCTTCGAGCGGCTTTCCGTTTACCGCTCGGATTACATCGCCCGCCGACAGATCCGCTGCGGTCGCGGGCTCACCCCCGAGCAAGCCGGCCACAAGTACTCCATTCTCGGAACGCAGGTTGAGCATGGAGCCAACCAGAGAGTGTTTGAGGTCAATGACGAAGATTCCCAGGGAGGCAATCAGATCCTTCCGGGGATTGATCAGGTCAGACAAGTTCTGGACCAACGGTGGAGCAGCCACCGCCGTGAGCGAGACCGTGATGGGCTTTCCGTCGCGCAGCAGATCCATCTTTATGGGCGTATTGCGTGGATGCACGTAAAGGAAAGCGGTGTACTTGGGCAGTGAATCCACGTTTCTTCCGTCGATCGCTGTTACCACATCTTTCGCTTGCAACCCTGCTCCTGCTGCGGGACTGCCCTGATCGATGTCAGAAAAGATGACCCCCCAATCCTGCGGCAGCTTCAGGCCGGCGGCCAGGGCGGGGGTGATGGTCTGCGCGTGGGCCCCGATGGTCACATTCGAAACGATCCCGTGCGCCTTGAGTTCGTTGTAAACGAAGCGCACGATCGGCTCCGGGATGGCGAAGCCGAGACCCTCGCTGCCTCCGCCAGAGGAAACAATAAATGTGTTAATTCCCACCAGGTTGCCATTGCGGTCGACCAGGGGCCCGCCGCTGTTGCCGGGATTGATCGGCGCATCGGTTTGGACATAGACCATGGGGCGATCGAGATCGGGCTGTCTGCCCACCGCGCTGATAATTCCTTTGGTGACGGTATGGTCCAGGCCTTCGGGCGCGCCAATAGCGATCACCGTTTGCCCTAAGCGAAAGCGGAATTGCAGGGGCAACGGAATGAAAGGGAGACCCTTCTCCTCAATCTTGATCAAGGCCAGGTCCGCGTACCGGGTGGTCCCAATCAGCTTCGCTTCATACACCCGTTGCGGGTTGGTGAGACGGGCATCTCCATTCACCAGCTCGACCGTGGCAGGCGCGACGATCACGCGGATGCGCAACGCTCCGGCAACCACATGGTTGTTGGTGATGATGTAGCCGTCGGGATCGACAATCACTCCTGAGCCGATGGAGCGCTGACGCTCCAATGCCTGCTGTTGCTGGCCCTGGTCCTGATCGTGTTCGGGCACTCCGTAGCCGGTTACCTCGATCTCCACCACCGACTGCATCGCACGCTCGGCCACCTGATCGAGTGCCTGGTCGTACTGCTGGAGAATTTGCGGATGGCCCGCCGCCTCGCCTGGCCCGGCGGGCTCTTGCGACGTTTGCCCAAAAAGGGGTTGACTTAAGACACCGCATACAAGCACCAACGCGAAACGTTTTCCGATAATCATGCAGTTTCCCAAAGTGAAGGCAGGTTTTGGAGGCCCGCGGAGTTCTGCGGAGTAGAAAGGTCGCTGGCAGTACTCTCCCATTTCAAAAGCTTGAAATCGAGGACAAAGATGGCATACATCGCCGGCACTTGCAACTTGGTAACCACGGTCGCCATGATCGTGATGATGACGGCGATCACGCCATCGGAGAAAGACTCTAGACGACCCATGGAGATAGAGTGACGCGGTTGGCGCTTCCGGGCAAGAGAGATCTCGCTCGATGATGGAGGGTCGCTCGGAAAGGTCCTCGTTCTTCCCACATCTCCCCGCAAAAAGCGCGGTGAGATACTCCGATTTCCTGTACGCTGCCCCAGCCAGTGCCGCGTGTGCGGCTTTCGTTAAGGAAAGCCGCATGAAGTGAGTGGCCCCATCGATGCTTCATAGGAAATCCGGGGTATGGGGCACCCGAGTTGGTGGCAGGGCAAGAAACGTACACGACAATGTGAGACCAAATCAGGGTTCGCGTGGTAAGTTGGTTTTGCGCAAGAGGGCGCATCCGGTCCGCGGAAAGGACAGAAGTCCACCTTACTGTCTAACCCGGTTTACGAACTTACTTTCTGCCTGTGAAATGCGGACTTCAGGCGCTTTCAGGAAAGGAGTTCGCATGCCTGTCAGAAGCCTTGTCTCCAAGCCGGATCTCGCGCAACTCAAATATCAAGCCAAGGATTTGCTCAAGGCACTCGCTGGTCGCGACCGGGCAACGGCGCAACGGGCCCGGGAATTTCATCCGCAATTTCACCAGAAGGCGGATGCTGAGATCTTCACTGGTCCTGTGAGCCTAAGCGACGCGCAGACCATCATTGCCCGCGAGTATGGCTTTCGAAGCTGGGCGGCATTGAAACGTTACGTCGAAAAGCCAACCGCCGCTGCGAACACAGCGTTGTCTTATTACGAGCGAATCGAAGACCCTGTTTTCCTCCAAGGCTTGCAGTTGATCGACGCTGGGAATGTAGCCGCCTTGCAGGCCCATCTGCTCCAGCATCCGGCCCTGGTGCGTCAGCGTGTGCTTTTCGAAGGCGGCAATTATTTTCGCAATCCCACGCTGTTGGAGTTCGTCGCGGAAAATCCCGTTCGCAACGATACTTTGCCGGAAAATATAGTCGAGGTCGCGAAGGTTCTTCTCGACGCGGGGGCAAAGGAAGACACGGCGGCGTTGAACGAAACGTTAGGACTGGTCTGCTCGGGAAGGGTACCGCGGGAGCGCCGCAAACAGCTCCCGCTCATCGATCTGCTTTGTGCTTACGGGGTGGATCCTGAGAGCGCGCTATGCACGGCCCTCGCCCATGGCGAGTTCGAAGCGGTACATAGCCTGATTCAGCATGGCGCACGGGTCAATCTGACCGTCGCGGCTGCACTGGGCCGCGTGGAAAAAGCCCGCGAGCTATTGCCGCATGCGATTCGTGAGGAACGACAGGGCGCCCTGGCGTTGGCGTCTCAATTCGGCCACACAGCCGTCGTTCAGTTGCTGCTAGATGACGGTCAAGATCCGGACCGATACAACCCACCCGGTTTCCACAGTCACTCGACACCGCTGCATCAAGCGGCTCTTGCAGGCCACCTCGACGTCGTCCGCCTGCTGGTAGAACGTGGAGCAAACCTCGACATGATCGACACACTGTGGAAGGGGACAGCTATCGGTTGGGCGCGCCACGCCGGCCAATCGCAGGTTGAGAGTTATCTTCTCAGCCAGAAAGGAAAGGGCTGAAACGGCTGCATCGGAGTGAACGTGTTCGGACCGAGCGTCGTTGGAGTGAACGTCGATCGCGGTTCGATCCACTCCGATGCAGCCAATTCACTTCGAGATCAATGCGGTCTGGCCCAGGTGGAAGGAAATATGATTCATACGACTGAGCAAGATGGCGAAGCGATTGCGGCTTGGATCCTTGGCAAAATCCTCCTCCGACACCGAGGCGTGCTTCTGCAGCCACTGAGTCCCTGAAAGGCTTTCGAATCCCGCCAGCAATTTGCTGTTGACCTCTTCCCAATCTTTCTTTACCTCGGCAACGGAAGGCATTTGCGTTGCCCTATCAGGATTGGAAAGGAACGGGGCGTCGAGTTCCGGATGCACACGCTCCCCCAAACCGAGCAGCGGCAGCATACGATCGTGCACGGCGGTCAGGTGTCCCCAGAGATAGATCAAACGATTTTTTCCTGGTGCTACCTCTTTTTGCAGTTGTTCTTCGGTGAGATTTGAAAATAGCTTATCGGCTCTCTCGATGATGGACTTCCAGGAAGTCAGGGTGGAATTGACAAGCGCTTGCTCAGACATGTATTTCCCTCCTCTTTCGTTTGACAGTATTGGGTAGATCGATCATCGGCGCTGGTAGTCGGCGGGGGAGTAACCGGTGATGGCTCGGAAATCGTTGATGAGATGGGCCTGGTCGAAGTAACCGAGCTCCAGGGCGAGATCAGGCCAGTTCAGCGGTTCACCAGCCTCGAGCCGGTCGATCAACTCGTGCAAGCGATAGCGTTGGATGACCCACTTAGGAGAGATGCCAACGTACTCGCGAAAGATTCGCTGCAAAGACCGTTTGTTGATGCCTGTATGACTCGCCAGGTCATCGACTGTCCGGATCTGCGGCTGATGGAAGATCTGGCCGACGATTCCATCCGCCAGCACCACACGGTCGTCGGGCGCTGGTACACGGCGCAGCAGAAACGACTCCATGGCGCCGACCATATCGTCTTGCTCGACACATGAGCTCAGAATGGTTTCCAGGGCGTCGGCATCGGGCCCGAAAACGTGGCTTGCGGAAACGACGCAGTTGGTCAGCGAAGATACAGAAGATTTGAGGAAAGGGCGAAAGCCGCCCGGCCTGAACTTGACGCCGAACGCGAACCCTTGTCCCTCGAGGATGCGGGTGAACCTGGTGGTCGAGACCCCGCTGAGTTGTAGGCGCTTGTTCTCGAATACGAGGTAGATGTTGGGATGTGGCAGGGTCTCCTGAAGGTGCGGTGGCCGCCCGCGCAGGTCCCAGCTCACTCGCCAATAGTAGGCGACGAAGGGGGCCAGAACCGCCGTGGGAGAGTGCCGCGGAACCGTGACACCTCCGGGCGGCAGGCGAAGGACTCCGCGCGATTTTGCAGGCGTAGGGACAGAGGGGCCGGGGGCCTGGACCGTCTTCGGGTCCTCCGCGCATTGTCGCGTTTTTACAATCGCCATTCGCGTCTCACGTTTATTCTCCGTGCATGGGAATGAGCTTGAACATCGCTTGCCTGAAATTGAGCCGATGCGCGGGGACAACCGCCAGTCTGACGATGGTGGCTGCCCTGATCTTCCACTCGCCTACCAGGACTCTCGCTCTTGGGCCAGTTTTGCCATTACCGCAAGGAATTCTTTCCCCCTCGATCGAGAAAGGCCACTCTATGACGATACATGCCCACGGACCGTTCGACGTGAACGTGATTCCACAGCCTCCCGCAGATGAAAGCGATGGTTCCACCCTCGGCCGCATGTTACTGGACAAGCATTTCCATGGCGACCTGGAAGCTGCCAGCAAGGGACAGATGCTCACTGGGATGACCGCAGTCAAAGGTTCTGGCGCTTACGTTGCGATCGAGCGTGTCACGGGAACACTCCATGGACGGAGCGGCAGCTTCATCCTGCACCACCTGGGGCTTATGGTGCGCGGTGTGCCGCAGTTGCAGGTGGCGGTAGTGCCCGATTCCGGGACCGGAGAACTAACCGGCATAGAGGGCAAGATGAATATCATCATCGCCGACGGCAAGCACTCCTACGAGTTTGCCTATTCGCTCCCCGACGCGCACTAGTGGACTGTAACAGTTGAATCGGTAGAGCGCAGGGCTAAAGAGGGTGTGTGAGAACTAGATTTTCCGGAATCCAGTTCTCACACACCCTCTTCAGATGCGGCGCTACCAAATTACGTGTTACAGCGCACTCGAGTGGCGTTTTGACACCGCGCCAGTGGGTTAGCTGCTCTCGAACAAATCGACAATCTCTCGAGAGGTAGCAGTTTCTTCTGCGAAGGTAAAGGTTCCGTGTTCTCGCATTTCTCGCGATGCGCGTAAGAACGCACTGTACGCGGTTCTGGACAGAGCGCTGCCGACGCTGACGCGCTTGACGCCGAGTGCGGAGAGATCTGCCAGGCTGAGGGAAACGCCTTTGAGTCCCATGAGGACGTTGACCGGCCGATCCACCGAGCGGACGAGGACCGCAATGTCGTCTCTGCTGGTAATGCCTGGAGCGTAAAGAACATCAGCGCCGGCATCCTGGTAGGCCTGCAGCCGCTTGATCGTGTCCCCAAGGTCCGGGCGGCCGTGCAAATAGTTTTCGGCACGCGCGGTGAGCATAAAGGGAAAATCCAGGGCATGCGCGCTTTCTGCCGCGGCGCGCACGCGCTCGGCCGCCAGCGCCAATTCATAGATAGGCTGCTCCGCGCGGCCGCTCGCATCTTCGATCGAGCCCCCAACAGCGCCCGCGGCGCCGGCCAGGCTTATGGTTTCGGCTGCGATTTCCGGAGCGTCTGCAAAGCCATTCTCAAGATCGGCGCTCAGGGGCAGGTCGGTGGCGGATGCGAGTGTGGCGACGTGCGCGATCATCGCCTCACGGCCCAGGGTGTAGTCGCGCTGCCCCATCGAGCAGGCATAACCTCCGCTGGTGGTGGCCAACGCCTCAAAGCCAAAGTGGGCCACGAGCCGGGCGCTGCCTATGTCCCAGGGATTGGGGAGGATGAAAGCGCCTGCGCGCTGGTGGAGTGCACGAAATGATTTTCCTTTTTCGAACTGTGTCAGCATCGCGTTCATGCGGGTCCTTCCATTCTCGCAGCAAGGCCAAAAGTACCAGCAACCACCTCCACGAAGTTCCTCTCTTCGCGAAGGATGAGCCGCTTGCTCTGGGCCATAGAGAAATTATCGCGCGCCTCCGGATCTGACTTCAACCGTGCCCGGTAGGTCTCATAGGATGCCAGGCTATCGAAGGCGATCAGCCCCCACGCAACGTCATTCGTGCCTTCATAAGGAAGCAAGTAGCCGATAAGATGTCCTCCGCATCGAGGAATGATGCGGCCCCAGTTCTCTGCGTATTGCTTAAACCCTTCGCGCTGGAAGGGATCAATCTGGTAGCGGATGATGCAGGTAATCGCCATGCATTGCCTCCCTGCCGCCATTGCGCACGGCCCATCGCAAGCCGGGACCAGGATCGCACTCGTGAGAATCACGATGGCTTCGCGCCGGTTCCATTGCCTGGGCTTTGCTGACTGCATAGCAGGTAGTATGCTGGCTACTTGTATCCAACAATTCGTTGGTGAGCGAAGTATGAATGTCAAACATTCCCAGGCGGCCTCGGAGATAGCGTCGGCGATCGGCGAGCCGGCGCGAGCGCGCATACTGTACTGCCTGATGGATGGCCGTGCACGGACCAGCACCGAGCTCGCCGTGGTGGCGGAGGTGAGCCCGTCCACCGCAAGTGCACACCTGAACCGCTTGAAAGCCACGGAGCTGGTCAGGGTCGTGGTGCAGGGAAAGCATCGCTATTACAGCCTGGAAGGCCCCGACGTCGCCCATGTGCTGGAAGGATTGAGCATCCTCGCCGGTCCTGCTCGCGAGAAGTTCGTGCCCAGCACGCCCACCCGGTTATGTACTGCGCGGACTTGTTACGACCACATGGCGGGGAGCGTCGCGGTGGGCCTGCATGATCGATGGAAAACATTGGGCTGGCTGCTGACCAGCCCGGCAGGCAACGGTTACGACCTTACGCCTACCGGAACAAAGGCGGTTGAGAGTCTGGGAATCGATCTCAGGGCAACGCGGGCGCTGCGGCGGCGATTTGCCTGCGCATGCCTTGACTGGAGCGAGAGGCGTCCGCATGTAGGCGGGGCGCTCGGGGCCGCGCTCTTGAAACTTGCCTTGAGAAAAAGGTGGGTGACCCAGGATCTCGATAGCCGGGCTCTGAGCATCACGGGCCTGGGACGACGGGAGATGCTGCTTCGCTTCGATCTGCACATGTGAGGGTCTGGCCCCTTGTTTTTGCAAACCAACGCGGCTTAATGTACGCCGGCTGCGCACCAGGCCCAGCCGGAAATCCTGCATCGCGTAGCTTAGTGCCATTCATCCGCGCTCGGCCCGTAGATCGCCGGCACCTTCGCTTCCATCAGGCGCAGGTATACCGTCAGCTGTCCCCGATGGTGCGCGAGATGGCTGAGCGCGCCGTCTGTGATCATGACGTAGCGCGGCCCCTCTGCCATTACCTCGTCCCCCATCTTGAGCCGCCACGGTTTCATCAGGTGCTGCTCTGTCGTCTTCTGCAGCGCCATCCTCGACTTTTCCAATCCTTCATCCAGCAACCGCAGCAGTTCCCTCCGCGTCTCCACGGCCTTGCTCCGGAAGGTTGCGCCCGATGGGTCATCAAGGTCCAACTCATCGCGGTCGATCATAAGAGCAACCCAGCCAGGCATGGTTGCTACCATGACAGCCAGATATCCCAAATCCATGGAGCGCTCATGCGGTTTCCATGCGTTCTTTCCCTCTGGCACACGTTCAATCGTCTTGCGCGAGGAAGCCGCTTCACGCTCCAACTGCTCCAGGAAAAACTCTTTTAGTTCCATGGTCACTCTTCTCTCCGGAGACCTCAGTCTCTCAACCTGAAGGTAGACCCGGATATATGACAGTCAATGTCATATATAAAAAAAGAAATGCACGTCCATATGGGAATATGTAAAAGGTCTTTTGTTTACGCAAAATAAACGTGGCTTTAGGCACGCTGGCGCATCACAGAAGTGAGGAGCACTCATGACTGCAATTTTGACTGCCGGGACGAAGGCCCCGGATTTTAGCCTTCCGGTGGGTCCCGATCGCAAGATCTCGCTCAGCGAACTCAAGGGAAAGCCCGTCATCCTGGCTTTCTATCCGGCGGATTGGAGTCCTGTTTGCGGTGACCAGATGGCTCTCTACAACGAGATCCTGCCTGAGTTTCAGAAGCACGGGGCCGAACTCGTGGGTATCTCCGTGGACGGGGCCTGGTGCCACACTGCCTACGCCAAAGACCACAACCTGCATTTTCCGCTGGCCGCCGACTTTGAACCTAAGGGAGCTGTTTCCCGTGCTTACGGAGCTTATCGTGACGTAGAAGGATTCAGCGAGCGGGCGCTCTTCGTCATCGACAAAAACGGGGTCATCACCTGGAGTCATCTCTCGCCGATCCTGGTGAATCCCGGCGCCGACGGAATCCTGCAAGCACTCGAAGACCTGGATAAATAGGAGACTCCCGATGAGCAAGCTTTCGGTGCCGGTCGGCGCCACCGATCACCGGCAAGGAGATCCAGGTGCAGCCTGCACCCTGGTGGAGTATGGAGATTACCAGTGCCCGTCTTGCGGGCAGGCTTATCCGATCGTCAAGCGTCTGCAAAAGCATTTTGGCAAGCAGATGTCGTTTGTCTTTCGCAACTTTCCCCTGACCCAGATGCATCCGTACGCGGAGAGGGCAGCAGAGACAGCAGAGTTCGCCGGCGCCCATAAGAAGTTCTGGGAAATGCATGACCTGCTTTACGAGAACCAGGAGCGTCTCGGCGAAGACGGCCTTCTGGATGCGCTGGGGCAGGAACTGCATCTAGTGCCGGCCCAGTTGCACAAAGCCCTGGAAACAAAAGAATTTCAGCCACGGGTCAAGGCCGATTTCACCGGGGGAGTCCGCAGCGGCGTCAACGGGACCCCAACATTTTTCATAAACGGGCAACGCCACGAAGGATCCTATGACTTCGATTCCCTGGTCGAAGCAATCGATCGGGTAATGGAGTAAGGGCCGCGGGCCCGAGTTCATTTTTCCGCGTCCGTGTGCCAGCCGGGGTTGGTCCATTGTCCATTGCGTAAAACAAAAACCTCGGTGGCACGGCCGGAGCTGGTGGAGCGCTTGCCATGCATCTCCGTTTCCAGGCTGTACTCGCTGTAGAGAATGGCGACGTCCCCAAAATGCTGAATCTCGGTGCGCGGGAACTCAAGACGGATCAGCTTGCCTCCCTGTGCCTGGAAGTCGACAGCGGACTGGAGCACAGCGGCCTGGTGTTTCCATTCCCTTTCTCCGGCGCTGATGACGATGGTCTCCGGCGGCACAAGTTGCCTTAGGACTTTGGCATCATTCGCGAACCAGGACCGCCAGACCGCTTCTCTCGTTCCCAGCAGAGTAGCGTCTTGCTCCGTGTTGGCCGCGACGGCGATGGTGTTCAAGCCTCCAAGAATCGCGATGATCCCGATGATCGCGACGTTCGTTGACAATCTGCGAGACATTTTTCCTCCAACAGTGTGGGTTGCTTACATTCGCCTGCCCGATGGGCCGGGATGGTTGAGTGCGAGCAGGAATGCGGCGGCTGAGGCGGAGAACACCGAATAATCCAGCGGCGATTTCAAACCGAACGAAATGGCCATGGCGAGGCCGAACAGTATCAGCAGAAGTGCGCTCGCGATGGCCGTCCAGCGGGGCCATATTCCTATCAGTAACAGGATGCCTAAAAGCAATTCCGCGATGGTTGCCGCCCAGGCAAGAAATGGAATGGATGACGCGGGCATGAACGAGTTTACCTTTGCGGTGTAGCTGACGAAGCCAGCAAAGTTTCCATAGCCCACGTTCCTGCCCCGCCATAAACCGAACCGGTCGGCAATGCCCGAAAGAAACGCCAGGCCAAGAGCGATCCGGGCATAGAGAAATACCAATGCATGCAGGTTGACCGCTTTTGCGCGCCGACGGTCTCCGTTCATGGCTGGGGAACGGTTTTGGCCGCCGGTACTTTGCGGGAAAGAGGCGCCGAATGATCACAGAGAAAATATGCCAGGAAGGTTGCCGGCTCGGTTGCGCTTGCGTTGGCGGAAACCATATGGATGCCGTTGGGTGCTTCGTAAAAAGTATCGCCCGGCTTGTAGAGCGATAGCGGGCCGCCTTTTACCTGCATTCGAACGGTGCCCTGGAGAACGTAGCCAATCACCGGACAGGGATGGCTGTGCGGTGCGGACGAACCGCCCGGCGGATAGGTAACCTCCACTGTCGTCACCTGCAGGTGAGCGCCATCGAGCGGCGGCATGGCCTGCGAGAGCACTACACGCGAATGCGCCTCTGGTTGCGCCGCAGCGGCGACGGCCACTACGGCTATGGTCAAAGCAGGCGCCAGGCGCCCCATGGGCGAGAATCGGCGGCGAAGAATCCTGAATCGCTTTTGCATGCACTCAAGTTAGCAAGGAGTGGTACGGTCTGGTAGGGCCACTTATCGTCAATTGTGCTGTACCACTTTGCAACCCCTATGGCTAAGCGCAGCGCGGCGTTCAACCTTGTTCTGCCGTCGCGGGATGCGACGACGCCAGCGGTCCGCTGGCTGTATGTGGCTCTGCGTGCCGACATTCTCGGCGGACGCTTGCGTCCGGGCGCAAGATTGCCGGCCACGCGAGATCTGGCCAAGCAATATGGGCTTTCGCGGGGAACGGTCGTCAGTGCCTTCGAAGCGTTGAAGTCGGAGGGTTACCTCCATGGAAGCAAGGGATCGGGCACATACATCAGCAGTGTCTTACCGGAAAATCTTCTGCAAGTGACTGTCGATTCGAGGCAGAAACCCTCCAGTGGCGGGCCCCGTCTGCGACGGCTCTCCGAGTATGGAGCACGGGTTCAGCCATTCCACAACCTCGAAAGCCGGCCCACCCGGGCCTTTCGCGCCAACCTGCCCGCTCTGGACCTGTTTCCGGTGAAAACCTGGGCGCGGATCGCGGAGCGTCGTGTGCGCCACCTATCCATACCTCAACTGCTGGGCTGCGACACCATGGGCTATCTGCCGCTACGAATTGCCGTCGCCGACTATCTGAATACCTCGCGTGGAACGCGGTGCACGGCCGAGCAGGTGATGATCGTCTCCGGAACGCAGGAAGCGCTCGACCTGGCCGCCCGAATGGTCCTCAATCCCGGCGACCAGGTGTGTCTCGAGGAGCCAGGCTATCCCGGCGCGGCGATGGCTTTTGAAGCTCTGGGAGCGAAGCTGTGTGTGGCGCCCCTGGATAGCGAAGGGATGACGTTGCCCGGGCCGGGTGCACGCAAGGCTCGTCTCGCCTATGTAACCCCGGGGCATCAATTCCCCGTGGGTACGACGATGAGCCTGGCGCGGCGACTGCAACTGCTGGCGTGGGCTCGCAAGTCGGGTGCGTTGATTTTCGAGGATGACTACGATAGCGAATTTCGTTACTCCGGCCGCCCAATACCGGCAATGCAAGGTCTCGATCAACAAGGTCTCGTACTCTTTGGCGGCAGTTTCAGCAAGGTGCTTTTTCCCGCTTTGCGTCTCGGCTACCTGGTGCTTCCGTTTGATCTGGTCGAGCCTTTCGCAGCGGCAAAATCGATCCTCAATCGGCATGCTGCACCTTTTGAACAGACGGTGCTATGCGACTTCATCGTCGAAGGCCACTTTGGCCGCCACTTGCGGCGCATGCGCGAAGTGTATGCCGAGCGGCTGTCGATATTGATAGAAAGCGCGCGAAGAAAATTAACGGGATTGCTCGAGCTCTCGAGTGTCGAAGCTGGATTGCAGACAGTGGGCGGGCTGCCACCGGGGATCGATAGCCGTGCGGCGAGGCGGGCGGCCAAGGCGCGCAAGGTGGAAGTGACGCCGCTGCGCATTTACAGCCGCAGCCTTGCGCAGCGGGAGGGATTGCAACTTGGGTTTGCCGCGGTGAACGGACAGGAGATCCGGCGCGGCGTTCACCAACTGGCAATCGCGCTTGAACAACTAGCCCGCCCGCATCTATGATGTTTCCTCATGGCTGATCAGATTTCGGAAATATTTCTCGCTGCCGCGGTGAAGCGGATGCAGCTTTCTGAAGATGACATCAACCGATGTCTCGACAAGCTGTCTGATGAACAGATGTGGCACCGGGGAGCGGATCACGAGAATTCCATTGCCAATTTACTGCTTCATCTTGAGGGCAATCTTCGTCAGTGGTTTCTGCACGGCATTGACGGCCAGCCGGATGTACGCCGCCGCGACGACGAGTTCACGCTTTCTCCGTCACAGCAATGCGCAGAGGTGCGCCGCTGCTTTGCGGCAACCCTGGCAGAGTGCCGCAAAGTGATCGGGGCACTTCCGCCGGCACGCCTGCTGGAAACGATTGATCCTCAGCCCGGGGGTGGTTGGGGGCCGATGACTATTCTGGAAGCGATCCTGCGGATCACCGGCCATCTGCAACTGCATCAGGGGCAAATCATCCTGCTAACCAAACAGCTCGCCGCTACCGATCTGGATTTATCCCTCCCCCGCAAACGATAGGTTGCAGGATCCGCAGTGCGCGCTGGCCGTCATAGCGTGGTGGCGAGACGCTGCTCTAACCGTCGATTTCGACCACAACCTTTCCCATCGTCTTACCCGACCCCACTGCGTCGTGTGCTTCCTGAACGTTGTTGAAGGTGAAGCGTTTTTCGCTGAGCAGAGGGATGAACTGGCGGGCCTCGGCGAGCTTAGTCGCCTCACGGAGAATCTCTCCGTGGTGAGCCCTGCCCTTACCTGTCAACATGGGCAAGAGCGCAAAGACGCCGGAGTACGTGGCCGCGCGAAAAGACAGCGGCGCTAGCTTGTGAGTGGCCCCAACCAAGGCAACTGACGACGTGGCCGGTGTAGGTTTTCGCGGCCAGGAACGAATCGTCCAGTGTTGACCCTCCCACGGTGTCGTAGACGACATCGAAACCCTCGGAACCGGTGTGCTCGGCGAGATACTCGTCGACGCTCTGAGCCTGGTAATTGATGGGCACGGCTCCGTATGCCTGAACGATCTTCATTTTGGCTGCGGAGGCGGTAGCGAAGACCTGTGCGGTAAAGGCATGAGCAATCTGCACTGCGGCGTTGCCCACACCGCCCGCGCCGGCGTGTATCAGCACCTTCTGTCCAGCACGCAGTCGGGCACGATCGATCAGCCCTTCCCACGCAGTGATGAAAACGAGCGGAATGGCTGCTGCCGCTCGCGGCGATAAGTTCCCAGTCCGGGGAGCCAACAAGTCGGCGTCGGCGACCATGTGGGTAGCCGAGAGTTGCTCGCAAAGCATCGCCTCGTTTCCCAGCGTCAACCTGACGACGCCCTCAGTGAAGGTTTCATTGCTGCGTGCCGATATACGAACAGTAGAGCCGTGTGAAATCGGGAAAACAATTCGTAGGCTATCAGCCGATGTACCGAAGGTGCGGACCATCGCTTGCCTAGGTGTTGGGCTATGGGAGAGGAGTTCTGTCACCGCAATAAATCATTTATTTTCGGCGTCAACTGCCTTTCGCTTGCGCTCGGCCTGATCGCTTCCTGGTTGGCCTTGAGTGGAGTGGCCAGCGCGCAAATGCAACTGCTGCCCGAAATCACCACGGTGGCGGGCAATGGGACTGCGGGCTACTCCGGGGATGGCGGCCAAGCCGCCAGCGCCGAGTTGGACTCTCCAGCCGACGTTGCATTCGATAGCGCCGGCAACTGGTACATCGCCGACTATACCAACTGCAGAATCCGCAAGGTCACCATCGCCACTGGCGATATTTCGACCGTGGCAGGCAGCGGAACCTGCGGTTATAACTCCGATGGCATTGCCGCCACCAGCGCCGAGTTGAACGGCCCCAATAGCGTGGCCATCGATAGCTCCGGCAACATCTATATTGCGGACTATACCAACAATCGCATCCGCAAGGTGACCATCTCGAGCGGTTACATCAGCACGGTAGCGGGTAATGGAACAGCCGGCTACTCCGGCGATGGGGCTGCGGCGACGAGCGCAAAGCTGGATACCCCATCTGGCGTCGCTGTGGATAGCTCCGGCAACATCTATATCGCGGATCGTACCAACGATCGCGTTCGCAAGGTGACGATCTCGACCGGCTACATCAGTACGGTGGCGGGCAATGGAAGTTCGTGCAGCTCCCCGACCGGTGGTTGCGGCGACGGCAGCGCGGCCACCAGCGCCAACCTTACCAGTCCCAATTCCGTGGCCCTCGATAGCTCCGCGAACATTTACATTGCCGACAGTGGCGACAATCGCATCCGCGAGGTGACCATCTCGACCGGCAACATCAGCACCCTGGCAGGCAATGGGACCCCGGGCTATTCCGGCGATGGAGCTGCGGCCACCAGCGCGGAGATCGACGGCCCCAACGGAGCTGCGCTTGACAGTTCGGGCAACATCTACATCAGTGACACCCAAAACCGCCGCATCCGCGTGGTGAATGCCGGCACCGGCCACATAAGCACCCTGGCGGGTAGCGGAACAGAGGGCGTCACAGGCAACGGCGGCCCGGCTACCAGCGCTGAGTTGGACGATCCGAAGCAAATCACCGTCGACGGCCTGGGGAATGTCTACCTTGCCGATGCAACAGCGGAAGAGGTCCGCCTGGTGCAGCTCAACACCACCTTCCCCACCACGGCGCTGGGCGGCAGCAGCGCGGTGCAGGACTTCTTTCTTGAGACCACGGCCGCTGAAACACTTACCAGCATGACCGCGCAGCAGTCCCAGGGCAGCAAGCAGGAGTACAGCATCGGGACCATCACAGGCTGCACGGTGAATGGCAGCACTTCGAATCCCAGCGGGACGATCTGCACCCTTCCCATTACCTTCACTCCTGCATATCCGGGGCCGCGCAACGTGCCGTTGACGGCTGTCACCGGCACCGGAAGCGTTACTTTTGGCTTGGTCGGCACGGGCGCGGGGCCGGTGGCGGTAATGATTCCCGGAATCATCTCCACCGTGGCGGGCAACGGCACTGCCGGAACGACGGGAAACGGGGGCGCAGCCACCAGCGCCGAGTTGAGCAGTCCCCGCAAAGTGGCAGTCGACAGCGCGGGGAACCTCTACATTGCGAACTTTAATAACAACGATATTCAAAAGGTGACGGCCTCGAGCGGCAATATCAGCATCGTGGCGGGCAACGGGACTTCTGGCTTTGCTGGAGACGGGGGTTTAGCCACCAGCGCCGAGTTGCAGCACCCAAGCGGTCTTGGCATCGACAGCGCCGGCAATATCTATATCGCCGACCAGATCAACTGCCGCATTCGCAAGGTGACCGTCGCCACGGGCGATATTGCAACCGTGGCAGGCACTGGCACCTGTGGTTATTCAGGCGATGGAGGTCTGGCCACCAGCGCCAAGATAGACATTCCGAGCAGCGATATAGCTTTCGACAACGACGGCAACTGGTACTTCGGCGACAATTCCAACTTCCGCCTACGCGAAGTGAATCTATCGACGGGCAGGATTATCACGGTGGCGGGAACCGGAACCTCCGGCTATACCGGCGATGGCGGCGCCGCCACAGGCGCCGAAATCGCCAACCCGTCGGGAGTCGCGCTGGACAGTTCCGGCAACATCTACTTTTCCGACTCCGGCGACGAAGTCATCCGCAAGGTGACCATTTCGACCGGCATTATCTCGACAGTTGCGGGCACCGGGACCGCCGGCTACTCGGGCGACGGCGGCCCCGCAATCGATGCCGAAATCAATGGTCCTACCAGCGTTACCGTCGATCCGGCGGGTAATATCTACATCGCTGACAGCACCAACAATCGCGTCCGGGTAGTCAACGCGGCAAGCGGTACGATCTCTACTCTGGCTGGTAGCGCAAGGAAAGCATATGCCGGAGATGGCGGACCAGCTACCTCTGCTGAGATGAACGGTACAGGGGACATCGCGCTGGACAGCGCCGGGAACCTCTATATTGCCGACAGCGGCAACAACCGCATCCGTCAGGTGAACGTCTCGGAATCGATTTTGACCTATCCAACCTCCACGGGGGCGGGAACGATGGACTCGACCGACGATCCGCAAACCACGACGGTCGCGAACATTGGCAACGAGAGCCTGACCATTTCGCCACCTTCCTCCGGCACCAATCCCAGCGTGTCCGCTTACTTTGAACTGGATTCCGCGTCGACCTGCCCGCAACTCTCTACGGCGAGTTCAGCGCAGACGCTGACCGCCGGGCAGGACTGCACCTACGCACTGGACTTCGCGCCCACCGCGGTGGGCAGTGTGTCCGGCTCCGCCGTTCTCACCGACAACTCGCTGAGCGTGGCGGGATCGACGCAAAGCATCAACATGACCGCGACGGCGATCAAGGGGGCACCGCCGATCACCTGGGCGACGCCATCCTCGATCACTTACGGGACGGCGTTGTCGGGAACGCAGTTGAACGCGACGGCGAGCGTGGCGGGTACGTTTGTCTATTCGCCGGTCACAGGGACGGTGCTGGGTGCGGGATCGCAAACGCTGAGTGTAACCTTCACGCCAACCGACACCACCGACTACAACACGGCCACCGGAAACGTAACGTTGGTGGTGACCGGAGCGCCCGTGACCGCGGCGATCACGGGCAATCCAACCAAGACCTATGACGGGACCACCACGGCGGTACTGAGCGCGGCCAACTACACCCTGTCGGGTTTCCTCGGTTCCGACGGCGCGACGGTAACGCAGACGGCCGGCGCCTACGCGGCGGCGACGGTAGGCTCTGAGACGGTGACGGCCACCCTGACCTCGGGGAACTTCACGCCGACGGGCACGACGAACCTGGCGAATTACGCGCTGCCCACGACTGCCTCGGGCACGGGCACGATCACCGCTGACCAGGGGCAGATCTTTTCCCTGCTCGGCCAAACCATCAACGCTTACGCGGGGCAAAGCGGCACCGCCGGATATACCGGAGACGGCGCCATGGCTACAGCCGCGACCCTGTCGGCCCCGTGGGGCGTCGCCATGGACCCGGAAGGAAACCTGTATATCGGAGACAGCTCCAACAATGTAATCCGAAAGATCACCCAGGCAGGCTACATTTCCACCTTTGCCGGGACGGGAACGGCTGGTTCCTCCGGGGACGGCGGTGCAGCTACTTCGGCGAAGCTCAATCACGCCAGGGGCCTGGCCTTTGATAGCAGCGGAAACCTGTACCTCTCGGATACCAGCAACGGCGTCGTTCGCAAAGTGACGCCCGCGGGCGTGATCTCCCTTTATGCCGGCAGCTATACCTCCAATTACAGCGGCGATGGCGGACAAGCGACTTCAGCAACGTTGTCGTCGCCCTATGGGTTGGTGGTCGATTCCAACTCCAATCTTTACATCGCGGACAAGAGCAATAACGTGATTCGCAAGGTCACCGCTGCGGGCGTGATCAGCACCTATGCCGGCAATCACACGGCTGGCTACAGCGGCGATGGCGGAACGGCGACCTCGGCCGAACTGAGCGGACCGAAAGGCCTGGCCATCGATTCCAGCGGAAATCTCTATATCGCCGACACGGGCAATAACCGAATCCGGAAGGTCACTTCGGGCGGCATCATCTCAACCATTGCCGGCAATGGAGGTAGCGATTCCGGCGACGGTGGAGCGGCAACCTTGGCGGGCGTCTATAATCCGCAAAATCTCACCGTAGACGGCGCCGGGAACTTGTATATAGGGGAGGCCGCGCGCCTGCGCTGGATCTCGACCGGCGGCATCATTCAAACCATCGTCGGCACCGGAACCTCGGGATCGACCGGCAATGGGGGAGCGGCAACCTCGGCGGAAGTGGGCACAATCACCGGAGTGATTCTTGACCCGCTGGGACAACTTTATTTATCAGACAACGCCTACGACGTGATTCGCCAGGTTACGCTGAATACCACTTTTCCTGCCACCGTCGTGGGCCAATCGAGTAGCGCGCAAACGGTGGCTATTGTGGTCAACATAGATTCCGCAATCCAAGGCATTGCTTTGCCCTCGGGGTTTGCCGACTTCAGCCTGGGATCGGTGAGCGGTTGTACCGTCAACGGCTCCACCGTCAATCCTGCGGGCACGGTATGCACGCTTTCGGTGACGTTCACGCCGCAATACGCGGGGCGGCGGATCGCTCCGTTAACGGTGACCGACGGCGGCGGCACGAAACATACATTCGCTTTGCAGGGAAATGGCACGGGGTCTCTGTTTGGCCTCATTCCCGGCATTATCAGCACGTTTGCCGGCAGCGGAACGGCGGGTCACAGCGGCGATGGTGGCCAGGCCACGGCAGCGCAGCTGAACGGCCCCACGGCGACGGCGGTGGGGGCCGATGGCAGCGTCTACATTGCCGAGTATCTCGGTTGTTACATACGAAAAGTAACTACTTCTGGCACGATTAGCACGGTTGCCGGCAACGGCTCCTGCGCCTATAGCGGCGATGGCAGTCTGGCCACGGCAGCCAGCCTCGATTACCCCCAGGGGCTGGCGCTCGACACCGCGGGGAACCTCTATATCGTCGATAACGGAAATCGCCGGGTGCGCAAAATAGATGCGAACGGCATGATCAGCACCGTTGCAGGGACAGGCAGCCAGGGTTCGACGGGCGACGGCGGCTTGGCGACGGCCGCGGAGTTCAACAATCCCTCTGGCATCGCGTTTGATGGATATGGCAATTTCTATATTGCCGATGGCCCCGCTCAGCGCGTTCGCGTCGTATACCCAAGCGGATATATTGCTACTTTTGCCGGAACGGGCACCGCCGGCCATACCGGCGATGGAGGCCTCGCCACTTCGGCCGAGTTGAATGTGCCGCGCGGGATTGCTGTGGATTCGAGTGGGAATATATACATCGCCGATTCTTTCAACTCCAGCATCAGGATAGTGAATCCGCAAGGTGTGATCAGCACGTTCGCGGGCAACGGCACAGCCGGTTACAGCGGAGACGGAGGGGCGGCAACCTCGGGGGAGCTAAACAATCCCTATGCTGTAGCTCTGGACCCCGCGAACAATCTTTACATCACTGACGATGAAAACCAGGTCATTCGCATGGTGAACGGGGCTGGAATCATCAGCACGCTCGCCGGCACCGGGACAGCGGGCTATTCCGGCGATGGTGGATCGGCGGTACTCGCCGAACTCTATCTCTACAATACGTCTCAAACCTGGATGGCAGCCGTCGGCATGGCCATGGGGAGCAGCGGGAACCTCTACATCCCGGACATAAACAATCAACGGGTTCGGTCGGTGAACACCCAGCAGACTGTGACCCTGACGTTTCCCAGCACAGCGGACGGTACCACCAGCGCCGCGCAGACCGTTACCGTGCTCAATGAGGGCAGCGCGAACCTGGTTTTCAGTGGCCTGGCCGCGTCCACGGGATATTTGGTGCAGGGCGGCACCTGCAGCACCGCCTCGCCGCTTGCCGCAGGTGCAGTCTGCGCCCTGGGCGTGGCCTTTGCGCCGACCTCGGGAACCGGGACTCAGACCGGGACCGCCACGTCTACCGACAATGCGCTCTCTTCGCCGCACACCATCAGCTTGACCGGATCCAGTTCGCTGCAGGCAACCTCCTCGGGCGTCGCAGCCAGTCCTTCTCCCAGCACGTATGGAAGCAGCGTGACGCTCACGGCGACGGTTACGCCACAAACCAGCGGGACGCCGGCCGGCACCGTAACCTTCCTGGACGGGTCCACCTCGCTGGGGACGGCAACGCTCAATGGCTCCTCGATCGCGACTCTGTCCACATCGTCGCTTACTGCAGGAAGCCACTCGATCACCGCCTCTTACGCTGGTAACGCCGCTTTCTCGTCCAGTACGTCATCGGCGATTACGGAAACAATCAATCAGGCAACGCCGGTGATCACCTGGGCTACGCCTTCCTCGATCACTTACGGGACGGCGTTATCGGGAACGCAGTTGAACGCGACGGCGAGCGTGCCCGGCACATTTGTCTATTCGCCGGTCGCGGGCACGGTGTTGAGTGCGGGATCGCAAACGCTGAGTGTAACCTTCACGCCGACCGATACCACCGACTACAACACCGCCAGCAAGAACGTAACGCTGGTGGTCACCGCGGCGGCTGTGACCGCAACCATCACGGGTAATCCAACCAAGACCTATGACGGCACTACTACGGCGGTACTGACTGCGGCAAACTACTCGCTGGCGGGTTTCAAGGGCTCCGATGGCGCGACGGTAACGCAGACGGCCGGCGCCTACGCGGCGGCGACGGCGGGCTCGGAGACGGTGACGGCGACCCTGGCCTCGGGGAACTTCACGGCGACGGGTACGACCAACCTGTCGAACTATGCGCTGCCCACGACTGCGTCGGGCACCGGCACGATCACCAGTGACCAGGGGCAGATCTTTTCCCTGCTCGGTCAGACCATCAACGCGTACGCGGGACAAAGCGGTGTCACCGGATATTCCGGGGATGGAGGCCTGGCAACCGCGGCGAAGCTGAACTCTCCGGCAGGGATGGCTATAGACCAGGCCGGGAACATATATATAGCCGATCGGGCTAACAATGTAGTGCGCAAAGTTACCCAGGCCGAATACATTTCCACCTTCGCGGGAACGGGCACGGTGGGCTATTCCGGGGATGGGGGCGCGGCCATCTCTGCCAAGCTGAACTCTCCGTCCGGACTGGCCTTTGACTCGACGGGAAATCTGTACATCGCCGATACCGGCAATAACCGCATTCGCGTCGTGACTACGGCGGGTGTGATTTCGACTTATGCAGGCACCGGAGTTGCTGGTTACTCCGGCAACGGCGGCGCAGCGACTTCGGCAGAAATTTCATCGCCGGCCGGCTTGGCGGTGGATTCGAGTTTCAATCTGTATATCGCCGACAACGGGAATGAGCGGATTCGCAAAGTTAACTCCAGCGGGACAATCAGCACCTATGCGGGGAATGGGACCGCCGGCTATACCGGCGACGGGGGCGCGGCCACGTCGGCCGAGATCGATTACCCCAAGGGCCTGGGTTTGGATTCGGCCGGGAACTTGTACATAGGGGACAAAGTCAACAACCGGATCCGCAAGGTGAACACATCAGGAACGATTTCAACCGTTGCCGGAAACGGAAGCGGGAGCGACTCCGGCGATGGCGGGCTGGCGACCTCGGCGGGCATGCTTTACCCCCAGAGCGCTGTCGTGGACGGGGCGGGCAACATGTATATCGCGGAGTCTGCGCGGGTGCGCTGGGTCGGAACCGGCGGTATCATCCAGACTTTCGCCGGCACTGGGACCGTGGGATCGTCGGGCAACGGCGGTCCAGCCAACCAGGCCCAAGTAGGATCGCTCGGGGGCGCAATCCTGGACAGCCTCGGGAATCTCTATCTTTGGGACGCGACCTACAGCGTAGTCCGTCTTGTGACATTGAATACATCCTTCCCGGCCACGACCGTCGGGCAGTCGAGTGCGGCGCAGACGGTGGCGATTACAGTCAATATCGCCTCCGTAATCCAAAGCATCACTCTGCCCTCCGGATTTTCGGACTTCAGCCTGGGGTCGGTTAGCGGCTGCAGCGTGGGCGGTTCCACCGTCAATCCTGCGGGCACGGTATGCACGCTTTCCGTGACCTTCACGCCGCAATACGCGGGGCGGCGATCCGCACCGTTGACGGTTACTGATGGCGGCGGTACCAAACATACTTTCGCTGTGCAGGGAAGCGGCACGGGACCCGTGTTTGGCTTTATTCCAGGCATTATCAACACGTTTGCGGGCAACGGCACGTCGGGCGCAAGCGGCGACGGCGGCCAAGCCACGGCCGCGCAGTTGAACCTCCCCCATGCCACAGTGATGGGAGCGGATGGCAGCATCTACATAGCCGACTACAACAACAACACGATCCGCAGAGTCAGCACCGCCGGGGTGATCTCTACCGTCGCCGGAACCCCCGGAGTTTCCGGCTTCTCCGGTGATGGTGGCCCTGCCACTTCCGCCGAGCTCCACGCGCCAAGAGGGGTGGCCACGGATACAGCCGGCAATCTCTATATCGCCGACGCCGGCAACAATCGCATCCGCAAAGTCGATCCCAATGGAAACATCACGACCATTGCCGGAACCGCGACCGTAGCCGGTAGTTGTCCAACTTCGGGCCTCGCCACCGCCACTGCGCTCTTTACTCCAGACTCCGTGGCCTTCGACAGCAACGGCAACCTCTATTTTACTGACGGCGATCTGCAGTGTGTCGGAGTGATCTATGCCAGCGGCTATATTGCGACTTTCGCCGGCACCGGATCGTCCGGCTTCTCAGGCGACGGAGGTCAAGCCGCTCTCGCCAAATTGTCCTATCCAAACTCGGTCGCCGTTGACTCCACCAACGATGTCTACATCGCCGACAGCGGCAACAACCGAATCCGCAAAGTCACGCCCCAGGGGATCATCTCTACCATGGCGGGCAATGGTACCGCCGGCTACGGCGGAGACGCGGGCAGTGCGACGGCGGCGAATTTGAACAGCCCGGACGCGGTGGCCCTCGATGCCGCGAACAATCTGTATATTGCCGACAACGGCAATCAAGTCGTGCGCCAGGTCAACGGAGCAGGAATCATTGCCACCGTCGCCGGGAACGGTACAGCGGGCTACTCCGGAGATGGTGGATCGGCGACCCTGGCCGAACTCTATCTCCGCCAAACCTCCAACGGCGCCAACAACGCCTACGGGATCGCCATCGGGAGCAGCGGCAATTTATTGATTCCCGATACCAACAACAACGTGATCCGCTCGGTGAACCCGCAGCAGACCGCGACGTTGACGTTTCCCAGCACCGCGGATAACACGACCAGCACGCAGACCGTTACCGTTTTCGATGAGGGCACGGCGAATCTGGTTTTCAGTGGCCTGACTGTGTCTACGGGGTATCTGCTGCAGGGCGGCACCTGCAGCACCGCCTCGCCGATTGTCGCGGGCGGAGTTTGCGCCCTCAGCGTGGCATTCGAGCCGACCTCGGGAACGGGGACCGATACGGGAACTGCGACGTCGACCGATAACGCGCCGTCCTCGCCGCACACCATCAGCTTGACTGGCGCCAGCTCGCTGCAGCCGACGACTTCGAGCGTCGTAGCCAGCCCTTCGCCTGGCACGTATGGAAGCAGTGTGACGCTCACCGCGACGGTTACGCCGCAAACCAGCGGTACACCAGCGGGCAGCGTAACCTTTCTGGACGGATCGACATCGTTGGGGACAGCAACGCTCAATGGCTCCTCGATCGCGACGTTGTCAACTTCGTCGCTGAACACGGGAAGCCACTCGATCACCGTCTCTTACGCTGGGAGTACAGTTTTCTCGTCAAGTACATCCGCGGCGATCACGGAAACAATCAATCAGGTGACACCAACGATCACCTGGGGCACCCCGTCTTCGATCACCTACGGAACAGCAATATCGGGAACGCAGTTGAACGCGACGGCGAGCGTGCCGGGGACGTTCGTCTACTCGCCGGCTTCGGGCACGGTGCTGGGGGCGGGATCGCAAACCTTGAGTGTGACCTTCACCCCCACCGACACCACCGACTACAACACGGCCACTGCCACCGTGACGCTGGTTGTGAATAAAGCGACGCCGACCGTCACCTGGGCGACGCCATCGGCCATCACTTACGGCACGGCGCTGTCGGCCACGCAGCTAAATGCAACCAGCGTGGCGGGTACGTTTGTCTACTCGCCGGCCGCAGGCACGGTGCTGGGGGCGGGATCGCAGACGTTGAGTGCGAGCTTCACTCCGACCGACACCACCGACTACAACTCGGCGACCGACAGCGTAACGCTGACGGTCAATCCAGCCGCCCCGACGATCACCTTCACCGTTTCCAACCAGACCTACGGCGTCTCCCCCTTCACGGTCTCGGCGACCTCGAACTCCGCGGGCGCGATCACCTACTCGGTGGTCAGCGGCCCGGCCACCATCTCCGGCTCGACGGTGACGATCACCGGCGTGGGCACCGTGGTTCTTCAGGCTTCCCAGGCCGCCAACGGTAACTACACCGCGGGCACGCAGAACGCCAGCTTCACGGTGTCGGCTGCCGCCCAGACCATCAGCTTCCCCAATCCTGGAACGGAGACCTTCGGCGTGGTGCCGATCACTCTAACCGCAACGGCCAGTTCGGGTCTCACGGTCAGCTATAGCGTGACGAGCGGCCCGGCGTTCGTGGATGGACGTTCTCTGACCATCACGGGAGCGGGCTCGGTAACAGTACAGGCCAGTCAAGCGGGCAATGGAACTTACACGGCTGCAACCCCGGTCAGTGTCACCTTCACCGCGAACCCCGCGGTCCCGACGGGAATTACAGACAACAGCGGCTCCTGCTGTGTGCTCGATGCATTGACCACGATGCCTGCCGCTGCGTACAGCCTGAGATTGCTTTCATCAAAATACTCGGGCAATGCCATCACGGTTAGGCGGTCCAGTGATAATACAACGGCCAACGTCGGGTTTACCGGGACCATTTTAAACACAACGACGTTAACGACCTTCTGCGCCTCCACCAACTGCTTCGTTACCACATGGTACGACCAGAGCGGAAATGGCAACAACGCAACGCAATCAACCGGCGCAAACCAACCGCAGATTGTGAGCTCCGGAGCAGTCATCACGCAGAACGGCCTGCCTAGCATCCAGCTGGTCGCGTCCTCGTCGACCTACTTCCTTCTCCCGTCCGGAATTGTCGCGTCAGCGACATCCGGTGGAACGGTGAACGGCATCTTCAATCCGAACTCATCCGGAGCATGGGCGCGTTATTTCGATTTCGGAACCGGTACCAGCGTGTATTGGTTTGCAACCCCAGCCGGGTCCGGTGGAGACTTCCGTTTGCGCATCAACACCGGTTCCGGAGAGCAGGGGCCGATAGGTCTCAATCCTCTCGATACCAGCGCTCTCAGAATTCTTACGTTTGAAGACGCATCGAGCACCATGTCCGCCTATGTGAACGGCGCAATCTACGGAGCCGCGACAACAAGCATTACGCCATCGCAGATTACAGGCTCAAACAATTACATCGGGAAGTCGCAATTTTCCGCTGACCCATACTTCAACGGATATGTCTCCGAGTTTATGGTTGTTGCATCGGGTCTTTCCGCGGCGGATCGATCGACAGTGGAGCAAAGTCAGTCGCTCTACTACTCAGTCTCGCTGGCCAGTGCGTCGGGCAGCGTATCCTGCTGCGCGCTGGATTCACTTGGCGGCACGGCCGCGGCCGCATATAGTCTGCGGCGGCTCTCCTCGAACTATTCCGGTTCAGCGATCGCCGTGACGCGATCGAGCGATAGCACCACGGCAAACATCGGTTTCGTCAACAACGTACTGGACACAGCGACTCTGACGAGCTTTTGTGCGTCCACAACGTGCAAGGTCAGCACATGGTACGACCAATCGGGCAACGGCGAGAACGTTACACAACTCACTGGGGATTCCCTGCCTACAATCGTGGTCAGTGGAACGATGCAGACGGCCACGCCCGCAGGACTGCCGGCGATCAACTTTGCCGGCGCGGAAATCGGAAATACGACCTTCACCAACTCTGGGCTGAACGGGACAGGCAGTGTGAATGCCGTGGTTCAATCCCCATCGTCGCCCTACAACGGTTATGCCGGGGTGGTTTGTTGGCCTGGCAATTACGGTCCATGCTTCGGCAATCTTCCGGGACCTGCGTGGGGCTACTACATGTCCGGTCACGGTATACAGGACACATATCAATCGCTCAGCGCCAATCAACCGCTCATTACCACGTGGACGTGGTCCGCGTCCACGGAAACGATGACCATCTCGGTGAATGGAGCTGCCCAGGGTTTCTCGAGCGGTCTCGGCGCCGGAGGCTCCTTTACGATGCGCATCGGAGGCGACGGCGGCACCGCCTATTTCGGCGGCTATCTACAGGAGATCGTCATATTCTCCGGCTACGAAATGACTTCAAGCGACCGCGACTCGCTCGAGCGAAGCCAATCTCAGTACTATTCGATTGCCCTGTCAGGCATTCTCACAACCGACGATACGAGTGTGGACGCCGGCCCAGTGAACCTTGGCTCCAATGCAAGCTCGTCTGTCAGTTTCAATTTCAGCGCGGACGGCAATCTTGGTTCGACGCCGGTGCGGGTGGTTACTAAGGGAGCCACCGGCCTCGACTTCACGGATGCCGGCACCGGCACCTGCGATACCAATGGGTCAAGTTACAACTACGCGGCGGGCAGCAATTGCAATGTAAATATCTCATTCACGCCCCTGTCTCCAGGTTTGCGCACAGGGGCCGTTCAGCTCATAGGACCAGGCGGAACGGTGGTAGCGACGGCCTATTTGAGCGGCATCGGCACTGCGCCGCTGCCCGATTTCCCCTCTGGGATCGTCTCCACAGTTGCCGGCAGCGCAACAGCAGGCTATGGGGGGGACGGCGGCGCGGCAACCAGTGCGAAGATCAATGCACCAAAGTCGATTGCGCTCGACGGCTCCGGGAACCTGTACATTGCCGACACTTCCAACAATGTGATTCGCTTGGTGAATTCAGGAACCGGCGTGATCGCCACTTATGCGGGAAACCATTCCGCGGGCTATAGCGGAGACGGGGGCGCAGCCACGTCCGCAAGTCTCAATTCCCCAACTGGCGTTGCCGTCGATGGAGCGGGTAATGTCTATATCGCGGATTCGCTGAACAATGTGATTCGAAAAGTGGATGGGGTGAGTGGCAACATAAGTACCTGGGTAGGAACCGGCGCACAAGGCTACACCGGCGACAACGGCGCCGCCACATCGGCCACCATGAATTCTCCGCAAGCTATTGCCTTTGACGCCGGGGGAGATGCCTACGTCAGCGATGCGAACAACAACGTTGTTCGCAAGGTAAGCGCCGCTACACGAATTATCACCACCATTGCCGGAACCGGCACGTCCGGGTTTTCCGGAGATTCAGGTGCGGCCGTCAATGCCAATCTGAACCTGCCTCAAGGGGTGGCGCTCGACTCTTCCGGCAACCTGTACATCGCCGACAATCAGAATCAGCGAATCCGCATGGTCAACGCCTCGACGGGGATCATCACCACTCTTGCAGGCACTTCCTCGGCAGGTTACACGGGAGACGGCGGTCCCGCCGCCAGTGCCTCGCTCAGCAGCCCGGAAGATGTCGAACTCGATCCGGCGGGAAATCTGTACATCGCGGACGCTGCAAACAATGTGATCCGAAAGATTTCTGCGCAGACTGCCACCATCAGCACAGCTTTCGGCACAGGGACTGCAGGCTTCTCCGGCGATGGCGGATCGGCCTCCAATGCGGCTTTCCATTCTCCATTTGCTGTTGTGCGCAGTCCGAGTGGAAATCTGTACATCGACGATTCTCTGAACAATCGAATTCGTAAGATAGACCTTCTCGATGGGCCATCACTTACGCTGCCCGGCACTCCCTATGGTGCAACCAGCGCGGCCATCTATCAGACCGTCGAAAACAGTGGAACCAGTTCTCTGACCATTGCATCCATTGTTTCCTCTTCTTCGAACTTCACCCTCGGCGGGGCAGCGGCCACATGCGCGAACACCAGTCAGGTGCTCATTTCAGGAGGATCGTGCCTGGTCGGCGTAGAGTTCACGCCCTCTTCGGTTGGAGCACTGAGCGGCGCCGTCACGCTCAATGACAATGCCCTCAATGCCGGCGGTTCAACACAGAGTCTTGCGGTGAGTGGAAACTCGACTCAAGCAACGCCGGCTGTTGGCCTCAGCACATCCAATGCATCGGTTCCCTATGGGACTCAGGTTACATTCACGGCAGCGCTTCCTGCTACCGCTACGGGAACCGTCACCTTCCAGGACAGCGGTATCGCAATCGGCGCCGGCACGCTGAGTGGTGGAACGGCTACTTTGACCCTGTCGTCTCTTTCCGCGGGCTCGCACAGCATCGCCGCCTCTTATCCTGGCGACGCCAATTTCACAGCCGCAAGCTCCACATTGCTGACTCAAATCATCACGCGGGCTCCGCCGTCGATTATCTGGACCACGCCTTCTGCCATCACCTACGGCACGGCGCTGAGTTCCACTCAGCTCAACGCCACCTCGGCCACCGCCGGCGCCTTTGTCTACACGCCCGCCTCGGGAACGGTGCTCGGCGCCGGAACCCAGACCCTGAGCGTGACCCTGACCCCAACCGACACCGCCGACTACAACTCCGCTACCGCCACCGTACAGCTGGTGGTCAACAAGGCGACCCCGACGGTGTCGGTATGGCCGACGGCCAGCGCCATCACTTACGGGCAGACGCTGGCGTCCTCTACGCTGAGCGGCGGCACGGCTTCAGTTGGCGGCTCGTTCGCGTGGACGACCCCGAGCACGGCGCCGGGCGCGGGGACACCCTCAGAGAGCGCTACCTTTACTCCCACCGACACCACCGACTACAACACGCCGGCTGCGGGTTCGGTGACGGTCACGGTCAACAAGGCGACGCCGTCGATTATCTGGACCACGCCTTCTGCCATCACCTACGGCACGGCGCTGAGCTCCACTCAGCTCAACGCCACCTCGGCCACCGCCGGCGCCTTCGTCTACACGCCCGCCGCAGGCACGGTGCTGGGCGCGGGATCGCAAACCTTGAGCGTGACCTTCACCCCCACCGACACCACCGACTACAGCATCGCCACCACCACAGTGACGTTGGTGGTGAATAAAGCTACACCGACGGTCACCTGGGCGACCCCGGCAGCGATCACCTACGGGACGGCGTTATCGGGAACCCAGTTGAATGCGACGTCGAGCGTGCCGGGAACGTTCGTCTACTCGCCGGTCGCAGGCACCGTGCTGGGCTCGGGAACGCAGACGCTGAGTGTGACCTTCACCCCCACCGACGCCACCGACTACACAACGTCCACGGCAACGGCCATTCTGGCCGTGCTGACGCCACAAGCCATCGCTGCCGTTACTCCATATCAAATTTCGACTCTTGCGGGCAACGGAACAGCCGGGTACTCGGGCGACGGCGGGGTCGCCACTAGCGCCGAATTGGATGAGCCACGGTTCGCTACTGTAGATAGCTCCGGCAACCTGTACATCGCCGATTACCTGAACTTTGTTGTACGGAAAGTCGCGGCAGGCACCGGCGTCATCTCGACATTTGCGGGCACGGGAGCAGCGGGCTATAGCGGAAATGGTGGTCTCGCAACCAATGCGAAGTTTAGCGGACCCTACGGTACGGCCACAGACGCTTCCGGTAACGTCTACATTAGCGATCTTGCGAGCAATGTGATTCGTAAAGTTGTGGCGAGCACAAACATCATCTCCACCGTAGTTGGCACCGGAACGGCCGGATATAGCGGAGATGGTGGTTCCGCAGCTGCCGCAGAGCTGAATGGGCCCAGGGGAATTGCGTTTGACGACGCGGGGAACCTGTACATCGCCGACACGAACAATTACCGCATTCGCATGGTTTCCGCGGCCACGGGCACCATCACCACCATCGCAGGCAACGGCACGGGCGGTTACACCGGCGACGGGGGGTTGGCTACCTCGGCTGAGATTTCCAGCAACGCATTTGCAGTCTTCGTCGACGCCAACGAGAACGTCTATTTCTCTGACAAGAACAACCAGGTCATTCGCAAGGTAACGGCATCAAGCGGCATCATTCATACAATTGCCGGCACCGGCACTTATGGTTATAGCGGAGATGGAGGCGCGGCGACCAGCGCCAAATTGAACTCCCCTGCCGGCCTTGCGCTTGATGCTTCCGGCAATCTGTACCTTTCGGATCAGGGCAACAACGTCGTGCGGATGATTGCCGCTGGAACGGGAATCATCTCTACCATCGCAGGCAATTCCACCGCCGGTTACAGCGGCGACGGCGGACCCGCTCTCAGCGGTGAGTTCAATGCCCCGGTCGGCCTGAGCTTCGGTTCCAATGGAACGCTCTATGTTACGGATTTGTTCAACAACGCGGTTCGAACACTTGGACCGAACAGCGCGCTAGTCTTTGGATCACAGTCCGTTGCATCGACGAGCGCCGCGCAGAATGTGATTGTGCGGAACATCGGCACAGCGACTCTCAACTTTACCGCGAGCCCGGCCACAACAGCAGATTTTGCCGTTGCAACCGGCAATACCTGTGCAACCAACGGGTCGACGCTGACGCCGGGGGCGAGTTGCATGGTTGGTGTCACGTTCCAACCTGGCGCGGTGGGAGCGCACACAGGGACGCTCACAATCTTCGATAACGGCATCACGACAAACCAACAAGCGGTTTTGAGCGGAACCGCGACGCAGGACACGAGTACCAGCATCAATCTCGCGTCTTCGTCTAATCCTTCGACCTTCGGGCAATCTATAACTTTAACGGCTACGATTACTGCCGGGGCCACTGGCACAGTGCAGTTCATGACAGGTGGTTCGTCCATCGGTAGCGGAACCGTCTCTGGAGGTGTCGCGACCTTTTCTACGTCGACCCTCACGGCCGGTTCGTTTTCCATCACAGCGGTGTATTCAGGCGACAACAACTATAGTGCAGCCACCTCGACTAGCATCACGCAAGTGGTTAACCGGGCCACGCCGACCATCACCTGGTCCAATCCTGCGGCGATCACCTACGGCACGGCTGTGTCGGCAACGCAACTAGACGCGACGGCGAGCGTCGCTGGAACGTTCGTCTACTCGCCGGTCACGGGGACGGTCCTGAGTGCAGGATCGCAAACGCTGAGCGTGACCTTCACCCCAACCGACTCCACCGACTACAACACGGCGACAGACACAGTGACGTTGGTGGTGAACAAAGCCACGCCGACCATCACGTGGTCCAATCCTGCGGCGATCACCTACGGGACGGCTTTGTCGTCTACGCAGCTGAACGCGACGGCCAGCGTAGCCGGGACTTTCGTCTACTCGCCGGTCGCCGGAACGGTGCTGGGTGCAGGTTCGCAAACGCTGAGTGTGACCTTCACCCCGACCGATACAACCGACAACAACTCGGCCAGCGCCAGCGTCACGCAGGTGGTGACCAAAGCCACGCCGACCATCACCTGGGCAAACCCTGCGGCGATCACCTACGGGACGGCTTTGTCGGCGACGCAACTAGACGCGACGGCGAGCGTCGCTGGAACGTTCGTCTACTCGCCGGTCCCCGGAACCGTGCTTGGCGCAGGTTCGCAAACGCTGAGTGTGACCTTCACCCCTACCGATACTACCGACTACAACTCGGCCATGACGACCGTGACATTGGTGGTGAACAAAGCCGCACCAACGATTACCTGGGCGAATCCGTCGGCGATCGCCTACGGGGCGGCTTTGTCGGCGACGCAACTAGACGCGACGGCGAGCGTCGCTGGGACTTTCGCCTACTCGCCGGTCGCCGGAACCGTGCCCGGTGCAGGTTCGCAAACTTTGAGCGTGACCTTCACCCCAACCGATACCGCCGACTTCAACATGGCCAGCGACAGCGTCACGCTGGTGGTGAACAAGACCACGCCGACGATCACCTGGTCCAATCCTGCGACGATCACCTACGGCACGGCGTTGTCGGCAACGCAGCTAGACGCCGCCGCCAGCGTCCCCGGAACTTTCGTTTACTCCCCCACCGCAGGCGCAGTGCCCGGCGCGGGATCACAAACGCTGAGTGTCACCTTCAGTCCCACCGACTCCAGTGACTACAACACGAGCACGGGGTCGGTAACCCTCGTCGTAAACCCGGTTGGAGTGACGGCGTCGATCACGGGCAATCCCACTAAGACCTTTGATCAGACTACTGTCGCGACACA
>Ga0182015_10001207_pt1 | contig 35043 bp, 35 predicted proteins | sample 712P3MmetaG_FD_120478 | JGI IMG/M metagenome (GOLD analysis project Ga0182015, IMG submission 120478) | Permafrost microbial communities from Stordalen Mire, Sweden - 712P3M metaG | ecosystem: Environmental > Terrestrial > Soil > Wetlands > Permafrost | place: Sweden: Stordalen | collected...
AGCGCCATCGAGAAGCACGACGCGTGCGCCGCGGCGATCAACTCTTCGGGGCTCGTGCGGCCGTCGGGCGACTCGGCGCGCGACGCCCAGGTGATGGGGTAGGTGCCGATGCCACTCGAGGTGAGTTCGACGGTCCCTTGACCCTCGAGAAGCGTGCCCTCCCAGTGGGCTCGTGCGTTGCGGGTTGTCGCCATAGGTCGTCCTTCACTCGTGCCACCGGGTCCCTCCGCGGTGATCGAACTTCAGGTTAGCCACGGGGCTGTCACGGTCGCTCACTATGGTGACGGTCACGAAGCGGCGATGATGCCACGATGACGGATGGAGAAACGGTGTCGACACGGGTCTACTTCGAAGAGGGCAAGCGCTCGGTTTTCGCCGCGGCGATCGATTGGCCCGGTTGGTGTCGACGCGCCAAGACGAAGGACCTGGCGCTCGAGTCCTTGCTGGACTATCAGGAGCGTTACGCGGCGGTGCTCTCAGTACCGTTCAAGCCCGGGAAACTCGACGTCGTCGGTTCGGTCGAGGGCAACGCGACGACGGACTTCGGCGCGCCGGGCGTCGACACGCCCTGGGACGCTGAGGCCATCACGTCGCGTGACCTGAAGTGCCAAGTCACGGTCTTGGTCGACTGCTGGGCGTACTTTGATGGCGTGGTCGACGGCGCGCCGGCGACGTTGACCAAAGGTCCGCGCGGTGGTGGTCGCGACCGTGACGCCATCGTCGAGCACGTCCGAGAGGCCGAACGGCACTACTGCTCGGCTCTGGGCACGCGCGTGCCACCGCGAACGCCGTGGACCGAGCAACGTTCGACGATCACCGAATCGCTGCTCGCCGGATCTCCCAGCGGTAAGTGGCCGTCTAGGTACTCACTACGCCGACTGGCCTGGCACGTCATCGATCACGCGTGGGAGATCGAGGACAAGAGCGCGAAGTGACGACGCACCGTCAGCTGGTCGTGAGGTGATCCTTCAGGAGATTCATTCGGCGCGTGAACTCATCCTCATCGATCTCACCCTTGGCGAATCGCACCTTCAAGATGTCCGCGGCCGCGCTGTCGGCCGACGGTGAACTCGCCGCGCCCATGACGTGCGGGTGATGGTGCGACTGCGCGTGGTCGAAGTGGCGGATGACCAAGTAGGCGATCACGCCGATGAAGAGAAGAAACAGGATCATGATGACCAACCTCGATATTCCGAAGCCCCAGTTGGGACCTCCGCCGAAAACCCTCTGAAAGCCAGGACCGCCCCCGGGACCGAACGGACCGATGTGAAACGACCTCTGTATTCCCACGCGAACCCTTCCTTTGTCCTCGATACGAACTTAATGGTTGAGCACCACTTCGTTGGCCGCAGCAACGTCAAAAACCCTGAGTATTTAGGGGTTTCTTAGACGTCAGACCGCGACTTCCTCGGTCGCCTCGACCGCGAAGTGGGGCGTGATCCGGTCCAGCCACTTGGGGTAGTACCAGTTGGCGTCGCCGAAGAAGTGCATCAACGCCGGCACCAGCACCGTGCGCAGGATGAAGGCGTCCATCAGGACTGCGCCTCCGAGACCGATGCCGAACTCGGCGATAATGCGCTCCCCCCCGAAGGCGAATGAGAAGAAGACGCAGATCATGATCAACGCCGCGGCCGTGATGACCCGCCCGGTGTTGGCCTGACCGCGGTTGATGGCCTCTTCGTTGCTGCCGGTATTCAGCCACTCCTCGTGCATACGCGAGACCAAGAAGACCTGGTAGTCCATTGAGAGTCCGAAGAGGATGGCGATCATGATCGTCGGCAGGAACGATTCGACGGGCCCCGTGCCGGCGTCCAACAGAGAGCTACCCCAGCCCCACTGGAAGACGGCGACGACGAGGCCGAAGGACGCCCCGGCCGCGAAGATGTTCATCGCCGCCGCGGTGAGCGGGATGACGATGCTGCGAAAGGCCACCATCAACAACAGACAACCCAGCAGGACGATCACGCCGACGAACAGCGGGATCTTGGACGTGAAGACCTGGGCGAAGTCGACGAAGATCGCGGTGAGGCCGCCGACGTAGATCGCGGTATGGGACGTGGCCGTCACGGCCGGGATGTAGTCGTTGCGAATCGTGGCGATCAGGTTCTCGGTGACCTTGGAGTCGGGACTGGACTTGGGCACGACGTAGATGACCGCGACCTTGCCGCTCTTTGAGACCTGCAGGGGGGCGGAGACGGCGACGTCGGGCTTACCCTGCAACTTCTGATCGAGCGCGACCATCGTCGAGAGGTCCTTGGCGTTGTGGATCGATCCCACGATCTGCAGCGGTCCGTTGAATCCCGGACCGAAGCCGGTGGCGAGCAGGTCGTAGGCCTGACGGGTCGTCGACGTCGGCGGGTCGGTGCCCGCGTCGGAACTGCCGAGGTGCAACGAGAAGAACGGGATGCACACGAAGACGATGGCCACGAGTGCAGCCAGCGAGAGGGACCGTGGGTGCTTCGACACGGTGTTGGCCCAGCGCTGCCACGCGGAGTTCATGATGATTGGTTCGGGGCCGTTCTCGGCGAGCGATCGACGCTCTTTACGACTCAAGACGCGCTTACCCCAGAATCCGAGGAGCGCCGGCAGCAACGTCAGCGACGCCAACATCGTCGTCAGCACCGTCAACGACGCGGCGATCGCGACGCCGTAGAGGAACGAGAGTTGCAACACGATCATGCCGAGCAGGGCGATACACACCGTGGTGCCGGCGAAGAGCACGGCACGACCCGACGTGTTGATCGCCGTGACGACGGCGTCTTCCATACTCAAGCCGCGTTTGAGTCCCTGTCGACATCGCGTCACGATGAAGAGCGAGTAGTCGATCCCCACGCCCAGTCCGATCAAGGACCCGAGGATGGGCGCGAAGGTGGCGATGGAGATCCCGTGACTCAACAGCGTCGTGACCGCGGTGGCGATGCCGACGGCGAAGAGCGCGACGCCTAGGGGCAGCAACATGGCGAAGAACGATCCGAAGGCGAGCACGAGGACGATGGCCGTGAGGACGAGTCCGAAGATCAGGTCCGGGCTGCCCTTCTGCGAAGCGAGTTGCTCAAAGGCGTTGCCGGCGAATTGGACGTTGAGCAAGGACGACCGCGCCGTGATGCCGGCGTTCTCGACCGGTTGGATGGCGGCGCTCTTTAACTTGTACCCCTGCTTCTTGAAGTAGACGACGGAGTAGGCGATCTTGCCGTTCTTACTGATCTGTAGCGAGCCACCGACGAAGGGCGACACGACGTTGGCGACCGCCGGTACCTTCGCCACCTTCTTGTCCATCGCGACGATCTCTTTCTCGTGGCTCGCGATCGTGCCGGTCTTGGCTTGAAAGACGATCTCATCGACGTCACCGGACTTGCTCTTGAAGCCCGACTGCAGCAACGACAGCGCGTGGGTCGAGTTGGTGCCGGGCAGGGTGAACGTGTTCGCGTAGGCGGTGCCGAAGGACTGCGAGAGCGCGTTCATGCCGAGGAAGAGGATGACCCAGAGGGCGAGGATCAACCAACGGCGGCGATAGGCAAATCGGGCGAGGGACTTCATGAAGGCGGGATCTCCTGAATGGGCGAAAGGGGGACCGAATAAATTGGTGACGTTGAGTTATTCGAATCTCAACATTACGGGAGATTGACAATGGCGCCAGACGGCACGAGGCCGGCGCGTTTCGAGGGTCACGTCTACCCCCAGATTCTCCCCGAACCGGACGACATCCAGTCCGGTGCGCGGGCGCCGTGGAGCGCGTTACCCCTCGCCGATCGCTCCGGTCTCACGCTCGAGGTCGTCGAAACGAGACTGCGCGACGCGCTACGCCACTTCGACAACTCCGTGATTCCCGGCGACCCGAGCTCGATGGCCGTCGCCGACATCGAAGGTCAACCGATCTCGCGGCGCTCGGCCGTACTCGTCGCGCTCTTCGAAGAGGCCGGCGAGACGCAGGTGGTCCTCACGCGACGCTCGTTCTCGATGCGAGCGCACCGCGGCGAGATCGCGTTGCCGGGTGGACGAAGCGACGACGACGAGACGCCCATCGACACAGCGCTGCGGGAGGCGCGCGAAGAGGTGGGTATCGCCGAATCCTCGGTCCGCGTCGTGGGATGGCTGAGTCCCCTCGTGACCCTGGCGCTCGGCTCGGCCATCTGGCCGGTCGTCGGGTTTCTCGACGAGCGCCCGGTGATGGTGACCGATCCCGCCGAGGTCGAGCGCGCGTTCACGGTGTCGCTCGCCGAACTGCTCGCCGACGACACGTTCCTCGAGGAGCGGTGGCGGCGTGAACTCGCGCGTCCCGGTGCCGACGCCGACGGCTACTTCCCGATCTACTTCTACCGAGTGCCCGGTGACCTCATCTGGGGTGCGACCGCGCGCGTCGTGACCGAGTTGCTCTGCGTTGTCACCGGCGTCGAATGGCCCGAGGCGAAGAGGTCGTGGCCGTAAGTCTGTCAAGTAGAATCGCCCTAACGCGCACTCATTTTTGGGTTGCTGTTTCTTAGGCGGAGGTCACATGGCAGAAGTAGAGATCGGCATCTATAAATCGGCGAGACAGGCCTACGGCTTCGACGACATCGCCATCGTGCCGTCTCGCCGCACCCGCGATCCCGAGGACGTCGACATCTCCTGGCAGATCGACGCCTACAAGTTCGAGCTCCCGGTGCTCGGCTCTGCGATGGACGGCGCGATGTCGCCCGACACCGCCATCGAGCTCGGTCGTCTCGGCGGCCTTGGGGTCTTGAACCTCGAAGGCCTCTGGACCCGTTACGAGGACCCGATGCCGCTGTTCGAGGAGATCCGCGAACTCGACGACGACAAGGCGACGGCGCGGATGCAACAGATGTACCTCGAGCCGATCAAGATCGAACTGGTCGCCCAGCGCATCACCGAGATGAAGGCCGCGGGCATCACGACCTCGGCCTCCGTGACGCCGGCGCGAACCGACTGGATGGCCAAGACCATCCTCGACGCCGGCCTCGACATCCTGGTCATCCAGGGGACCGTCGTGTCGGCCGAGCACGTCTCGAAGACCGTCGAGCCGCTGAACCTGAAGAAGTTCATCCGCGAGTTCGAACTACCGGTGATCGTCGGCGGCTGCGCGAGCTACCAGGCCGCGCTGCACCTCATGCGCACCGGCGCGGCCGGCGTCCTCGTCGGCGTCGGACCCGGCAACGCCTGCACGTCGCGCGCGGTGCTCGGCATCGGCGTGCCCCAGGCCACCGCCATCGCCGACGTCGCCGGGGCGCGCATGCGCCACCTGGACGAGACCGGGGTCTACGTGCACGTCATCGCCGACGGCGGCATGAGCAAGGGCGGCGACATCGCCAAGGCGATCGCCTGCGGCGCCGACGCGGTGATGATCGGCTCCCCGTTGACCAGCGCCGTCGAGGCGCCGGCCCGAGGGTTCCACTGGGGCATGGCCACGTTCCACCCGACGCTGCCGCGCGGCACGCGCGTGCGCACCCAAGTACGCGGCACCCTGAAGGAGGTCCTGCTCGGACCGGCCCACGAGAACGACGGACGACTGAACCTCTTCGGCGCGCTGCGCACCTCGATGGCGACCTGCGGCTACGAGACCCTGAAGGAGTTCCAGAAGGCCGAGATCATGCTCGCGCCGTCACTCCAGACTGAAGGAAAGCAGTTGCAGCGCTCCCAGGGCGTCGGCATGGGACATTGACCCAGAACGTCCTCGTCGTCGACTTCGGCGCCCAGTACGCCCAACTGATCGCGCGACATGTGCGCGAAGCGCACGTCTACTCAGAGATAGTCCAGTCGACCATCTCGGCCGACGAGGTTCGCGCGAAGGCGCCGGCCGCGATCATCCTCTCGGGCGGACCGAAGTCGGTCTACGAGGTGCCCGCGCCGTCGCTCGACCCCGAGATCTACGAACTCGGCATCCCCGTGTTGGGCATCTGCTACGGCGCGCAACTCATGGCGCAGCAACTCGGCGGCGAGGTCGCCAACACCGGCATCGGTGAGTACGGGCGCACGACGATGACACGCCAGGGGACGTCGGTCTTGATGGACGAGTGGCCCCAGAGCGTGACGTGTTGGATGAGCCACGGCGACGCGATCTCGAGCGCACCGAGCGGCTTCGTCGTCACCGGGTCGTCGCCGGAGGGACCGGTCGCGGTCATGGAGGACGTCGCGCGTCGACTGCACGCGGTGCAGTTCCACCCCGAGGTCGCCCACACCGAGCGCGGACAGGACCTGCTGGCGAACTTTCTGCACCACGTCGCCGAGATCCCACCGACCTGGACGAACACGTCAATCATCGAAGACCAGGTCGCGGCGATCCGCGCCCAGGTCGGAACAGAAAAGGTGCTCTGCGCGCTCTCGGGCGGCGTGGACTCGGCGGTCGCCGCGGCACTCGTCACCAAGGCCGTCGGACAACAACTGACGTGCGTCTTCGTCGACACCGGGCTGATGCGCAGGGACGAGGGCGAGCAGATCGAAGAGACGTTCACCCGCCAGTTCGGTGTCGAACTGATCCACGTGAAGGCACAGGATCGATTCTTCGAAGCCCTCGCCGGCGTGACCGACCCCGAGGCGAAGCGCAAGATCATCGGCGAACTGTTCATCCGGGAGTTCGAGACCGTGGCGCGAGAGCTCGGCAAGGGGGGCGACGGTCCGAGGTTCTTGGTCCAGGGGACCCTGTATCCCGACGTCATCGAGTCGGGCTCGGGACATGCCGCGAACATCAAGAGCCACCACAACGTCGGCGGACTGCCCGAGGACCTCTCCTTCGACCTCGTGGAGCCGCTGCGCAACCTGTTCAAGGACGAGGTGCGTCACGTCGGCGAGGAGCTCGGTCTGCCCGCCGAGATCGTATGGCGCCAGCCGTTCCCCGGTCCGGGGTTGGGCGTGCGGATCGTCGGCGAGGTGACGAGAGAGCGCGCCGAGATACTTCGCAACGCCGACTACGTCGTGGTCGACGAGATCAAGAAGGCCGGGCTGTACCGCGAACTCTGGCAGAGCTTCGCGGTGTTACCGGCCGTGCGTACGGTGGGGGTCATGGGCGATGGCCGAACCTACGCGTACCCGATCATCATCCGCGCCGTCACGAGCGACGACGCCATGACCGCGGACTGGGCGCGCCTGCCCTACGACGTGATCGAGAAGATCGCGAACCGGTTGATCCGAGAGGTCGACGGCGTGAACCGCGTCGCCTTGGACGTGACGAGCAAGCCACCGGGCACCATTGAGTGGGAATGAGTCGCTCCACGTTCTCCGAGGAGTCGCTCTGGGGAACTGACGGCGCGAACGACGAAGGCCTCGATCCCGACTCGCTGCTCGTCGGTCTGACCGCCCCCCAACGCGAGGCCGTCGTGCAACGCGGGGGACCGCTGCTCGTGATCGCGGGCGCCGGCTCGGGCAAGACCCGAGTCCTCACGCGGCGCATCGCGCACATCCTGGCGATGGGTGACGCGCGTCCGTGGGAGATCATGGCGATCACCTTCACCAACAAGGCGGCCGACGAGATGCGTCGTCGCGTCGTCGACCTGGTCGGCGCCGACGCGAAGGACATGTGGGTCTCGACCTTCCACTCGGCCTGTCTACGGATGTTGCGTTCGCACGCCGACGTCCTGGGCTACCAGCGCGGCTTCACGATCTACGACGCCGGCGACGCGGAGAGCGCGGTCGAGCGCATCATGAAGGAACTCAACCTCGACACCAAACGGCTCTCGCCGCGTAGCGTGGCGGCCGCGATCTCGGCGGCGAAGAACGAGATGCTCTCACCCGACGCCTACGCCGACGCCGGTGACGGCAATCCGTACCACAAGCGCATCGCCGAGATCTACCAGTTGTACTCCGCGCGACTGTTCCTCGCGAACGCCATGGACTTCGACGACCTCCTCCTCAACGCCGTGGCGATGTTGAAGAAGGACGAGCAGGTTCGCTCCAGTTACCAGAACCGCTTCAAGTACCTGCTCGTCGACGAGTTCCAGGACACCAACGGCGTGCAGAACCAGTTGGTGATGATGCTCGCCGAGAAGCACCGTAACCTCTGCGTGGTCGGCGACTCGGATCAGTCGATCTATCGATTCCGCGCGGCCGACGTGCGCAACATCCTCGAGTTCGAGAAGCGCTTCCCCGACGCCTCGGTGATTCTCCTGGAACAGAACTTCCGCTCCACCCAGACGATCCTGGACGCGGCCAACGCCGTCATCTCCAAGAACGTCAGTCGTATCGCGAAGAACCTCTTCACCGACGACGTCCAGGGCGAGAAGATCCGTCTCTACCGCGCCGGTGACGAGTACGACGAGGGACGCTGGGTCGCGACCGAACTGCGTCGTCTGGCGACCGAGTCGAAACTCTCGTGGAATCAGATGGCCGTCTTATACCGCACGAACGCCCAGAGTCGAGTGCTCGAAGAGGAGATGCTGCGCGCGTCGATTCCGTATCGCGTCATCTCGGGCATGCGCTTCTACGACCGCAAGGAGGTCAAGAACGCGCTGGCGTTCGCGCGACTGATCGTGAATCCCCGCGACGAGGCCTCGGCGCGGCGTGTGATCAACGAGCCCAAGCGCGGCATCGGCGACGCGGCCCAGGCCAAGCTCGGGATGTACGCGGCGCAGCACGGACTGTCCTTCGCCGAGTCGACGCACTACGCCAACGAGGCCGGCCTCACGGGGCGGGCACTGAGTGGCGCGCAGAAGTTCTCGTTCATGCTGGATGAACTGCGCGCGCTCGCGAACGACCTCGCGCCGCGTGAGGTCATCGACGCGATCGTGCGCGAGTCGGGCATGGGCGACGCGCTTCGCGCCGAGAACACCGACGAGGCCTATTCGAGGTTGGAGAACTTGGGTGAGCTCGCGTCGGCCGCGAGTCAGTACGACACCCTGATGGACTTCGTCGAGCGCATGGCGTTGGTCGCGGACTCCGACCAACTCGACGGCGGCGCCGGCGCGATCTCGATGATGACGCTGCACGTCGCCAAGGGACTCGAGTTCCCCGCCGTCGTGATCACCGGTCTCGAGGAGACGATCTTCCCGCATCGACGCGCCCTCTCGGACGACAACGAACTCGAAGAGGAACGACGCCTCTGCTACGTGGGGATCACCCGCGCCATGCGACACCTGGTCCTCACGCACGCGTGGAGCCGAACCATGTGGGGTCATCACGTGGACGCGCTGGCGAGCCGTTTCCTTCAGGAGATTCCCTCGGAGCTGATACACGACATCTCGTCCACCATGCCGCTGCGACGAATCGATTACCGCGACGCGGACGGCTTCACTGGACGCGGCACCGAATTCACCGAGGGCCGAGCCTTCGGTACGGGTACGGCGCCACCGGTGCGATCCACGGGCGCCGAGAAACTGGGCTTGGCCGTCGGCGAACGAGTCGTGCACGACCGATTCGGGCCCGGCGTCGTGACCAGGGTGGAGGGATCGGGTTCGCACGCACGCGCGGCCGTCGACTTCGACGAGCACGGCACGAAGCAGTTGGTGCTCGCGATGACGCCCCTGCACCGCGCCTGACGCGAAGTTCGGGATCTCCAGTCGTGAACTGAAGTACTGACGCCCGATGGTGCCAGAATGAGGTTGCATGCCCTACAAGCGTCCGGCCTATCGACCCCCGGCCGCGCCCCGACCGCATTCGCACCGCTTGGCGCGATCGGTCTACTGGCGTCGGCGCTCGATCGTCTTGCTCGCCCTGGCCATCGTCATCGCCTTGATCTATTTCGCGGCCACGCTGTTCTTCGCCCTCCTCAACCCTTCCTACGGCTCGAGCCTCTCGACCCGGGCCTCCCAGTGGGGCCGCCAGCACGGGTTGGCGAACGTGGTGCGCTGGGGCGCCGACGAGGCCTACCACTGGGACGCGCCGAAGAAGGGTGGCACGCCGCCGGCCGGGTCCTTCGGTACTGGCGCCACGACGAAGACGTTCAAGTCGCCCGTGGCCTTGGCGCCGCCGGAGAACATCGTGTCACCGGTGAAGTACGCGCTGCCCGGCGAGGGCGTGTGGCACGTCGCCGGTCGAACGACCGCGAACGGTATCCCGACGATGTACGAGGCGTTCGTTCGTCCCGACAAAGTGCACACGAGCTACGTCGTCGGCGTCGTGTGGATGGACACGAATCTGTTGACGGCACAGTTGTTCTCCGGTTCGATGATCCCCGGCGGCGGACGGTTCTGGCACAGCGCGCCGATTAGCGCGAAGCGCTCCAAGACGTTAGTCGCGGCGTTCAACTCCGGCTTCTTGATGCAGAACGCTGACGGCGGCTACTTCACCGACGACAAAACGTACAAGAAGCTGCGTCGGGGCGCGGCGTCCGTCGTCATCTTCAAGAACGGCCGCATGACCGTGGGCAAGTGGGGCCGCGACGTCGTCATGACCAATCAGATCGCGTCGGTTCGCCAGAACCTGGACCTCATCGTCGACAACTCCAAAGAGGTCCGCGGCCTGAGGAACCCGAGGTCGACGAAGTGGGGGACGGTCATTAACCCCAACGACGACGTCTGGCGCTCGGGTCTCGGCATCACACCGACCGGCGCGCTCGTCTACGTGGGCGGACCGGGCATGTCGCTCAGCGACCTCGCCGACGTGATGCTGCGCGCCGGCGTCGAAGAGGGCATGGAGCTCGACTACGGCCTCGACTGGGTCCAGCTCTCGACCTACACCGGAGCGCCGAACCACGTCATCACTGGTTCCAACGGTCAGAGCCTCCTGTCATCGATGCCCGGGGCGCCGAACCGCTACTTCGGAACCTTTTGGGCGCACGATTTCTTCACCATGTCGCTGCGCGACAACGAACTGCGCCGAACGGTTCCGACGACGTCGAAGACCGCGACGACGACCACGACCGCGCCCGGTTAGCGCTCGGCGACCTTTCGCCAGACGGGCTTGGGGAGATGGCGCAACATCGCGAAGGCGTAGCGCAGGATCGGCGGACTCCAGATGACCAGGTCGTTCGTCGCCAGTCCCTTCATCACGTAGCTCGCCACCTCATCGGGACCGGTCGTGAAGGGAATCGCCGCCTGGTCCTTCGTCATGCGCGTGCGCACCACGCCCGGTCGAAGGAGTTGCAGTCGCACTCCGGTGCCATTCAGGGAATCGGCCAGCCCCTCGCAGAGCCGGTCGAGTCCGGCCTTCGCGCCGCCGTAGAGGTAGGCGTTGCGTCGGATGCGTATCGCGGCGGCCGAGGACATCACGAGGATCCGTCCGTTGCCCTGGGCGACCAATCGTCGACGGATCTCGGCGAGCGCCGCCACGGGCCAGGCGAAGTTCACCAGCGCGACGCTCGCCGCGGCCGCGGCGTCGTTCTCCTGCGCGAACTGGTCGCCGAGCAGTCCCACGGCGACGACGACCAGGTCGACGTTGCCACCGACCTTCTCGAAGGCGTCGGTGACGACCTGGGCGGCGTTGGTGACGTCCTCGGCGTCGAAGAGCACGGTGTCGGTCGCGCTCGCGCCGTAGTCCTTCGCCTCCTCGGCCGCTTCATCGAGGAGCTTCTGATTGCGACCGCAGAGGATGACGGTGTTGGCGCGCGCCGCGCAGAGTCGCTTGGTAAGAGCTCGGGCAATGTCAGAACTGCCACCGAGGACGACGACGCTTTGAGGTTGTCCGAAGATATTTTCCATGGATATTGCACCCAATCAGAGGCCGAACTTAATCGTTGGCTCCGACCGTGACGCTACTAAATCGAGCCGGTTTGATGGCGACGGCATGACCATTCGTCGACGGTCATCGCTTCGGTAGCGTGATCCACATGGCCCGGCTCGGCGCAATGAAGCGGAAGGTCGGGGTCGGCGTTGTCGTGCTGGTCATTGTCGCGGCCAGTGGTATTGCGTGGTCGCTTCACCACGCCGATACGGGACCACCTTCACCAAGTGATGTCCAGTCCCCGGTGCGCACAACCGAGGCGTGGTTCGCGGCGTTCAACGCGCGGGACACGCCTCTCGCCCAGGCGTACTTCGCACCCGCCGATCGAGATCAGATGGACTGGTCATCGTGGGGACAACCATTCACGGACCTGAACTGTTCGCTCGGGCCGCACCGCCAGCGTTTGGCGGTCGTGAACTGCACGTTCGCCACTCAGAACGATCCGAATTCGGAGATGAGCAACGTTGACGGTTGGTCGGTGTCCATGACACGTGAACTATTTAGGCGCTGGCTGATCACCACGTACGGCCAGGTCTGACCACCCGGATTGGCACTTCGTCGTCGCGCCGACGCGACAGTCGTCGCAAATTGGGCTCCTCGTTTGTTCTCTAGAATGGGAACTTCATGGATCGCACGTACCGCGTCGTCGTCGCCAAGCCCGGTCTGGACGGACACGACCGCGGCGCCAAGGTCATCGCCCGAACGCTCCGCGACGCCGGTTTCGAGGTCGTCTACACCGGGCTGCACCAGACCCCGGAACAGATCGTCCAGGCGGTCATCCAAGAGGACGCCGACGCCCTCGGATTGTCGCTGCTCTCCGGTGCGCATTTGGTGCTGGTCCCTCGCGTCATCGACCTGCTGAAGTCCGAGGGCCGCGAGGACGTGTTGTTACTGGTCGGCGGGATCATCCCCGACGACGACATCGCCGGACTCGAGGCGCTCGGGGTCGCGCGGGTCTTCACGCCCGGCGCGTCGCTGGCCGAGATCGGCTCGTGGCTCGAGTCGACACTGGACGCGCGCGAGCACCAGCACTGAACCCTTGCGACCGTCAACCGACGGTCCTCTAGTTGAAAGTAGAAGTTGATGGATCTGTTCGAGTATCAGGGCAAGCAGTACTTCTCGCGCTACGGCATCTCCGTGTCGCCCGGCGACGTCGCCGACACCGTCGATGAGGCCGTGGCGGTCGCCGAGCGAATCGGCTACCCCGTGGTCGTGAAGGCCCAGGTGAAGGTCGGCGGTCGCGGCAAGGCCGGCGGCGTGAAACTGGCCCACGACGTCGACGAGCTGTGTCTGCACGCCGGCAACATCCTCGGACTGGATATAAAAGGTCACGTCGTGCACCGGCTGTGGATCGAGCGCTCGAGCGACATCGCCAAGGAGTACTACGCCTCGTTCACGCTGGACCGCCAGAACAAGACGCACCTGGGCATGCTGAGCGCCCAGGGCGGCGTCGAGATCGAAGTCGTCGCCGAGGAGAATCCCGACGCGATCGCCTTCCTCGCGATCGACCCGGTGCGCGGGCTGGACCTGGAGACCGCGCGTCGTTGGGTGAACGACGCCGAACTCGACGAGGTCGCGCGCGAACAGGCCGCCGAGCTGCTCGTCCACCTCTACGAGTGCTACACCAAGGGCGACTGCGACCTCGCCGAGATCAACCCGTTGATCCTGACGCCCGAGAACAACGTGCACGCGCTCGACGCCAAGGTGACCTTGGACGAGAACGCCGCCTTCCGTCATCCGGAGTGGGAGGAGTTCCGCGCCGACGAGTTCGAGGACCCGAGGGAGAAGTTGGCCAAAGAGCGAGGTCTCAACTACATCGGCCTGGACGGCACGGTCGGCATCATCGCCAATGGCGCCGGACTGGCCATGTCGACCCTCGACGTCGTCAACCAGGTCGGCGGGACGGCGGCGAACTTCTTGGACATCGGCGGCGGCGCGAACGCCGACGTGATGGCTTCGGCGCTCGAAGTCATCAACACCGACCCGAAGGTGAGAGCGATCTTCGTCAATATCTTCGGCGGTATCACGCGAGTCGACGAGGTCGCCAACGGTGTCCTGGAGGCACTCAAGCGCGTCGACATCTCGACGCCCATCGTGCTGCGCCTCGACGGGACCAACGCCCTCGAAGGGCGCGCGATCCTGGCGCCGCACCTGAACGCATCACTGATCACCGAACCCACGATGTTGGACGCCGCCCGTCGGGCCGTGTCCCTCGCGAACGCCTAAAGGAAGAGACATGAGCATTTTTGTAGATGAGAACACCGAGGTGATCGTCCAGGGACTCACCGGCGGACAGGGCCGATTCCACGGCCTGCGCAACCGCGACTACGGCACCAAGGTCGTCGGCGGTGTCACGCCCGGCAAGGGCGGGAGCGACGTCGACGGCATTCCGGTCTTCAACACCGTCAAAGAGGCGGTCGACGCGACCCGCGCCACGGCGTCCTTCGTCGTCGTGCCACCCAAGTTCGCCTCCGCGGCGATCATCGAAGCGGCCGAGGGCGGGATCACCTTCATCGTCTGCATCACCGAGGGCATCCCGGCCCAGGACGAGGCCATCACCTACAACCGCCTGGTCGAGGACTTCCCGGGCGTGCGCCTACTCGGCCCGAACTGCCCGGGCATCATCAGCCCCGGCAAGTGCAACATCGGTATCACCTCGGGCGACATCGCGTTGGCCGGCGGACCGGTCGGCATCGTGTCGCGTTCCGGGACCTTGACCTACCAGGCGCTCTACGAGTTGAGCCAACAGGGCATCGGCCAGACGACCTGCGTGGGCATCGGCGGCGACCCGGTACCGGGGACCAACTTCATCGACTGTCTCGCCGCCTTCGAGGAGGACCCCGAGACGTTGGCGGTCATGATGATTGGCGAGATCGGCGGGTCCGAGGAGGAGCGCGCCGCCGAGTGGATCAAGGCGAACATGACCAAGCCGGTCGTCACCTACATCGCCGGCGTCACCGCGCCCCCGGGGCGAAAGATGGGCCACGCCGGCGCCATCATCTCGGGCTCCAAGGGCACCGCGCAGGCGAAGATGGACGCGCTCGCCGCGGCCGGCGTGCACGTCTGCTTGAACCCCACTGAGGCCGGGCAGAAAATGGGCGAGATCGTCAAGGCGCTGTAGCCGTTGGACGACGTTCGGCTCTGCGTGCTGGTCTCGGGAACGGGCACGATCCTCGAGGCCATGCTGCGCGCCGGGCTCGAGGTCGCACTCGTCGCCGCGGACCGGCGCTGTCGCGCCCTCGACGTCGCCTTCGGCGCGGGCGTCGAGACGTTGCTGGTCTCACGCGAGGAGTTCGGTGGTTTCGCGAAGTCCTTCGACCGCGAGGGCTTCACCGACGATCTCACGACGGCCCTGAAGTTCCGCGACGTCGATCTGGTGGCGATGGCCGGATTCGGCACGATCGTGACCGCGTCCTTCCACCGGGCCTATCCCGGACGGGTCCTCAATACCCACCCGAGCCTGCTGCCAGACTTCAAGGGCTGGCACGCCGTGACCCAGGCGTTGGAGTCGGGCGAGCGCGAGACCGGGTGCACCGTGCACATCGCGACCGAGGAACTCGACGACGGCCCGATCCTCGCCCAGCGCCGCGTGCCGATCGAGCCCGAGGACACCGCGGAGACCCTGCACGAGCGCATCAAACTCGTCGAGCGAGAGTTGTACCCGCTCGTGGTCGGTAGGGTGATGGCGGCAATGCGCGAGGGCCGAGAGCCCTCGACGGTCGCGGTAACGCAGGAGGACTAGATGAGGGCGCTTCTCAGCGTGTGGGATAAGACCGGGCTGGTCGACCTCGCGACGGGTCTGGCCGCGCACGGCGTCGAACTGGTCGCCTCAGGCGGCACGGCCAAAGCGCTGAGCGACGCCGGCATCGCGCACCTCGAAGTGGCCGACGTCACGGGCTTCCCGGAGATGCTCGACGGACGCGTGAAAACGCTGCACCCACGCCTCCACGCCGGCATCCTCGCCGACCGCTCGAAGCCCGAGCACCTCGCCGCGCTCGCCGAGCACGACATCACACCGATTGACCTCGTGGTGAGCAACCTCTACCCCTTCTCGAGCGATCCGTCGATTGAACTGATCGACATCGGCGGTCCCTCGATGGTGCGCGCCGCGGCGAAGAACCACGAGCACGTGGGCGTCCTCACCAGTCCGAGCCAGTACGACGCGGTCCTCGAAGAGATCGTCACGAGCGCGACGCTGTCGGACGCCACGCGCCACGCGTTGGCGCGCGCGGCCTTCGCCCATACCGCGGCCTACGACGCGCAGATCGTGGCGTGGCTCGACGCGGGCGGCGCGCTCGGCGGCGAACCCTCCGACTTAGAACGCGTCGTCCCCTCGACCTTGCACCTCACGCTCGAGCGCGCCGCTGTCGTGCGCTACGGCGAGAACCCCCACCAGATCGGGGCGCGCTACCGCTTTGCCGGCACGGCACCGTGGTGGGACGGCGTCACCCAGCACGCCGGTTCGGCGCTGTCGTATTTGAACCTCTTCGACGCCGACGCGGCGTGGCGACTCGTGCACGAACTGGCACTCGACGTGCCCGGCCGGTGCTGTGTCGCCATCATGAAGCACGCCAACGCGTCGGGTGCGGCCGTCGGCGCCACGTTCGCCGACGCGTTCCAAAAGGCGCTCGACGCGGATTCCCAGAGTGCCTTCGGCGGCATCATCGCGGTCGGCGGTGAACTCGACGGCGCACTGGCGACGTTGATCGCCGAGGGTCCCCAGGCCGACGTCATCATCGCGTCGTCGATCCGGCCCGAGGCGATCGAGATCCTCGTGAAGCGCCGCAAGGCCACGCGGCTCCTCAGTGCGCCGTCGCCCGAGCCGCTCGGCCTGTCGGTGCGGACATTCGGCGACACGGCCCTGGTGCAGAACGCCGACGAACTGCTCGTGCCGCTCGCGGAGTGGAAGTGCGTCACGATCGCGACCCCGAGCGAACAGCAACTCCAGGACCTCGCCGTCGCCTGGCGCGTGTGCGCGCGCACCACCTCGAACGCGATCGTGATCGCCCGCGACGGCGTCGCCGTCGGCGTCGGTGCCGGTCAGCAGTCGCGCGTCGTGGCCGCCGGCATCGCGACGAGTAAGGCCGGCGATTTCGCCAAGGGTGCGGCCGCGGCGTCGGACGCCTTCTTCCCGTTCGCTGACGGCCTCGAGTCACTGACGTCGGCCGGCGTCACCGCGGTCGTGCAGCCGGGCGGCTCGGTGCGCGACCAAGAGGTCATCGACGCGGCCAACGCCGCCCGAATCGTAATGATGCTCACCGGTGAGCGTCACTTCCGGCACTGAGGAGAGTCATGAGCGCCCAACTGCTTGACGGAGAACGACTCGCCCAGCGAATCAAGATGGAGCTCGCCGAGCGCACGGCTCGTCTCACGGCCAACGGGCGAACGCCGGGGCTCGGCACCTTGCTCGTCGGGGACAACCCCTCGAGCGCGCGCTACGTCGAGATGAAGGTCGAGGAGTGCAAGGAGATCGGCGTCCAGTCCTTCGACGTGCACCTGCCCGCCACCGCGACCCAAGCGGAGATCGAAGCAGTCGTCGACGACTTCAACGCCAACCCCGAGGTCCATTCGATCCTCGTGCAGCTTCCGTTGCCCGACGGCATCAACGAGGAGCAGGTCCTCCTTCGGGTCAATCCCGCCAAGGACGTCGACGGTCTGCACCCGACGAACCTCGGACGCCTCGTAATGGGCGCGCCCGGTCCGTTGCCCTGCACGCCGAACGGGATCGTGGAGTTGCTCGCCGAATACGAGGTTCCGGTCGAGAGCAAGCACGTCGTCATCATCGGGCGCGGACTCACGATCGGACGACCGCTGGCACTGTTGATGTCGATGCGCCGTCCGAACTGCAACGCCGCGGTGACGATCGTGCACACCGGCGTCGACGACATGGCCGCGCTGACGAGGACCGCGGACGTGATCGTATCGGCGGCCGGCGTAGCGGGCATCGTCACGGCCGACATGGTGCGGCCGGGCGTGGCGGTCGTCGGCGCGGGGACGTCGTTCGCGGGCAAGAAACTCCTGAGCGACATCGCCGATGACGTTGCTGAGAAAGCGGCCTGGATAACGCCGAGGCTCGGTGGCGTCGGCCCCATGACCCGTGCCATGCTGTTACGCAACGCCGTCCTAGCCGCGGAGAAGGTGCGATGACCATAGAAACAACTGACGACAAGGGCCGAGAGTACTCCGAGCGACCATGGGGTAGTTTCACCGTGCTCGACGACGAGATGTTCGACCACAAGGTGAAGCGCATCGTGGTGACGCCCGGCAAGCGTCTGAGCTACCAGTTCCACGCCAAGCGCGCCGAACACTGGTTCATCGTGAGCGGCCAGGCGACCGTGATCCTCGACGGCGTCGAGCACGACCTTGGGCCCGGGGCGAGCATCGATATCGCCATTGGCCAAGCGCACCGTTGTGAGAACTACGGCACGGTGCCGGTCGTCTTCATCGAGGTGCAGCACGGGACGTACTTCGGCGAGGACGACATCGTGCGTCTCGAGGACGACTTCGGACGGGCGAACTAGCTCGGTGCGCATCGACGAGCTGCTCGCGGCTGGCCCCACCCGATCATTCGAATTCTTTCCTCCCAAGTCAGACGAGGAGAGCGCCACTCTCGCCGCGTCCCTCGAGGACATCAAGCCGCTGCTGCCGTCGTTCGTCTCGGTGACGTACCGGGGAGGACGCGAGTCTCGACAACGCACGTTCGACCTCGTGACGCAGATTGAGCGCGACGGGTACGTGACGGCGATGGCCCACGTCATCTGCGTCGGTCACACTCGCGCCGAGATGCGCGACCTCTTGAAGAACTACTCCGACGCCGGCGTGCAGAACATCATGGCCCTCGGCGGCGACATACCGGAGGACCCGTTAGCCGCCCACTCCGAGTTCGAGCACGCCCTCGACCTCATCGCCTTGACGCGCGAGATCGGCGACTTCTCGGTGGGCGTCGCGGCGCACCCCGCCGGTCACCCGCGTTCGCCCGACCGGGCCTCGGACCGACGGTTCCTCGCCGAAAAGCTCGCCCTGGCCGATTTCGCGGTCACGCAGTTCTTCTTCGACGCCGACGAGTGGACTCGACTCGTCGCCGAGCTCGCCGAGCTCGGCGTTATCAAGCCGGTCCTTCCGGGCATCATGCCGGTCACCACGATTCACGGCATCGGGCGCATGAAGACCATGGGCGCCGCCGTGCCGAGCGTTCTCGTCGACCGACTCGTCGCCGCCGATCAACGGGGCGGCGCCAAAGAGGTTCGCGCCGAAGGCATTCGCGCCGCGATCGAGATGTGTCGCGAGTTGCTCGACCAACGCGCGCCCGGATTGCACTTCTACACGCTCAATCGTTCCACCGCGACGAGCGAGATCTATCACGCGCTCTTCGAATAGTTCTCACGGCGTTGACCGAGCGACGTGGCCAAAAGAGGGCCTGCACAATTCGCCGTAGAATGGCATTATGGCTGACAAAATCACACAGAACGCCGACGGCGAACTCAACGTCTCGGACTACCCGATCATTCCCTTCATCGAAGGCGACGGCATCGGCGTCGACATCTGGCCGGCGTCCAAGCTCGTGCTCGACGCCGCCGCCAAGAAGTACGGCAAGACCATCGAGTGGAAGGAGGTCCTCGCCGGACAGAAGGCCTTCGACGAGACCGGCGAGTGGCTGCCCGAGCAGACGGTCGCCGACTTTCGCGAGTACCTGATCGGCATCAAGGGACCGCTGACCACGCCGATCGGCGGCGGGTTCCGTTCGCTCAACGTGGCGCTGCGCCAGATACTCGACCTCTACGTGTGCCTGCGACCGGTGCGCTGGTTCCAGGGCGTGCCCTCACCCGTCAAGCAACCGGAACTGGTCGACATGGTGATCTTTCGCGAGAACACCGAGGACGTCTACGCCGGACTCGAGGTGGAGGCCGGATCGGCCGACGCCGAGAAGCTGCGCCACTTCTTGAAGGAGAGCTTCGACTGGGACATCCGCGACATGAGCGGCATCGGCATCAAGCCGATCTCAAAGGAGGGCTCGGAGCGACTGATTCGCGCCGCCATCGTCTACGCGCTGAAACACGAGCGCGAATCGGTGACGCTGGTCCACAAGGGCAACATCCAGAAGTTCACCGAGGGCGCGTTCATGAAGTGGGGCTATCAGCTCGTCAAGGACGAGTTCGACGACGTGGCCGTGGGCTGGAACGACTGCAACGGCAAGCCCGGTTCCAAGCTCCTCGTTAAAGACGTCATTGCCGACATCTGCTTTCAGCAGTCGCTCACGCGCGCCTCGGAGTTCGACGTCATCGCCACGATGAACCTGAACGGCGACTACCTCTCGGACGCCCTCGCGGCCCAGGTCGGCGGCATCGGCATCGCCCCGGGCGCGAACATCAACTACGTGACCGGTCACGGGATCTTCGAAGCGACCCACGGCACGGCGCCCAAGTACGCCGGCATGGACAAGGTCAACCCCGGGTCGGTACTGCTCTCGGGCGTCCTGATGTTCGAACACCTGGGCTGGACCGACGCCGCCAACGACATCGTGCGCGCGATGGAGGCGACGATCTCGGAGAAGATCGTCACCTACGACTTCGCGCGTCTGATGGATGACGCCACCGAAGTGAAGTGCTCGGAGTTCGCCGCCGCCATCGTCGATCGTCTCTAAGAAACCTGGAGGAACCATGACCAGCCCCGTCCACGTCACCGTCACCGGCGCCGCCGGTCAGATCGGCTACTCGCTGCTCTTTCGCATCGCCTCGGGTCAGTTGCTCGGTCCCGACACACCTATCGTGCTGCGACTCTTAGAGATCGAGCCGGCCATGAAGTCGCTCGAGGGTGTCGTCATGGAGCTCGACGACTGCGCCTTCCCGCTGCTCGCGGGCATCGAAGCGACGAGCGACCTCGACCTCGCCTTCACCAACACCAACTGGGCGCTGCTTGTCGGCTCGGTCCCGCGCAAGGCCGGCATGGAACGCGGCGACCTGTTGAAGGTGAACGGCGGCATCTTCAAGCCCCAGGGTGAGGCCATCTCGAAGAACGCCGCGAGCGACGTGCGGATCCTGGTCGTCGGCAATCCGTGCAACACGAACTGTCTCATCGCGCGCTCGAACTCGCCGGACGTGCCCGTCGACCGCTGGTTCGCAATGACGCGCCTGGACCAGAATCGCGCCGAATCCCAGTTGGCGAAGAAGGCCGGCGTCCTCGTGAAGGACGTCAAGAACGTGGCCATCTGGGGCAACCACTCCGCGACGCAGTTCCCGGACTACGCGAACGCCACGATCAACGGCAAGTTGGCCACCGACGCGATCAGCGACCTGGCGTGGTTGCAGGGGGAGTTCATCACGACGGTGCAGAAGCGCGGTGCCGCCGTCATCGAAGCGCGCGGTCTCAGTTCCGCGGCTAGCGCCGCGAACGCCGCCGTCGACACGGTCGCCAGTCTCGTGAGTGCGACGCCGAGCGACGACTGCGCGTCGGTCGCGGTCACCAGTCACGGTGAGTACGGCGCACCCGAAGGACTGACCTTCGGATTCCCGGTCGTGTCCGACGGTGACGGTTCGTGGAAGGTGAAGGAGAACTTCGATTCGGACGACTTCGCCAAGGACCGGATCAAGGTCACCACCGACGAGTTGTTGTCGGAGCGCGACGAGGTCGAGTCCCTCGGATTGATCTAGACGGCGCAGTCCCTTCTCGCGACCCGATAACTAATATCGGGCGGTGATCGACGAAACACCGACGCCGACGCGTTCTCGCTCGCTGCGATACGCCACCATCGCGTGTGCGGCGATCGTCGTCATCGCGGCCGTCGTGATCGGGATCACGTTTTCCTCCGGTTCTGCGCTCCCCGTGTCGAACGCCAGCTACAAATGCGTGCCCGGCCCACAGATTCCACAGCTGAAACCGGGTAAGAACGGGACGCTCACCACGACCTACGGCAGCTTCACGGCGACGTTTCGCGCGACGGAGCCGGGCAACGCGCCCGAGAACGGGCTGGACACGGGGACGCCGTTCAACGGCACGCTCACCATGACCCAGGGGGGAACGACTTGGACGCTCCCGCGACCGGCCAATCCCAACGTCGCCCAGATCAACGTCATGTGCGTCATCGCCTTCCAGCGCGAGCGACACCCCGGCGTGATGGTCGAGGGATTCACCGGGGGAGCGCACTGCTGTGAGGTGCCGGTGATCTACCTCTACAACCATGTCGAGAACCGTTACGCGAAGGTCGTCGACATGAGTCCGAACAACTACAAGGACCCTCACGCGTTCGACGACAACGAGGGATTCATTCCGAAGGTCGTGGGCCATCAGGTGCTGCTCACGACGGGGGACGGTCAGTTCAGCTACGCCTTCGGGTGCTACGCGTGCGAGGTACTACCGATCGTGCTCGATTCGGTCGGTACGGACGGATTGAGCGACGTCACGCCGCAGTATCCGTCACTCGTCGCCGCCGACGCCCGGGCGACATGGAAATACGTCCTGGGATCGGTGAAAGCGGAGACCGCGGCCGTTCCGAGGATAGTTCCACTGCCGTTCGGATTCCTGGCGCCGTGGGTCGCCGACGAGTGCGTGCTTGGTCGAGGGGCATCGGCGTGGTCCGCGGTTCTGCGGCTTCAACGCGAGGGCAAGTTGAACGACGCGCTGTATCACCAGTACGCGACGAACCGCGGCTCGTTCGTGGCGAACCTGCGTTCGTTCCTGCTACGAACCGATTACTGCACCGGCCAGATCTGATCGACGCGACCGACTGCGATTCCACTGCTTGAGCGTCAGGTGGCGGGACTCGGGGGTGCTGGCGGCGTCGACGGTGTCGAGGGCGCGGCGGTCCCGTCGGGCAGCGGCTGGCGCTTGGGCTGGAACTCCGCCTCGAGGCCGGGGATCTCGTTCGCGATGGAAGGGTGCTCGAGGATGATGTGGTCGAGTTTGGCGTGCAGTGCGTGCAGTCCCAGCGCCTTCCACAACAGGCGACGAAGCGGTGGCCACGCGATCACCGTGATGATGCCGGCGAGAATGACCCAGATCAGCGTGGCGACGACGTCACCGGGAATGCCGCCAGAACCTCCGGCCGGCCATACCCATCGATCCCACCAAGTCATGTGGAACTCCCTTCGACGTGATCACGGTGCATCTGGTGTAGTTCCTCTCGACTGAATCGTTTGCCTTGGATCTCGGGGTGGCAGTGACGACAGACGCGATACGTCGTCCCGGGATCGTCGGGCGAGTGCTTGACGGTGAGGTCGTGGTGGCCGATGCGCCAGCACTTCTGCGTGTGGCAGTTGATCTTGCGATAGCCGATGATCACGATGGTCAGGATGCCGAAACCACCGGCGAACCCGGACCAGAACCCGTACCAACTTCCCGCCTCGTCGAACGTGCCGGTCCAGCCGAAAATGTTATGGAAGAAGTCGTCGAAACCGTGCATCAGCCACCGGATTTCGTCATGGAGTCAAGGTTAATCTGCGTCGCGTTCGCGTTAACTGATACCAAATCGTCACGCGCATCGTGCGCGGTGCGATGACTATCGCGTCACGGCGTGCCGTAGAATCGTGGTACGCAGGTCCCGCGAAATCAGCGGGCCACACTGAGAACCGTTGCAGTGGTCCTACGCACCCCGAAAGAGATCCCCATGAAGTTTCCAGTTCGCGCGACGATCGCACTGACGTTCGCCATCAGTGGTCTCATCGGTGTCGGTGTCGGTGTCGGTGTCGGTGCCTCGGCCGCGACGAACTCCACGGTGAAGATCGTCCAGGGAAAGTCCTACGGGTTCGACGCGGTGAGCGCCATCGGGTCGAACGGCGCCCGCGTCTGGGTCGTCAACAGCGAGGGCAACTCGGTGACCGAACTCGACGCCAGCACCGGCGCCAAGGTGAACCTCTTCAAGAACTCGAGGTTCGGCTTCGACGGACCGGCGCGACTGAGTGACGACTGGACCCACGTGTGGGTGGCCAACGAGATCGGGAACTCGGTGACCGAACTGAACGCCACGACCGGCGAACTCGTACGCGTCATCAAGGGATCGACGTATCAGTTGCACGGCACGGGCCAGATCACCTCGAACGGCATCGACGTGTGGATCTCGAACCTGCGCGGGACGTCCATCGCCGAAGTGAGTGCCACCACGGGCGGCTTCATCAAGGTCGAGAAGGTCTCCTCCTTCGGACTCAAGCAGGTGAACGCGTTGACGTCCGATTCCACGCACCTCTGGGCCGTCGACAGCGACACGAATGCCGTCGCCGAAGTCAACGCCGGATCGGGATCGCTCCTGAAGGTCCTGAGGGGCAAGGCCTATCGATTCGATGGCCCCCTGGCGATCTCGAGCGACGGCACCCACGTCTGGGTGGCGAACGATCGAAGCGAATCGCTGACTGAACTGGACGCGAAGACCGGTTCCTTCGTGCGCTTCGTGACGGGTCGGCGCTACGGGTTGAGCGTGGTGACCGCGATCGCGTCGAACGGTACCGACGTGTGGGTCACCAATCTCGGCCCGCCCGTGGGCGCCGAAGGAGGCCTACTCGGAGGCAATTCGGTCTCCGAGATCAGCGTCTCGTCCGGTGCCAGCGTCCAGGTACTGAGCGGTGCGCGCTACGGCTTCAACGACCCGAACGCCATCACGTACATCGGCGGTCGCCTGTGGGTCGCCAATGGTGGGACGAACTCCATGACGGAGTTCTCGGCCGGTTAGCGCATCGACGTCGTCGTGGCGCCTACGGCGTGACGGCGTGAAGGCGATGGGCCGCGACCGCGCTGACCCGAAAGAGCTCTTCGCGGACGTCGAGCGCGTGGGACCAGGAACGACTGTCCCACTCATCCGCCAGCGAGTCGCCGGCGTAGAGGAGTTGGGCGAATCGCAAACCCCGATACTTCGCCACCGCGATGAAGGCCGAGGACTCCATGTCGACGACGGAGCAGTGCTCGTCGATCCGGCGATTGACCCGCGAGCGGGTCTCTCGGAAGAACGCGTCGGTCGTCCAGGTGCGCCCGACGAAGTGTTCGATCCCGTGCTCGTCCAGGACCTCGCCGAGCGCTCGAACGCCGAGCGCATCGGCGTCGATGATCCGACTCGGCGCGGCGTAGTGGAAGCTCGTACCCTCGTCGCGCAGCGCGGAGGCCACGACCATGACGTGACCGAGGTCGAGCCCGTCGACCAACGCACCGGCGCCGCCGCAGGCGACCATGGTCGTGACGCCGAGCGAGGCGAGCTCCTCCACGTATCCGGCGGCCAGCGGCGCGCCGACGCCGGGATGCATCACCGAGACGGGCCCTGCGTCGGTTGCGAACTCGTAGACGGGGTTGCGACCGATCTCACTGCGCAGTTCGTACTTGATCTCGAGGAGGCCCTCGCGCGCCAGTTGATCGAGGAGCTCGTTGAAGAAGCAGAGCACGGCGACGGGGGAAACGGTCGCTCCGTGACGATGGAGCATGTGTGCTTCGAGCACGCCCGGTTCGGCGAGGTCGTCCTCGTGAAGCGGCAACTCCATCGTGAACCTAGTGAGCGCTCGGGCGGGCTCGTTGCAGCCAACCGATCAGTGGAACGATCGCGTTGATGTCACCGCGGACCTTGACGCGACCGTCGCGCAGCGCTGCGGCACTGTCGATGTCACCCCCGGTCAGTGCGGACGCGGCGGCGAAGGAGAGTTGCACGATCGCGTCGGCGGCGAGATGATCGCCCGGCTCGACGCGCGCGCCCTCAGCACTGATCGTGAACGTGAGGGCGTGCGGTCCGTTGCTCGGCGCGTCGGGGAACTCGAGCACGACCCGCACCGTCGCGGCGTCGAAGGGAACGCGCTCAGCGTTCTCGAGGGTGTCGTTGAGCTCTTGGAACCACGCGCTCGAGAGGAAGTCCGCCACGACCTAGGGGGCGGGTTGCACGGACGCTTCGGCGGCCGTCTTCTTGGGGCGTCGGCGAATCTTTCGTCCGAGCCACGCGACCGGGTCGTAGTCGGCGTCGACGACGCGCTCCTTCAATGGGATGATTGCGTTGTCGGTAATGTGGATGTGTTCGGGGCAGACCTCGGTGCAGCACTTGGTGATGTTGCAGTAGCCGAGGCCCATCTCCTCTTTGATCAGTTCGCGTCGGTCGTTGGTGTCGAGCGGGTGCATCTCGAGTTCGGCGTAGCGGATGAAGAAACGCGGCCCGGCGTAGTGGACCTTGTTCTCTTCGTGGTCCCGGATGACGTGGCAGACGTCTTGGCACATGAAGCACTCGATGCACTTGCGGAACTCCTGGCCGCGCTCGACGTCCTGTTGGAACATGCGATAGCCGCCCTCGGGCATCGGCGGGGGGAGAAGTGCCGGTACGCGCTTGGCCATCTCGAAGTTGAACGAGACGTCGGTCACGAGGTCGCGGATGACGGGGAAGGCCTTCATCGGCGTGACGGTCACCGGTCCGTCGGGTAGTTGGTCCATGCGCGTCATGCACATGAGGCGCGGCTTGCCGTTGATCTCGGCCGAGCACGACCCGCACTTGCCGGCCTTGCAGTTCCAGCGACAGGCGAGGTCCGGGGCCTCGGTCGCCTGAATGCGGTGAATGACGTCGAGGACGACCTCACCCTCGTTCTGGACGATCGTGTAGCTCTCGAAATCGCCGCCGGTCGAGTCGCCGCGCCAGATCCGCATCGTCACGTCGGCCATCAGTGCGCCTCCTCGAGTAGGGCCTTTAGTTCATCGGGCATCGGCAGGAGCGGTGATTCGGCGGCCGAAATGGGACTGTCCCAGTTGCCGCCGTCGCTCGAGAGGGCGAAGTTGAACTTCGCGAACTCCGGGTCGGGATTCGGGTAGTCCTCGCGGGTGTGACCGCCGCGCGACTCCTTGCGCAAGCTGGCCGCGAGCGCCGTCGAGCGACAGACGGTCAGCATCGCCGGTAGGTCGGTCGTCAGGTTCCAGCCGGGGTTGTAGGCCCGCCCGCCCTTGACGGCGATGTGCTTCACGCGCTCGGTGAACTCGTCGAGTTTGCCCATGGCCTCTTCGAGTTCGGGACCGGTGCGGATAATGCCGACGAGTTCCTGCATCATTTCCTGGAGGTCGTGTTGGACCGTGTAGGGATTCTCGCCCTCGGCGCGCTCGAAGGGCTCGAGGGCTTCTTTCACCGCGGCCTCAGCCTCTTCTAGGTCGAACGACGTGGCGAAGTCACCGGCCTCGATGTACTCCGCGGCGCCCAGGCCGGCGCGGCGCCCGAAGACCACGAGGTCGCTCAACGAGTTGCCGCCGAGACGGTTCGCGCCGTGCATGCCGCCGGCCGCTTCGCCGGCCGCGAAGAGGCCCGGGACCGCCGTCGCCGCGGTGTCGGCGATGACCTGGACGCCACCCATGATGTAGTGGCAGGTCGGACCGATCTCCATGGACTCTCGGGTGATGTCGACACCGGCGAGCTCCATGAACTGGTGGTACATCGAGGGCAGGCGCCGCCGGATGAACTCCGGAGTGCGTCGCGACGCGATGTCGAGGAAGACGCCGCCGTGGGGGCTACCCCGACCGGCCTTCACTTCGCTGTTGATCGCACGCGCCACCTCGTCGCGCGGCAACAGTTCCGGCGGGCGGCGTCCCGCGCTGTGGTCGTCGTACCACTTGTCGCCCTCTTCTTCGGTGTCGGCCGTCTCGGCGCGAAACATCTCCGGGACGTAGTTGAACATGAAGCGCTTGCCCTCGGCGTTGCGCAGTACGCCGCCGTCGCCGCGAACGCTCTCGGTCACGAGGAGACCGCGCACGCTGAGCGGCCAGACCATGCCGGTCGGGTGGAATTGGATGCACTCCATGTCGATCAACTTCGCGCCGGCCCAGAGCGCCATCGCGTGACCGTCGCCGGTGCCCTCCCACGAGTTCGACGTGATCTTCCAGGACTTGCCGACGCCGCCGGTGGCGATGATGACCGTCTTGGCTTCGAAGGTCACGAACTCGCCGTTCGCGCGCCAGTACGCGACGCACCCGGCGATTCGACCACCGTCGTCGTGGACCAGTTTCAGCACCTTGCACTCCATGAAGACGTCCGGGTTCATCGAGACGACTTTCTGTTGGAGCGTACGGATCAGCTCCAGGCCGGTGCGGTCACCGACGTGGGCGAGGCGCGCGTAGCGGTGACCCCCGAAGTCGCGCTGGAGGATCTTGCCCTCCGTGGTCCGGTCGAACAGTGCCCCCCACTGTTCGAGTTCCCAGACCCGGTCCGGCGACTCCTTGGCGTGGAGCTCAGCCATGCGGTTGTTGTTGAGGTACTTGCCGCCGCGCATGGTGTCGCGAAAGTGCACCATCCAGTTGTCCTCGGGATAGACGTTGCCCATCGCCGCCGCCATGCCGCCCTCGGCCATGACGGTGTGGGCCTTGCCGAGCAGGGACTTGGTGATGATGCCGACCTTGAGGCCGCGCTGTTGCGCTTCGATCGCGGCGCGCAGGCCGGCGCCGCCGGCGCCGATGATCAGTACGTCGTAGGCGTGGTGTTCGTAGGGGGAGTCGGTCACTGTCGTCCTTCTAGAAAAGCTTGTAGTCGGTGATGGCGCCCGAAGCAACGAGGCGCACGTAGATGTCGGTGAAGGCGACGAAGAGAAGGGAGGCCCACGCGAAGTTCATGTGCTTGGCGTTGAGCGGCGACACGAACTTCCAGAAGCGGTAGCGGATGGGATGGGCCTTGAAGCTCTTGACCTGACCGCCAACGAGGTGGCGACAGGCGTGACAGCTGAGGGAGTACATCCAGAGCAGCACCGCGTTCACGCACAGCACCAGGGTGCCCACGCTCACGCCCCAACCGAGTCCCGGCTCGCGGAACGCTTCGACCGCGTCGATCGTGAGCAGGGTGTTGAAGACGAGACCGGCGTAGAAGAAGTAGCGGTGGAGATTCTGCATGACCAGCGGGAACCGGGTCTCACCGCTGTACTTGCCGTGTGCGTCGGAGACGGCGCAGGCCGGTGGTGACCACCAGAACGCGCGGTAGTAACTGCGTCGGTAGTAGTAACACGTGAGTCGAAAGCCCAAGGGGAAGATCAAGATCAGCAGTGCCGGCGAGAGCCGGAACCAGTTGATGGTAAACCCGGCGCGTGCGCCGGGTACGCAGACGCCACCGATGCACGGTGAATAGAACGGGCTGATGAGGTCGCGATTGAAGTTCGCGCCCACGAAGTAGTAACGATTCTGGAACGCGGCCCACGTCGAGTAGATGATGAAGGCGGTGAGGATCGACACCGTGACGATCGGCTGGACCCACCAGCGGTCCTGACGCAGCGTCGGCGCTTCGGGTCCTGTGCGAGTACCGCCCAGCACAACATTTGTCGAACTCACTTCAGCGCTCACGCACTCTCCTTGCGACTGGCACATTCACGCGCCTCGCCAATCTTAGGCAGTGCTGCGACTCTCTCCTGATAGCGAAGGCCGCGTTCCAACGGCCACGACAGCGTGCAAACGTGGCACATCTCGCCAATCGATAACGAGGATTCCTCCGAGGTATGGGCCGCAGGGCCACGAGCAACTGGCGAGGTCGTCGTCGAAGGACTCGAGTCTGGTAGCACGGGGGAGTGATCTCACTACGCCGTCTCGGCCCGACGCAGTTGGAGGAGCTCGTGGCCAAGGCTCGCCTGGCGGGGCCCACGTACCCCGAGATCGGCGCCTCGCTCGATGATGTCCTCCCTTCCGGCTATCACCACGTGCGTGTGGAGGAGCGAATCGGCGACGCCGCGGCGTTCGATCGTGCGAGCACGGGTCTCCAGACTTGGGCGGCCCACGAAGGTGCGGGAGTGCGTATGTACCCGAAGGACCCCGTGGCGCCTGGCGCGTCGGTCATCGGGGTGACGTCGATCGGCCCGGTCCACATGGTCGTGCCGTGTCGCATCGTGTCGGTCTTCAAAGAGCCCGACTCCTTCGGCTTCGCCTACGGCACCCTGCCCGGCCACCCGGAACGAGGCGAGGAGAGCTTCGTGCTCGAACGCCGCGACGCTGCGACGTACTTCACGGTCCGGGCCTTCTCGAAACCGGTCGACCCGTTGGCTCGACTGTCGGGTCCGGTCGGTCGAGCCGTGCAGCGCTCGGTGACGCGGCGCTACGTCAGCGCGCTTCGACGATTCGTGGAGTCACGCTCGAACGATAGCGAATGAGTCGGCTCTCGCGTCACTCATTTCGAGCGGACGCTGTGGCGGACATCGTCGGTCACGTGGTTGGCATCGACGCTCGGGCTCGACGCCGCGATTGACGTCTCCGCCGACGAGAAGGGCATGTCCGCTTAGTCGATCCCGAAGCGATTGCGGTGATGGAGATCGATTTCTGAGGGAAAACCCTGAGACGCAGCGACGAAGTGGCCCCGTCCTGAGGGTTGTTACCGCTTTCAGCCTTGGCGAAGTCCCGTAGGTTAGAGGTGGGCGCAGGTGCCGCGGCCCCGACGGGAGAGTTTTCGATGATCGAAGCCAAGGGCCTGACGAAGCACTACGGCTCGAAACACGCCGTCGAGCAGTTGAGCTTCACGGTCCGACCGGGGTACGTCACTGGGTTCCTCGGACCGAACGGTTCGGGCAAATCCACGACGATGCGAATGGTCATGGGTCTGGACGCGCCGACCGCCGGCGACGTCACGGTGAAGGGCCAGCACTTCGATGACCTGCGCTGGCCCCTGCGCGAGGTCGGCGCGCTGTTGGAGGCCAAGGCGATCCATCCGGGACGCAGTGCGCGCTCGCACCTGAAGATGCTCGCGCAGACGAACGGTATCTCGATGGCACGCGTCGACGAACTACTTGACGTCGTGGGACTGACGTCGGTCGCCGGCAAGCGAGCCGGAAAGTTCTCACTCGGCATGGGTCAACGTCTCGGCATCGCCGCGGCTCTCCTGGGTGACCCCGAGATCCTGCTCTTCGACGAACCGGTGAATGGCCTCGACCCCGACGGCATCCGGTGGGTGCGCAACCTCTTGAAGGGGCTGGCGAAAGAAGGGCGCACCGTGTTCGTCTCGAGTCACCTCATGAGTGAGATGGCCCTCACCGCTGACGAGGTCGTGATCATCGGCAAGGGCAAGCTCATCTCGCAGATCTCGATAGACGAGTTGCTCTCGCAGAGCACCGAGAACTACGTGCGCGTTCGCTCGCCCGAAGCCGCGAAGCTGAAGAGCGCGCTCGAGCACGAGGGGGCGGTCGTCGCCCTCGAAGACGACGGTTCGCTTTCGGTACGGGGAGCCAACGAAGTCGCCATCGGAGAGTTGGCCGCGAAGATTCCGGTCGTGCTGCACGAGCTCGCGCCGCAGTCGGCCTCCCTCGAAGAGGCCTTCATGGAACTCACCGAAGACAGCGTCGAATTCCACGGGTCGACGTCGACGGGCGCGAACAATTCGACGGGAGCCACGTCGTGAGCACGGTCGCCACCAACGCCGACACCGCGCCGAAGGCGTTGCCGCCCGGTCACTACAGCTTGTTGGACCTCGTGAAGTCGGAGTGGACGAAGATCCGCACCGTCCGCTCGACGATGTGGACCATCGGGGTCACCATTCTGCTGGGCATCGGCATCGGGGCGCTCGTCTGCGCGGTGACGCGAGCGCACTGGTCCAGCATGAACCTCGGCAGCCGGCTGTCGTTTGACGCTCCGGCCCAGAGTCTCGTGGGACTCTTCATCGCTCAGTTCTCCGTGGGCATCCTCGGCGTCCTGGTCATAAGTGCGGAGTACAGCACCGGGACGATCCGCGCGACGTTCTCCTCCGCTCCGAAGCGGTCTCGGGTGTTCGCCGCCAAGGTCATCGTCTTCGGACTGCTCGCCTTCGTGGTCGCCGAGGTTACGTCCTTCGTGGCCTTCTTCCTCGGGCAGTTCCTCCTGTCGTCACCGGCCACGCACGCGTCGCTCTCGAGCCCCGGCGCCTCGCGGGCCGTCTTCGGTGGCGGTCTCTACATCTGCGTGCTGGGTCTGATCGCCTTGGGCTTAGCGACCGTCATCCGTCACACCGCCGGAGCGATAAGTGCGTTCGTCGGCATCCTCTTGATCCTGCCGATCATCGCCGCGGCGCTACCCAATCAGCTCTCCCAGGACGTGCGCAAGTTCATGCCCGACCGGATCGGTGTCGACATGCTCACCACGAAGGGTGAGAACGTCGGGACGTTCTCACCGTGGGTCGGCATGTTGGTCCTCTGCATCTACGCGGTTGTGCTGTTGGTCATAGGGAACTCACTCTTGCAACGTCGAGACGCGTGATCGCTCGGGGTTGTTCCACGTGAGCGGACTCTCGACGAAGGTAACTTTTCGGCCCCGCCCAAATCGGTAGCCTTGAAAGATGTCGCGTTGCCACATGATCGCCCGCGTCAACGCTCGTGACTACTTCGCCACAGAGGAAGCCGTTCGATGAATAGGCGGCGTCGAAGGGTCATCATCGAATGGACCGTGATCCTCCTCATCGCGATCACCGCGTCATTCCTCGTGCGCCTCTACGCGGTCCAGACGTTCTACATCCCGTCGGGGTCGATGGAGCCGACGTTGCACGTCGGTGATCGCATCCTGGTGAACAAACTCAGCGTCCGATTCGGGACCATCAACATCGGCGACATCATCGTGTTCAAGGCCCCGCCGGCCGAGCACTGCGACGACGGCGCCTTCACCGATTTAGTGAAGCGCGTCATCGGACTCCCCGGGGACGTCATGACCTCGAAGGGCAACGTCGTGTACGTCAACGGCAAAGCGCTGAAGGAGCCCTGGACGTACTTTCCCGACCTCAACCCTCCGATCAAGCGGTTCAAAGTCCCGAAGGACTCCTACTTCGTGATGGGCGACAATCGGGCCAACTCCTGTGACAGCCGGTTCTGGGGCGCGGTCCCACACAAGGACATAATCGGAAAAGCCTTCTTCCGGATATGGCCGCTGTCGCGGATCGGCTTCCTCTAGCTCGATCGAAGTGTTCGCATGTGCTCGTCGGCACCCGCCACACGACCACGCTGGTTTCTTAGACGTGGCCCCCGCGGCGTCCTTCGGAGGTCGCACCGAGGAGCGCCCAGGCCGCGAGAGCGAGGCCGGGCACGAGGAACCAGATACCGAACACCAGCGCCATGACGACGAAGAACGCGCCAATCCCGAGCGTGAGGGGGAAGATCGACGTGCCGGGGAAGGACCCGATGACGCCGGCCCCCTGGGTCTGGGTGGCGTTGGGGTCGTCCTCGGGACGGGCCTTCATCCGACGGCTCCACCAGTAGTAGTAGCTCCCGGGCACGAAGCAGAGCAACATGCCGGCGAACATCATGACGCCGCCCGCGTCCTCGATGCTCCAGCGCCAATAGACGGCGACCATGACGCCGAAGAAGGTGCCGAGGCTCAGGAGGATCTTGGCTTCGACTCTCATGCGTCGTGATCCTGATCGTGTTCGAGTAGTCCGACCACCGCGTTGGCGAGCGGCGGTTCGTGGTGGGTACCGGTGCCACCGGTACCGTGGGCCAATGACTTGTGTTCGGGGTGGTTGTAGTCCCAGGTCGGTCGTTCCGACCGGATCTGGGGCAGACGGTAGAAGTTGTGGTGCGGCGGCGGCGACGTCGTGAACCACTCGAGCGTCTGGCCGTCCCACGGGTTGTCACCGGCCGGGTACTTCTTCCAGCTGTAGCCGACGTTGACCACGAACACGATCATCGAGATGCCGACGAGGATCGCCCCGAACGTGCTCCAGTCATTGAGCGTCTTCCACTGCGGGGAGTGCGGATAGATCGCGATACGACGCGGCATGCCGTCGAGTCCCAGGATGTACTGCGGGAACGTGAAGACCTGCGTGCCGATGAAGAGGAACCAGAACTGGATCTTGCCGAACCTCTCATTGAGTAGGTACCCGGTGAACTTGGGACCCCAGTAGTACAGCGCGCCCATCCCGGCGAGTACCAGGGCCATGACGATGGAGTGGAAGTGCGCGACGACGAAGTACGTGTCGTGCGTGAAGAAGTCCAGCGGCGGACTGGCCAGGTAGACGCCCGTGAGGCCACCGATGAGGAACGTAATCAAGAAGCCGAGGGCCATCAACATGGCGGTCGTGAACCATAACTCTCCTCTCCACATCGTTCCTATCCAGTTGAAGATCTTGATGCCCGTCGGCACCGCGATCAAGAGACTCATGATCGAGAAGAAGGGGAGTAGCACGACCCCGGTCGTGAACATGTGGTGCGCCCACACGCCGAGTGACAGCGCGCCGATGGACAGCGTGGCGAAGACCATGCTCTTGTAACCGAAGACGGGCTTCTTCGCGAAGACCGCGATGATCTCGGTCGCCATGCCGAAGAACGGCAGGGCGAGGATATAGACCTCCGGATGGCCCCAGAACCAGAAGATGTGTTGCCACAGCACCGGAACACCTCCTCCAGCAACGGAGAAGATATGGGTCCCGAAGTGTCGGTCGCAGTAGAGCATGATCAATCCGGCCGTCAGCACCGGGAAGGCCAGCAAGATGAGGATCGCCGTCACCAACATGTTCCAGGTGAAGATCGGCATTCGGAACATCGTCATGCCGGGCGCGCGCAGGTAGAAGATGGTCGCGGTCAAATTCACGCCGGTGAAGATCGCCGAGAATCCCGTGAGTAACAGTCCACCGATCCAGAGGTCGGCCCCGGCCCCGGGCGTGTTGATCGAGTTCGAGAGCGGTGCGTAGGCGACCCAACCGAAGTTGGCGGCGCCGCCGGCGGTGAAGAATCCCATCAACATGGTGATCGAACCCATGAGGTAGAGCCAGTACGAGAGCGCGTTCAGTCGCGGGAAGGCCATGTCCGGCGCGCCGATCTGGATCGGCACGATGATGTTGGCGATGCCACCGAAGGCGAAGGGACCGGCGAAGAGGTAGATCATCACCGAACCGTGCATCGTGAACAGTTCGTTGTACTGGGCCAGAGAGACGATCGTGCCGTTCGGCGAGGCGAGTTGGGCGCGGATGATCTCGGCGAACAGTCCGCCGATGATCAGCATGACGACCGAGGTGACGGTGTAGGAGAGCCCGATGACCTTGTGGTCGGTCGAGGTCATCCACTTCAGGATCCCGGTTGGACCGTGGTGCTCGTCGTCCCCGTGGTGCTCGTCGTGACCGTCGTCCGCGACGGCGACCGGTGGCGTGATGAGGTCAGTCATTAGTTGCTACCACCTCCTGTGGCTGGCTTGGTCGGGACCACCGTGGAGGTCTGTTGCGAGGTCGTCTTCTTGGCGGCGGCGAAGGCGGCGGGATTGGCCGTGCTGGCCAGCCACGCCGTGTACTTCGATTGGCTGACGACCCTCACGTTGAAGAACATAAGCGAATGGTAGAGACCGCAGAGCTGCGTGCACTGTCCGTAGAAGTTGCCGGTCTTGACCGCTTCGAGCGTGAACTGGTTCAGCACGCCCGGCAGCGCGTAGCGCGAGAAGTTGAAGGCCTTCACGTAGAAGCCGTGGATGACGTCGGTCGAGGTCAGGTTGATGTGCACGTTGGTGTTGACCGGGATGACCATCGTCGGGTCCTGGGTCGTCTGGCCGATCACGACCGTCTCGGTGTGGGGGTAGGTGAACTTCCAGCCCCACTGGAACGCGTTCACGTCGACCGTGACGTTGGTCTTG
>Ga0182015_10001208_pt1 | contig 35009 bp, 30 predicted proteins | sample 712P3MmetaG_FD_120478 | JGI IMG/M metagenome (GOLD analysis project Ga0182015, IMG submission 120478) | Permafrost microbial communities from Stordalen Mire, Sweden - 712P3M metaG | ecosystem: Environmental > Terrestrial > Soil > Wetlands > Permafrost | place: Sweden: Stordalen | collected...
AGCGCCAACGTTACCTACCCCAAGCACCGTCACTTGGTTTTTGATGCGATAGTGGCAGGAGCAGCCCTAGGACTCGGGTTCGGCCTGTGGAGAGCCTTCTGCGAAAGCCCATCTAATCCGTAAAACAGAAGCACAGGATCTAATTAACAGGGGCGCAAAGTCGATTCACTTTGCGCCCCTTTTTCTTTTTGTTTACGTTCGCGATTCACTTGGCGGGGCCACGCGGATTTCGCCAGTGTCGTTTGAAGGTGTTCAAGCGAGTGCTTTATGCAGTTTTTCGTAAGTGGACGATAGATCTTCCGGCTCAACTCGCGTTTCACTCACCACAGTCATGAAATTCGAATCGCCGGACCAACGCGGTAGTACGTGCAGGTGTAAATGGCCGGTCACGCCCGCGCCGGCAGCGCGGCCCAAATTCATGCCGAGGTTATACCCCTCCGGGTGATAGGACTTTTCCAGCGCCGCCTGCACACGCTGCGCCAGCAACATCATTTCGGAAAGCGTTTCCGGATCGCTGGTAGCGAGATCGGCGTGATGTGCGTAAGGAACCACCATTACGTGACCCGAGGTGTAAGGATAACGATTGAGGATAATGAAATTCTTGCGGCCCCGGGAAACGATCAGAGACTTGACGTCGTCTTCCATCGCCAGAGCGGCGCAGAAAACGCAGGCGTCATCTTTCGCAGCATCGGCGATATAGCGAAATCGCCAAGGGGTCCACAAATAATCCATCCCGCGTAGTCCCCGCTTAGTTCTGAGCGCCGTGATCGGGCGGCGGTGCGGCGGCAGCGGCTGCCGGCCGCGGATTGTTCACATAATCTTTCAATTCCTTGCTGGGCTTGAAAAAAGGGATTTTCTTCGGCGGCACTTCCACTTTCGCCCCGGTTTTAGGATTTCGTCCGGTGCGACCGCGGCGCTGGCGGGTACGAAAACTACCGAAGCCGCGAATTTCGATTTTGTCGTCGGCCTGTAGCGCAGCAATTATGCTTTCGAAAATAGTTTCGACCACGGCTTCGGATTCCTTGCGTGGAAGTTCCGTGACGCGCGTGACCTCTTCGACGAGTTCCGCCTTCGTCATGGTGTGTTCTCTAATGTCGTGCTCTCCGGCAGTATCTGCCATAGGTGAGAGCCTCCTCGTTAAGATTTCGGTTGGAGCTTGGCCTCATGCGCGCTGGGGTGGGACAGCCGCATCTCTTTGCATATCATCAATCTAGCTTAAGGTAAATGACTTTTCGGCGAGGACAGCTTTTTTTAGCCAGGCGTCGCCCCCGCTTCCCCTGGCAGAATATGGATCAGGACGATTGCCGCTTGGCCAGGATCGCGTCACCAATAGTTGCGGTTGGTGACGACTTCTGTGGCTTGGCCGTAGCCGTTCGAAACGTCTCAATTTCCTGGCGTTCTACCTGTTTCTGCGCGGCGCGATAGCTCAGGCTTATTTTGTGCTGTTCCTGCTCCAGCCGCAAAATTTTAAATTCATATTCGTTGCCGGCCACCAGCACGGCGGTGACGCGGGCGCCACGAGTTGGCTTCTCTTTGTCGCGCTCGCCTTTCGGCCGGCGCTCCTCGATTTCGGACACGTGGCAAAGCCCTTCAATTCCTTCAGCAAGTTCAACGAATGCGCCAAAATCAGTGGTGCGTGCGACTTTACCTTTAACTAAATCGCCAATCTTATGGCTGGTGAACCAGTTCGCCCAGATGTCGTTCAATTGCTTGATGCCGAGCGAAAGGCGGCGGTTCTGCGAATCCACGCGCAGAACTTTTGCTTCCACAGCATCGCCCTTCTTGAATTTTTCACTGGGATGCTTGATGCGTTCCGTCCAGCTCATGTCGCTGATGTGAATCAGGCCTTCCATGCCCTCTTCAATTTCAACAAAAGCGCCGAAATCGGCGAGGTTACGGATGCGGCCGTTAATGATGGTGCCCACTGGATATTTTTCGGCGGCGGCTTCCCACGGGTCCGGCTGTGTCTGCTTCAAGCCTAAAGAAATCCGGCGTTGATCGGTCTTCACTTCCAGCACTACCACGTCGACGTCATCGCCTTCCTTCACGATCTTGGAAGGATGCTTGGTGCGCTTCGACCAGCTCATTTCGCTGACGTGCACCAGCCCTTCGATCCCCGGCTCGATGGCCACGAACGCGCCGTAGTCGGTGACGCCCACGATCTTGCCCTTTACACGCGTGCCCACCGGGAAACGTTCCGGCACCTTCGCCCAGGGATCGGGCAGCAGTTGCTTGCGACCGAGCGAAATGCGCTGTTTATCTTTATCGAATTTTAGAATCTGGACTTGCAGTTCGTCGCCCGCTTTGACGATCGACGAAGGATGCGGCACGCGGCCCCACACCAGGTCACTAACGTGCAAAAGACCGTCCATACCGCCCAGATCTACGAAGACGCCGTAATCGGTGACGTTTTTCACTTTGCCGGTCACGATCGCGCCCTCGGACAGAGACGCCATCAACGTATCGCGCTTCGATTTCTGATCTTCTTCCAGAATCACGCGCCGGCTGACAACCACATTGCCGCGCTTGCGATTCAATTTCAGCACGCGGACATCGATGTCTTTGTCTTTCCAGGCATCCAGATCATGCACCGGCCGCAATTCGATTTGCGAGGCGGGCAAGAAAGAGCGCACGCCGATATCAACCACCAAGCCACCCTTGATCCGCTCGGTTACTTTGCCGGTGATAGTCTTGTGTTCGCGATACGATTTCTCGATGCGTTCCCACCCGCGCCGGCGATGCGCGCGCACATGCGACAGCAGAACGTATCCGTCTTTCTGGGTGTGCAACCTCTCAACTTCGATTGTCTGCCCCGCGCCGAATTCAATCGGGCTGCCGGAATCTAAAAATTCCTGCGCCGGCACTAACCCTTCGAACTTACCGCCGACATCGACGATCACGCCAGCGTCGGTCACGGCCAGCACGCGCCCATCAAAAATTTCGCCTTCGACAACCGCGGGCTCGGGCACCGCGAACTGATCCATCAACTGATCCATCGTCTCGGCGGATTCTGTTTCAGTGGCCTCCGCCGTCCCGGCGGATTCTATCGGCTCGGAGATCGCCTCGGCGGTCGATCCACTGGCTTCCATCGACTCGACAACTTCGATCGAATCGCCTGGTTCCGCAGTCTCAGCCACCGGTGCAAATTCGGCTGCAGCGCGCGCAGACATTTCCGGTACGGATTCGAACCCACCGGTACCGTCGTTTCCTGCCGCTGTATCGTGCTCCACCGCGGCAGCGCCCGCCGCGCTCATGATTTCAGCCCTTTCCGAAAACGGCTCCACAGGCGCCGCGGCCGCAGCCACTGACTCCTGCGCGCGAGCTACTCCCACGGCAGCACCGGTGCCGCTGGAGCGGCCGGCCGATGCGGTATTATTAAATGGTTCGGAAATGGTGCTGGAATTCGACTCGGAAGAATCCGACTGGTTTGATTCCGTGACCGACGCGGGTACGTTCAGGTCTTGTTCGGGTGACATTTGGGAGCGGCCTCCGTACGGATTCGTGCCCTGCTACCGAGAATGAACTCGGCTACTCCACCCACTGGGGTTTGGAGCAAGAAGGGGAAAGAACGCCCACGCTAGACGTTCTTGTCACGAGGATGATACCCGCCCAGTTTGCGCATTGTCAATAAACCATCGCGGAAATCATCAATTCGTCGAGCGTTATGAGATCAAATTGATGTTACGACAGGATGACCAGCAGTTTGTGTTTCAAACGCGCACAAATCGGCGAGCCACCACAGCGATTGAAATGCGCCCGCGATTTGCCCACCTCAGGATCGCGTCGCAACGCACAGTTATCATGAATGGAACGGTCCAGCATGTCGTATTTCCTTGCGGTAATCAGGCGCGGTCATTTCTACCGTGCGGCACATTTCGTAGAGGCGCGAACGGATGCGTTTTCCCACCCGCTCGGTGAGCGAATCTTCGACCGTCGGTGAACGCATTCCAGCGACGCGCCCAGTTGCACCGGACGATCCATTCGCGGCAGCGGCATCTGAATCCAGAAAATTCGTAGTCAGCAACGTGACGCGCTTTTCGTTGTAACGCGTATTTAGCACGTGCCCCACAGTTTCCAAAGCCCACAGCGATGGCTTGCTGGAACCCACATCGTCCAGCACCAGAATCTCGGTCTTCAGCACAGGCTCCAGGACGCTCATCTCGGTAGCCTGACTTTCCGCGTTGTAGCTATCCTGAATGGCCTTCAACAACTCGCGATAATCGTAGAAAAGCCCGCTATGGCCGCGCAGCACAATCGATTTCATCGCGGACACCGCGAGGTGCGTCTTCCCCACGCCGCAAGGGCCCATCAAAAGTAATCCGTGTTCGCTGCCCAGCGGAAACTCGCTGGCAAAACGCTGCACCATCAATTTCGCCTGGGTCAGACTGCGATTCCACGCGGCCAGCTGTTCCCGCGAAACATTTTCAATGTCGTTATCGGTCTCGTAGTTCTCAAAATCGCAATGCCGGTAACGTTCGGGCACGCGCGCACGCTGCAGCGCACGCTCGGTGCGATCGCCAGCCGTGCAATCGCACGGCACAGCCCAAACCATCTTCGGATCGCCGGCTCCCGACCCGGGCCGATCTGTCGCCAGCGCCTCCGCGCCTTCCGTTGAACGCTCCACAACCTTCCAACCGCTGCCTTCGCAATAGGGACAATCCGCTCGCGCCATGTTGCAAGAATAATCGCGCAGCGATAAGCGCGCAAGCAAACTCACCTGTGCAAATAACCGTGCTTGTGGAAAGCGTTGCTGGAAATCGAAGTGAAGCGAGCGCAAAGGCGGAATTATTTTTGTATGCGGATGCTTTGGCGCGGAGTGGTGCGCACAATTGCGTTGCGGAATTTTCGATCGTCCCCGGCATTAAAGCCGCGCGCCATTTCACTGCGCACGAAATGAATAAACGATTCCATCTGCGACTGCATTTCGCTCATCTTGTCGCGCATATTCAGAATAATTTCGATGCCCGCAAGGTTCACGCCCAGTTCGCGCGTCAAATTCAGAATAATTTCCAAACGCTCGAGATCCTGATCGGTATATAGCCGGGTATTCCCCTGCGAACGCGAAGGCTTCAGCAACCCAACGCGCTCGTACAACCGCAAAGTCTGCGGATGCAGCTTGTACAGCTCAGCCACGGCGCTGATCATGTACCCGGCTTTCGCTTTCTTCCTCGGACGCCCAGCCATTACCGTCTCCTTACACCACCGCGCGCAAAAAAATTTCGCGGCGCGGATCTTCCGGATCAAGCTTGGTAAGTTCCTTCAGCAAATTGCGCACGCGCTCGTCTTCCGGCTTGGGAACTACAACCTGTACTTCCACAATCTGGTCGCCACGTTTCCCAGGATGCCGAGCCGATGGCGCGCCCTTCTCGCGCAAGCGCAGTTTCTTCCCGCTGTCAGTCCCGGGCGGAATTCGCACCTGCGACCGCCCATCGATCGTTGGCACTTCCACCTTGGCTCCCATGGAAGCTTCGGGCACAGTCACCGGCACGACGGTGTACAAATCATCCCCGCGCCGCTCGAAATAAGGATGCGGCTCCACCTTGATAACGATGTAAAGGTCGCCCGGAGGTCCGCCGTGCAATCCTGCATTGCCGCGCGCGGCAACGCGCACGCGAGACCCAGTCTGGGCCCCCGGCGGGATGCGCACGTCGAGCGTATCCATTCGCGCCACACGCCCTTCGCCCCCGCAAGTACGGCACACGTTATGCAGGCGTCCGGTCCCGCCGCAACGCGAGCAGCTGATCTGAAATCGCATCTTGCCGCTAACCTGCGTCACCTGCCCGGTCCCGCCGCACGTCGGACAAATTTTCTCATCGCCCGGCTGCACTCCGGAGCCATGGCAAACGTTACAAAGATCCAGTCGAGTGACACTTAATTTCTTGACGGTCCCTCGCATGGCCTCGGCAAAGGTAATCTCGACCTGAAATTCCAGATCGCTGCCGGGTTCGCGTTCGGTGGCAGCCTGCGCCGCATTCTGCCCGCGGAAAAATTGACTGAAGAGATCGCGAAAACTCGTCCCTCCGCCCCCGCCTCCCGCTCCGGACTCGCCTCCAAAATCAAATCCGCCAAAATCAAAATGCACATCCTGCGGCCCGGCACCGCCGTAACCCCCCGCTCCCGGAGGCGGCGCTCCACCCTGTCCCGGCACATTAAAGCCGAACTGATCGTACATCTGCCGCTTCTTGGTGTCGGAAAGCACTTCGTAAGCTTCCTGAATCTGCTTGAATTTTTCTTCCGCGGATTTATCGCCGGGATTCAGGTCAGGATGATATTTGCGCGCAAGTTTACGGTACGCCGCGCGAATTTCTTTCACTGGCGCTTTACGCGAAACGCCCAGAAGCTCGTAATAATCCTGTTTGGTAGCTGTGGCCATGTCCGAAGACTTCGAACGACATTTACATCGTGCGCATAGCGCACATAAATGTAGGGGCGGGTCTCAGACCCGCCCCCACGGTTGTTAACGACTCACGCGATGCGTGACTTCAGTTTGGTTTCTTCGAATCGTCCACGTCCACGAACTCGGCATCGACCACATCGCCTTGTCCCGGAGCGTGTTCGCCCGAAGACGCCCCGACCTGCGTGCCACCACCGCCAGCTCCATCGGCACCAGGAGCACCCTCGCCGCCAGCCGCTGCACCCGAAGCTTGCTGCGTCTTGTACATCGTCTCAGCGATGTGATGCGAAGCCTTCGTCAGATTGTCGGTGGCAGCGTTCAACTTCTCGAGCCCGCCTTCTGCCAAAGCGCGACGAGCTTCCTCGATCGCCTCCTCGGCCGCCTTCACATCGGACTCAGCAAGTTTCTCGCGGTTGTCCTTTACCACCTTCTCGGTCTGGTACAGCATGTTGTCCAATCGGTTGCGAGCTTCGACCTCGGACAGCCGCGCCTTATCTTCCGACGCATGCGAATCGGCTTCCTTCTTCATGCGATCAGCTTCTTCCTTGCTCAAACCACTTGAGGCCGTAATGGTGATCTTCTGCTCCTTGTTCGTGGCGTTGTCCTTGGCCGACACGTTAAGGATGCCGTTCGCGTCAATATCGAACGTCACCTCAACTTGCGGCATTCCACGCGGCGCCGGCGGAATTCCAATCAGATGGAATTTCCCCAGCGACCGGTTTCCGCTCGCCACAGGCCGTTCCCCTTGCAGCACGTGAATTTCAACCGAAGTCTGGTTATCAGCCGCGGTCGAAAACGTCTCCGACTTACGCGTCGGAATCGTGGTGTTGCGCGGAATCAGCACAGTCATCACCCCGCCCAACGTCTCAACGCCCAACGAAAGCGGCGTCACGTCCAGTAACAGGATGTCCTTCACTTCTCCGCCCAGCACTCCGCCCTGAATCGCGGCGCCAACTGCTACTACTTCATCGGGATTCACGCCCTTGTGCGGTTCCTTACCGTTGAACAGACCCTTTACGATGTCCACAACTCGCGGAATACGAGTCGAACCACCGACCAGCACAACCTCGTCGATTTTGTCCGGCGTAATTCCCGCGTCGCTCAAGGCCTGCTTCACGGGACCGACAGTCCGTTGCAGCAAGTCTTCCATCAATTGTTCAAGCTTCGCTCGAGTCAGTTTCAAAGCCAAGTGCTTCGGCCCGGATGTATCCGCGGTAACGAACGGCAGATTGATCTCCGTCTCCATCAGCTGAGACAGCTCAACCTTGGCCTTCTCCGCTGCTTCCTTCAGCCGCTGGATTGCCATGCGGTCCTTGCTCAGATCGATGCCCTGTTCTTTCTTGAATTCGCTGACGATCCATTCCATCACGCGCTGGTCGATGTCGTCGCCGCCCAGGTGCGTGTCGCCGTTGGTCGATTTCACCTCAACGACGCCTTCGCCAACTTCCAGGATCGAAATATCGAAAGTGCCGCCGCCCAAGTCGTACACAGCGATGGTCTCGTCCTTCTTCTTATCCAAGCCGTACGCAAGCGCTGCCGCCGTAGGCTCATTGATGATGCGCATGACTTCCATCCCGGCGATCTCACCGGCCTGCTTGGTAGCTTGCCGCTGGCTGTCGTTGAAATAAGCCGGCACGGTTATCACAACCTTGCTGACTTTTTCACCGAGGAAATCCTCGGCAGCCGACTTCAATTTCTGCAAAATCATCGCGGAAACTTCCGGCGGACTATAAGTCTTGCCGGAAATATCCACACGCGCATCGTCGTGCGGCCCCTTCACCACTTTGTAAGGCACACGCTTCGCTTCTTCCTGCACTTCGTCGTAGCGCCGCCCCATGAATCTTTTAATGGAATAAACGGTGTTCTCGGGGTTAGTAATTGCCTGCCGCTTGGCTACCTGCCCTACCAGACGCTCGCCACCCTTGGTAATAGCTACCACCGAAGGTGTGGTTCGCGCCCCTTCTTGGTTCGGAATCACGGTCGGTTCGCCGCCCTGCATTACGGCCACCACCGAGTTCGTCGTACCAAGGTCAATACCGATAATTTTACTCATTGAGTGCTCCTATAAACGTCACGCTGGCCGTAAGCCGTCGGACGCCAATCTCAAACGCTAGAGCATAATACATCTTGAGTGCCTTATTGTCAATGTTCTTGTATGGCCTGGCATCGACCAGAAAACAAGGCATTTAGCCTAATCGTCTCTCCCAGCAAGTCTGAACCTATCATGAAATTCGCCGGGCGCTATCTGCCCGACTCAAGTACTGGCCGAATCAGACACTTGCCAGCCTTTACTCGCGGTTCAAGCCCACACTCGTGGCGAACGGCACTAACTCCAACCCGTCTACCGTCCGAGGGCGTCCAAAGGCATGGCACAACTCAGAACCCGCACAGTCTCGCAACAGCAATTCGGGTTACAATTGGGCGCTCTCTTCGAACCACGATAGGAGGACTATTGAGCTTGGGAACGAATACTTCGTTATGGTCCAGCAGGATGCAGCACTATTCGCTCGCTGTTCTCCTCGCCCTGGCGCTCGCTGCGACGGGCGTCGCTGCCCAACAGACGCCGGCAAAAACTCCGGCGCATTCGCGCGCCGTCTCGCAAACCGATCCTGCAATCAACGCCACACCGGTAAAAGCCCTGGGCAACAAGAGCGCCCCGATCACTATGGAAGTCTTCAGCGACTACCAATGCCCATCCTGCGGCTCTTTCTTCGAGAATACTTTGAAGCCGATGATCAACGATTACGTTGCCCAGGGAAAAGTGTACCTTGTGCATCACGATTTCCCGCTGCAGATGCACACCTACTCCGGCCAAGCCGCCCGCTGGGCAAACGCCGCGGCAAAAATTGGAAAATTTCAGGATGTAGATGCCGCGCTCTTTGACAATCAGGCGGCGTGGACTGCCGATGGCAACCTACAAAAATTTGTGGAAGCGGCAATGAGTCCCGCGGATTTCAAGCGTATCGAAACCATCCTGAAGCCGTGCACCACCCCCGCGCCTACTTCGCACGCCGACGGGTCTGCGCCGCAAGCCGACCACGCCTGTTCAGTGGACGTTTTTATCGTGCAGGATATTATTCTCGGGTATCAGGTTCCGGTGAAAGCCACTCCCACTTTCATCGTCGAATACAAAGGGCAAAAATATCCGGCATCTTCCGGAATTGTCACCTGGCCGATTTTGAAGCAGTTCTTTGACTCGCTCTTGAACCAATAGGCCGGAATTCTGATGACCACGAATCGCACAACCAACGCCTGGGCTCCCGTCCTGCTGATTCTGGGCCGGCTGGCACTCGCCGGCATTTTCCTCTTTGCCGCATACGCCAAGTTGAAGCCGCAAGCGCAAATGCCCTGGTCTGGCGCGTCGATCAGAACTTCTCTTTCAATGTTTGCCATGCAGGTAGATTCCTATCAGCTGCTCACGCCGCAACTCGTAAGTGCAGCCGCGCATTTTCTTCCGCTGTTCGAGCTATTTTTAGGGCTGTGGCTGCTCAGTGGAATCCTGGTGCGCTACTCATTGCTGTTTACGACGCTGCTGCTCGGCGGATTTTTCACTTTGATGGTCCGCACCTATCGCATGGGCCTCGAAATCAACTGCGGCTGTTTCGGCCCCGGCGAAAGGCTAGGCCCATTGAGCCTGCTGCGCGACGGCTCGCTGCTGGCTTTTGCACTGGCTATCACGATCGCGGCCTTTCTTATGCACCGCCGCGACGAAAGCCCATCGATCACGCCGACCGTTACCACTCCGCAGCGCGTCACCTAGCACTCTTTGCGATACGACGCACTTTCTCACGCTCATCACCCTCTCCCACGCATCATCCCGCTCGCAAATTCGTATCTCGCAGCGCCGATCCGTCCGGCTAAGAAGCGCCTAACGCAACCGGCCCTCATCCTCAGCTGCACCAGCCGTCATCCTGCTTGCTCTGAGCGGCGAAGAGAGCGCAGCGAAGTATCTCTTCGATTTTTGCAGGGACACGAATGGAAATTCCGCGTCAAAACATCGGCACGTCGCCGAAAGAGAGACTCCCCATACACAAAGATATAGAATGGCCCGATTCCTCCAGGAGGCTCGGATGCACCGCACGTCGCGCGCGTCTGATTGCCGTCTTTTCGCTTTTCATATTTTTAGCGTTCATCCCGCCAGCGGACGCCCAATCTTCCACCGCATCCCAGAAAAGCAAGGACCTGACCCTGGAACGCCTGTTCACGCCGCCGTTTCTTTTTGGCCGCCTGACGCAAGGTATCGAGTGGGCGCCCGGCGGCAAGCGATTTTCTTACCTCGATCGTAGAGGCAATGGAAAGGACGCTACGGTTGAACTGTGGACGATGAACGCCGACACCGGGCAACGCACGGTTCTGGTCGACGTCGAAATGTTGAAAAAAGTGATGCAGCCGGAAAAAGCAAAAACCACGCAAGCCACGGGTCTCGGCCGCGTCCAGGCAGACAATTACCTGTGGTCGCCGGACGGAAACTCGATGCTTTTCATCGGCAGCAATAGCCTGGTTTTGCTTGACCTGACCACAATGGCGCCCAAGCCGCTGCTCAGCAGCGAACAGGAAATCGAAGATCCCACATTTTCCCCGGATGGTAAATGGATCAGTTTTTCGCGCGATGCCAACCTTTTCGTCGTTAATATTGCCAGCGGGGACACAAAAACTCTAACCACTGGCGGAAGCGAGGAAATTCTCAAAGGAGAGCTGGACTGGGTATACCCCGAAGAACTCGACACGCGCACGGCCTATTGGTGGTCTCCAGACTCCAGCAAAATCGCCTACTACGAAATGGATGAGAGGCCGGTGACTCGCTACCCGATCATGGATATGAGTTCGCCGACAGGCGGCACGGAATACACCCGCTTCCCTCAAGTAGGCGAGGCGAACCCGATTGTGCGTGTGGGAGTAGTGCCGATTACAGCCAACACAACAGCAGTTCACGAAACCAAGTGGATGGACACCGGAAAAAACACAGACGTGTACCTGGCGCGCTTAAATTGGCTCCCAAACAGTCGCAGCGTGGCAATTCAGCGGCTGAATCGCGCGCAAAATCAACTGGACCTGCTGTTCTGCGATGCCACAATCGGCGACTCAAAAACAATCCTCACCGACACGGATAAATACTGGATCAACATCAGCGACGATCTCTACTTCTTCTCGGACAACAAGCGTTTCCTATGGTCCAGCGAGCGCACCGGCTACCGCCATTTCTATCTCTACGACACTTCTGGCAAGCAACTCACTCAACTAACCAGTGGCGACTGGGCTATCTCCGACCTCGGCGGTTTCGGCCCGGCTCCGCGAATCATCCGGCTGTCGACGAAGCCCGCGGTTACGTTTACTTCATCACTAACAAAGACGACGTCCGCGAGACGCAGCTCTACCGCGTAGCACTCAACGACAAATCCCTAACCCGCATCACAAGTCTTCGCGGAACCCATACCGCCAATATCGCGCCGGACGCCATGTCCTTCATCGATTCTTACTCGAATGCATCCACCCCACCCCGCCAAGACCTTTACCGCATCGACGGCATGCATCTCGCGAACGTCAACGAGGACAAAGTACCCGAACTGGCCGGCTACAATTTGTCGCCTGTGGAATTTGTCCAGGTCACCGCGAACGACGGCACCAAACTGAACGCATCCATCATCAAGCCCTCGGACTTTAACCCAGCGAAAAAATATCCTGTCCTGATCGGCATTTATGGCGGCCCTCACGTTCAAGTGGTGCGCAACGCGTGGGGCGGAGCGGCCTATCTGTGGCACCAAATCGTCGCGGAAAAGGGCTACATAATTTTTTCGCTCGATAATCGTGGTTCCTGGGGACGCGGCCACGCCTTCGAACTCCCATCTATCACAATCTCGGCAAAATCGAATTACAGGACCAACTGGCGGGCGTGAAGTACCTGCAATCGCTGGGCTACGTCGATGGAGCGCGCATCGGGATCACCGGCGGCAGTTATGGCGGCTACATGACGCTTGAAGCGCTCTTCAACGCGGCCGATGCCTTCAAGGCGGGCATCGCAGACGCGCCCGTCACCGACTGGAAGCTTTACGACACCATCTACACCGAACGTTACATGGGCCGCCCGCAAGACAATCCCGATGGCTACAAAAATTCTTCGCCGGTGAATCAAGCCGCGAACATTAAAGGCAAGCTGATGCTGGTTCACGGTACCGGCGATGACAACGTCCATTTCGCGAATTCAGTGGAATTGCTCAACGCGATGATCGACGGCATGCATTATCCCGATCAATTAATGGTTTTTCCAGGCCGAGGCCATGGCATCAGCGACCCCTCCGCTCGCGTTCTGGTGCTGCAAAGAACCTTGGAGTTTATTTTAGGGAATCTTTAGGTTGTTACGGGCGCCGGGCACCTGTGAAAGTGCTGTACACTTGCAACATACAAGGACGGCTCGAAGACCATAAAATTTCCTCCGGTGCGAGCCTGCCGGCAGGTACACACTCGATGCGAATGCGCGGCGCCAAACCTCTTCACCTCTGGCCTATCGCCGGACTTCTGGCGATCCTGGCCGTAACGCCAAATATTGTGGCAGCACAAAATTCCGCGCCAAAGCCCGCGTCAGCCCCCGTGTTAGCCCCCTTGTCAGGCCAAGGTCCGGTCATGGAGCCTGATCCTTCCGGAAAGCTGCTGGAAAGCGGCTTCCGCCACCTGTACGAACTGAATTTCGAAGCAGCCCGCACCGATTTTCAAGCCTACGAAAAAGCGCGCCCCGACGATCCGCTTGGCAAGGCCTCGGAGGCCGCAAGCTATCTGTTCGAAGAATTTAACTCCAAGGGCGTGCTGACGTCCGACTTTTTCCTCGACGACAACAAATTTCTCGGCGGCGTCGACGGAACCGCATCGCAGAATCGCAACGCCGCCTTTCTGGACGCCAACACTCAGGCACGCGCTCTAGCCAAGGCCCGCGTGAAAGCGAACCCGCGCGATATTCACGGTCTTCTCGTGCTCACCATCACCGACGGAATGGAATCGGACTACGACGCTCTCATCATCAAGAAACAGTTGCAGGGTCTCACCATGATGCGCCAGGCGGAAGCGGAGGCCAACACGGTGCTGGCCATCGATCCATCCGAGCAGGACGCTAACGTCGCGCTAGGGATGAGCAACTACGTAATCGGTTGCCTGCCCGGTTATAAGCGCGCTTTTCTCTTTTTCGGTGGATTGCACGGAGATCGCACTCGCGGAATGGCACAGATGCAATCGGCGGCGGAGCACGGCCATTACCTTCAGCCCTTCGCTAAAGTAATGCTAGCGCTCGCCTATGAACGCGAACACAAACCGGAAATGGCCAAGCCGCTGCTCGCGGAGCTGTCGGTGCAATATCCATCGAACCCGGTTTTCGCGCGCGAGCTCGCCTTAGTCGATAATCCAACCTGCTGCAAACGGTAGCAACGAGTCACCACTCACCCCTGCTAATCACTACTTACCACTTCACCCGCACCCGATAAGTCAGCGTCGCGCTGCCATCCTTCTCCACCGGCACCTGAAATCCAATCGTAGTCGCATCCAATTTCTCCGGCTTGAAATTGGAATTCACCACCTCCCAATCTCCACCCACAGGCTCACGCACTTCCACGGTCACCGCAGTATCCTTGTGGTTCCTCAAAGTAATCGCGTATTCCATTTCATACAGATTGCCGGCCAGCTTCTTGTAGTCCGTCTGCTTGCGCTCGCAGACCACATCGAAAGCGTTGCCAATGTAAATCTTCAAGGTTTCATCTTTCGGCGTGTGATGAATCCTGTCCTCGCCAACAAACTGCACCCCGCCCTTGGCATCCGCCTGATAAACGCGCACGATCCCAGCAGGCAAAGGCATCCCCAGCTGGCTTTTCTGGTCGTTCCTGAACTGGTAATAAACTTTCACCGACTCCGGAATCGCATTCCCGATGCCCTGCGGATTGCGATAGTAATAAGACTGGCCCTCCACCATCAAAGATTTATCGACCGGCACGCCAGTTCCGGTGAGCAAACTGATCTGCTTCGATTCATTATTCTGAATGGAAGTCCGCCGTTCGAGCGAGTACAAGTGATACTCGGAAAAATTCTCCTGAGAAAATTGGGGCGGGGCAGGCGCAGCCTCCGCCATGGCCATAACGTTTGACTTGCGAGCCATCATCAAAGGCGTCACTTCGTGTAGCTCCCCCGCCACCAGTTGCAGCTTCGCATTTCTGTAAGCCACGCCGCTGTTATTCGTCAGCGTCACCCAACCGTCCAGGTCCGCGGCTTTCTCATCACGAGTTACCGTTAGCACATAATCTGCGCTCCAGTTCATATTGTCCGCAAGATAGGAAGCTTCCACCTTCTGCGCATTGCCACCGCGATTATCCAGCGTCCACACCAGCGTTGGCCGACTGTAAAGATTTCCCGGCAAATCGGGAAACCGGTACCAGTTCGTGGGCATGCCGGTGACGATCTCGTTTCCAATCTTCCACACCGGTGCATTATTGTTATCGGCAAGCAGGGTCGCGCGTACGTCCACCCACTTCGTCGAATTTGCTTCTTCCTCGCCGCGCACGATTGTGATTTCGCGTCCCACGTACTTTTGCAACAGCTTTTGCGCATCCAGCAAATCGTACTCATAGTTCTGTTCGACCACACTCAGCTTCGCGGCATCCGTCAGCGAACGAAAATGCACTGTTGCGGGGTTAATCGTAGCCGCGACATCTTCAAACTTCAGAGGGAAAACCCCCGCGGAAAGGTGAATCTGCCGTACGTCGCGCACCAGCGCGCGATTGGAGTTGTAAACCGTCACAGCCAGATCCGATTGGTCTTTCTCCGTGGTCGTCAGCGCTTCGGCATCGCTCTTTGCCTGCTCCTGTTGCTGCGACATCGCGTGGACTCGTCGCCAATTTCCGGCCAGCAGCAAAGTCACCACAATCACGGCGCTGCTTGCAACCCCCACCGACTTTCGTGCGCGACCACCCATAAGTTGTCTCCTCGTTAAACGCCGATTAAATATCTTGAGCCTTAAGCCCAGCAATATCCGGAGTTCGCGATGCCGCGCCTAAACGCGAAATCGCAAATCTCCTGGCGTACAAGCTCTCTCAGATTTAGAACGTTGGTCCTTCAGTTTCTTGCAGGAAATGATCGCGTGGCGCCGGACCTATTTCGTCAGCTTCCAAATCCTTCCGCCATCCGTGGTGGAAAATTTCCGGCCGTCCATCGTCGTCACCGTAGCGGTTAGACCATCTTTAGCATCCACGCGCGAAAACCCCGCGAAATCTGCATTGCTCGGCGGCTGCACGGACGCCCAGGTTTTCCCGTCGGTCGTCCGCAGAATGGTTCCGCGTTCGCCCACCAGCCAGCAAATTTTTGGCGTCGGCGCGGAACTGGCGACGAAACGGTCGTCGGTTTCGATTTGCTCACTCTTCCAGGTTGCTCCAGCATCCTCAGACCGCGAAATGTTATCGGAATCGGAGACCATCCATATCACCTGCGGATCTGGCGTTGTAATCGTGATGCCCGCAAGGTTGGACGACAATTGAGCTTGCTGCATCCTCGACCTCGCCACCTGCGCAGCCTGATCGTTTACCCGGGCTTTCATGCTTGACTCAAATGAAGCACGCGGCGGGGGTGCTGGTGTGTCCGGAGCAGGCGCCACTCGCCCCGCAGCCGGACCAGGCGCATTGGCGGAAGCGACGGGCGCTCCCGCGGCGGCCCTGGATGATTCAGCGCTCGGCTTCGACTGTGATTTCACCGCGTCCGCAGCTGGCGGTTTGGCTTCTTCAGGTTCGACAACCATCGCAGCACTCGGCGCCGCCCTGGCACTGGTCTCGGCCCCGCCGGCGCGTGAATTCGCCGCAACTGCGGAAGACCCCGCACTCCCCTTTGCATTCATCGCCTGCTGCGATTCGATCTGCTTCTTCCGGCTCGCCATCGCCAGGCCCTGCCGGTACATTTCTTCCGAAGTGTGTGTTCTTGCGTTGGCACTCGATGAAAGCTGATCCTCACGCGCGCTCATGCTCAATGGTGGCACTGGCTTCGCCTTCGATTCGTTCGACGCGGGAGCAGCCTGAGCGGAATTAGCTGCGGAATTGGCTACGGAATGAGTCTCGGGATTATGTGCGGCATGGTCGACAATTTCCGTCGGCGGTGCCGCTGGTTCGCGCGACATAGCAACGTCATTCGCCAGGTCGCGCCTCCTCATGTGCAGCATAAATCCCGAAACGATTACCAGCACCGCGAACCCAATCGCTGCGGGCGCCAGCCAGCGCGTCCCAAGCAACCATTCCCAGCCGCTCGCCGCTTTTTTCTCGCCCTCCCCGTCGCTGGCACGCGCCATCGCACCCAATTGCTGGCGGCAATTCGCACACCTCGAAAAATGCAAATCGTACCGCGCCGTTTCGTCCGCATCGAGTGACCGATCGAAATAGGCGGCGAGAATTTCCGGCTCTGGGCAATCATTCCCCGCCATCTCCCCGGCCTCAGCTGCAAGCCCTCGCCGCAGCATCCCGGGCATCGATTTGTCTTCTTCTCGTCCCACGTCCACCCGTTCCTTCACTGCAGTTAGAACGTCGCGAAACACGTTTCTTGCATCATTCGCGCGCCGAAAGTGCCTGCGTTAAATCAAAAGGCCATTCCTCGCGCGCATATTCGTAACAAAGCTGCAACTGCGCTTCACTGAGTTTCTTTTCACGCCGCAGGGCCGCATCCACCTTTTTGCGAACGTCGCGGCGCGTCCGTTCCAGCTTTCGCGAAACGGTTGCTTCATGCTCGCCCAGCAGCTTTCCAATCTGGGCGAGTTTCAGCCCATCCAGGTAATAATACGCGAGGCGCAACCGGTCGCGCGGCTCCAGCAGACCCAGCGTCGTCAGCAACACGGCCTGCAACATCACTAGATAACGCTCCCGCTCCGGATCTGGAGAAACCTCCGGGACCTCTTGGTCAGACCGCTGCACTTCGGAGTCTTCGTCCAGTGATTCTGTCTTGCGCGCGCGCCGGAATCCATCCACATGCCGCTGCGCCAGCACAGCGTGTAGCCACGTCGACAGCTTGCTGCGACCCAGAAAATAATCGAACAACGATTTTCGCCGCCCGTCGACGTCCCGCAGTCCGTACAATTCGGCGTAGAGCGAATCCGCCAGCTCGCGTGCTCCGTCTTCGCCTGCAATTGCACGCGCCGCGCGATACAATTCCGGCCGGTATCGGGCCACAAAAAAATCCCAGGCGGCGGCATTCCCGTCGCTGCATGCGCAAGCCAAAACTAGATCCGCGATATGCAAGGAATCGAAATAACTCTGAATAGCGCGGGAATCGGGTGGGCGTGAACTAACGGCTGTGGTAAATCGATGCGCGACGCTGCGATCCAGTGTTTGCTGAATGCGCTCGGCGGTCACGCACCATTCCGCAGGCGCGGCGGCTTTGCGCAGCAGGCCGCGCGCCACATCGAGCGGAACGAGTTGTCTTGCCGGACTGGTACTCGGCATCTCCGCCTGCGCCTCGCGCGATTCGACCGATCCACTGAGACTGACTGAAGAAGCTGATACCTGAATCGGACCTTCAGGTTGCCCCAAGGGTCTCCGGCTCTTTACTACCTCCCCTGACGGCCGGTCCAAGCCGGGGATTCCGCTGTTAGGTGCGAGAAAACTCCGCGACACCGCACAATAATCGCTCGAACCCGATGGTGTATACTCCGCAGCCGATGAAAAGCACACAACTTTCCTCGCGTCTTTTGCTGCCGGTCTTGTCTTCGATCATCCTTTTTTCATTCATGCCTGCGCCTCCCGTCTTCTCTCAACAAACCACACCCCCTTCGTTCCCGGAAATGCACTGGCGCATGATCGGCCCCTTTCGCGGAGGACGCGTCGTCCCGGTCGCCGGCATCCCGGGCAGGCCTAACGAATACCTGTTCGGCGCCGTCGGTGGCGGCGTTTGGAAAACAACGAACGGCGGGGTCACCTGGGAGCCGATTTTCGACTCCCAGCATATAGCCTCCATCGGAGCCATCGCAGTCGCGCAGTCCAATCCTCAAACCATCTACGTCGGCACCGGCGAATCGGACATGCGCTCGGACATTTCGTACGGCGACGGCGTATATAAATCGGTCGACGGCGGCGTCACCTGGCAAAATGTCGGCCTGCGCGATTCGCAAAATATCGGCCGCATTCTGGTTGACCCTCATGACGCAAACGTTGTTCTCGTCGCTGCGCTAGGTCATGCGTTTGGCCCCAATCCAGAACGCGGCGTGTACCGTTCGACCAATGCTGGCGGCACTTGGACGAAAGTGCTTTCAAAAAATGACGACACCGGAGCGATTGACCTGGCCTGGGATCCGGCAAACAACAGCGTGGTCTACGCATCGATGTGGCAGACGCGCCGGCCTCCCTTCAGCGTGTATGCGCCCACGAATGGCCCTGGCAGCGGCCTGTACAAATCCACCGACCAGGGTGTTACCTGGAATCAAATTATCAGCCACGGCTTTCCCGGCGAAGCGCTTGGTCGCATCGGGCTCACTGTGCCCCCGGGACAAAATGGGAAACGAATCTACGCCTTGGTCGACGCAAAAGACGGCGGAGTCTATCGGTCTGGTGACGCTGGCGAAAATTGGCGCCGCGTTGCCGCAGACCGTCGCGTATGGCAACGTGGGTGGTATTTCGGTGCCATTACCGCGGACCCGCGCAATCCGGATGTCGTCTACATTTCGAACACGGCGATATATCGCTCGAACGACGGTGGCGAGCATTTCGAACCAATAAAAGCGTCGCCGGGCGGCGATGATTATCATTCACTCTGGATCGCGCCCGACGACCCGCAAAGAATGATCCTGGGCAGCGATCAGGGCGCCGCGATCAGTGTGGACGGTGCGATCACGTGGAGCTCCTGGTTCAACCAGCCCACGGCGCAGTTTTATCACGTCACTACCGACAATCGTTTTCCCTATCGCGTGTACGGCTCGCAGCAGGACAGCGGAACCGCCGCAGTCAGCAGCCGAAGCGACTACGGCCAAATCACCTTCCGCGATTGGTCGCCAAGTGGCGGCGAGGAGAGTGGCTACATCGTCGTCGATTTCACCGATCCCAATATCGTCTACGGCGGCGGCCCTTTCGGCGCGTTGCGCCGCTTCCAGTGGGACACCGGTCAGTCATTTGATATTTCGCCCGCCGCAATCCGCTTCCACGATGAAAAGCTGCGATTCACATGGACCTCACCGTTGGTCGCCTCGCCGAAAAATCCTCGCGTCCTGTATTTTGGCGCACAGTTCGTCCTGCGCTCGAGCGATCGAGGCCAAAGCTGGCAAGCTATAAGCCCGGATCTGACGTTGCGCAACGCGGCTGCTCTCGAGAGTTCGAAGAATGAAGCTGACTCGAAGGAGAGCGCCGAATCGGAAAAAGAAGACGCTCGCGGCGTGGTTTACACCATCGCGCCGTCGCCGCTCCGCGATGGTGAAATCTGGGCCGGCACCGACAACGGCTTAATTCAAATCACGCTCGACGAAGGCGCGCATTGGTCCAACGTCACGCCCCCGGACATCGCCGACTGGAGCTTGATTAGCCTGATCGAGCCGTCCGCGCACGATGCTGCCACCGCGTACGTCGCCGTCGATCGGCATCAGCTCGACGACTTTCATCCCTATATCTATCGCAGTCGCGACTCCGGGAAAACGTGGCAGAAAATCGTGACGGACCTGCCACAAAACGCATACGTTCATGCCGTGCGCGAGGACCCGCTCCGCAAGGGATTGCTTTTTGCCGGCACGGAAAGCGGCGTGTTCATGTCGTTTGACGATGGAGCCCACTGGCAAGCCTTACAAAATAATCTGCCCATCAGTTCCATCCGCGACCTCGTAATTCACGGCGACGATTTAATCCTCGCAACCCACGGACGCTCCTTCTGGATTCTCGATGACATCGCTCCGCTCCGCCAATGGAACGATGCCATCCAGGAAGAGCAGGCGCATTTGTTCGAGCCATCGCACTCCGTCCGAATCCGGCGCGACGAAAATCACGACACGCCGCTGCCAAAAGAAACTCCCGCGGGAGAGAATCCTCCAGCCGGCGCGATCTTCGATTATTTTTTGAAATCCAGCGCAGCAGATAAGCTAGTCCTGGAAATTCACGACCAGCAAGGCACTCTCGTTCGAAGATTTTCCAGCGAGGACAAAGCTCCCGATCTCAGCGAACCGCCGGAAATCCAAAAATACTGGCTCCCGAAATTCTTCCCTTTGCCAAAGAGTGCGGGAATGCATCGTTTCGTCTGGGATTTACGTTACCCGGCGCCCGCAGCGGCACATCGCGAATACTCCATGGCGGCGATCATTCACGCCGGCACGGTCGTGGAACCCCAGGGCCCGCTCGTTCTTCCGGGCGATTACAACGTGGAACTGAAAACAGGTGGGCAGAGTTACAAAACCACCGTCACGGTGGAGATGGATCCGCGTGTACATATTTCGCGCGACGACCTGGCGAAACAACTGGCCCTCGAACAGGAAATCGACGCCGCGCTGTCCAAAACGACTGACGCCGCGCAAGTCCTGACCGGCATTCGTGAAAAACTCAAGGCTCTCAAATCCAGCCTCAGCGCGAACGCCGATGCGAAACCACGAATCGCCGCAATCGATCAACTCGACCAGCGTGCCGAAGCCATTCAAGGTAACGCCGAAGCTCAGTGGCCTGCGAAACCGGGTGGCTTGATCGAAGCAGATAGCAATCTCGCCTCCCTGGCCGTCGCAGTGGGAAGCGCGGACAGCGCACCCACCGCAACATCTTCAGCCGCATTCGAAGAAAACAGCAAGACGCTTGGCGGCCTGCTGCTTCAATTGGAGTCGCTGCAAAAGGATATTGCGGCGCTGAATCGGCAACTCAGCGATTCCACACATTCTGGAATCGCGCCAGCAATTTCAGGCGGGTCGGTCAACTAGCGCCCTATTTCCATTTTACGCGCCGGCCCTCCCGGCCCGTTCCAGTATTCCCTGCAGCATCCCTGGAATTTCAAACACAGCCTGATTTTTCATCGCCGCGGCCTTCGCTTGAAACCGCGCCAGGGCCGCAGGCTCGATCATCCGCTCCACCGCCCCCACAATTTCACGAAAGCTGTGCAGCACGATCCCCACTTCGTTTTCGATCACCCATTCCGCGTTGTAACGCTCCTGCGGCAACGTCCACGCATTGCGCTCGACAATCACCGGCAAGCCCATGGCCAAAGCCTCGCTCACGCTCCCGGGTCCAGGCTTGCCGATAAAAGAATCCGCGGTCTGCATATACGTATTCACCTTGGTCGTGAAACCTTCCACGAATTGAGGCAATCGCGACCGTCGCGCTCGCAACGCGCCCGCCAGCTTTTCGTTTTTGCCGCAAACATAAATCAATTGCAACTGCAGCCCCGATGCATCCAGTCTTTCCGCGATTTCCAGTATTACGTCCGATCCATATCCGCCAAATAAGACGATGGCAGTAGGAAGATCGGAACGCAGCCCCAGTCGCACCCTTTCCGCGATGGGGTCCGCAATTCGCGGCTCATAAAATCTTGGATGCAGAATCATCCCCGAAGCGCGAAAAATAGAATCGTCGGAATGCCCATGCTCGTGCGCCTGCGCTACGGCGCGATCCGATCCGCACACCAAAAACTGTTTCTGACGCTCAATCCAGAAATGCGGCGGGTAATCCGCGATATCCGTAATCACCGTCACAAATGGCCGCCCCGGATACGCTCTCTCGAAACTTTCACACAACGCGCGATTGAAGTGCGGCACGAAGGACACAACCATGTCAGGCTGCGTTTCCTTCCAACGCCGTTCCAGTATTCGCACGGTTGCGGCATGCCGCGCCCATATCGCCAACTGCAGTACCTTCATTAATTGAATGCTGCCTAGTGTCCACCCGCTCCGCAGCATCCAGTTGTAATAATCCTCGATGCGAATCCCTGCATATCTCTTCAGGATATCCAGCTCATCCAGCAGCTCTCGCACGTTCGCCAGGCGAACGTCCCACGAACGCTCTTGCCGCTTGATTGACATTTCCAGGGCCGTTGCTGCCGCGCGGTGCCCGCCGCCCGCGTCGAAATAGCAGAACTCGATTCGTTGCATGCGGCCCTAATCTCGCATTCAGGCCTCCGCGCAAGACTACAGCCATGTGAATGAATGTTAAAAGATGATGTTGGTGACGAAAGAGTTAAATAGCTGGCTTTTCACAACTTTAGCCCCAATGTCATACGCGCGTAACAAGTCCCTCGTACACTTGTAGTCGTGAAATGCGACCTGCATGTTCACTCGTACTTCTCCGGGCCCTGCACAACCCCTATTGTCCGAAAGTTTTGCCGCGAAAGTTACAGCGATCCCCAAAAAGTTTATGCGCAACTGCAGCTCCGTGGCATGAACCTGATCACCCTTACCGATCATGATTCCATCGAAGGCGCGGAACAATTGCGCCGGCACCCGAATGTTTTCATCAGCGAAGAACTCACCTGCAGGATGCCCAGCGGCACCGAAGTGCACATCGGCGCCTACGATCTCAGCGAGCGCCAGCACATTCAGCTTCAGCAACGTCGCAATGATCTCGTCGCGCTGCTCATGTATCTCACCGAGCGCCGCATCTTCTTCAGCATCAATCACGGTTTTTTCCAGCGTTACCGGCCGCCGTGAACTCGAAGACTTCGCCTGGTTCCAGGAATATTTTCCCGCCGTCGAAGTTCACAACAGCCACATGCTCGAGCGCGCCAATCGCAACGCCGCGCAGTTCGCCAAACGCTGGGACAAAATTGGCATCGGCGGCAGCGACGCCCACGCCCTGCCATCGGTCGGCACCGCATATACCGAAGTGCCGGGTGCCCGCGACAAAGAGGAATTCTTCGATGGCCTGCGCGCAGGCGTGGGACGCGTCGCTGGCGAGTCCGGCAGCTTCAGCCGCCTCACCCGCGACGTCTTCTTCATCGCCTACGAAATGATGCGCGAAAAATCTTGGACCACGCTGCTTACTCCGCTCGCGGTCCTTATTCCGGCCATAACATTCTGGAATTATCGCGACGAACGCGTTTTCAGCCGCCGCTGGGCGGCCCGGGTTCTTGGCGAGCCGGAGTCATGCAAACATCCCCGCTGGATCTCGCTGCCGCCACCTGCGGCGGAGGAATGGGTATGACAGTCGCAAGAGGTGTTTGGAACCAGATTCAATCGAACGATCACCGCTTGATGCGCCGTGTGCACCGTTGGCGCGCTCCTCGCTGGTTTCGCATTTTGATGATTATAATGACGCGCTTGGGCGATGGCTGGCTGTGGTACTCCATCGGCCTGGTCCTGTTGTTTTTCGGCGGCGCTCATCGCTATCAAGCCATCGGTGCGGCTCTCTCCGGCGCCGTGATTGGGATTTTTCTGTTTCGCGCGCTGAAACGCACCAGCAAACGCAGGCGCCCCTGCGAAATCGAGCCGCACTGTTGGTCGCTGATCTTGCCTCCCGATAAATATTCATTTCCGTCGGGCCATTCCATCACCGCATTCGCCATCGCCATCTCCATCGGTTTGTTCTATCCCGATCTGCAAGGCGTTCTGCTCGCGGTCGCTCTCTTGATCGCTTCCTCACGCATCATCCTCGGCATGCACTTCCTCAGCGACGTCCTGGCCGGCTCCATTATAGGCGCGCTCCTGGGCATCGCCACCTTCCATGTTTTCGCCTTTCTCTGACGCATGAAACACGAGCGACGACGTATCCACTGGATTCAGCTGGCCAGGCTCCGGCGCCATTACATCCTGAAGTCCGCTCTCCATCGCATGAAAGGCCGCTGGAGAGTTTGGCCCCCTCCCGCATCGCACTTTCCAAACGCGCCTTGGGCCCGCATCGGTGCGCTTCCACGCATCCGTTAAATACCCGGCCATCCTCCTCTTGGGTCTGATTTTTGGCTTGACATCCCAAAAATGTTCTAACTATAGTGGTATGGCGACTCTGTTCACAAACCTGCCGAACGTCTGCGACGGTATTTGTGTCTGTGCCTGGCGGCCTGGAGCCGAACATGGAAGAGCTACAATACCCAAAGTGGCAAAATCCTCTTCGTGAAGCGCAAGCGGAAACGGATTTAGACAAACTTCCTGAGAAACTTATGGCCGCGGAATCCGCCCTGTTTCTCCGCATGCAAGAACTCGCCACCTCAAATGACGGCCATCGCGAATCCTCCGCCATACAGGATGCCTTCCTCCAATTGCTGCGAATCAAGACGGAAAACTCAAGTAGCCGGGTTTCAATTTGGACGGATCGCTCGACGGAAACTGACTTTGAGGCTCTTGGAGTCGCTCTGGCAAGTGGCAAGGGCAGGTATTAAACGCTGGCGGGACAAAACCTCATATCATCGATTTGATCGGAAACTCAGGCGACGCACAAGATATCCTTTGCGTGCTCTACTAAGTTTGGATCGTCTTTTGATACTACTCTCGTAATTCCCAGCACGGTCACGTCTGCTGTCTTCAGGTATTGCCCGAAGGCCGTAAACAGGATGATTGGAATATCGGGTAGAAACTCGGAAATTGCCGCCGCCGCCTCGAAACCATTAAGAATCGGCATCGACAGGTCAAGAATTATTAAGTCTGGCCTGTGCAGCCTCGCCTTGTCCACAGCGTCCTGCCCATCCACGGCTTCATCGCAAATTTTCATATTTGCGTGGTGGGAGCACATCCGGCATAGAACTTTTCTTATCAGCGGATTGTCGTCCGCTACTAACAACCGCTTCTGAGTGGGCACTCATTAAATCTAGCAGTTTAAGGCGGCGGCTGGCATACCCTTTAGACCTTAAGAGGGACCTCAACGGGGCGACTATTTGGCCGCCTGAGGGTAATTACGCAACCAGGAGTATATCTTCGGCATGGCTCACGATCGTATCCGCCTCATTCTTTGAAACCACACGCGTAATTCCTGGAACCGTAGCTTCCGTTTGCTTGATTTCACGAGCGTACATAGTGAAAAGAATAATTGGTACCGTGGGGAGAATCTTACAGATTTCCCGCGCGGCTTGCAGCCCGTTCATCCGGGGCATCGACAAATCCAGAATGATCAAATCAGGCCGGTGCTTCTTCGCCTTTTCCACCGCTTCCAGTCCGTCTACGGCCTCGTCGCAAATTTCCAAGGATTGGTGGCCCTTGAAGAGCTCGCAGAGCATCTTGCGAATGCCGGGGCTGTCGTCGGCGACTAGGATTCGCCTGCGGGACTTCATATGTCACCGTAGCAACGGTCGAGGATTTATCACAATACGGAATACGCTGTATTACGACCTTAACTAAGGCATACGTGAACCAGTATCACTAGGACTGTTTTAAACCTCAACCTGGCGCAGTGACCTCAGGTGTTGCCACACTCGCGCGGACCGCAGCGCGAACTTCTCAAGCTGTTACACTCTTGAATAATATGTACTACAGTGTTAACATCGCCGGGTTGTCTTTCGCGTGCGCTGTCCAATATGGGAATTTCAACGGCCAATCCCGCGATGAACATGACAGCACTTCCCGGTGCGACCGGACCACACCCCGCGGATCAATGGGCGACGATTCAAATCCGAAGGAAAAATGAGTTCAAACGAACCCATTCTAATCACTAGCCGCTCGTCACTAGTCGTTGAATTTTTAAGGTGGCTGGCGCTGTGGTCATCCCGCTACCCGGTTCCGAAAAGGCCCAGGGCGCATGTTCACGAATTTCTACCCGAAACTTTTGGACGGTTCCAAAGCACAGTCATCCCTGTAACTTATTCAAAACAAAGAACGGAAAAAAATCTACCCGAAACTTTTGGACGCGCCGTTACAAATTCTGTGCCTTTCTTTCACGGTCGACCGCCAGCTCTCAAATCGTCGGTCCTTCCCTTGACGCAGCCCCCTCTTCGCCGGACAATTTATTCTGGTGCTGGGGAACAACCCAGCAACCGAAGCAGTACGCTAAAATTCCTTCCAGAATGGGTTCAAACTTGAAAAATTCAGCCGCCGATTCAGCTGAGGAAGCTCGCCCAAAGGTATCCAGTATTTCCAATGCCCGCGGAAGCAAATCCCTGGGACCGTCCGTGGACCAGCGCGTGGCAGAGGGCAAAAAGCTTCGCGACCGTGTTTCGCGCAGTTCCCACGCCAAATGGAAACCGCCCGCACACCGCCGCGACCCGCTCTCCGTGCTCAAAGACTCGGATCACGGTCGATTGCCGGAGCTCTTGCCTATCCGTTACAGCCGCATGCTGCAATCCCCGTTCGCGTTCTTCCGCGGTGCAGCCTCAGTAATGGCCTCGGATCTGGCAGGTACTCCGCAGACGGGATTGCGCGTCCAGACTTGTGGCGATTGCCACTTGTCGAATTTCGGCGGATATGGCTCCCCGGAGCGCCGCCTGGTATTTGACATCAACGATTTCGACGAGACGCTACCTGCGCCTTGGGAATGGGACGTGAAACGGCTAGCTACCAGCGTAGTCCTTGCTGGACGACAGGCTGGATTGCGCGACCGCTTCTGCAGCGACGCTGTGCAGGCGACGATAGCTTGCTATCGAGAGCACATGCGTGAATATGCGCGGATGACCGCGCTCAATACCTGGTATTCGCACTTGGACGCAGAGGTTCTCGTTCAGGAGGCAAAAACCGACGACGACAAGAAATATTGGAAACGCGTTGAGAAATCCGCAAAACAACAAACTTCGCAGCACATCTTCCCCAGGATCACGCAACTGGTGAAGGGCAAGCGCCGCATCGCGGACCGCCCGCCGCTCATGTATCACCCTCGCAATTACGCCAAAGTGGACAGTCACGTACGCGCCATGTTTCATCGTTATCGTTTGACGCTGCCGGACGAGCGTCGCGTGATTCTGGATCGCTACCAGATCGTGGACATCGCGCGCAAAGTAGTGGGAGTGGGTAGCGTCGGAACCCGCTGTGCCGTGATGTTATTAATGGCCACTGAAAATGATGCGCTGTTTTTGCAATTCAAGGAAGCTCTGCCGTCGGTGCTCGCGCCATACGCGGGGAAAAGCCGTTACCAGAATCAGGGAGAGCGAGTGGTCACCGGTCAGCGTATATTGCAAGCGGCAAGCGATGTGTTCCTCGGCTGGACCCGCGACGACGAAGGCCACGACTATTACTTCCGGCAACTACGCGACATGAAAATGTCCGTCGATCCCATGAAATTAAATAAAGGCGAGCTCCTCGAATATGTCGAAGTATGTGGATGGGCGCTGGCGCGAGCGCATGCCCGCACCGGAGAGCCCGCACGCATCGCTGGATACCTCGGCAAGGGCGACGCTTTCGACGTTGCCATTCGAAAATTCGCGATGGCCTATGCGGATCAGACCGAGCGGGATCACCGTTTGCTGGTGAAAGCTGTACGCGCCGGACACGTGAAAGCATCGGCAAGCGAAGCAGCGTGATGGGAAGCGTCGGAATTAGAAGCAACGCAAAGCGCATCGCATGTGCGCGTTATTTGAGATCGCTGCAGGCTCGGAATTCATAAATCGAGCGGCAGTGGATTTTTCCCGGTGATCAGGCGGGCGGAACGATCGAAAGTAAGATAGAGCCAGGCCCATTGCATCATCACCAGCACGCGATTTTGAAATTGAATGATGTACAGCAGGTGAATGAAGACCCAAATCAGCCACGCGGGCCAACCGGAAAGTTGCAGCCAATTTAAATCCGCCACAGCAGCGCCTCGCCCGATAGTAGCCAAATTTCCTTTGTCGAAATAATGAAATGGCGGAAGTACTTCGCCGCGGAAACGCGCGCGAATTAGTTTGGCTACATAAGTTCCCTGCTGAATCGCAGGCTGTGCCACTCCGGGAAGAGGTTTCCCCGTTTGGTGACTGAAATTCGCCAGGTCGCCGATGACAAATATTTCCGGATGCCCGGCAATGGTCATATCCGCTTCGACGATTACGCGTCCGGCCTTATCGAGCTTTGCGCCGGCTTCCTCGGAGAGAATCCGGCCAAGCGGCGAAGCGAGAACACCCGCGGCCCACAGAACTGTGCGCGTGGGAATACGCTCGGTGCGGTCTCCTTCGCGCAGGGTAACGCCGTCGGCGCGTATGTCGGTGACCATCGCTCCGGTTCGCACCGTGACGCCAAGTCGCGTGAGCATCTTGCGTGCCGCTTCGGAAAGCTTCGGCGGATAGGAAGGAAGCGGTCTATCGGTCCCCTCCACCAGGATGATGCGGGTGCGCGAAGGATCGATGTCGCGGAAGTCGTGCTTCAGCGTATCGTGAGCGATTTCTCCCAGCGCGCCGGCCAGTTCCGCGCCAGTGGGCCCTGCACCAACAATCACAAACGTCATCCAGGCCTTCAGCTTCTCGGGGTCCTGTTCGCGCTCGGCGGCTTCGAAGGCCAGCAGAATTCGACGTCGCATCGCCGTCGCATCATCGACATTCTTCAACCCCGGCGCGAACTGCTCCCATTCGTCGTGGCCGAAGTATTGATGCGTGGCTCCTGTTGCCACGATCAGCGTGTCGTAGTCGAGCGAACCGTCGCTGAGGATGACACGGCGGCGCGGAGCATCTATATGAATCGCTTCGCCAAGCAGAACTTTCGTGTTCTTCTGTTTGCGCAGCACCTGCCGCAACGGTCCGGCGACATTGGCGGGTGAGAGCGAACCCGTAGCCACCTGATAGAGCAACGGCTGGAATAGGTGATAGTTGCAACGGTCGACGAGAGTCACTTCGGCTGGCGCGTGTTTCAACTTCTGTGCTGCCGCGAGGCCGCCGAAGCCGCCGCCAATGATTAGTACTCTGTGCAGATCAGGCATCCTTCAAACCTACCTTGAATTCACTGTATCCGATGCGCAAGTTGGCTAAAAGGAGCAAGTTCCCATGATCAACGAGGTTTGAATACTGGCAGGCGGTTCTCGCGCATGTCGGCGACAGACGGTGCTTTCATCTGCGAAGATGGGAGTAATGCGAAACCCGATGAGGCGGCGATTTTACGGCATTGTGACCTGCTTGCCTTTGATTTTGGTCGTCGCGCTCGCTTTGCGCGTAGGGTTCGCTCGGCAACAGGAGCGTCAGATTCCGAGGTACCTCGTGGGACTGGTGCCGTTCCTGCAAGAAACTGGCAACATTGCGTATTCAATCGCGCTGGGCCATGGATTTGGTTCGCCTTACTGGCAAGAAACCGGGCCAACGGCGTGGCTGACTCCTGTGTACCCATATATCGTGGCAGCTGCATATCGGATCTTTGGTATCCACACCCCCCATGCGTTGTTCGCGATTGTGCTGCTGAATATTTTATTCTCCGTCGTTACGTGTATTCCCATTTTCTATGCTGGGAAGCGACTCGGAGGCCTGGCCATCGCCAGCGGCGCGGCATGGCTGTGGGCTGTGTTTCCCAACGCCATCATTATTCCGTTCGAGTGGGTGTGGGACACTTCGCTTTCTGCATTACTGATGGCGACAATTTTGTGGGCCACGTTACGAGTGGCAGAAAATGGTACTAGAGCAGCGTCAAGGAATCTGAATCAGATCGACGCCGAGGAAGTACACATTACGAAAGATCCAGGGTGCCGCGCCTGGATTTGGTACGGTCTGCTCTGGGGTCTTACGTTAATGACCGCTCCATCGCTGGGCGCGATGCTGCCGTTTCTGATCGGTTGGATCATTTTACAGGGAACGAGAAGAGGTTTGTCAGACGCGACGCACAAGCGGCGGCTGTTGTCCGGGACTGCATTGGCTGTCGGAATCGCGCTGTTATGCTGCGTGCCGTGGACCATTCGCAATTATCGCGCATTCCATCGATTCATTCCGTTGCGATCCAATCTTCCGTTCGAGTTGTGGCTGGGAAACAATCACAATTTTGACCCACAGTCGCAGATCGTGCCGCCAGCGGATCCCGAACGTTCAGAGATTCGAAATTATATCCAGATGGGAGAGATCGTTTTCATGCAGAACAAATGGCATGAGGCAGTTAAGTTCATGGGTACCCATCCGCGATTGGAAGTGATACTTTTCGCCAGACGTTTTGTAGCTACGTGGACGGGGATGGAAAAGCCTGTACAAGGTTTCATGGATACGGATTCGCTTCTTACGCGTTCTGTCCTGATGAGCAATACTTTGATAGCTGTGGCCGCGCTATGCGGGATCGTTCTGCTTTTTCTGAGGCGCAGTCCTTTCGCCTTCCTGTTGGCTGCTTTTCCCATTGTGTTTCCCATTTTGTATTACGTAACGCATGCTTCGCTCCGATACCGGCATCCTATCGATCCAATTTTAACGCTGCTAACGGCTGTTATGATCGCTGGCCTTTCTAACCCCAGCGCTTTCCGCTCTTGATCCATTCTCTTTGGTCTGTTGTGCAGTACCTCGTTTAAATCCAGGTCTACCTGTCCAATCCGCTCCCGGGATTCGTCTTTATCTAATCCTTACGAGTCATTTATGCCGTCCTGATGTGCCAGGCGTAGCGTAAGCAAGAGCGATCAAAAACCGCTTAAGAGGAATAAAAACATGCGAAGGGCAGGCTCGAGGTGTCACAGCAAGCGTTCCAGATGGCACGGAACGGCCGCTACGATAATGGGAATCATGTTGTTGTCCTGTTCGTTGCAGGCACAAGAAAACGTTCGCCCAAGCGGTACAAATGCTTCGGATTCGGATACACAGGCGACAGCAGGCGGAACGCAAGCTGCCGATGGAATGCAAGCCTCGCCCGGCACTTCATTAGCTGGCGACGACCCGGCCTCGACTCAAGATCAAATCGGTTCTGGTTCCGCGCAAGTGACGACAACCTCGGCGGCTTCAGCGCAACAGAACGTCGTGCAACAAAGCACGATGCCACAGGCCGCAGCGCCTCAAGGCGCGCCGCAAAATGTTGCGGAGGGCAATTTCTTTCAAAGGCTTGCGATTGCATACAAACAGGATTGGAAGGGAACGGCACCGAGCGGGCCTGTGCCTCCTTATCGGGGCGACCCTGCTCCTGTGAATGGCCCTCCTTTTCCTTTCTCCACATGGCCAATCGGAGGCACGGTTCCGATTGGTTATCCGTGGACACAGTCCGGACCGTTGATGCAGGCGATTTGGAGCGGTAGCCATGGCGACTGGTGGAAGAAGAATGGGATTCAGATATACGGCTGGCTGAATTTTGGCGGAAACTTCAGCACTTCGCACAATGTGTCGAACGGACAAGCGTTGTGCGGCGCCTCGCCGCCTCTCAATTGCAAATATGGAAACTCTCCCACTGCGTATGACGAAGTGCCAAATTCGATTCAGCCTGATCAGGAAGTGATTTATATCGAGCGCCAGCCAGACACGGTGCAAACCGATCACTTCGACTGGGGTTTCCGCATCTCGAACCTCTGGGGCATTGACTACCGCTTCACCACAGCTAATGGCTACTTTAGCCAGCAATTGTTGAGTAGGAACAAAGAGTACGGCGACGATCCGGTGATGGTGTATGCCGATCTCTATTTTCCGCACGTCGCGCAAGGAATGGACGTGCGCATCGGCCGCTACATTTCGTTGCCAGACATTGAGGCGCAACTGGCTCCAAACAACTACACGTACAGCCACTCCCTGCTTTACACGTTCGATTGCTACACGCAAACCGGGATTAACACGACAACAAAGATCAACAACCACTGGACCGTGCAAGTGGGAGTATCTCCAGGCTGCGAAATCGCACCGTGGAAGGAAACGGGCAGACTGGCCAAGCTCACGCTCAATTTTTGCCTTCAATATAGCTGGCATGAGAGCAAGGACGAACTCTACTTCTGCGACAATTCGCTGAACTCAGGAAAATATGCCTACAATAACCTGAACGCCTTTTACCTGACGTGGTACCACGTCATCGAAAAGCGCTGGCACTCTTCAACGGAGGCCTGGTATCAATATGAGAAAGACACTCCAAACACTAACAATCCAAATGTGGGGCTGATCGGAAGCACCGCGCCCGATCCCATACTGATTTTCGGAGCTAACGGCGCACGCTGCAATAACACCACGGAAACCACATGTTTCGCGCCGGAATGGGCCATGGTGAATTACCTGGAAGATCAGCTAAACCCGCACAACTACATTTCGATTCGGAACGAAGTGTTCGACGATATTCGCGGACAACGCACTGGGGTAAAAGGCTGGTACACCGAGCATCTCCTCGGTTGGGGACACTGGATAGGCGCCACTATTTTGTTGCGCCCCGAAGTGCGTTGGGAACACATTTTCAATCCCAATCTGGGCCTGCTCGCGCCGCCAGCCGGGGTCAAGAACGAGTTGCCGGGCTCTTACGATAACGGGACCCGGCATAGTCAGCTGACAGTTGCCGGTGACATAATTTGGTTTTTCTAATGCGGCGAGCGTTTAAGGCCCAGTCTCAGCTTGAATCGCAATTCATCGTAGATCGACTCGCGAAAACTATTTACTTACCGGCAATACTACTAGTCTGCGGGTTCGTTCGAACAGAACTCAATGATTGATTGTGATCGTAAACCGCCCACTTGTGCATTTTGGGTAGCTGGTTGCGGACGTGATTTTCAGCTTTATCAAATCCTTATAAATCGCTTATGCCGCCCTGATGTACGAGCGGTAGATTCCAAGATGGTTCTCCTGGCGTTTAATTTTATTGAGGCAACGGCGACGAATCCGACGAACCTGAAAGCGAGTGGCACATAAGCCACCGCGACTCAATTTATGGTCTGGATAACGCCGAAGGATATTTCCAGTGGCCATACTAGCGTTGACGCTGATTTGCGCAGTTTGCGGATTTTATGTTTACGTGCTGGTGCAATTCCGGCGTGACGAAAAGCATCCGAGGCGCGCCTGCGAGGAGTCCAGCGGGGTGCCTATTGCCGCCTCGGGGCAAATCGTAGTGATGAAGTTGTCAGAATCGAAAGCGCTCAAACACGGAACTCCAGGCGCAAAAAAGTTTGGAGGAAATTGCCGCCATTCGAGAAACGTTGTTCGCGTGTGGTGCTCTAGCCTTTGCGCCGGACTAGACCCTGTGTTTCGCGCAAAACGGCGAGCCGGTTCCGGAAACAACGGCACAGGCGACGGGAGAAACCGTGCAGGTAGACAAATACCAATGAAGTCTTAGCCGTTGCGTCGAGCCCTGCAAGCGACATAACCTCGGTATGGATCAGAGTGGTGGCGGACCTGGTTCGTCGCCAAAGGTTGCGGCGCCGCCGCAACACGCTATGCCGCAGAACAACTCGGAAGCAGGAGCCACTTTTTGTTGGCACGGACTTCATCTTCACATTCTGAATTTTGAGGCCAGCGTAGGTAAGGTCCGACTGATGCGTTAAGGAGTTAGCCGTGATAGAAGACGTAGTGATTCTTGCCCTGTCGATTGGATTTTTCCTGCTGGCACTTGGATATGTGCGTGGGTGCGAGCGCTTGAAGTAAGGAGCTTACCGCGATGGTTGGCAATATTTTTTGTTGATGGTTTGCGTTTTAATTCTGGGATATCTGGTCGCGGCCCTCTTGTGGCCGGAGAGGTTCTGAAGTGACAGCCAATGGATGGCTGCAGATCTTTTTATTCCTGCTGGTGACGTTCGCGCTCGCCAAGCCGCTTGGGGTTTTTATGACACGCGTGTTTTCCGGCGAGAAAACGTTTCTCAATCCACTGCTGCGGCCCGTTGAGCGCCTGATCTATAAGTTAACCGGAGTGGACGAAAAGCGCGAGATGCGCTGGACGGAATATGCCATTGCGATGCTGATTTTCAGCGGCGTTTCAATGGTTTTATTGTACCTGATCGAGCGACTGCAACAATGGCTGCCGTGGAATCCTCAGAAACTCGCGGCAGTACCCGCTGACCTCGCCTTCAATACGGCGGCTTCGTTTACAACTAACACGAACTGGCAGGCGTACACGCCGGAAGTGACGATGAGTTATTTCACCCAGATGGCGGGACTGGCATATCACAATTTTCTGTCGGCTGCGGTGGGCGTCGCTCTAGCGATCGCGGTGTTACGCGGAATCGCGCGGCGTGAGCAGGACACCATCGGAAACTTCTGGGTGGACTTAACGCGCACCATATTGTGGGTTTTGCTGCCGGCATGCTTAGCGATTTCAATGGTTTTCGTATCGCAAGGCATGATTCAGAATTTGACACCTTATGTTACGACGCAGATGTTGGATCCACAGACGGTGCAAGTGACAGGATCCGATGGCAAAACCACGACGACGCAGGTAATAAAGGAGCAACCGATCCCGCAGGGTCCTCTGGCGTCGCAGGAAGCGATCAAGATCTTCGGTACCAATGGCGGCGGATTTTTCTACGCGAACAGCGCGCCGTTGACCAACTTCCTGCAGCTCATCTTGATTTTTGCGATTCCGTCAGGGCTGACCTACACGCTGGGACGCATGACCGGATCACAACAGCACGGCTGGGCAGTGTGGGGCGCGATGGCCGCGCTTTTTCTCGTGGGCGTGACCGTCGCCTACTCTGCCGAGGCGCGCGGCAACCCTCTGCTGCACGGGGTGGACCAGAAAGTGAGCGCGCAGCAGGCGGGTGGAAATATGGAAGGCAAGGAAGTTCGCTTCGGAATCGCGGATTCGGCGCTCTTCGCGACGGTAACGACGGATGCAAGCTGCGGCGCCGTGAATAGCATGCACGATTCGTATACGCCGTTGGGCGGGATGATTCCGCTGATCAACATCATGCTCGGAGAAGTCGTGTTCGGCGGTGTGGGCTCAGGTTTATACGGAATGATCGTGTTCGTGATTCTGTCCGTGTTTATCGCGGGACTGATGGTTGGACGG